>Ga0302325_10024027_pt1 | contig 12690 bp, 14 predicted proteins | sample Palsa_T0_2_FD_201948 | JGI IMG/M metagenome (GOLD analysis project Ga0302325, IMG submission 201948) | Peat permafrost microbial communities from Stordalen Mire near Abisko, Sweden - Palsa_T0_2 | ecosystem: Environmental > Terrestrial > Soil > Palsa > Peat permafrost | place: Sweden: Abisko... | reverse complement strand
GCCACGATGTCGCTCTTGTTGCGCACGTAGTAGTACAGCGTCATCGTCGCCGCCCCGAGCTCGGCGGCGATCCGCTTCATCGTGACCGCGTCGAACCCGTCGGCGTCCGCGATCCGCAGCGCGGCCGCCGCGATCTGCTCGCGGGTATACCGCGGCTTGCGGTCCGCCGGCGCCGCCAGCGCCCAGATGGGCCGGTGGTCCTTTTCGGTTGCCACCCGTACATCATACGAATAAGCTATTCGTATGATGTACGAATAAGAGGCTGCGGGAAGGACCGAGATGGAAACCAGCCCGCCGGAGATCTCCGCCGTCAGCCTGACCAAGCGCTACGGCCAGACCACGGCCCTGTCCGACGCCAGCCTCGAGGCCAGCGCCGGCACGGTGACCGCGCTCCTCGGGCCGAACGGCGCGGGCAAGACCACCATGGTCCGCATCCTGTCCACCCTGCTGCGCCCCGACGCGGGCACAGCCCTGGTCGGCGGCTATGACGTCACCCGTGAGCCCGAGCGCGTCCAGGCCCGCATCGGCCTGACCGGCCAGTCCCTCTCGGTCGACGGCAAGCTGTCCGGCCCGGAGAACCTGGCGATGTTCGGCCGCCTGCACCGCCTGTCCTGGCCGGTCGTGCGCGAGCGCTCAGCCCGGCTGCTTGACGTCTTCGACCTGGCCGGCGCCGGGAAGAAGGCCGTCAAGGCCTACTCCGGCGGGATGCGCCGCAAGCTCGATCTCGCGCTGAGCCTGATCGCCGAACCCTCGATCCTGTTCCTGGACGAGCCCACCACCGGCCTGGACCCCGCCAGCCGACACGCCCTGTGGGACATCATCCGCGACCTCGTAACCCGCGGAACGACAGTGCTCTTGACCACTCAGTACCTCAACGAGGCCGACGCCCTGGCCGGCTCGGTCGTGTTCATCGAGGCCGGCTGTATTGTCGCCACCGGAACGCCCGCCGAACTCAAGGCCCGGGCCGGCCAGGCCCAGTTCGACCTGATCGCCGCCTCGGACGCCGACGTCATCCGGCTCACCGCCGCCCTCGGCGCCGCCCGCCTCATGACCGACGTCACGGGCCGCGCCGTCCGGGTCGCCGTTCAGGGCCGCGGCCCAGACGGCATCAGGGAGCTGGCCGCCATTACCGAGGCGGCCACGCGGTCCGGCGCTCAGATCGATCGGTTCGCGCTGCGCGAGCCGGATCTTGACGATGTGTACTTCCAGCTCACGGGTCATCCGCGGCCCGCTCAAGCCCCGGACGCGGCATGACCGCCGCCGCGGCCTGGGTGGCCAGCGATTACTGGGAAATGGCCAAGCGCAGCCTCCGGCACATCCGCCACGACCCCGAGCAGCTCGTCAACGTCACCCTGCAGCCCGTCCTGATCGTGGTGCTCATGGACCTCCTGTTCGGCGGCGCGATTACAACTGGCACCCACGGCAGCTACGTCAACTTCGTCATGCCCGGGATTCTCGTGGTGGCGGCGGCCTTCGCCGCGGTCACCACCGCGATCAGCGTCGCTTCTGACCTGGGCGAAGGCGTCATCGACCGGTTTCGCACCCTGCCCATGGCCAAGTCCGCCGTTATCACCGGCCATATCGTCGCCGACCTCGCTCGCAGCCTGGTCGGCCTCGCCGTGGCGACCGCAGCCGGTTACGTCGTCGGTTTCCGTCCCGCCGCAGGCCCGGCCGGCTGGGCGGCCACCGTCGCCGTTTTCCTGCTCGTCACGCTGGCTTTGTCCCTGCTCGCGGCCCTCATCGGACTACTCGGCCAGAGCGTCGAAGTCGCCCAGCAGCTCGCCGCCGTCATCATCATCCCGATCTTCTTCAGCAGCGCTTTCGTCCCCGTGGCCACGATGCCGTCCTGGCTCCGTGTCGTCACCGCCAACCAGCCCGTCACCCAGGCCGTCGACACCCTCCGGGCCCTCCTGCTGAACCAGCCCCTCAGCAGCCACCTCTGGCTCACCCTGACCGAGTTCGGCGCCATCATCGTGGCCGCCTTCACCCTAGCCACCCTCCTCTTCAAACGCACCGCGCGTGTCTAATCCGGAAATGTCACCCCCCCTTGAGAGTATCGAACAAGAAGATGAAAAAGATTATCTAAGCCGAACGGCACTGCCCCCAGCACCCGGCCAGGAGGTGGGCATCCGGTGGACACCGCCCCCGCCATCACCAGCGCGACCGACGCGCTGCACCTGCTCGACTCCGCCCTGGCCTACCTCGCCACCGCCGATGCGACCCAGCTGCCCACCGCCATCCAGGCCCGCTGCCTGACCGCGCTGGAACGCGCCGACGCCCGGATCACCGCCGCCCGGGCCCGGAACCTGGCCGCGTTCATCGCGCGCCAGGGCTACTGCGAAGACGGCCCGGGTGAGCCTATGCCGGGGCCTCAGGTGCTGCCGCCGGGCCTGAGCCGCGAGTCACTCGAGCAAGGCATCATCGGCAAGGCCATCGAGCTGCTCTCCGGTCCCGGCGGCCTCGCGAGTTTCCTGCGCCGCCAGCAGCTCGGTGTGCGGCTCGGCGGCCCGAGCCAGCCGCTGGACATCGGGTACAGCAACGATGTCCCGGCCGGGATCCGCAACGCGGTCAAGGCCCGCGACCTCCACTGTCAGTGGGCCGGCGGCTGTGACCAGCCCGCCTCGGCTTGCGAGGTGCACCACCTCAAGCACAAGGCCCACGGCGGCGAAACTAGTCTCGATAATTGTATCCTGATCTGCTTTTACCACCACCAGGTCGCGATCCACCGGATGGGCTGGACCCTGGTCCGCAACGCCGACGGGACCACCACCGCGTGGAACCGTGACCGGTCCAAGGTGCTGCGCAGCCACAGCCCGCCCGCCCGCGCCGGGTAACACCCCCGGCCCTCCTGTTACTTCCCGCAGCACCAGCCGACGCTGGAGAGCGCTACCCTTCGCTCTTAGCTGCGGACGATGACTGGTTCGCCGGGGATGCGCACCAGCTTGTGGAAGAACGCCGCGATGTCCATCGGGATCCGCACGCAGCCGTGCGAGACGGGCGCCAGCGGGACGTCGGTGTCGCCATGGATGGCGTAGGCGGTGCCGATGAAGAAGGTCGGGTTGTACATCTCGCCGAGCGGGACCTGGACCCAGCCGGGCATGAAGACGATGGTCTTGAAGTTGCCGGTGGGCGTGATGGCGTAACCGCAGCCGCCGCCCGGGGAGCAGAAGTAGTAGCCGCCGCCCGAGGAGACGTGGCTGATCAGCTGGATATTGTTACCGCGGTACAGGACGAGAACCTCGCTGGCCAGGTTGACCTCGATCCGGTTGGCTCCGGCCTTTCGGTCGAGTACCTTCGGAGCCTTCGGGTTGGCCAGCGCCCGCTGCATCGCGGCGCTCACGTAGTCCCGCCCGGGCAGGCCCTGCACTTCCTGGAAGGCCCACACCGCCTCCAGCGTGTTGGTGCCGAACTGTCCGTCGATCGAGCCCGGGTAGTACTTCAGCGCGGCGAGCCGGCGCTGCAGCGTCTTGACCGCCGAGCCCTTCATGCCCAGTTGCAGGACGCTGGTGCGGGCGGTGATGATGGTCGGCGCCGACGACGAAGCTAGGGCCGCCGTCGGTACGGCGAGCGCTAGCACGGGCACAAGCAGCAAAGACATCCATAGGCGTCGCATCGCTGACCTCCGTGCACTCCGAGGCAACGTAGGCGCCCCGCTAACCCTTAGATACCCCAAAATTACGTCGTGGCATCATGAACCCCAAGAATCGACACATCTCGATCCGATTGCGGCTGAGTCACGCGATCGTTAGCGAGAGCAGAGATACTGACGCGACCGCCGCGTAAGACCCTCAGCGAGACACTTCAGGACGCGCTGATCACCGCTCGCGGGTAGCGGAGGTCGCCGAGGGCGTCGGTGCTGTCGAGGAACTGGTCCGCGGCGCCGATGGGTGGCAGCCGGCGGATCGCCGGGTCGGCGATGGCCTCGGTCAGGGCGGCGGCAAAACGTCCGCCGTCGGCCACCTGAAAGGGCCGGTCGTAGTAGCGCCGGGTCCGCGGATCGAGCGGTTCGGTGAGCCCCAGCCTGTTGTGTGACTCGGCGACGGCCACGTACGCCTGGCTTAGGTGCCGCTCCCGGCTGCGCCAGTCGGCGGCGCCCAGCGCCGCGGTCAGGCTGGCGGCGAGCGGCGCGGTGCCGGGGACACGAGAGAAGGCCGTGCCCAGCCACTTGCTGTACGGCGGGTAACGACGGTGCATCAGCAGCCACAACCGCATCAGGTCGCGAGCGAGCCGGGCGGTGACTACGGCGGAGCCGAGCTCGTCGCCTGCCTCGGCGCACCGGCCGGGAAAGGCCTCTTCCTGCGAGATGCGGACCCACTGGCAACTGAGCAGGTATAGCCACACGTCACGCGGGTACCACGCCAGCGTCGCCCGGACCCGGCTCAGCTCGCCCGGCCCGTCGTGGAAGACGGCGCCCGCGGTGACCTCGGCCAGCCGCTGAGACGGGGTAGCGAGCCAGTCCGGTACGGTCGCACCCGGTCGCGGGTCGAAGCCGAGGTGCCCGGTCAGCCAGGCACCGAGCCCCATGACCCGCACCCGGTACCGCGCGACGGGATCCCCGGTGACCGGGAACGCGACCTGGCAGCCGCGGAAGACCGCGGGCAGCCGCGCGGCCAGCATCGAGGTGATCGGCTCGGCCTGGTCCGGATCGAGAAAGAGCTGCAGCCGCGGTCCCCAGTCGTGGTCCGTGGATCGTTCGGCATCGAACCCGAGCACTTCGGATCCGGGGCCGAGCAGGGCCGCGGCGTACCGCAGCGCCGGGAACTCCGCCTCGAGCAGCGGCCGCACCGCCTCGTCGTAGAACTCGCCCGCGAGCCGCAGCCCCGAGACGAACGTACCCTCCACGCACGTGATGATGCCGTCTCCCGGCCCTCCGGGCACCTGGTTTTCCCGGCCGGCCACATCGCTTTCCGGCGTGGCCAGGACGCCGGCCCCTCGGTTATGCGTCTTGTTTCGCGTCGAGAGTGAAATAGAAGGTCGCGCCTTCGCCGACGGCGCCCTCGGCCCACACCTGACCTCCGTGGCGCTCGACGATCTGGCGCAGGCTGGCGAGACCGATGCCGGTACCGGGGAACTCGCCCGGCGTGTGCAGCCGCTGGAACGGGGTGAACAGCTTGTCGACAAAGGCCGAGTCAAAACCGGCCCCGTTATCGCGCACGTAGTAGCACACGGGGTCGTCCCCGGACGGCATCGTCGCGAACTCAATCAGCGCGTCGTCCCGGCGGGAGCTGTACTTCCAGGCGTTGTCCAGCAGGTTTTGCAGAACCGTGCTGATCAGGGTGGGGTCGGCCCGGGCCCAGACAGGTTGCTGGATGACGAAGCGGACGTCGCGGTCCGGTCTGCTCCGCCGGAGTTCCTCGGCGATTTGGTTGACCTCGGCGCCTAGATCAACCGTTTGGAGGTTCATCTCGGCCCGCGAGACGCGCGAGAGGTCAAGCAGGGCGTCGATAAGCCGCGACATCTGCGAGCTCGCGGCCTGGATCCGCTCCGCATAGCCCTGGCCGGTCTCGCCGAGTCCGTCAAAGCAATCTTCCAGCAGGGCCTCGCTAAAGCCGTCCATCGCCCGCAGCGGAGCTCGCAGGTCGTGGGCGACGGCATAGGTGAACATCTCAAGCGCACTGGTTCGTTCGGCCACGGTCTCTTCGAGCGCGGTGTTCATCTCATGCAGACGCCCGACCAGATGGCGGTTCTCACGGCGGAGCCAGGCGCGCTCGAGACCTGCTTTCACGCTTCGCACGAGATCTTCTGGGTGGACCGGCTTGGTCAGATAGTCGTCGACCAGACCGACGGCGGCGATGGCATTATCGGCGGACGCGTACCCGGTGAGTAGTATCACCCCGAGGTCGGGGTCCATGGATCTCAACGCGATGGACAGGGAGATCCCGGTCGTATCGGGCAGTTGCTGATCGACTATCACCAGGTCCGGCCGGTCAGTGCCGTGGTACCCAAGCGCGTCTGCTCCGGATCCGAAGGACTCAGCGGCGATCCCGGACAGCTCGAGAACTTCGACGACAGTGGACCGGATAGCCGGATCGTCATCGACTATGTGGACCACCGGCAGGTCAGGCGTTGGGGCACGGGGGAGCGGTACGTTCACTTCTCACCGCGAGAAGCCCGGGCCACCAGGTGAAGCATTCTGTGTACCTCGAAGGGCTTGCTAAGCACCGCGAAGACATAGGCATCGGCCGCGGCCCGCAGTCGCTCCTCCATGGCGTAGGCCGTCATCAAGATGACCTGGGGTGGCGGCGCTGCCATATCCTGGAGTACCGATACTCCGTCTCGTCCCGGCATCCGGATGTCCATCACGACCACGTCAAAGACCCGCTCTTGGGCGGCAGCGAACGCGGTTTCGCCGTCGGACGCCGACCAGACGCAATAGCCGTGATGCTCGAGGATCGCGACCAGGGTGTCGCGCATGCCGACCTCATCGTCAACCACCAGCACCGTAAGTCCATTGAGTTCGACGGCCCCGGTCACTCCGTTGAGTTCGACGGGCCCGGTCACTGGAGCGCGCTCGCCATCTCGGCGAGCACGGGCAGCGTGAGCGTGAACGAACTGCCCGCCGCGGGCACGGTCTGCACCGCGACCGTGCCGCCATGGGCCTCGACGACACGTTTCGTCACGGCCAGGCCAAGGCCGATCCCGCGCGTCTTTTTGGTGAAAAACGGGGTGAAGATGCTGTCGCGGGTTTGTTCGTCCATGCCGGTCCCGGTGTCGGTGACGGTGATTTGTACTGATCCTGGTGCCGTTGCCGTCGAAACCGTCAGCACGCCGCCGCGGGGCATCGCATCGTAGGCGTTGGTGATGAGGTTGAGCAGCGCCTGACGGATCTGATCACGGTCCGCCTCGACTACCTGCGGCTCGCCCTCCCGGACGACCTCCACGCCGGCCGGCGGGGGTACCACCTGGAAAGCCTCGGTCACCAGATCGGAGACTTCTACCGGGGCGAGGATCGGTCCTCGGCGGGCGGCGTAGTCGAGGAGGTCGGACACGATCCGGGTGGCTGCCGAGATCTCTCGCTCGGCGGTGGCCACGTGGCGGTGCAGGGGGTCACTCGGGCCAGCCTTCGACCCGACCTTCATGAGGTAGAGGACGTTCGTGACGACAGCTAGCGGGTTGCGCAACTCATGGCCGACGGTCGCGGCCAGCCGGCCTATGGCCGCCATGTTCTCCTGGCGGCTCAGTTCGGCTTGCACCAACTCACGCTCGGCAATCGCGCTCGCCAGCGCCACGGTGCGCTCCTCGACCAGCGCCGAGGCGTGGTCCCGGCGTCGGCCCATCGTCTCGACGACCGCAGTCATCAGCACCGCGGTGGTCGCGCCAAAGACCAGCACAATCCAGGGCATATCTTGGCCCAGTGACCCGACGAGGGACCGAGGGCTGCTGGCCACGATCAGCCAGGTATCCGCTCCGACCCGGAACGGATACTGAATCCCCGCCACCGGCAGGTCTTTCGCGCTCGTCACGACGAGAGCCGAGGGGTCGGGACGGTCCGACAGATAGATCGCGACGTTCAAGGAGCCCCACGGTGACGTCGGGCCGGTCGGTGCTGGCGTCGTCGGGGAGATCGCTGATTCCTGCCAGACCACGGTTCCGGGTCCCGCCGCCCCACCTAGCGCGAAGGCCAGCCGAACGGTGCCGCCGTCTCGCAACAAGCCCGATACCAGCCCCTTGGCCGCCAGAGCCCGGCGAGCCAGCGTTCCCTGATCACCGGAGAGGGCCTGCCCGACGACGAGGCCGTTGCCCGCGGCCGCGGTCACCCTGACGCTGGTCCCGCTCTGCGTGGTCACCAGCCACCCTTGGGCGCCCGTCGTGGTGACCGCACGCGCCGCGTCGGCGAACGACTGGGGGTCGCTCTGATCTGAACGGGCGATTTCCCCCAGCAACTGAAGCGAGGTCTGGGTACCGGTGTACGCGCTCCCGAGTACGGCCGCCACCTCTGCCGTCCGCTCGCGCAAGATCAACCTCTCTTGGCCCGCGGCGAAGTTCTGCGTGAGCAGGGACGAAGCGGCCGCCGCAGCGGCCAAGACCAAGAGGATCACGGCCGAGATGGGACGGAGCGACCAGCGCTTCACCCATTTGCCCGTCATCGAGTTGGCCCGTGGATTGTTGCTCCCGTCATGGGTGCCCTCTCATAGCGCCCGTAACTTCTCGTGTGCAGCCTACTACGAAAAGTAACCAATATGGAGATCAATTACTGTCGGTTATGTGTCGTCACGCCAGGTCCGGGTAGCAGCGGGCCGGGAGGGACACATGCTGAGCTACCTGCTCGCGGTGCTGGCGGCGTTCGGAAACGCGACCTCCTCGGTGCTGCAGCGCAAGGCCAACCGCGAGGTGCCAAGCAACCAGAACCTGAGCTGGCGGCTGATCTGGAGCCTGCTGCATCAGCCGGTCTGGTTCGGCGGGATCCTGGCTATCTGCGTTGGCTTCCTGCTTCAGGCCACGGCGCTGGGCTTCGGTCAGCTCGCCACGGTCGAGCCCATCTTGGTGCTCGAGTTGCCGCTGACGCTGATTCTCGCCTCCCGGGTTTTCGGCCAGGGCCTGCACTGGCGAGAATGGGGTTCGGCGGTGGTCATGACGGCCAGCCTCGGCGCGCTGCTGTTTCTGCTGGCCCCGTCGGCCGGGCGCAACGGGCACGTGCACTGGTACGGCTGGGCGTTCGGCATCAGCGTGAACGTGGCCGTCGTCGGGGTGCTGGTCCTGGTCGCCCGGCGCAAGTCGGCTCGCGGTTCGGGTGGCGCGTACCGGGCCGCGCTGCTCGGGATCGCCGCTGGGTCGGCGTTCGGGCTGACGGCGGCGCTGATGAAGGGCATGACACGGACCTTCTCGCTCGGGATTGTGACGCTTTTCACAAGCTGGGAAATTTACGCGATGGTCGCGGCCGGCCTGCTCGGCATGTTCCTGGTCCAGTCGGCCCTGAACGCCGGGGGCCTGATCGCGGCCCAGCCCGGCCTGACCCTCGCCGACCCGGTCGTCTCCGTCCTGTGGGGCGTCCTCGCCTTCCACGAGAACGTGCGAAGTGGCTGGTACATCGCCCCCGAGGTCGCGGCCGTGGCGGTCCTGGCCGCAGCGGTAATCACCCTGGCCCGTTCACCCCTCCTGGCCGACGCCGAGGAGACCTAGCGGGGGGCCGAGCCCTGCCGCATCCTGCTGCCCATACCAAGCGCGCGCTTGACATCCCAATCATGCTTGGTATAGTACGCATGACGAGCCATAAGGAGAACACTATGACAAGGACGTCGACGCAGGACCTGCAGGAAGAGTTCCTGTCCACCCTGCGCAAGGGTCAGAAGACCATAATCGGTGCGCTCAGGATCTGGGTCGACACCGTCACCACCGTTGCCCCCAGGTTCGCGCCGCTAACCGACAAGCTCCCCAGCCTGCCGACCGTCGCGGTGCCCTTTGCCGACAAGCTGCCCACCCCGGGCGAGGCTGTCGACAGCGCGTACGGCCTGGCCGAGCAGCTGCTAGCCAACCAGCGGAAGTTCGCCGACGACATGCTGGCGCTAACCGTCCCGCTGATGTCAGGCCGCCGCGAGAACGTCACGACCAGGACCGCCCCCAAGCCCAAGCCCGAGCCCGAGCCCGCCCAGGTGGCGCCCAAGCCCGCCGCCGTAGTGCCCGCCGCGCCCAAGCCCGCCGCGCCCAAGCCTGCCGCCCCCAAGGCCGCCGAGCCGAAGCCCGCCGAGCCCAAGCCCGCGGTCGTAGTGCCCGAGTTCAAGCCCGCTCCCGAGGCTCCCGAGCCCAAGCCCGCCGTCGTCAGGACCGAGCCCTCAGTTGTCGCCGCCGCGACCGCCAAGCCCGCCACGACGGCCAAGCCCGCCACGACGGCCAAGCCCGCCAAGCCCGCCACGCTCGCCACGACGGCCAAGCCCGCCACGACGGCCAAGCCCGCCACCAAGCGCACGCCGAGGCCCGCAGCCAAGCCCACCCCGAAGGCCGCCGGCTGAGCCCTCACCAGGCCCCCTGCGGGCTGGGCCACACGACGCAGCCCGCAGGGTCTCACGGCCCCGTTCACCAGCCATTTTTCCCGAACGACCGTGGTACACCCCCACCCAGCCAATCGCGTCCCCGCTAGAAATATCTAGCAGATCGCTTGACACACCACCCAATGCTTGATATAGTTAGCAACAGAAGTCAAGCACAGAAACCAAAACAAAGGAGGCCCACCGTGGCCAGCAGCAACATCGCCCAGGACGTCCAGGAGCAGGTCCTGAGCACCATCCGCAAGAGCCAGGAAATGACGATCGACGCCCTCAAGACCTGGGTCGAGACGGTCCAGTCCGTTACCCAGTCTCTCCCGTCGGTCCCCTCGGTGAGCCTGCCGTTCGCCGACCGGCTGCCGAACCCGGCTGACGTTGTGGCCAGCGGCTACGACTTCGCCGAGCAGATCCTCACCAACCAGCGCAAGTTCGCGAGCGAGGTGCTGGAAGTGGCCAGCCCGCTGCTCCCCGGCGACGACACCAAGACCGCGCCGAAGTCCTCAGCGGCTAAGTAAGACCCGCTAGGTGGGACGCAGGCACGCGAAGGCTCACGCCAAGCGAGCCGGACAAGTTGTACACGCGGCAGCTCCGGGGATTCCCCCGGAGCTGCCGCGTTCTATAGTTTGCAAGTAAGGAGGCAGGCCATGACGGATCCGTGGGAAGCGCAGCGCGAGGTACTCGGTGCCTTCATCCGGGACCAGCGGAAGAAGGCCAACCTCTCGCTCCGCCAGCTCGCCGAGCTGACCAGCCTGTCCAACCCTTACCTCAGCCAGGTCGAGCGAGGCCTGCACCAGCCGTCGGTCCGCGTGCTCAAGGCGATCTCCGGCGCGCTGAACCTCTCGGCCGAGTCGCTGATGGCCCAGGCGGGCCTGATCGACGCGATAGCCAGCACCGACAAGGGCGGCCCGGCACCAGCCGACGCCGAGCCCCTGCCGACCGAGGACGCCATCAAAGCGGACCCGCGCCTCGGCGACGATCAGAAGGCGGCCTTGATCGCCGTCTACCGCAGCATGCTCGGCGGCTCGTCGCCCTCCTCGCCTAGCTGAGCCGCTAGCCGGCGAGCTGAGCCGCCTCGGTCACGTGCCGGAGCAGCAGCGCCGTGGTGACGGGGCCGACCCCGCCAGGCACCGGGCTCAGGGCGCCCGCGACCTGCCCGACCTCCGGGTCGACGTCGCCGGCCAGCCCGCCGTCGGGCGTGGCGTTGGTCCCGACGTCGATCACCGTGGCGCCCGGGGCGACATGTTCCGGGCCGATCAAACCGGCCCGGCCCGCGGCCACCACCAGCACGTCAGCCTGAACGGTCAGGGCCGCCAGATCCGGGGTACGCGAATGGCAGATGGTGACGGTCGCGTCCCGGTCGAGCAGCAGGTGCGCCACCGGCTTGCCCACCACCGCCGAACGGCCCACCACCACCGCATGCCTCCCCGCCAGCGCGATCCGGTGGTGTTCGAGCAGCCGGACCACCGCCTCGGCGGTAGCCGGCGCGAACGCGGGCAGGCCGGTCATAACGCGGCCAAGCGAGGCCGGGTTCGCGCCGTCGACGTCCTTGCCGAGGTCGATGGCCTCGGCCAGCTCGGCCAGCCGCACGCCGGGAGGCAGCGGCGTCGCCAGGATGATCCCGTGCACTGTCGCAGCTGAGCTCAGCTCGGCCAGCACCGCTTCGATGCTGGCCACGGCGCTTTCCGGCGCCGCCGCGATCGCCGGGACGAGATCCACGACATCGCAGCCGATACCGGCCTTAGCCGCCGCCGTCGCGAGCGATCGCACGTACCAAGCACTAGCCTCGTCGGCCCGGGCGGTCACGATGGCCAGCCGCGGCGGCCGCCCCGCCCCGGTCAGCTCCGCCGCCCGGGCCGCGGTCCCGGCCCGGATATCCGCCGCCAGCTCCCGCCCGGACAGCGACCTCACCGGTTGATCTCGTCCCGGACAGCCGCGACGATCTCATCGGCGCGGACGATGATCTCGTCGGTGAACGCGGCGGTGGCGGTCAGTTCATCCCTGATCGGGCTGGCCCTGATCCCGCGCAGGTTGACCTCGATGTTGACCCGGGCGGTGACCGCGGCAGCGCGGGCGGCCTCGGCCGCGGCGGCCACGTCGGTGACCACGTTGCGGTTTCCCGCGGGCAGCAGCTCCGCCGCGAGCTCGATCAGCCGCCGCGCGGTCCGGATCACGTCGGCGGGCGGCCCGGCGGCTCCGATGAGCGCCTCGGCGATGGCCGCCGAACGGGCCGCGACCAGCTCAGCCGTTCCCTTGGGTCGCTGGTAGGCCGCCGACACCGCGCCGAACGCCTCGGCATCAGCCTCCGCCAGCCTCAGCGCCTCGTCCCGGAGCCGGTCGGCCTCGGTGACAACGCGGCCCATCAGGCCGGCGTCATACCGGGCGCCGTCGCTGTACCTGGCGACCATGGCGATCAGCGCCGCGGACTGCGCCGCGTGCAGGGCCGCGGTCGCCCCGCCGCCCGGAGCGGGGACCCGGGCGGCCAGCTGGCCCAGGAAGGTCTCAACGGTCTCGTCACGCACGGTCGTGAGGCTACCTTGGGTGCCGCGCAGCGCCTACAGTGGCACTATGCACGGCTACACGCAGGACAAGGACGCTTACCTCAAGCGGTTGCGCCGGATCGAGGGCCAGGTGCGCGGGCTGCAGCGCATGGTCGAGTCCGACACCTACTGCATCGACGTCCTCACCCAGGTATCCGCCGTGACCCGGGCCC
>Ga0302325_10024023_pt1 | contig 12690 bp, 10 predicted proteins | sample Palsa_T0_2_FD_201948 | JGI IMG/M metagenome (GOLD analysis project Ga0302325, IMG submission 201948) | Peat permafrost microbial communities from Stordalen Mire near Abisko, Sweden - Palsa_T0_2 | ecosystem: Environmental > Terrestrial > Soil > Palsa > Peat permafrost | place: Sweden: Abisko... | reverse complement strand
GGCCAGGTCAAGGCGGCGCTGATCCTGCCCTTGTCGGCTCCGGGCAATGCCGGAATCGCCGGCCAAGCCATGCGCAACGCCGCCGACATGGCGCTTGCGGAATTCAACGCCCCGAATGTCCAGCTTCTCGTAAAGGACGACGCCGGCAGCCCCGACGGCGCGCGCCAAGCCGCGCAACAGGCGCTTGCCGAAGGGGCCGAGATCATCATCGGGCCGCTCTTTGCCCAGTCTGTCACTCTGGTCGGGCAGGTGGCCCGGGCCCGCAACGTGCCGGTCATCGCGTTTTCGACCGACGCCAACGTCGCCTCTCCCGGCGTTTATTTGCTCAGCTTTCTTCCCGAGACCGACGTCGCGCGCATCGTGCAATATTCTTACTCGGTCGGAAAGCGCTCTTTTGCGGCGCTGATCCCCGATAACCCTTATGGCACCGTCGTGGAGGCGGCGTTCCGCCAGGAAGTCGGACGCCGCGGCGCCCGAATCGTAGCGATCGAACGTTATCCGCACGACAAAGCCGGCATGGCCGGGCCGATCAAGAACGTCGGCAGCGCTGCGGCCCATGCCGACGCCCTGTTCATTCCCGACGGCAGCGACGCGGTCCCCGATGTCGCGCAGCAATTGGTCGCCGACGGCGTCAACGTCAAACGACTGCAGCTTCTCGGCACCGGATTGTGGGGCGACGACCCGCGGATCAACGCTACGGCCGCGCTGGATGGCGGCTGGTATGCGGCGCCCGACGCAGCGGGCTATCGCAATTTCGCCAACCGCTATGCGGCGCGCTTCAAGCAACAGCCGGTTCGCACGGCGACGCTTGCTTACGACGCCGTTGCGCTCATTGCCGCTCTGGTCAAGACACAAGGACCCCAGCGCTTCTCGCCGGAAATCCTGACCAATCCGTCGGGCTTTTCGGGGATCGACGGGTTGTTCCGCTTCCGCGCCGATGGAACGAACGAGCGCGGGCTGGCGGTGCTACGGGTGACGCCGACGGGCCCGCAGATCGTCGCGGCCGCGCCGCGCAGTTTCAACGCTTCCGGAATTTAGGCGGCGAGATCCGCGACGACGGCGTCGAGTATCGGAAAACCGGGAAGTGTGACGCGCAGACGGTCAGGCGGCGCGGTTTCGACGAGCCCGGCCTCACGCAGCGCGGCGACGCGCTCCGGGTCGAGCGGGCGGCCGGAAAACGCCTCGTAGCGCCCGACGTCAATGCCTTCGGTCAGCCTCAAGCCCATCAGCAAGTATTCGTCGGAGGCTTCTTCGCGCGTCAGCGCCTCGTCGGTGACGAGGCCGTGGCCGCGGCGCTCGACTTGCTCGAGCCAGGCTTCGGGACGCTTTTCCGTCGCGGTCGCGCGCCGGTCGCCGTCGATATCGAGCCGGCCGTGAGCGCCCGGCCCGATGCCGGCATATTCGTGCGCGCGCCAGTAGACGAGATTGTGCCGGCATTCACCGCCGGACCGGGCGTGGTTGGAAATTTCGTAAGCCGGCATGCCATGGCCGGCACAAACTTCCTGCGTGGTGTCGTAGAGCGCGCGCGCCAAATCATCGTCGGGAGTTTTCAGCTTGCCGGCCGCATGCAAGGCCGCGAATGGCGTGTCCGGCTCGATGGTCAGCTGATAGAGCGAGAGATGATCGCCGGCTTCGGCCAGCGCTAGCTTGAGTTCTTTCGCCCAATCCTGCGGCGTCTGCTGCGGTCGCGCGTAGATAAGATCAAACGAATAACGCTCGAATGATTGACGCGCGACGGCGACCGCGGCGAGAGCTTCCTTGGCGGTATGCAGCCGTCCGAGCTCCGCTAGCACGCGATCGTCGAGCGCCTGCACGCCAAGTGAGACGCGGTTGACGCCGGCGCTGCGGTAGCCGCGGAAGCGTTCGGCCTCGACGCTGGTCGGGTTCGCTTCGAGCGTGATCTCGGCGTCTGCGGCGATGCACCAATGCCGCCCGATCGCTTCGAGCAAAGCCGCAACGGTTTTTGGCTGCATCAGGGACGGCGTGCCGCCGCCGAAGAATATCGTGGAGACGGTGCGGCCGGGCGCACGTTCCGCAGTGGCCGCGATTTCTGCGGCGAAGGCGCGCACAAAGCGCGGCTCATCGATGGGCGCCCGGCGCACATGGCTGTTGAAGTCGCAATACGGGCATTTCGACAGGCAGAACGGCCAGTGCACGTAAACGCCGAAGTCCGCCGGTTCATTGCTCAAGGCAGGCCTCCGCGAGCTTGCGAAAGGCGCGGGCGCGATGCGAGAGACCTAAACCCAATGGAACGCGGTCAGCAAAACTGGCGTCCGGTTTTGCGTCCGGCCGCGTTCCCACTTTTTCATTAGGCGCGCGATCCGGGCGGCTGACCGGTGACCACTCAGCCTGATTGCGCGCTGGCGGCAAACCGTGTTTCTCTTCGCTCGTCATCTCGCCGAAGGTGCGGGTGTAGCCATCGGGAAGAAATATCGGATCGTAGCCGAATCCCTTGTCGCCGCGCGGCGGCCAAACCAGCGTCCCATCGACGCGGTCTTCGAATTCTTCCAAATGCCCGTCGGGCCAGGCGAGACAAAGCGCCGAGACGAAATGCGCTTTGCGGCTTTCGGGCGTGATCGCGCCCGCCGCCCGCAGCTTGTCCTCAATCTCAGTCATTGCGCGGCTGAAATTGCGGTCAGGTCCAGCCCAGCGCGCCGAATGAATCCCCGGCGCGCCGCCGAGCGCTTCGACAACAAGTCCGGAATCGTCGGCAAAGGCCGGCAGGGCCGATGCGAGCGCGGCCGCACGCGCCTTGATCCGGGCGTTTTCGCCAAAACTCGTGCCGGTTTCTTCCGGTTCGTCGAGGCCCACGTCACCCGCTGATATGGTCTCGATCCGGAACGGCGCCAACAATTCCCGCATTTCAGCGAGTTTCCCGGAATTATGGGTAGCGATCACCAGACGACCGGTCAGCGGTCGACGGAGGATGGACGGTGCTTTTTGTTCGACCCTCATCCGTCATCCGTCATCCGAATCACATCACCGCCATTTTCTGCAAATCGATGAGCTTGGCTACGCCTTTGCGCGCCAGCGCGAGCAGGCTGGTGAGTTGCTCTTCGGAAAACGGAACTTTCTCGGCGGTGGCCTGCACCTCGACAATATTGCCGGTCCCGGTGAGGACGAAATTGGCGTCGGTTTCGGCTTGCGAATCTTCTGCGTAATCGAGATCGAGCACCGCCACGCCGGAGCAAACACCGCAAGAGATGGCCGCGATATGGTCGCGCAGCACGTCCTGCTCGATCATTTGCCTCGTCTTCATCCAGGCGATGCAATCGTAGAGCGCGATCCAGGCGCCGGTAATGGAAGCCGTACGCGTTCCGCCGTCGGCCTGGATGACGTCGCAATCGATGGTGATCTGCCGCTCGCCGAGCGCCCTGAGGTCGACCACAGTGCGCAGGCTGCGCCCGATCAGCCGCTGAATCTCGACCGTGCGGCCGTTCTGCTTTCCGGCCGAGGCCTCGCGCCGCGTCCGTTCCAGCGTGGCCCGCGGCAGCATGCCGTATTCGGCGGTGATCCAGCCGCGCCCTTGGCCTTTTAGCCAGGGCGGCAGGCGATCCTCGAGCGTCGCGGTGACCAATACGTGCGTGTCGCCAAAGCGGACGAAACAGGAGCCTTCTGCGAATTTGACCACGCCGCGTTCCAGCGAAACGGGCCGCAATTCATCGGGCTGTCGGCGGCTCGGCCGCATCTGCAATGCTCCCTGTCCTTGGGCCGCGAGGTTAAGGGCGGTCAGTCTTTTAGTAGGGAAGGCTTGTAGTAGGGAAGCCTTGCGCCTCACAAGGGCAATGACGCGCCGGGCAGCGCGATTGCCACGCGGCGCGCCTTGCCGCTAGCGGTCCGATTCTAACATTCGCACCCCGGTTCGGCAGGCTATCATGCGAATGTTAGAATCGATGGACCACTAGCAGGTATAAACACGAGTGGAGCTTTGGATTTGACATTCGCTTCCCGAGTTCGCGGCTTGGTTGGCGCGAATGTCAAATCCGCTCCACTACGGTCGCGTATGCGACAGGTTGCGGCGAAAACCCTAGCGGAACGAGCCGTCATGCCGCCGTCACGGGCGCAACGGATCTGGTTTTTCGGCGCGTTATTTGTAGTTTTTCTCGCGCTGTTGGCGGGCTTCGATTTCCTTCGCTTTCCTATTGGCGCCGACGAGCTGCATTTCTGGCCGGCGTCGGCTGCGCTTTTTCAAAACGGGCCGCCGACGCTTGGTCAGTTGCAAACTTACAATGAGTTGAGCACGCCGCTGCCTTTTCTGATTTTCGGCGGTCTTGAATACGTCTTTCATGGCGGCATTGTTGTCGGCCGCGCCATCAACGCCGCAAGCTCATTCGCGATCCTTGTTATCATCGGGGCGCTTGGCAATTTTTCGTTGCGAGCGTTGCTTTGCGCCGCCGGACTCATTTTGTTTCCGTATTTTGCGCTGGTCGGGACGCATCTCTACACCGATCCACTGGCGGTGTTGTGCGTCGTCGCCGGCGTTGCGCTTTATCTGCGTGGCCAGTTATGGATTTCCGCTGTTTGCTTCATCATCGGCATTGCCTGCCGGCAATATGTCGTCGCTTTCCCGCTCGCTCTGTTGGCGCGCGGATTTTTGCTGCAGGCTCGGTTTAGACACATCGCATTGCGCAGCGAAGTGATCGCTCCGGCGAGCGCAACTCTTTCACTGGCCGGCTGGTATGTTTTCTTTGGCGGTTTCGCGCCGCAGACCGCCCTGCACGCGCAGAACATCGCAGCTCGTCTCTATCCGGAACACGGCCTCTATTTCCTGACGTGTATCGGGTTTTATTTCGTCGTGGTGGAATGCATCTTGTTCCGATCCGTTGCGCCGTTGCTGGCGCCGGGACGCGGAGCCATCGCGATCGCCGCTTTGGTCGCCGTGCTTTTTCTGTTTTTTCCACCCATCGAAAACATCAATCCGCCGGTGCCGACCATGGGCTATTTGGACATTGCCGCACGATCCCTGCTGCCGACGCCGGCGCGAGTCATCCTGTTTTGGGCGTTGGCTGCTCTCGCTGCCTTAAGATTGCGGCCGCTCTCCACCGGCGGCTTGATGCTCTATGCTAACGCCGCGTTACTTGCTTGCGCGCATGTGGCCTGGGACAAATATGCCCTTCCCATGCTTGCCACACTGTGGTTGTTGAAATCAGCCGATCGGCTCGACGAGGCCGAACCGGCGCTAGTGGTCCGATTCTAACATTCGTATGCCGTTTCGGCATGCTCTCATGCGAATGTTAGAATCAAAGGACCACTAACAAATATTAGTCCTAGTGGAGCCGCTCCACTAGCGCCCGCGTGAAGAGGACGTCTTGGCTGCCCATGATCATCCGCCAGCATCGAGTCAGCTCGGCGTCGCGCAGCTGAACGAACGCTCGCGTGAAATCTTCCGCCAGATCGTCGAGAGTTATCTGGCGACCGGCGAGCCGGTCGGCTCGCGCAACCTGGCGCGCATTCTGCCCATGGCATTGTCGCCGGCCTCGGTCCGCAACGTCATGTCGGATCTCGAGCAGCTCGGTCTGGTCTATGCGCCTCACATCTCGGCCGGGCGGCTGCCGACCGAAGTCGGGCTGCGCTTCTTCGTCGACGCGCTGATGCAGATCGGGGATTTGTCTGAGACTGACCGCAAGACCATCGAGGCCCAGGTGGCCGGGCAATCGAAGTCGTTCGAAGAGGTGCTGACCGAAGCCTCGGGTCTGCTCTCCGGACTAAGCCGCGCCGCCGGCGTCGTGCTGACGGCGAAATCGAACCAGCGTCTGAAGCATATCGAATTCGTGCGGCTCGAGCCGGAGCGGGCGCTGGTGGTGCTCGTTGCCGAGGATGGCCAGGTCGAGAATCGCGTGCTCAATATTCCGGTGGGCTTGCCGATGTCGGCGCTGATCGAGGCGGCCAATTACCTCAACGCGCGAGTCCGCGGCCGTACGTTGGCCGAGGTGAAGTCCGAGATCGAGCGACGGCTCAAAGAAGGCCAGGCCGAGCTCGACGAGTTGACGCAAAAGATCGTCGCTGCCGGGCTTGCGAGCTGGTCGGGTGGTGAGCGCGACGAGCGCAAATTGATCGTCCGCGGGCAGGCGCATTTGCTCGAAGACCTTAAAGCGCTCGCCGATTTGGAGCGCGTGCGCCTGTTATTCGATGACCTGGAAACGCGCCGTGAGGTCATCGACCTTCTGGGCCGTGCCGAACAGGCCGAAGGGGTGCGCATCTTCATCGGCTCGGAGAACAACTTGTTCTCGCTCTCCGGCTCGTCGACGATTGTCGCGCCTTACCATGACGCGTCGGGTCAAATTGTCGGCGTGCTTGGTGTGATCGGGCCGACCCGGCTCAATTACGCCCGCATCGTTCCCATGGTGGACTACACCGCCAAGATGGTGAGCAAGCTGCTCGCGGGGTAACTCGTAGCCCGCTAGACTAGAATTTTAATAATTCTAACCTATTGATCCAACAAACGCTTTTCGTTGACGCCGGTCGCGTTTGCGATCAAGTCTGCGGCAATCATTTGCCGCGGGACAATCCATGCCAGCGCTCCTTAGGTTTCTGACTAAAGCGCGCGTCGCGCAAACAGGCGTTGCGTTCATCGGGGCCGCCGGCATCGCGCTCGCGCTTGCCGGCGCCGTCGCCGCCGCCGATACGCTCGCGGCCGGCACCAAGGATTACAAATCCTACGCCGCGGAAAAGATCGGGGCCGCGTTGGCGGGCGGCAAAAGCCTGCAAGCGGCGATCAAAGCGGACGACACGAAGGCTGCGCAGTCGGCGTGGATTGCGTCGCGCCAGGGTTGGGAAGCCGCCGAGCCGATTACCGGCGAATTCTTCCCCAAACTTGATGAGGCGATCGACGCCTGGCCCGACGCCAAACAGGGCTATCACGCCATCGAGGCGGCGCTGTTCTCGGGCAAGCTCGATGAGATCAACGCGCCGGCCGACAAGCTCGTCGCCGATTTGACGGCATTCAACACCCGGCTCGAGGCGAAGAACTTTCAGTTTGAGCCGCAGGGTCTGCTCAACGGCGCGACTAAGCTCGCCTACGAGGTCGGTGAGAACAAATCAAAGGGCGGAGAATCGCCGTATTCCGGCACGTCGCTTAACGACATCCAGCAAAATGTCGAGGGCATCGCAGCCGTGTACAAGCTCGCCTTTGCGCCGACGCTGCAAGCGAAAGATCCGAAGCTTGCCGCGCGCATCACCGACAAAATCGAAGACGTCGAAAAGCTGGTGAATGTGCCGGACATGAAGAGCGTCGATCAGCCCGCGCTTAAGAAAGCTGGGGAGGAACTGGCCGTGCTGCTGCAGAGCACAGCGGCCAAGCTGAAGCTCAAGAAGCCGGCGCTTGGCGAGTGACGCGTGCCCTTCCATACGCCATCGTCTGTTGCGTGGCCGCAATGCTGGCGATGGCCGGCGCGAAATCAGCGCCCATCACCAGCCGGGAAAGCGTTTTGCCGCCGGGGACCGAGCTCAACCAGGAGCAGCTCGACCAGCCGACCGAGCTATTTGCGTCCGAACTTACCGGCGGCAAGCGTTCCTATCTGGTCAATTTCGGCGATCTCTTATTCTCATCGCCGAATATTCTCGGCGGCGTTGCCCGGCAGGCCGGCATGAGCTGCAGCACCTGCCATCAGCAGGGGCACAATAATCCGAAGTTGTTCATCCCCGGCCTGTCCAGCCGGCCCGGCACCGTCGATACGACCAACGCGGTGTTCGAGCCCAGGTCGGACAATGGCGTTTTCGATCCGGTAACGCCGCCGAGCTTGCGCGGCGCCAAACACCTCGCACCTTATGGACACGACGGGCGCTTTGCGACACTGCGCGATTTTGTGCGCAACGTGGTTGTCAACGAATTTGCCGGCAGCGAGCCGTCGGCCGAGATCCTGGACGCGCTTGTCGCCTACATCGAAGACATTTCGTTTCTGCCCAACGCGAAGCTTACGGCCGACGGCCGTTTGACGGATGCGGCGTCCGCCGCCGCCCGGCGCGGCGAAATACTCTTCAACAAGCCATTCCGGCGCGACGCGGCCATGAGCTGTGCATCCTGTCACCAGCCGGGGAGCGCCTTCGTCGACCATCAGGTGCATGACGTCGGGACCGGCGGCCGATACAAGACCCCGAGTTTGATCAACGCCGACTTCAACGCGCCGTATTTCCATGACGGCCGCTACGACAACTATGAGCAAGTGATCGCGCATTTCGACCGCCAATTCGATCTCGGTCTCACCGCCGGCGAGAAAGGCGATCTCGCCGCGTATCTCGTCGCGGTCGGCGATGCGGCCGAACCGACAAGCCGCAACAGCGTTCAAGCCGAGCTCGAGGAAATCGGGCACTTGGGCGCGGTTCTCGACACCGCGATCCCGGCGCGCAATCAGGCGGTGATTGCCCTGACGGTCGATGTGGTCGGAAACGAATGGCGCGAGCTCGGTGAGTATTTTCCGGGTCGCAACGATACCAGTGTTGCCGGCGGCTTAAGCGAGCGCCTGGCGGCGCGCGATGCGGCGCGCGGCATGGCGCTGAGCTTGCGAGAGATCGCGATGGCGGCGGCGAGCGACGATTATGATGCCGCCGCACAAGCCTATGCCGATTATAAAGCGCAGGGCATTGCCGCGGCGTCCGCGCTGAAGCACGCCGAGGCCTGGTCATTATTCAATCCGCAAATTCGCCAGGCGCATTTCGCGGCGCTGCAACGCCTCGCCGATTCTGCCCGGTGACACTCTGCCGGCCTGTAAACCGGGGCAGAGCGCACGGCAATGACCGGCGTGCGTGCGGCGATCCGGCGGGGTGAAGCCGTTTGACAGCATTTCTTAAGACTCGGCGCTATTAGAGTCGGGCCTGGTCGGCATGGAGATGAAGCGCGAAGGGTGCCTGTATGAGCAAATCCCTCTCGATCCAGGTGAACATCATATGCTGGTTGCTGTTTCTTATCGGGTGGGCAGCGATCATCGAACGTCCGGAATGGTTCGGGTAGCCGCGCCTTACCGATAAGGGCGGGCGTCGCCGCCCGGCGGGGGGCCGCCTGGTGTGCTTGATTTTTGCCGGCAGAGCCCTGATATCCGGCACAGTCAACGGATGGATGCCAAGATGACGGAACAGACCGCGCGTGCTGAGGACGCGGCGGCTCCGCAACAGGACGCCCCGCCGGCTTCCGAGCAAGCCACGCGCCCCGAAGGCGATTCGGCGGCGCTTGCGGCCGAGCTCAAGGACAGGCTCCTGCGGACGCTGGCGGAGATGGAAAATCTGCGCAAGCGCACCGCGCGCGAGGTAACGGATGCGCGCGTCTATGGGGTGGCGGCGTTTGCGCGCGATCTTCTCGGCGTGGCCGATAACATGCGCCGCGCATTGGAAGCTTTGACGCCGGCGCTCCGTGCCAGTGCTGAACCCGGCGTGAAAGCCTTCATCGAAGGCGTGGAGCTCACCGAGCGGGAGCTGGAAAAGGCGCTGGAGAAAAACGGCGTGCAGCAATTCAATCCGCGCGGCGAAAAATTCGACCCCAACTTTCATCAGGCGATGTTTGAAGTGCCGAATGCCGCGGTGCCGGCCGGCAGCGTCGTCGAGGTCATGCAGCCGGGCTATAAGATCGGCGAGCGCGTGCTGCGGCCGGCCTTGGTCGGCGTGTCAAAAGGCGCCGCGAAGCAGGCGCCCGGCGCGACGTCGGCGAACGACAACTCAACCGGCAATTCCTAAACGGCGCGCTCCGGTTATTTCAGCTCGACGCTGTCGCGCACCGTCCGCAGCCGGGCGAGGATCGCGGTCCAGGAATCGACCGGCGCAATTCCGATCATCTGTAGAAATCCGCCACCGCCGAACCGGAGCCACTGCACGACTTTGACGTCGGCCCCGGTGCGGGCGTCCTGCGCGTCCGCCATGGTCTGATAACCGGATTGTCCGTTAACGCGAAGCGATTCGGACATGGTGAGGTGGACGTTCCTGATCCCGCCGATCTCATCGAAGGAAAGTTTCGCGAAATTCGCGCGGTCGGCCGGATCACTCGGACCGCCGGGTACCGCGGCGATAAGGAAATGCGCCCGCCCGTTGTTGTCCGATTCGTCCTTTCCGCCCTCATTGGCCGCCGCCGGCGCGTCACTCAGCATGAGCGCGCGGCCGCGCAATACGCCGTTGATGTGGAAGCCGGCGAGATCGCCGACTTCAAACGGCAGGAGCGTGAGTTCTTCGCTTTCCGGCACTTTCGCGCGCACCGCCAATGTGGCCAGCGCCGCGCGCACCGCCTTATCGGGATACAGGGTGTCCTGATCGGGGACCTGGATGGTGACCAGCACCGTGAGATCGTCAGTCGCAAGCAGCAAAAGGTACTTGCGAAAACGGGCCCCTTCGGCCATTTGCCAGCCGCTGAGCAGCAGGCCCTTGCCGGCGCTCAAGGTGATCGGCTCGCGTTTGTCGAGGTGGACGCCCTGCCGCTTCGCCGCTTCCGTATCCACCGTCTTCTCGATCTGCGCGTAAGCCGCAGCCGGCAGGACGTTAATGAGAATCGCGGCCTCCTCGTTGGGATCGTTGAAGCCGTCGAATTTGTTGCTGGCCACCATGCCGGCCGGAGGAATAAGCCCGACCCGCGAGCCGACCGGATAAATCGTATCCGTGGCCAGCGCTGGCGCAGCGATCAAGAAAAGCGCCAGGGCCGCGACCAGCGCGATGAGGGCCGCAGCCGATTTGCACTTGCTGTCAGGCATGGTGCCGAGCCTTTGCTTCCGCTTGCGCGGAGATTGAGTTAGCGAATTCCCGCGTCACCCGGCGCAGCGTCAGATTGATCCGCCCGCCACCCGCGAGCAAGCTCGACGTGCCGGGACGGATCCGATCGACGCCATGGAAAGCAAGGCGCGCGTCGCCGCCAAGCACAAGCACATCGCCCGAGCTTAAGCGAACGGATTTGGTAGGATTGCGGCGTTGTCGCCCGCCGACACGAAACAGGCAATCGTCGCCAAGCGAAATCGAGACGACCGGCGCGGCGAAATCCGCCTCGTCGCGGTCTTGGTGCAGTCCCATTTTGGCGGTCCGGTCGTAGAAGTTGATGAGGCAAGCCTCGGGCAGGTCGGCGTATTGGGCGACGTTACGCCAGAGTGCAATGAGGGGCTCCGGCATCGGCGGCCAGGGACGCCCGGTTACGGGATGCGTCGGCTGGTAGCGGTAGCCGCGCTCGTCCGAAGTCCAGCCGAGCGATCCGCAATTCGACATGCGGACACTGAAAGGCCGACCTGATCTCGGCATGCGCGGCGTGAACAACGGCGCCGCGGCCAACACGTTGTATATCGCATCGAGCAATTCGGTCTGCGCGGCGCGATCGAAGTAACCGGGATAGATGCGAAGCCCGGGCAAGTCTGGATACAAGTCCGGGTTCGGATTCATGCGCGGGCTCGCTCAAGGTTTGTTAGCATCGGCAGCGGTTTATGGAGCACGTCACGGCGCCGCCTGCCTTGCGGCCCGGTAGCGCCCTCCTATATGAGCCAAGGGAAATCGCCGGCCAAATAGCGCCGGCGATTGTGAGACCAAAGGGGGTCGGAAAAGGGCGCCGTTAGGGCCGGCCCGACCTGCCGAGCAAGAGAGGATTAACAACCATGGCCAAGGTCATTGGTATTGATCTCGGGACCACCAATTCGTGCGTCGCCGTTATGGAAGGGCAGACGCCGAAGGTCATCGAGAACGCGGAGGGAATGCGCACGACCCCGTCGATCGTTGCTTTTACGGACGACGGCGAGCGGCTCGTAGGCCAGCCGGCCAAGCGCCAGGCGGTCACCAATCCCGAGCGGACAATTTTTGCAGTCAAGCGCCTGATCGGCCGTCGTTATGACGACCCGATGGTGGAGAAGGACAAGAAGCTCGTTCCTTACAAGATCGTGCGCGCCTCGAATGGCGACGCCTGGGTCGAAATCGAGGGCAAGACGTATTCGCCCTCACAGATTTCCGCGTTCATCCTGCAGAAGATGAAAGAGACTGCGGAGGCGTATCTCGGCAGCAAGGTCGAACAGGCGGTCATTACCGTCCCGGCCTACTTCAATGACGCCCAGCGTCAGGCCACCAAGGATGCCGGCAAGATCGCCGGCCTTGAAGTGTTGCGCATCATCAACGAGCCGACCGCGGCGGCGTTGGCGTATGGCCTCGACAAGAACAAGACCGGAACCATCGCGGTCTACGACCTCGGCGGCGGCACGTTCGACGTTTCCGTTCTCGAAATCGGCGACGGCGTGTTCGAGGTGAAGTCGACTAACGGCGACACCTTCCTCGGCGGCGAAGATTTCGACATGCGGCTGGTCAATTATCTGGCCGACGAATTCCAGAAGGAGCAGGGCATCGATCTGCGCCGCGATAAGCTCGCGCTGCAACGGCTCAAAGAGTCGGCGGAAAAGGCCAAGATCGAATTGTCGTCGACGACGCAGACCGAAATCAATCTGCCGTTCATCACAGCGGACGCCTCCGGTCCAAAGCACCTGACCATGAAGCTCACGCGCGCCAAGTTCGAGGCGCTGGTGGACGATCTGGTGCAGAAGACCATTGAGCCGTGCCGTCAGGCGATCAAGGACGCGGGCTTAAGCGCGGCCGATATCAACGAGGTTGTTCTGGTCGGCGGCATGACGCGCATGCCGAAGGTTCAGGAAGTCGTCAAGCAACTGTTCGGCAAGGAGCCGCACAAGGGCGTCAACCCCGACGAAGTCGTCGCCGTCGGCGCTGCGATCCAGGCCGGCGTGCTGCAAGGCGACGTCA
>Ga0302325_10024022_pt1 | contig 12690 bp, 10 predicted proteins | sample Palsa_T0_2_FD_201948 | JGI IMG/M metagenome (GOLD analysis project Ga0302325, IMG submission 201948) | Peat permafrost microbial communities from Stordalen Mire near Abisko, Sweden - Palsa_T0_2 | ecosystem: Environmental > Terrestrial > Soil > Palsa > Peat permafrost | place: Sweden: Abisko... | reverse complement strand
AAGACTCGGCGCGACGTTTGCTTTCTTTGCATGATCTGAAGCTGGTTTGCGTCACCCGCGGTAATGGCGGCAGCCTCCTGATATCCGCCGGCGAATGCAGTGAACATCCCGGCTTCAGGGTGAAGGTAGCCGATACCGTGGGCGCTGGCGACGCTTTCACCGCGGGCATCGTGCACGGATACTTACGGGGGACATCGCTGGCGCAAATCAATGAAAACGCCAACCGCGTCGGCGCCTGGGTCGCCAGTCAGTCAGGAGCAACGCCGGCCCCGAAGGCGGCCGGCTTAGAGCAAACCTTGGCTGAGGTTGGTTAGAACTCGTAAGCCGCGCGACCCACCGTCCGCCATCACTGCAGTTTTAGTTTATTCTGTGTAGTTTGCGGTTCAGAGTCTGAGGGGGCCCATTGACCAGATCCCAGGGAGTTTTTCGTCTGTTCGTCTGCGTTTCGCTTTTCCTGTCCATCGTGAGCACCGCGCAGCAAGTTCCCGAGAATACATATCAGGATCTGCGTTGGCGCATGATCGGCCCGTTTCGCGGCGGCCGCACTCGTGCCGCCGCCGGCGTTCCGAGCCAGCCAAATGTTTTCTACATGGGTCAGGTCAACGGCGGAGTATGGAAGTCGGACGACTATGGCCGCACTTGGAACCCCATTTTTGACCACGAGTCCACGCAGTCGCTTGGCGCCATCGCTGTAGCTCCTTCGGATCCCAATATCATTTATGTCGCCAGCGGCGAAGGCCTGCATCGTCCCGATCTCTCGGTGGGCAACGGAATCTACAAATCGACTGACGCCGGAAAGACCTGGGCTCACCTCGGTCTAAACGATAGTCAGCAGATCCCCGCACTGGCCATCGATCCTCGAGATCCCAATCGAGTCTTCGCAGCCGTGCTCGGCCATCCTTACGGTCCGAATGAACAGCGTGGCCTTTTCCAGTCCCTCAACGGCGGCCGGACCTGGCAGAAGATTCTATATAAGGATGGGAATACCGGCGCCTCCGACGTAGAGATCGACCCCTCCAATCCCCAAGTGATTTACGCATCCATGTGGGAAGCACGTGAAGGCCCCTGGGAGGACAACAACGAAGTCAACGGAACCGGCGGCGGCCTGTTCAAGTCCGCTGACGGCGGCGGCACCTGGCGTCCTTTGACTAACGGCCTGCCGAAGGATCTCTCGCAAATCTACGTTGCCATCGCTCCCAGCAATCCACGGCGTCTTTACGCCACGCTTGGCACGGCCTCTGGTGTGCTTGCCGTCTACCGCTCCGACGACGCTGGCGAAAGTTGGGCCAAAGTAACCGACGATCCGCGCCCTTCCGGCCGAATAGGTGGCGGAGACCTTCCTATTCCTCGAGTCGATTCCAAGAATGAAGACGTCGTCTATAGCGCCAGCACAGTAACCATGCGATCTACAGATGGCGGGAAGACATGGTCCGGATTCCGCGGCGCTCCGGGCGGCGACGATTACCAGAATCTCTGGATCAATCCCAACGATCCAAACATCATTCTTCTCGTCAGCGACCAGGGCGCGCTCGTGACCGTCAATGGCGGGGCGACCTGGAGTTCCTGGTACAACCAGCCCACCGCGCAGATTTATCACGTCGCGGTCACCCCCACTTTTCCCTATCGCGTTTGCGGAGGCCAGCAGGAAAGCGGCTCGGTCTGCATCTCCAGCCGCGGCAACGATGGCGCCATCACCTTCCGCGAATGGCACCCCATCGGTGCGATCGAGTATGGCTATGTGGCACCGGATCCACTCGACCCTGACGTCATCTACGGTGGCGGCAGAAGCGAGGTCTCGAAGTTTCACTGGTCCACCGGCCAGGTGCAGAACATCACTCCCATCCCGCTTCGTAGCGCCAAGTACCGCACCGACCGCTCCGAGCCCACGATGTTCTCACCCCTCGATCCGCACACCCTCTATTTCGCCAGCAACGTGCTCTTCAAAACCACCGACGGCGGAAATTCCTGGCAAACCATCAGCGGCGATCTCACTCGTCAGAATCCCGGAGTTCCAGCCAGCGTGGGTAGTCTCATTCCCAAAGGGGCCGACAAACAGCGCGGAGTGATCTACGCGCTTGCGCCTTCGTTCAAGAACATCAACACACTCTGGGCCGGCACCGACGACGGCCTGATTTGGCAAACTCGCGACGGCGGCAAGAAGTGGAACGACATCACTCCAAGAGAACTGACGCCCTGGAGCAAGGTCACGCAGATCAGTGCCTCGCACTTCGATGACGACTCCGCCTACGTCTCCGTGAGCCGATTCCGCATCAACGACGAGCAGCCATACATTTACCGCACCCACGATGGCGGTAAGACCTGGAAGTTGATCACGACCGGACTTCCCGACTTCGGTCCCGTGGACACGGTCCGCGAAGACCCATTGCGTAAAGGGCTCTTGTTTGCCGGCACGGAGAGTTCAGTCTGGGTCTCCTTCGATGACGGAGACCACTGGCAATCGCTGCAACTGAATCTGCCGCACACCTCCATGCGCGATCTCTGGATTCACGACGACGACCTCATCGTCGGCACGCACGGGCGCTCGTTCTGGATTCTGGATGACATCACTCCGCTGCGCGAAGCAACCGGTTCGTTCTCCGCCGCCGACGCTCATCTTTTCACTCCAGCCCCCACCTACCGCATGCAGCGCGATACCTACACCGACACGCCGCTTCCGCCCGACGAGCCCGCTGCCGCCAATCCACCCGATGGTGCGGTCATTGATTACTATCTGGCGCACGCCGCTTCTGCTCCCATCACTCTCGAGATCCTCGACGCTCGCGGCCAACTCGTTCGCAGATTTTCCAGCGACGATAAGCCCGACGTCACCGAAGCAGATCTCAAGAAACAACTCATCCCCCTCTATTGGCTGCGCCCATTCCACGCTCTGCCATCCGATGCCGGCATGCACCGCTGGGTTTGGGATCTGCATTATCCCGCGCCCGATTCCTCCCGCCACGAATATCCCATCTCAGCAATTCCCGGAGATACACCCCGTTACCCCCTCGGTCCCACCGCTTTGCCCGGCACCTATACCGCACGGCTCACCGCTAACGGAAAGAGTTATACAGCACCCTTCACGGTGAAGATGGACCCCCGCGTGCCGATCTCGGCAGCCAGCCTCGAGAAGAAATTCCAACTTGAAGTGCGCCTCACATCGCTCGTGAGCCAGACCTCCAAGGCGGTAATGCAAGCTGGATTGATTCGCGAGCCGCTGCAAAAGCTGACCCAGCAAGCCACGGGCACGGCACGCGATTCCATCCAGGCTTTCCAGACTAAACTCGCAGCAGTTCTTGGGGCGCCAGCCGGTTTCGCTGCACCTCCAGCCGACGAAATCACTCTCGCGCGGGTGAACAGGCAAGTCAGCGTCTTATATGGCCAGGTCTGGCAGGCCGATGCCGAACCAACCGCAACGCAGTCTGAAGGCGTCGCCACCGCCGAACACGACGCCTTGGACGTAATGAAGCGTTGGGATGCGCTTACGACTTCCGATCTTCCCGCGCTCAATCGCGAACTCCGGGCTGCGAACTTGCCGGAAGTGCATATCGAATCGGACCCGCACCAGGAAGATTCTGGCCTGGATGAAGAGTAGAGGTGGGCCCTCCCCAATCGTGCAGGCGATCTTGCCGCGTTCTACAAGGCCTCCACGGCGCGCTGAAGCTCCCGCGCGATTTGACCGGGGTCGCCGCCAGCCGCAAAGTTCACCGGCCGGCCGATACGCACCCGAATCTCCCCGGGTCGGGCAAACTTTCTGCCTGCTTGCTTCACTTCAAACAATCCCACAATGCGCATGGGCAATACCGGAATGCCCAGATTGTTCGCCATCAGCCCAATTCCTGCGCGGAACGGGTTCATTTTGCCATCCACGGTATGTCGTCCTTCTGGAAACACCAGCACACTGTATCCACGATCCACGGCCGCACCCGCGTAGGCAAAACTCTGCCGGAACCCAGCCTCGCGCGGCAGCGGAAAAAGGTTCAGCAGAGAAACTCCCAGCATCCACTGCATGCGGTCGTAGATTCCGGCCAAGAATCCTCTTCTCGCCTCGGGCGTGCGCAGGGCTTCCAACGCTTCTCCCCCGGCCGCAGTGGCGATTCGGTGTCGGAGCCGCGCCGGTAAGGCCGTCTGCACGAACCCCACGTCCACGTCGGCAGCATGATTGCAGACTACCAGAAGCGGTCCGCTGCAGCCTCGCAAATTCTCTCGTCCTTCGATTCGCGGCCAGCCCAGCAGAATCATGGCCGGCCTCATCAAAACGTAATGCGCCAGCCATCGCACCCAAGTCACCGGCCACCGCAATACCCACTGCGGATAGTGATACTCCGCGCGCGGCCGCACCTCGCCGCTCAGCATCCTCTCCACATCGCCCACCGTGCGCGCCGCGCTGAAGCGAGTCTCGCTCAGATCCACCTGATAACGATCCTCCAGCGCGCTGATCAATTCCACGCGATCGAGCGAACTCAAACCCAACTCAGAATTGAGTGCCGCGTCAGCATTCAGCCCAGTGACGCTTCGCCCCGTGATCCGCCCAATCAACTCGATCACGGGACTGTGATCCGCACTCGCAACCTCCTTCTCCCCAGCTTGCAGAATCTGTCTCGCCGCGAATTCACCGATCAAATTCCGCCGCGGCTTCTGCGTATTCGTGCGCGGAAAGTCTTCCCCCAGCCACTCCACCCACATCCGCATGCGCTGAAATTCCGCCAGCGCCTGGTTCGCCCGCTCCACCACCCCCGCAACCGGGGCATCGTCGCGCACAATCACCACCGCACACGGTTCCGCATTTCCTCCCCGCTCAATCCCCACCACCACACAATCTTTCACTTCCGGCTGCCGCCGCAACGCGGCTTCCAAATCCTCCGGATAAATATTCAGGCCGCCCGGCGTCACGATCACTTCTTTCTTGCGCCCCTTGAAATAAAGATTCCCGGTCTCATCCAGCGTGCCCATATCTCCGGTGCGGTACCACCCGTCTTTATCCGCAACCCCATCCGTCACCCCACCCACAACTCCCTGACGTTGCCCTCCATCCCAATACCCTGCCGCCACGCCGCCCCCGCGAATCAAAATCTCGCCATCATCCGCCAGCTTCACATCCCGCCCCGGCAGCACCTTCCCAATCGATCCTTTCCCCAACTTGAACGGATGATTCACGCTGATCAGCGAAGTAGTCTCCGTCAGCCCATAACCTTGGATAGCGGCGTATCCCAGCCGTCCCCAGAATTCTTCAGTCTCCGCATCCAGCGCCGCGCCTCCGCAAATGAATGCCCAGAACCTCCAGCCAAATTGCCGGTGAATCCCGCGAAAAATCCACCACCGCCGCAGAAAGTACTTTCCCTCCGAAGCGCGGAACCGCCGCAGAAAGTCCTCGATCTTGCCACGATCCTCCAGATCGCGTTCAATCCTTTGTTTCAGCGACTGCAAAACTCTCGGCACACTCACCAACACCGACACGCGCTCCCGCCGGATCGTATTCACAATCTCCGAAGGCTTCACCTCTTCCTGAAAGATCACGGTCCCGCCCAGCAGCGGAGGCAAAAACATCCCCAGGAATTGCCCAAATACATGGCTCAGCGGCAGCAAATTCAAAAACCGCACCGGATGCACCCACCGCTCATACTTCAGATACCGCTGCATCTCGTGCTCCAGCGGAGCAATGTTAGCCAGCACATTCCCATGCGTAATCACCACACCCTTGGGTTCAGCGGTAGTCCCAGAAGTAAACACAATCTGCAGCACATCTTCGCGACCGATCACCACGTTAGGAGTTACCGTTGCAGAAGGCTGACCGGCCGCCTTCGCTAAATCCTCAAGAACTAACGCAGAAACGTCGCCTGCCTCACTCCCGTGCGCTGGAATGTGCCTCCGGGAACAGACCCAAAGTTTTGCCTCGACCTGCCGTGAAACTCGCGCCGCAAACTCCGCGGACGTCCCATTGTCCATGGGAACGACAATCGCCCCGCGCATCGCGCATCCAAAGAAAACCGCAACCCACTCCGCGCAATTCTTCCCCCACAGCATCACTCGGTCGCCCTTGCCGATCTCACGCGCCTCCAGCTCCTGGCAAAACCGCAGCGCCATCTCCAAGACCTGCCTGTAAGTGAACCACTCCATGCGGTATCCGCGCCGCTGCCCGTAAGCGCGCTCATCGCGATGCGCCTTAAAGTTCGCCAGAAAAAACTCTGCTAGAGATTCAGCCATGGATGCAGAATAGAGGCGGCAAAGAAAATAATCCGAACCCTTGCCTCTCAGGCAAGTTTAGTAGCAGAAAGGGAACAATCGCACATCCACCGGGTAGATTTCTAGAAGCCCTCGCGTAAATGGGCTTCGTAGGCGGGCGGTTCACGGCAAACAATCTCGCGGGATGACACGTAAGTTAGAGGTCTTCTCGGATGTAAAGATGACCGATGACTCCTAAGGATCTCACTCCCTCCCCACCCCCAACGCATCCGCCACCCGGTTGATGTAGTTAAACCACGACGCAATCAGCGTAATCTGCAATATCCCGCGATCGTCAAATCCCGCCGCCCGCAGCCCCTCAATGTCATCCTTCCAAATCTTAGTCGCGTCCTTGGTCAACTTGACCACATAATCCACCATCACCCGCTCCTGCGGCGTGATGGGCGCCGTCGTGTAGTCCTTCTCCAGCGCCTCTACCAGCTTCGCATCCAGCGTCACTCTACGCAGAAACTCTGCGTGGGATTCGATTCAATACTTGCACCGGTTGGTCACCGAGACCATCGTGGTAATCATTTCATGCTGCCGCCGGCTCAGCGGCAACTCCGGCGACATCAGCGCCCCAAATGTGGCGAACGAGTGAAAGAGCGCGTCCGGAATCAGCGTGTGCGATCCCACAATCGACGATCCTCCCGACTCATCCGGGTGAACGGGATCTCCATACTCCTTGGGATACAGCCCCCGCTGCCCCTCGATCGCTTTTCGCAGCTTCTCATCGGCCTCCGACATCGGTATGGTTCGAATCCACGTCATAATCGCGATTCCCTTCCTATCGGCGTTTCCACTTTCGCATCAGGAAGACTACACTGCCGCCCAACCTCGCCACATAGCGCATTTGCATGAGTAAGCGCCGTCCGTTGCGGATTCGCGGGAAGGCCTCAGGCGCGGCGGCGACGAGCCCGCGCGGACCATCCAGAATTGCCGGCCACGATAGTACGCTAATGATTCCCGATTTTTCTCGGACCCCATGTCGCGGGCCCACACGATTTTCGAGCCATCAATGCTCATCGCGTCACGCAGCCCATAAGCATACCCTGTTCGCCCACTCCAGAATTCCAGTAAAATTCCCACAATAACTTTCTCGATGGCGGTGCGCGTGGATTTTCTGAGTAACGTAGAAGTTCGAGTGCTGGGCTCGCTGATTGAAAAGGACGTCACCACTCCCGATTACTATCCCTTGTCGCTCAACGCTCTGGTGAACGCGTGCAATCAGAAGAACAACCGCGATCCGGTGATGACGCTTGATGAGGACGTGGTGCGGGCGGCACTCGATACGCTGCAGGTGCAGCGGCTGGCAGGGCCGGCCAGCGGCGCTGACAGCCGCGTCGCGAAGTACGAGCACCGCCTGCAGGAAGTATTCAACTTCGATCGCCGAGAGATTGCGATCCTCTGCGTGCTGCTGCTGCGTGGCGCACAAACTCCGGGCGAACTCCGAGGCCGGGCTGAACGGATGTTTCGATTCGAGGAGTTGGAAGACGTACACGCGACACTCGAGCGGCTAAGCCAGCGCGAACCTCCGCTGGTTGCTGTGCTGCCGCGTCAGCCGGGCACGAAGGAATCGCGCTACATGCATCTGCTCTCCGGCAGCACAGCTCCGGCAGAAGCTGCGCCGGCTCGAGCGTCAGCCAGTCTTTCGGCGAACGACGACCGCATTGCCAGCCTCGAGAGCGAAGTGACGGAACTGAAAAAAGAACTCACGGAAATGCAACAGCAACTGGCGGCGTTTCGGAAGCAGTTCGAATGATCATGGAACCCGCGTATCATGGAGTATCCCGTTTCGCAGGAGGCTTTATGCATCGCCGCGAATTCCTTATTCGCTCGGCATCGGGCTTGGGAGCTGCCTGGCTCAGCTCGAAAGACTTGCTGGCTGCTCTCGCAACTCAGGCTTCTTTGTCGAAGTTTTCCGCCTCCGACACCGTCACCCTGGGCAGCACGGGGATTAGGACCAGCCGGCTCGCCATGGGTACGGGTACCGTCGGGTCTGGCCATCATTCGAACCAGACCGCGCTCGGCATTAAAGGGCTCTCTGATCTCTTGCTCAATGGCTACGATCACGGGTTGCGTTTCTTCGACGCCGCCGATTCTTACGGAAGCCATCCTCATGTCGCTGAAGCCCTGAAGCACGTGCCGCGTGACAAGGTCACCGTACTGACTAAGACCTGGGCGCGCGATCCCGCGACCGCCCGCGCCGATCTCGACCGCTTCCGCCGCGAGTTGGGCGTCGACTACCTCGATGTCTGCCTGATACATTGCGTCACCGAAGCGGATTGGACCGAGCGCTTCAAGGGCGTGATGGACGTGCTCTCCGACGCCAAGCAGAAGGGAGTCATCCGCGCACACGGCTGTTCCTGCCACAGCATCGAGGCGCTGCGCGCGGCAGCCAAATCGCCATGGGTGGAAATCGATCTGGCCCGCATCAACCCCATCGGCTCGCACATGGATGCCGATCCTCAAACCGTGGTCAGCGTTCTGCGCGAAATGAAAGCCGGGGGCAAGGCAGTAATCGGGATGAAGATTCTCGGCCAGGGCGATCTGCGCGGCCGTCAGTCGGAAGCCCTGCGGTATGCGCTGTCGCTGGGCGTACTCGATGCTTTTACCATTGGGGCTGAGAGTCGAGATGAGCAGGAGGATCTGATTCGGCGCATCGCTGTGGCGTAGGCCTTGCGGCTTCCGGCCGCACCGCCATCGTCTTTCCGCCGTGTACCGCGCCCCACACAGTGTCCGCCGCACCACGATCGCTGGCATCTCGAACGGTCTAACCCGCTTAAAACCAACGTTCCATCCGTTGGCTAACCCCGTGCACTATCACCTGCGCTGCTTCAGCAGCAGGAGGTGACAACCATGACCCGTATCAACCTGTTTCGCACCGCGACACTTCGCAGCACCCCGGCAACCCTTGATTCCGTTGCGTGGGACAAGATTAACGGGGGTAAGACTAACTTTGATAAAAACACCAGCACCCTCGTATTCGCCGCGCTCTTGATCGTTTGTTCATTGGCCGTCGGATGCTCCGGCGAGAAACCCAAACCCGAAAGCTCCACCAACCAGCCTGCGATGACTCAGCCGACGCAGCCGATTGCAACCAGTCCGGCGACCGCGCCGGCGACGCCTGCGTTGCAGGCTGCCGCCAAGCCCATACACAAGAAAGTCGTCCGCAAAGTTCCTGTGACCGTGACGTATGCCGACAAAACTTCCGGCATCTCATTCCAATATCCGCGCAATTACGCACTCAAGACCGGCGATGCTGCGGACGAACTGGTTTCGTCCGATCCCGTTCCGATGGACTTCGTGCAGCCTGGCGGAGTTGCGCTCGCGGCGGTTGCAGTTCCTGAGTCGGCCTATCCCAAGAGCGATCTGGCCGCGGCCTTTTTCGATGTTAGCGTGAACAAAGCGCTCACGGCGGAGCAGTGCGGAGAATTCTCGGTCTCGCAGGCCAACCCTGCGGCACCGGTCGATCCCGCCGCGCAGCCCGCTGCGCAGCCGTCGAAACTGCCGTCGAAACTAATGATCGGCGACATGGAACTGCAGTCCGCCGAAAGCCTGGCCAGCCAGGGGACTCGCGAGGAAGCGTCGAAGTACTATCATGTCTTCGAAAACGGGGCTTGCTATGAGTTCGCGCTCAAGGTTGCGACGACTAGCATCGAAACCGAAGGCGGCAAGCACGTAGATCGCGAGGAAGTCTTCCACCGGCTGGAGAAGATCCTGGCTACGGCAAAGATTAATCCCGCGGTGGTTCCCGAAGTGACGGCTAGTACGCCAGCTACTCCGAACGCTCCGGAAACTCCGGCGCAGTAGGTTGTGCAAAAAGGCCACGCTGCTTTTGCGGCGTGGCTTTTCGTTTGCAGATAGCGATTAGCTGCGGAGCTTGCGAACGATTGTGGCGATGTCGTTTTCCTGGAAGAGCCGGATGGCGGCGACGCCGGCGGCACCGGCGTGCATGCAGGACTCGGCGTTTTGCAGAGTCACTCCACCGAGCGCGAGCACTGGGATCCTAGCGCGGCAGGCTTGGCGAAGAGCTTCGAGGCCGGCAGGGCTGGTTCCGGGCGCGTCCTTTTTTTCGAAGACAGGAGCAAAGACGGCGAGGGTAGCTTGGTTTGACGCGGCTTGGTTTACTTCTTGTGGGGAGTGGCAGGAGACAGCTATCAGTGGGTATTGTGGTGAGTTTTCGGGGGCGAGGGCGACCACACCACGCTTGCCTGCCCACGCTGCCCGCACTTCTTCCGGGGACACATCGTTGGCAGGGAGATGAACGCCGGCGGCCTCACTGGCCAGGGCAACGTCGGTGCGGGAATTAATGAGGAGAGCGGTCGCCGGTTGCCGGACGCCGGTTGCCGATTTCATTGTGTCCCGGATGATTTGCATCGCCTCGCGGGCTAGCGACTCCAGTTCGCGGGCGGGCAGGCCTTTTTCGCGGAGCTGGATGTAGTTGATGCCATGGCTTGCGGCTTCGGCGATTTTGTCGAGGAGGCGAAGGCGGCGAGTGCGCTCGTCGCCGCGGAAAGCAGCGCGGTCGGTGATGTAGTAAAGGAGCGCTCTGTCAGCCATCGTTACGGTCTGGTCTTGGCGATTTCGGGTAGGACTTCCTGTTCCTTTTCTTTCTTGGGCTGGCCGCCGCCCAGGTGGTGTTCGGTCAGTCCGTCGCGGAGGAATGCGAAAGCGTCTTCGGGAGAATCGACGAACTTGAACAGGTTGAGGTCTTCCGGAGAGACGGTGCCGGCGTCGACGAAAGCCTGGAAGTTCATGATGCGGTGCCAGTATTCGCTGCCGTAAATGACGACGAGAATCTTCTTGGCGAGTTTGTCGGTCTGAGCAAGGGTAAGGATTTCGAAAAGTTCGTCGATCGTGCCGAAGCCGCCGGGAAAAATCACCAGCGCCTTGGCGAGGTAGGCGAACCAGAACTTGCGCATGAAGAAGTAGTGAAACTCGAAGTTGAGCGAGGGCGTGATGTAGGAATTGGGATTCTGCTCGAAGGGCAGATTGATGTTGAGACCGATGCTCTTGCCCCCGGCTTCGTGGGCGCCCAGGTTGGCCGCCTCCATGATGCCGGGACCACCGCCGGTGGTGACGACGAAGCGGCGGCGGCGGGCGGGAATCTGAATGGACCACTCGGTGAGAAGGTGGGCCAGGCGGCGGGCGTCTTCGTAGTAACGAGCCATATCGACGGCCGCGCGGGCTTGCTTCAGGTTTTTTTCCTGTTGTGGAGCGGGCGCTTTCGCGTCGTTTTTTTCCGCGGCAGTTAGATTCTTCCGGGCCGCGTCGCTTCCCTGGAAGCGGGCCGAGCCGAAGAAAACGACCGTGTCCTGAATCTGCTCCCGGCGAAAGCGCGAGAGCGGTTCCTGATATTCAGACAGGATGCGGAGAATGCGTCCGTCGGGGCTGTTGAGGAAAGGTTCGTTCCGGTAGGCCAGAGGAGCGGGGTTGAGCTTATCGATCATCTTTAGGAACTCACGTTCTGAAATTGGAGCGTTGAGAAATTCGCGTTATGAAATCCTGTCTTACGAAATTCGTCGTGCTGCTTTGGCGCTATTGGTGTTCGTGGTAGTGGAGGGCTTCCCAGAAGCCGATCCAGATGTCGAGCAATCCCAAGCCGCTGCACAGCCCACGGAAGAAGCCGGCAGAGACGAGAGTACGAAGCCAGGGAAACGACAGCAGAAGATAATTGTCGGTCCACTCGGGGGTCCAGGGCAGGATCACGAGCAGCACGCCGGCGACCGCGCTAATCAACACGAAAAGGAAGACGGAGGTGCGGTGCAGCCAGAGTTGCATACCGGTGTGGACGGGAGCGGCAACGACGGCCTTCGGGTCGAGGACCCCGACGATGGTTTCGCTCGGCCCGGGCGTAGGTTGGCCGGGCGCGGCTGAGCTGGTTCCGACGGGCAATTTGGAATCGGTCACTGGGCGCTCCGCTGCCGCGGGGCTGGAATGAGGCGCAGATGGAGGAACGATCCACCGTGTGCCGGAAAGAAACAGTGAGCGCCAAAACTCATCGGGCTATTCTACGACTTCAGGGGCTTGATGCGCTCGGCTACGTCGCGGTAATCGATGTTGCGGCCGTAAACCTCCATGAAGTGCTTGAGCGCGGAGGGTTTGTCGCCGGCGGTCTCATAGGCGGCGGCGAGTTCATAATGGAGAGCGGTGCGCGTCTCTTCGTCGATGCCGGGGGCGTGAAGAGCCTTGTCATACCAGCGAATCGCGGCCTCGGGTAAGCCCTTGTCGAGGAAGCATTGGGCCAGCCACGTATAGGTCTGCATGACCTGCGGGAAAGGATGTCCGCGATCGACGGCCTGGCAGGTCTTCTGCAACTCGCCAATGGCTTCATCGAGCAAGCCCATTTCGCGGAAGGCGATGCCGAGGTTGTAATGGGTTTCAGGGTCTTCTTCGGTGGTGGAAGAGCCGGCTTCGAGATCGTGTTTGAGCTCGCCGAACATTTCCGCGAGATCCACGCCAGCGTCC
>Ga0302325_10024019_pt1 | contig 12692 bp, 9 predicted proteins | sample Palsa_T0_2_FD_201948 | JGI IMG/M metagenome (GOLD analysis project Ga0302325, IMG submission 201948) | Peat permafrost microbial communities from Stordalen Mire near Abisko, Sweden - Palsa_T0_2 | ecosystem: Environmental > Terrestrial > Soil > Palsa > Peat permafrost | place: Sweden: Abisko... | reverse complement strand
GTCCGATCCATTTCGCCCCAGCACCCAGTAGTAATGCAGCACTCCCCCAGCCGCGGTGGTGTCGCTGTAATCCGTTCCCGTCACGCCGCCGGTGAGTTTTTTGGCAACCGCGAAATTGTCGACCGTGCTGCGATAAACCTGATACGAGGCCGCGCCGGTGACGGCCGCCCAACTGACCGTGGTGTGATGCGGAAAAGTTCCCTGACTGGCGGCAACATCGGTTGGGGCCGCAAGAGCGGACGCGGCGTGCATGTCGAACTGCGTGTTGGTGGCGAATGCGACATAGGCCGGCACGGCCGGATAATCCGTGGTGTCAACACTGACGACGTTTGCATAGATCAGGTAGCAGATGTAATCGCCATCGGGCGCGAGTGTTCCGGCTGGGATCATTATTGAAGTTGAAGTTCCGTTGAGAGCGCCGGCGGAGCCGATATCCGGCGATGTGTAGGCGATGGCGCCGTTTCCATTGATTTGCACCTGGACATAATCGCTGCTCGTTCCACCGGCCAGGGGGCTCCAGTTTAGCGTGAGATTTTGCGAGGCATCGACTGATTGCAGAGCCGAATAGCCGACGATCGCCGCCGGCGTTGAGGGAAATTGGTCGGTGGTGGGTATCGAAAAGTTGTATGTATGATTTCCGTTCGCATCGACTACGTTGAGCGAATACGCGCCGCCGGGAACGCCGGAATCCAGTTCCGCCAGAGTTGTTGCGCTTGCCGATGTGGAATAACTGCTCGCATTATCCTCGCTGAGCGGCGCGTTTCCCTGGTTGGGAGTTGTCAGCGAGGCGCTCGTGATGGCCGTTCCGGATGCATCCTCATTGACCACGATGCTGGCGAGATAATCATTCGGCGTGGTCGGAACCGCCTCGGAGGTTTGTTCGTACACCTCAAGCTTGACGATCGTGGTGCTGTCACCGGCCGTAAATAGTCGGCGAGCTTCCAGACCTTCCATGGCGAATTTGAAATTAGCAATTGGTTTCTTGGGGCCAGACGCGGATTCTGCTGACAAGGGCATTTCTCCTCCAACTGTTTATGCCAACGGTGTTGAACTTGGGCAAGGCTAGTTCGCCCATTGTTTCATGCCGGCGCGCGGATATCAATCGCGGAATCTGAATTTAGCAGATTTGTTGGAGGGGCGATCTTTGGATTTTCTACGCGGCGGCTTGTTATGAAGTTGCCCCGATGGTCGCAACGCTTGGTTCGCTTACGCCAAGAATATTCTTTGCACGAATCCAATAGTAATACGAGACTCCCGTCTGGCCCGTCGTATCGGCAAAGCTGTTGGACAAGATTCCTGTGGCAATCCTTGTCGAGGTGTTGAAATCATCTGTTATGCTGCGGAATACCTGGTAGGTGACGAGAGCGGGTTCGGGATTCCAGGTAAGCTGCACATGATGGGGATAATCGCTGGCCTGGACGTTTGCAGGCACCGGCAAAGCAGTAAATCCGCTGACCGCGGCGCTGACCGGTCCGATGTCCAATCCGTTGCGCGCAACAATCCAATAATAATGCAGCACACCCGCCACCACGTCGATGTCGGTAAACGTCGTGCCTGTCAAACCGCCGGCAACTTTGTTGGCGACAGCGAAATTGTCCACGGTGCTGCGGTAAACCTGATACGAAGCCGCGCCCGCAACCGCCGCCCAACTGACAATAGTGTGATGCGCATATGTCCCCTGGCTGGCGCTCAGACCGGTCGGGGCGGTCAAATCGCTTTGCGTGACGATGCTGAACTTCGTGTCCGTGGCGAAAGCAATATAACCGTCCACGCCGGGAGTTCCATCCATCCCCGGATAATCCGTGGTATCCACCGGCTCAGCGATCTGTGCAAAAACAATCTGCGCGGTGTAGGTCACGCCCGGCTGCAGCGTGCCGGCGGGAATTTCAATGGAGGTCGATGTGCCGTCGAGCGCCCCAACAGCGCCGATGTTGGGAGATCGAAATACATTCCCGTTGGCGCTTCCGATATTGATGCTGACGTAATCGCTGGTGGTGCCTCCCAGCGGGCTCCAGTTGATCGTGAGATCCTGCGATGCGTTGACATCCTGCAACGCCGCAAATCCGGTCACCGCCGCCGGCGCTGATGGAAATTCATCGCTATCGGGCATTGTCATCGTGAAGGTGTGATTTCCGTTGGCATCGACAACATTCAATTCATACGTTCCGCCAGGGACCGCGCTATCGAGATCGGCCTGCGTGTCGAAATTCCCCTGCGTTCCCCAGTGGCTGACATCTTCTTCTTCGCTGAGCGGCTGTGGAGGAGTGCCGGATACCTCGGGAAGTGTCAGCGTTCCGCTGGTGATCGCGGTTCCGGAGGCGTTTTCATTGACGTCCGCTGTGGCTTCATACGCGGTCGGAACGGTCGGGGCGGTGTCGGAGGTCTGGGTATATTCCAGAACCTTTCCAACGATGGCCGAATCGCCCGCTGCAAAAAGTCGGCGAGATTCCAGACCCTCCATGGCGAATGCGGCAGCGATATTCAATTTCCTCGAGCGCTCTGCGGTTCCGACGAATGCGGACATGCAATCTCCCAGAAAAATGGTCCCGGTCAATCAATATTCCAGACCCTTGACCATCGGGTATGTCCGCAGATGCTCGGTAGTTTTAATCCCCCGCCGGGCGCAGATGTTGCGCTGCTCACGATTCGAGAAATCCGCGTCCGGATAAGTTCTCAAATCATTGCGTTGCTACGAAAGCGCCCCCTCTTCGGGCCCCGCGGCGGCGCCAACGCCCAGCGCGTTCTTGGGGCGCACCCAATAGAAATAATCTGTGCCCGAGACGGCTGTGGTGTCATCGAAGAATGTCGTCGTGATCCCTGCTGCGATTCTCGTTGCCGAACTGAAATCAGATGTTATGCCGCGGAAGATTTGATATGACGCGGCATTGACAGCAGTGTCCCATGTGAGCGCGACGTGGTGCACAGCATCGGTGGATTGGAAAGCGGCCGGCGCATTCAGCTCTGTGAATCCGCTGACCGCCGCGCTCTCCGGACCGATGTCCGTTCCATTTCGCGCCAGCACCCAATAGTAATGGAGCACACCCGGCGCCGCGGCGGTGTCGCTGTAGGCAGTGCCGCTCACGCCCCCGACGAGTTTGTTTGCATCAGCAAAATTATCGACGGTGCTGCGGTAAACCTGATATGACGCCGCGCCGCTGACAGCCGCCCAGGTGATGGTTGTGTGATGTGGAAATGTCCCCTGACTGGCGGCCACGCCCGTCGGAGCGGCCAAGTTGTATAAAGTTTGTATGCTGAAATCTGTTTCGGTGGCAAAGACGGGGTAACCGTTTACCCCCGGATAATCCGTGGTATCCACCGGCCCGGCGAGTTCTCCATAGATTATCGATGCACTATAATTGATCCCGGGCTGCAAAGTGCCAGCGGGAACTACCACCGAGGTTGATGTGCCGTTGAGAGCGCCGGAGGCGCCGATGTTTGGCGTTTGAAACACGGTGCCGCCGGCGCCGCTGATATTGAGTTCAACAAAATCGCTGCTCGTGCCGCCCTCCAACGGGCTCCATGTTACCGTAAGAGCCTGCGAGGAATTGACGGATTGTAATGCCGAAAATCCAACCACCGCCGCCGGCGCCGAGGGAAACGAATCAGTGCCGGGCAGCGACATTGTATAGGTGTGATTTCCATTGCCATCGACAACATTGATGGTGTATGTGCCGCCGGGAACCGTGCCGTCGAGACCGGCGAGAGTTTCGAACTGTGCCTGAGATCCCCAGTGGCTCACGTCTTCCTCTTCGGTGAACGGCTGAGGAGAAACACCCGATGACTCCGGCAGCGTCAGCAATCCGCTGCTGATTGCCGTTCCCGAAACATTTTCGTTCACGTCGGCGGTCGCCTCATAGGAGGTGGGAACCGTTGGCGCGGTGGCGGAGGTCTGAGTAAATTCTTCGACCTTCCCCAAGATGGTTGAATCGCCGGCCGTGAACAGCCGGCGGATTTCCAGTCCCTCCATTTTGATCGCAGAATGTTTTCGCTTTGTCTCCCCACGACGCCCGGACTGAGATTGCGGCTTCATCGACTTCTCCCAAAGATTGCCTCAGGTCACATTGAGATGTGAAAGAGGATTGCTCCTCCTTCAAGCTAATAAGCAACTATATGGAAATTGAAGACAGTTTCAACCAAATGGCCTACTAGGACAGCGCCCCGGTCACCGACCCCGCTGCGGCGCCGACGCCCAGCGAATTCTTGGCGCGCACCCAGTAATAATAAGTCGTGCCCGAAATGGCGGTGGTATCGTCGAAGAATGTTGTTGTGATGCCGGTGGCGATGCGCGTCGCGGAACTGAAATCATTGGTCACGCTTCGGAAAACTTGATACGACGCGGCATTGACTGCGGCGTCCCACGTGAGCGCCACATGATGCGGAGCATCGGTCGCCTGAAAACCGAGCGGCGCATTCAATTCGGTGAAACCGCTGACTCCCGCGCTCTCCGGGCCGATGTCTGATCCATTTCTTGCCAGCACCCAGTAGTAATGCAGCACGCCCGGCGCCGCGAGAATATCGCTGTAAGAAGCCCCCGTCACGCCCCCTACGAGTTTGTTGGCATCCGCGAAATTGTCGACGGTGCTGCGGTAGACCTGATAAGACGCCGCGCCCGTCACGGCCGCCCACGTGATGGTTGTGTGATGCGGAAATGTTCCCTGGCTGGCGGCGACATCCGTCGGGGCCCCCAGAGTCGATTGCGTCACGATGCTGAATCCCGTGTCCGTCGTGAATCCAACAAAGCCTGGCACTCCCATGTAATCGGCCGTATCTTCCGAGATGGGAATGGTAATGCTGAGAACGCAGGTATATGTGGTGCCCGCGGCCAACGTCCCCGCTGGGATGGTGACCGATGTGGCAGTGCCATCCAACGCGCCGACCGCGCCCGCATTTGGCGTGGAGAAAATCTTAGCCCCAAGCGCGCCGTAAACTGAAACCTTGATGAGATCGGAGGAAGTTCCTTCCAATGCGCCCCAGTCGAGCGTCAGGTCCTGCGATGGATCAGCGCTCTGCAGCGCATCATAATTGGTCAGCTCCGGTGCAGTAACAAACTCATCGCTGCCAGAGAGGTTCAAATGATAAATCTCCTGGCTGCTATCGTTGATCGTGAGTTCATAGGCGCCGTTGGGAAAAGCGGCGTCCAAGTCGGCTTGCGTTGCGTAAATATTTCCGCCGGTCCAGACCCCGGTTGTTGGGGCTTCAAGTAGATCAACAACGGTGCTATCAGGTTTGGTCAATGTCGCGCTGCTGACCGTGTCACCCGCTTTGTAGAATGAGCCGTAGCCGCCATAGGGGTCCGTGACGAGCGTCGGCGTCGATTGGCTGGTCTGCGAGAAAGTCTCCACTTTCTGCAATATGGCGTAATCTCCCGCCGCAAAAAGCCGCCGGATTTCGAGTTGCTCGACCGTCATGGGATTGGAGTTCCGGTCTGATCGCGCGCGACGAGGGGAACGACGATGGGAACCAGGGTGCGATTTCATTTTTTTCTCCCAGCAAAATATTGCGCCAGACCGATAAGAACACAGCCCGTTGTTCATCCGCAGTGGACAAAATTGTGACACTACGGCACAGCAAGTTCAAGTATTTCCGCCTCAACGCTCAATCCGCTACCATTACCCGCCCATGGCTGATGACTGGCTCAACGGCGAATTCGTGGACGAGACCAAATCGTCCCTCCCCCTGCGCGACACCGGCCTCTTGCACGCCGCCGGCGTCTTCACCACTATGCGCGCCGATGGCGGGGTCGTCTTCCGCCTGGATCGCCATCTCAAGCGCATCCGCCAATCCTGCGACGCGCTGTTCATTCCCTTGCAATACACCGATCAGGCTCTGACCGAGGCGGTCGATCAATTGCTGCGGCGAAGAAATCTCCTCGATGCCCGCATGCGCCTTACCATCACCCGCGGTTCTGCCAGACATGATCCCATCCACGGCGCTCGGCTCGAGCCCAATGTCTTCATTACAGCCACCAATCTCGACCCGTATCCCAACGACTATTATCAGCGCGGATTCACCGTGATCACGCTGGACGATCAAAAGTTAAATCCCTACGACATTCAGGCGGGCCACAAGACGCTGAATTATTTCACGCGACTGGCCTCGCTTCGCGCCGCCAACAATCGCCAGGCCGGCGAGGCGCTCTGGTTCAATGTGCACAACTATCTTCAGTCCGGAAGCATCAGCAACGTGTTCGTGGTGGAAGCCGGAAGATTGCTGACCCCGCCCACGCAGGCCGATTTGCAACTCCCCAGCATCTCCTCATCGACGCCGTATCCGCGGAGCAACGTCCTTCCCGGCGTGACGCGGCAAACGATGATCGAACTCGCCGAATCCGCCGGCATCCACGTGGACATTCGCGCGTTGACGATCAACGATTTGCTCGAAGCGGACGAAATTTTCCTCACCAATAGCATCATGCGCGTCATGCCCGTCTGCCGAGTCGAGCGGAAGGCGGTTGCAAATGAAAAGCCGGGGGAGATTACCAAGAAATTGATGGAAGCGTATCGCAAGCTGGCGGCCGCGCGGTGACTGCCCCCTGCAAGCTGAGCCGGGCCGTCCTCGGCCCGGAAGGACGTCGAACATCTTGCCCCCTCACGAACTGGCGGATCGATACTGAACCTTAACCTCCGTCCCCGCAGACAGGCTCGGCGGAGTCGATACCAGCGATTTTAGATCCCCAAACCCAAGTTCCTTGAGCATCTGATCTGTCCGAATCCTTCCGGCAGCAATACGCCGCTGTTTCATCGGCCAGATGGATCGATACGGAATGAGGAAAGCCGCTCGCCAGGTCCACCGATATCCGTTTGCCTTGGAGTCGAAAATATGGAAACCGGCGTTTACTAACTGATCGCGGTGGTCGAGACGCTCTTGGGAAAGGAACTCGACGACGTCGGTTGGCAATTTGGGGGTTCGGCCACGCGCTTCTCGAACCACCCGGGTTCGGTGAATTTCATACAGCTTCGGCAGATTCGACAGACCGGGGAGATGAAGAATGCTTCGATGGGGATTCTCTGGAAGCGAACTTGAAGGACGGTTTGTGGTAGTGATCGATGTACGGTCCGCGTAATGCTGGCCGAACGCACATACCGTACGGTAAGGATTGGATTTCTTTGAAGCGTCGCGAACCGCATGAGTAATCGCCAAATCGCCGGTTTCGGGCCTCATCCAGACTGATGAGTACCGCTCCAAGTTTGCCGTCGATGAAACATCGCTTCGTCCTTTGCAGTGGCCGACGGCTGTGAAACCGAGAGCGGCGAAGCTTTGGGCAGTGGAACTAAAGTGCTTCAAGAGATTGGCCTGTAGTTCGCTCAGATCCAGCGCTTCCCAATCCAATTCCGACGTAATTCGGTGGGATCGCAACTGAAACGGAACTATAAAAACCGCATTGAGCCAATTCCGCGAAGGTCGGAACAGCAGCAGACCCAGAACAATCGCCGGCAGCATGCTCAGCACCAGCATCCCCAAGATCACCCAGACATCCGGCATGCGTTTCTCCCTGTCTCTTTCGCCGTTGGATTCAGCGGTTAAAGTATCTTCCCGAAGCCACCCGGAAAATCAAAATGATTTTAAGTTCGATCATCGAATCGCTAGAGACTATCGCCCCGCTCACCAGCGCCGAATCCTGGGACAACGTCGGCCTGCTCGTCGGCGACGCTAACCAGGACATCTCGCGGATTCTGCTCACGATTGATTACACACCCGAAGTCGCCGAGCAAGCGAAGAAATCCGATTGCGGTTTGATCATCGCCTACCACCCGCCGATTTTTCAGCCGTTGAAGCGCGTTCTCTCCGGCAGTCTGATCTTCGATGCGATCCGCCACGGCGTGGCGATTTATTCGCCGCACACGGCGCTCGATGCGGCCGAAGGCGGTACCAACGACATGCTGGCCGATGCGCTAGGACTGACGGATCGCGCGCCACTGCGGCTCTCGCCCGGCAAATCGACCCATTACAAACTCGTGTTCTTCGTCCCCGCCGCACAAGCGGATGCGGTGGCGCAAGCGGTGTTCGCCGCCGGGGCGGGTTGGATCGGAGATTATCATTCATGCAGTTTCCAGTGCGAAGGGGTCGGAACATTTTATGGACAGCCTGGAACGCACCCGGCCGTTGGACAATCCGGAAAACTCGAGCGCGTCGAGGAAATTCGTTTTGAAACGCTGATACCGATTGGCAAAGCCGATGTCGTCATCGCCGCCTTGCGGGCGAGTCATCCGTACGAAGAGCCGGCGTTTGATCTGAACGTGCTCGCCGCGGAATCGCATGGACAGGGCCGCATCGGCACGATGCCGCCAACCCCGCGAAACGCCGTCATCGAGCGGATCAAGCGGGAACTGAATCTTCAGCACCTTTTGGTCGCCGGCCCAACCGAGGGATCAATTCACAAAGCGGCCGCGTGTGCAGGATCGTGTGGCGATCTGCTTGACGATGCCATCCGCGCCGGGGCGGAACTGTATCTCACTGGCGAGATGCGCCATCACGACGCCCTCAAAGCCGCGGCGGCGGGGATGACGGTGGTGTGCACGCTGCATTCCAACAGCGAACGCGCCGTGCTGGCGCGACTAAAAAAGCGATTGGAAGAAACTGCGGGGATGCCGGAAGTTATCATCAGCAAAATGGATCGAGACCCATTTTCCGTGCGATAGGATCGGGAGATGAGATTGCATCCGATGCGCGATAATCCGCCGACCCGCCTTTTTCCCCTCCCCTGGTACTCCGGGGGAGGGAGAGGGTGGGGGTCTTTGCGTTTGCTAGCGTCGTCAAAAATTCGGACCCCCACCCCGACCCTCCCCCGGAGTACCAGGGGAGGGGGAATTATTTTGGCCACTACTTTCGCCATTCTTCTTTTTTCTGGAATTACCCACGGCCAAACAACGCTGCCTGCGGATCAATCCACCCCTCGAGGGGTCATGAAACTTCTCGAATCCGCCGCCGCGCGCGGAGATGAGCAATCCCTTTTGCATCTGATTCAAACCCAAAGCTCCACGGAGGAAAAATATCTCCGCGCCTATGCCGAGAACGTCGCGGCCCAGCGATCGCTTCGCAAAGCGATTGCCACGAAATTCCCGGACCAAGCCCACAATGACGAGCAATCCCTCGACCAGCAGTTGTCGGCCGTCGATTCGTCAATCGATGCCATGACCGAAACCATCAACGGCGACACCGCCACCCTCGGCCCGGCCGAGGCGCCAGACAATCTCCGCACGCCGTTCGTCCGGGTGGATGGGCGATGGATGTTGCCGTTCGATTCGTTCTTCGCCGGCGCGACAGATTTGGATCACTCAGCCGACACTCTGCGGATGATGTCGTCCGTTCTCAACGGCATCGCCGCCGATGTGTCATCGGGAAAATTGAAAACGATGGATGAAATCCGCGAAGCCGGCCAGACGCGCATGATCGAAGCAGCCGTTCGCGCGCAGGCTTCAACGCAGCCTCTCGCCACATTTCCCGAAACTCGGCCCTAATCTAGGCAACAAAATAAATGCAACCGCCGAGGCGCCGAGTCCGCCGAGACAGACGCCGAGAAAATGCATAATGGCCATACATTGTGGCAAAATCGAATTTGTATGCCTCGGCGTCTGTCTCGGCGCCTCGGCGGTTGCATTTGCATTTCGGAATACCGAGAGCTGCCCGCCAACTCAATTCGTCGGCAGCAAAACACTGTCACCCGCATTCAGCGGCGAAGCATTCACCTGATTGGCCTGATTGGTGTATATGTTGTCCTGGCCGATTCCGTCGAATGGATCATGCAGAAAATCCACATGCCAATCGGCGAAGAGCACGTTCTGGCCGTCTTTTTCATGATTGGTGCTGTTGGCGTTTTCGATTTGGCGTTCGCTGGATGAGCTGGTCGCCCCGGTAGCATCGCTGTTGGGCGGATGTACGCCGGGATTGCGGTCGGCCGCTAGGGCAAATTGCGCCGGCAGATGATTGGTCAGCCGATATCCCGCATTCGCCGCCGACGACGATGGATACGGATCGGCAAAACTGTATCCCAAATTCAACTGCCAATTGCTGAAATTGCTCTGGTTCTGCGGATTGGCCGAATCAGGGATGTAGGTCATCACATCGTCATACGGGCAGATCATCAGCATGGTCGGCAGATGCTCGGATCGCATGAGCAACCAAACCGCCGCCGTCACATCATTGGCCGTGGGTCCGCCGGGCTGGAAGGGATTAGTCGCGGTGATTCCGGTGCCCTGGGTGATCGGGGCATCGGCAACGTAGATCGTCCGGGGGAAATTCCCCTGATTGTCGTTGGCGTACATCAGCTCCGCCTGGCCGATTTGCCGAAGATTTGAGGCACACTGGGTGATATACGCCTGGTGCCGAACGTGTTCCGCCGCCGGCAGCAATATCCCCATGAGAATCGCCATAATCCCGACGACGACGAGCAATTCGATAAGCGTAAATCCTTTTCGCATGCCGCCTTCCCGCAGCATCTTAATAACGCGCTAATGAGCCAACAAGCATCGAATCCGCAATAGTTTAGCGGCGTGGGCTTGCCCCGCGCTGGGCGTTCGCTACGAAAATCATCGGCACGACAATCACATCTCCCCCAGACCGCCACAATTTGCAGGTGCTTGCGACCCAGGAATTTTAATTCCATCCCCGCAAAAGAGTTTAACACTGTAGAATCACCCTGCTATGCCCGTAAAAACAGATTGGCGCAAATTACACGGCGAGTCGTTCGAGAAACAGCATGTGCTGGTAACCGGCGGCGCTGGATTCATCGGCTCGCACCTCTCCACCGTCCTGAATTCCCTCGGCGCTTCGGTCACTGTCCTGGACGATCTCTCTGGCGGCGGCGATCCGAGCGCGCTCCCATCGGGAGTTAAATTCGTCAAGGGATCCATCCTCGACCAAGCGCTCGTCAAAGAATGCACCGATGGACGAGCATTCGTATTCCATCAGGCCGCATTAGGATCGGTCCCGCGAAGCGTGGAATTGCCCCGGCTCTATCACGATGTCAATTCGCTGGGCACGCTGAACGTGCTGGAGGCCGCGCGCGCGGCGAAAGTCCGCCGCGTGATGTTCGCCGCCAGCAGTAGTGCCTACGGCGACAGCCCGACATTGCCGAAAATCGAAACCATGCCGGTCGCCCCGCGCAGTCCGTATGCCGCAACCAAAGTGGCATGCGAAGGCATGATGGCCGCCTATGCCGCCAGTTACGGAATGGACACGGCCCCCCTGCGATACTTCAACATCTTCGGCCCGCGCCAAAGTGCCGACAACGCCTACGCCGCCGTCATCGCCGCATTCGCCAAGGCCATGCTCAATGGCCATCGTCCCAAGATTCACGGCGACGGCGAACAATCCCGCGATTTCACCTTCGTCGACAACGCCGTCCACGCCAATCTGCTTGCCGCCCGTCGCAAAGACCCCATCGGCGGAACCGTCATCAACATCGCCTGCGGGATTCGCATCACGGTCAACGAACTGGCAAAGCAAATGGCCCACTGGCTCGGTCGTGAAGATCTCAAGCCCGATCATGGCCCGGACCGCGCTGGAGATGTGAAACATTCCCTTGCCGATCTGACACGAGCCCGGCAAATCCTCGGCTACGAACCCGTCGTCGATTTCAACCGCGGATTGGAAGCGACGATGGAATGGTATCGAGCGAAGATGACGGCCTAAGACGCTCCGCATAGAATCGCGGAGGCATGGATTACTTCAACTATCGTGACGGCGAGCTTTATTGCGAAGATGTCCCGGCGGAGAAAATCTCGCGGGATGTCGGCACGCCCACCTACATCTATTCCAAAGCGACCCTCATCCGTCACTATCGGCAAATCGCCGATGCGTTCGCCCCGCTGAACGCGACGGTTTGCTACTCCATCAAAAGCTGCGGGAACATCAACATTTGCCGGCTTCTCGTGAACGAGGGATGCGGGATGGATGTCACCAGCGGGGGCGAGTTATTCCGCGCGATGAGGTCGGGATGCGAGCCGAGCAAGATCATCTACGCAGGCGTCGGCAAAACCGATCAGGAAATCGCCGATGCGATCAACGTCGGCATCGCGGCTTTCAACCTGGAATCGGAAGCGGAGATCGAGAACATCGATCGGCTCGCCAAGTCGCTTGGTAAAACCGCCATCGGGGCGCTGCGGGTGAATCCGGATGTCGATCCGCACACGCATGTCAAAACCACGACGGGAAAAAAGGAGACAAAGTTCGGCGTCGATATCGACCGGGCGGCGCGCGTCTTCGATCAATATCGAAATCTCAAATCCCTCCGCCTCGCCGGCGTGCACATGCACATCGGTTCGCCGGTGTACGAGATTCAGCCGTATGTGGAAGCGGTACAGAAAATGACCCGGCTGATCGACGATCTCACCCTTGCCGGACATCACATCGAATGGTTCGACCTCGGCGGCGGATTCGGCGTGAATTACGAACGGCCGGATCAGGCATTCCCCGTCACCGAGCACGCCAAGGCATTGATTCCATTGCTGGACAACAAGCCGTACAAGATCGCCGTCGAGCCCGGCCGATACATCGCGGGAAATGCTGGCATTCTGCTGACGCGCGTTTTGTATCGCAAAACTGGAGGAAGCAAGAATTTCGTTATCGTCGATGCGGGAATGAATGATCTGATTCGGCCCACACTTTACGGCAGCTACCACTACATCTGGCCGACCAAGCCGGATGCGGTCAACATTCCCACACAACGCAATAAAGATTCAGCCCCCAAGGAA
>Ga0302325_10024018_pt1 | contig 12693 bp, 10 predicted proteins | sample Palsa_T0_2_FD_201948 | JGI IMG/M metagenome (GOLD analysis project Ga0302325, IMG submission 201948) | Peat permafrost microbial communities from Stordalen Mire near Abisko, Sweden - Palsa_T0_2 | ecosystem: Environmental > Terrestrial > Soil > Palsa > Peat permafrost | place: Sweden: Abisko... | reverse complement strand
CAGGATCCCTGGTGCCGGAGGAGGGAATCGAACCCCCGACCTAGCGCGTATGAAACGCCCGCTCTAACCATCTGAGCTACTCCGGCAGCCGCCCGCACCCCGGGGGGGCGGACGAGGGCCGCGCAGTATGTGCGGGCGACGCGCCTCTGTAAAGACCCTCAGTACTCCCCGAACAGGTCCTGGATCCGCGACTCGAGGGCGATGGCGATCTTGTAGAGCGATGAGATCGACGCGCTCGACTCGGCGCGTTCGATCTGCGAGAGGAGCGACACGCTGAGGCCCGTCCGGCGCGACATCTGCTTCAGCGTTAGGTCTTTTTCTTTGCGCAGGTTGCGGATCGTGTCGCCGATGACCTTGTGCAGCTGCTCCTCGGGCGTGCGCGCGAGGCCCTTCTTGCGCATCACGCGGCCGATGACCTCGCGAAACTCGTCGACGTTGAACGGCTTCTTGATGTAGTCGACGGCGTCGAGCTTCATCGAGGCGACCGCGCTCTCCAGGTTGGGGAAGCCCGTGAAGATCACGACGGCGATGTCGTTGTCGAGCTTACGGATGCGCCGCAAGACCTCGATGCCGTCGAGCTTGGGCATCATGAGGTCGAGGATGATGAGGTGGTAGCCGCCGTGGCGGACCTCTTCCTCGGTGGCGGTCGGGTCCGTCAGGGTCTTGACCTGGAAGCCATCCCGCTCCAGGAGCGTCTGCATGTATTCGCAGATGGCCTTGTCGTCATCGACGATGAGGATCCGAACGGCGGGCAGCTCGGGCGGCATGATCTCGACTCCTTGCAGTTACAGTGAGGCTTAACACGCAAGGTCGAGGTCGGGTAGGCGATGACGCCATTTTTCTTTGCGATTACGCAAGAGTAGCATGATTACAATAACGGTGGAACGTCGCGGATGCGTCTCTTGCTGGAATGCGCAGCGCGACGAATCGCGTTGACGGCTGCCAGACGGCCCGTCATAAGGCCTTCTCCGCCGCAGGCGCTCGCCGTAGCGCGATCGCAGTCGGCGGATCACGGGGCGTAGCGCAGCCTGGTAGCGCACTCGGTTCGGGACCGAGGAGTCGGAGGTTCAAATCCTCTCGCCCCGACTATTTGCTCGTTTTCCTTCGAGGTTCCGGTCACTTACAGGCCGGCCTCCCTTCCGGTTACCCCTCAGTCACCAACCGCCCGGCGGAACCCCCGCTCCATCGCGCCCTGCAGGTCGGCGCCCGTCGCGTGCACGTAGCGGTTCGTCACGCGGATCGAGCTATGGCCTGCGAGCGCCCTGACCGCCTCCACGCCGATGCCCACGCGGACCAGGTGCGAGCAGAACGCGTGCCTCAGCGCGTGCACGCTCCACCTCTTCCGCGTGCCCACGCGCACCTGAAGCTCGACGAGCCTCGAGAGCACGTGCTGGCGGCACGGTGTGGTCCCGCGCCCCGTGAGGACGATGCGCTCGTCGGCCTTCTTGCCCGAGAGGGGACCTCGCAGGATCTCGGCGAGCTGAGCGACGACAGGAACGATGCGTTGCTTGTCGCCCTTCGGCTCTTCGTCCTCGTCGGCGGACAGGGTTCGCACGACGCGGATTACGCCGACGTCGAGGTCGACGTCGCCGGCGCGAAGCGCTCGGATCTCCCCGCTCCGGAGCCCGGCGTAGACACCGAGCCCCAGCGCGATCTTGATCCAGCCGCTCGACTTCGCGACGAGGCCCTCGACCTCCGCGAGCGTCGGCGCGGCGGGCAGCTTCTTCGGCTCCTTGATGACGCCCGGAGGAAGACGCGGCGCCGCTTCGATGAGCCCGAGCTGCGCCGCTTCGCGCAGCAGCGTTCTCACGAAGCCGATCGGTCCCTTCGCTGCCCGTTTCTCGATCTCGATCCCGCGCGCGAACCCGCGCAGGGCCGCCTCGTCGATCTCACCGACGCGCGTCGAGCCGAAAGCCTTCTCGACGCGCTGGCGCCAGAGCGCCTCGTAACGGATGCGGGTGTTCTTCCGGTAGAGCGGGAGCACCTTCGGCTTGAAGGCGGTCTCGTAGAACGTCGAGAGCGTCATCGTGCTCCTGACCTGCGGTTCCGGATCGCCCGTCAGGATGGCGCGCTCGTAGTACCGAGCCGCTTCCTTCTCCGCGCCGTCCCGAGTTTGGAGCTCCGCGTGACGGACGAAGCGAACGCGCTCGCCGGACTTGTTCGTGTAGTGGAAGTCAATGATCAGGCGCGCCGCACCGTTGCGGACGCGCTTCTTCACCAGATTCGTGTGGATGCCCATGAGTACCTCTCACGAGCGGCCACATGCGTGCGACAGGGCCAGTATACCCTGAGCGCTCCGCATGCCAGCCGTCGCGGTCACGCGGCCACGAGCGGAAAGCGCACACGCCACGAGCGGCCGAACTTGTACGCGACGACGCCGGCGCCCAGATGCGCCACGACGTTGCGTCCCTCGCGACGCGCTGCGCGGCGGCATCGGGCCCGCAGCGCCACGGGCGTAAGCGCGAGCCGCGCGGCGGCCTCTTCGATCGGAATGTAGTCGTACGAACCGTCGAACATCGTGATGCCTCCGCGCTAGAGGTCCATGCCGCCGCAACAAGCCCCGCTTCGGCCCGACCGCGACGCTTGCGTTCGCGGTGGATGGATCCGAATCATCTAAGAGGGCGACGAGCGGGCACCGCGCAAAGGCGCTCGCTTGGCTCTCCGAAAGTCTGGGTGGCAGATGCGACGGCACACCCGTTCATCGAGCAGCTTTTCGAATGTGCTTCGCGAATTCGACCGTCGACGGCGCGATCGGCGCGCGTGGCGCCGCCGGACCCCGAGTGATTTCTAGGGATTAGCGGCACGGGTGGTGGTGCACGGGGCGCGCTCGCTCAGTACGCGTGCAGCCGTCGCGTCCGGTTTCGAGGTGCTTCCGGGGGCGCGCGCCTCGGGGCCGCGGGCCTCAATCGCTGCCTCGGACGCAACGCACGATCTGTGTCGTGCTTTCGACTTCAGCGACGCGATAGAGACAACTCTCGAACAGCCCGGTCGTTGGGCGCCTAGCAATTCCGCGTGTTTGCATCGGCGCGACAAGAAAAATGCACGTTGGCCCCAAATGACTAGCTACACTTTGCTCTGAGCGTCCGAGGCACCGAAAAGTCGGCTCAGCCGCGGGTAGAGCGGGCGCGGCCGCAAGCCCGGCTCGGCGCGCGAGGCGGCAGGAAAACGCGTTTGCCCTTGTCGTTTCCGGCAGTTGCCAGTCGACCGAAAAAATAGTGCGACGCAAAACCGCGCGACCGCTCGATGAAGCCTTTGATGCAGGCGTCCACCGCGAGTCGTAGCCCCGCGCGCCGGCCGCAGGCATATCCGGCCCCTGCGCAAACGTCGGGCGCCACACGGGTGCCGTCCCCCGTTCCCACCGTCCCAGCCGTTGGAAAGCGGGTGCGCAGACGTCTGGGACGGGTTTTCGGCAGGCCCGACGATGCTCCGCGAAGCGACGAGGATTCGAGCGCCAATGACCAAGACGCGACCGAAAGTGAGGACCTACCGTGATGAACAAAGCGATCCGCCGCGGGCGCGCCCGCCTCGTGCCCCGCGTTCCCGCCGAACTCGCCCAGCGTCTCGCCGAGGTCTGTGCCGCGACGAACACAACGGAAAGCGCCGTCGTTGAAGCCGCCCTCCGGCAGCATCTCGACGGCACGAGCGACAGGACTCTGCTCTTTCGGCGCCTCGACCGCCTCGGTCGAGCCCTCCAGCGGAGCCAACGCGATCTCGAGCTCCTGTCCGAGGCGTTCGGGGTCTTCGTGCAAGTGTGGTTCGCCCACGCGCCGACCCTTGACGACGAGGAGAAGAAGTCGGCTCGCCGGGACGCCGAGAGCCGGTACAAGCAGTTCCTTGAGCATGTCACGTGGCGATTCTCGGGCGGACGACGATTTCTTGATGACTTGCCGCGCGAGGCGATTGCCGACGATGCGGAACTGGTCGCACTCACGAAGAATGGACACGGGTCGACGGACGGCCAATGAGAGTCCGTCGCCGGGCCGCACAGTTCGGGCGGGACCTGCAGGACGAGGCCGATCCTCGCGGCTCTATCATCCGCGGCCGCGCAGATCGGGGACAGGCCGATCGCGCGCGGCGTCGACCGGCACGGCCGCATCGTTGCCGAGGGGCTCAGCGATGGCACCGTCGCGCGCATCGTGCAGGGGACCGCGGCGAAGGCGGGCCTCGATTCGTAGATCTTCGCGGGCCGCTCGCTCCGGGCGGGGCTTCGCGACGACGGCCGCGAAGAAGGGCAAGAGCCTCGACGCGACCATGAGGCAGACGCCCCACAAGAGCGAGGAGGTCGCCCGCGGCGACATCCGCCACGCGAAGCTGTTCGACGACAACGCGGCGGTCGGGTTCGCGTAGGCGTTCGTGTGATGCTGCACGGACCAGCGGAGCTTTGGTATGGAGCGACGATGAGCTGGCTCTCCAAGGTGTGGGACGCCGTGGGCCGCGGCATCGAAGGGTGCAAGTCCGGCAAGCATCAACCGGGTGCCAGCGCTGTCGGCGCATCGGCGGACCCCGGACCACCCGTCCATGCTCCCCCAGCGGCACGATCGGAACCGCAGCCAGTGGGTGCGCCCGCGTGCCACGTGCTGATCCTCGTAGCTACCGAGTCCGAGCAGGCCGCCTTGGAGAGCGTCTCGGGCGAGCTCGGCCTGGCCTTCGAGCGCAAGGACGCGGCGGCCTTGGGCGAGTACTTCGACCTCGGCGTGGTTGGCGGTGATCGCGTCTTCGCGGTGAAGACCCGAATGGGAGCCATCCGGCACGAGGGCTCTGCGTACAAGGCGATCATGTTTCGAGCGACGCAAGCGACGGCGATCATCCAGATCGGGATGGCTTTCGGCGTCTCGCCGACGGTGCAGCATCACGGCGACGTTCTCATCGCGACTTCGATCGTCCCCTACGACGAGCGCGACGTCTTCGACCGAGCGGGGAAGCGCTTCATCGACTACAAGCGTGCGAAGCGACGAGCGGCGAAAGGGGCCCTCGTGAAGCTCTTCGAACGCGAAAAAGCGCGCGGCAAACACAAGTTCGATGTCCACGTAGGAGCGCTGCTGTCGGGAGGAGCGCGCATCTTCAGCGCCGACTTCCGCGACGAGCTTGTGCGCGAGGTCCCGCCTGGCAAAGACCCCATCGTCGGGGGCGAGATGGAGGGAATCGGCCTGCTCTCCGCCGCACCCGCTGATCGGCCCTTGTGGGGGATCGTCAAGGGAATCTCCGACTTTGCGGATGCCGAGCACGATGCCATCATTGAAGAGACGAGGCTGGTGGCTTGCACCAATGCGGCACGCTTCGTGCTCGCGGCGCTGCGGAACAACCTCGAGTAGAGAAAGCGATGCCTGACCCCAACGAGTACTTCAGCAACGAGGATGGTTGGTTCGACCATCCTCGGCTTCGCCACTGGAGGCGCCTGCAGCACGAGGGAGCCACTCTGCTGGTCGACGTGAAGCGTTCGCGCCGGCCGCTGGACCGAGGCTCGGCGTATCTCTACGTCAACATCGAGCGCGGAGGCAGGCGCGACCAAGATCGCGAGGACTGGAGCGCAGATCTCAACCGGGGCTTGTTGATGCTCCACGTTCGCGCGCTTTCGCCGGAAAACGAGGCGCTGCGTTTCGCGCTCGCCCTTCCCGATGCATTCGATTCGGCCGAGGACCGTTTCGGCGAGGGGTTTTTCAACTTCGTGCTCATCGACGAGCTACGCCGGGGTCCTTTCTCGGAGGGCTTGCGCGAGGTGCTCGCCGACGTGCACGTGACCCCCGGCAATCGTGATCGCCCGCAGTACCGCGAATGCAAGGACCTGGTCGTCGGTGCGATCCGCGGCCGCGCTCAGGAGCTCACTGGTCTCCTTCGCTACGAACAGCCCCAGGCAGAAGCCATCCTAGGTTCTGCGCTCGCCACCTATCTCGACGATCGCTTCTCGATCAGCGATCGCCGCGTGCTTGGCCTCGGCTGAACTGCTTAGGGCAGCCCGTCACAGCTCGGCATGCGCATCAAACTCAGCCGATATGGCGACGACTTCCTCGACTACCCGCGTACCGGGTACCCGTTCACTCAGTTCGGCCCGAAGTAGCGCATGCGGAGCCGGCCGTCCGCAAGGACGTCAGCTTCCAGGACGGCGCCGCTCGGGTCGAAAGGGAGAACCACTCCCCCGAGCGTCTCGAGCGTCTCGTCACAGACGAGCGCCGATTTACCGCTCTGCACGACGAGGCGGACGAACGAGCCCGCGGGCGGAGCCTCGGCGCGCCAGAGTGGCGCCACGGTCGCTGTCCGCCTGTTCCACTTGCGCGGATAGTCCCCTTGGCTCGGCGTCGATACGTGGTCCCAGAGCAGCCGGTGGTCGGCCGATTCCCAGAAATCGTCCCGTGAAAGCGAGGGTTCGTTTTCTCTGATCCAGGCGCGGAGACCGTCGAGGTCCGTGAACGCGCCGGGCAGCTGGCCGGTGACCCAGACCGCCCCCGTGCGCGACGCGTAGCCCGCCTGACAGAGGAGCGCGGCCGGAATGGATGGGACGCCGTGCGTGAGGACCAGCATGGGGCCGTCGCCCAACTCCTCCGATCGATCATGCCCCGAGCTCACGGCTTGCACGCGCACCGCCTCGGCCGCCCACACCAGTTTGAAAACGACGCCGTCTTGGACGAAAGCCTGCGTACGCTGTTCCTCGCGGACGCCGAGGCCGTCGAGGATCTCTCCGAACGCGGTACCCCTCACCCACTTGGTGAGCACGGCCCTCCAGTTTTCCGGCGGCTTCCTGATCGAGAAGAACGGATCCGCCGTGACGCGCTCGGTCAGCTTGATCGCGAGCGCCGCGATCTCGGCGGTGTCGGCTCGCTGGATCGCGCCCTGCAGGTCGGCGAGCATCTCGACGAGATCGTCGAGCTGGTCGAATAGAAACGTCCCAGCGCGAACGCCGAGGCCTGCGGCGAAGCACGCCTTACGCTGCTCGACCGTCGTCTCCGACCACAGCCACCGCGCCCGCGATACGAAGAGCTCGCGCTCGAGCGATCGGACATCCTCTTTCGAGTGAGCGAGCGTCCGCCTCCAGAGCGAGTCCTTGAGGACGTCGTCGAGTACGGCAGCCAGCTGGTCGACCGGCGTGTCCAGATCCACGAGCGACAGAATGGCGACGTCGAGGTCGGCGACGTACTCGTCGAACGAGCGGACCGTTTCGTCCTCGTCGTCCTCCAGGTTCTCCGGTGCGGCGAGCCTCGCGTCCGACCACACGCCGTGATTGTTGAGCACGTTCTCGAGGAGCTTGCTCACCTCGACGCCGAGCTTCTGGCTAATGCGCGCTGCGAGCTCCATGACCAGCCGGGCCAGCCCGCTGATGAGCCGTTGCTTCCGAGAGGTGTCGATCAACTTGTCGAACAGCTGGTGCTGGGCCGCCCGCTTTCCCGACTCGAAGCTGGGGAACACGACGATGCCGTCGAGGTCGACGTAGGCGCGACCTGCCCGTCCAACCACGTTTGCAAACTCGGTCGGGAGAATCGGTGCGTGTCGTTTCGTCTCCGCGTCGAACCGCGTGAGAGCGCGAAAGACGAGGACGCTACATGAGAGGTCGACCCCCTGCGCGAGCGTCGGCGACGCGACGACGATCGGCAGTCGCTTCTTTTCGAGAAGGTCCTCGATCGCGCTCTGAAACGGCCGTGGCAGGGCGCCGTGATGCGTGCCGAGGCCCATCGCGAGGGCTTTGATCGCCGTGTGCTCCGCTCCGAGCCACTCGCGTCCGATGGCTAGTGCTGTCGCCAGGTGCTCTGGAGATGGCGCTTTCACGTGGGTGAGGTAACCCTGCTTCCTGACCTGGACGAAGATGCGGGCGAGCGGGTCGATCTGACTGCGCTGCGGCGAGTAGACAAGAACGGCGTGGCCGTCGCGAGCGAAGGCGTTGGCGGCCGCGAGGCAGAACTCCTTGTCGTCAGCGGGGAAGAATTTCTCGCGCTTGCCGCCGACCGGCGGCTGCCGCTCGATGAAGCGCGGCACGAACGCCTCTTCGCCTTCGAGAAAGGCGAGTCGCGCCGTTCCCGACTGGGCGAACCAGTCGAGCTGTGCGAGGCGGCGCCGTGTCGGCCGCCACTCGACGTGAACGGCGTCGCCTTCCGCATCGTGGCGGAGCCACGCTCCGAAGTCCTTGAAGTAGACGTCGCTCGGATTGAACATCGCGGAGAGGCAGACGATCCGCCGCTCGTTCGCATCGCTCCGTCGGAGCAGACGCTGAATCAGAGCCTCGTAGCGAATCTCGCGGCTTCCGAGGCCTATCATGTGCCCCTCGTCGAGCACGACCAGACCCACGTCGTCGAGCACTTGGGGATCTTGGCGCAGGGCAAAGTCGAGCTTCTCCGGCGTGGCTACGACGATGTCGGCATCCGCGAGCGTCTGCTCGTCCACCGAAGAGGCCCCGATGGCTCCGTAGAGGGACGTGACCGCGGCGCCCAACGGAACGAACGTGCGAGCCAGGACGCGCTCGACCTGCGCAGAGAGGGCGCGGAGCGGCGTCACGTAGACGACCCGCTTCTCATCGGCGAGCGTGCGCAGGATGCAGAGTTCGGCGATCTTCGTCTTGCCGGCGCTCGTCGGTAGCGCGATCACCAAGTCGTCCTCCGGGTCGATCGACCGCCTGGCCGCCTCGAGCTGCGACGGCCAGAGATCGACGTGAGGTGGCCTCCGTACTGCCAGCTGCGCGATGAAGTCCCGGCGGAGATCGCCCCATCGCTCGGGAAGATCGCCTCCGGGGCCTCCCGGGAGCTGGTTATGCAGGCACTGGTCCCAAAGATCGCCGAGCAGGTGGACGGTGAGCGTCGCGACCCACCAGACGGGGACGTTGCCGACGCCTGTGGCACCGACGACGAGCTCGCGCAGCACCGCGACGGCTCCCTCGTAACGCCGGCGGTCACCCGTCAGCAGGGCCGTGTCGGCCAGGCCGAGCGCGCGGAAATACGTCGTCGTCAGCGCGAGCACGACCGCGTCCTCCGGGCCGAACTCGTCCTCCTCGTCTTCAATCCGCGCCGCGACGGCCTCGTCGGAGTGGTCGTCTTGCGCGAGCCACGCGACGATCAGCCCGCGGAGCTCCAGAAGGTCGCGGCGCAGCAGGAAGGCGAGGGCCTTCTCGCTCGAGGCCAGATTCTTGGCGAGCGCCGTCGTGGGCAGGAGCGAGAACGAGCGTGCGGCATAGCCCGCGAGGTGAAAGGCGGATGCGGCGACCACGAGATGGCGGCCCTGATCGCCGTCGGTCGGGTCGCCACGCCGGACGGCAGATTCGATGGCCTCTGCGGCGACCTCGAAAGCGTCGTCGGTCTCGAAGCGCTCCTCCTCCGAGCGGGTGGCGTTCGCGTCCCGGAGCTCGAGCGCAAGCGCGAGAACCACGTAGCCAAAGTCGAGGAGATCGGCGCTGAGCGTTTCTGGAAACGGAGGGCTGCCCTCCGGCACCACGCCGTCGCTCCACACCATGCCCCTGGCGATCCCCCGGGCGCGAAGCCGCCCGCGGAAGTCGGGGCCGAGGTACCGATCGAGCGACTGTCGGATCTGCTCAGGATTTCGCGCCATGGATCGCGTAGACCGCTTCGACGAAGTCGCGGTGGTCGGAGATCATGACGGCGGCGACCAACCGCTTGATCCCCGCCTTCTTGGGCTTGGGAGCCGCGGCGAGCAGCGTGCTGGGGTCGTTGCCCGCCAACGTGAAGATGAGGTGCTGAACATCCTTCGTCGCGAGCGCACCGTCGGCCTGAAGGTTCTCGAAGACCTTGGCCTCGGCGTCGCGGTCCTCGTCGTAGAGGCGCTTCACGATGAACGCGAGCGTCGACGGATTCGGCCGGCCTTCGTGACGGTCGAGGCCCTGCGCCGCCCCCTTTACGGTGGCGGCCGACACCGTCGCTGCGCTCTTCGATTCGCCCTTCAGGACCCGAACCTTGCCGCCTTTCGCAGTCTCGATCGCGATGACGTCGTTGCCGTGCATCGGCATCTGCCGGTCGCTCTTCCAGCGAAGCTTTCGAAGAGGGACGCGGAATGAGGTCTGCGCGTCGACGTACTCGGTCGCGACCAGCTCACCGAGGTCGCCTGATTGTGTGCGCTTCGACGTCGGGAGGCTGTTCAGGATCGTCTGCGCCGCCTTCTGGTAGCCCCCCATCTTGAGCACGGCCTTCTCTCCGACGAAGTGGTCCGCGACGAGCTTTCCGAGCTCGGCGAGGCCCACGGGCCGCGCCTTCGCACGCTCTTTGTAGACGGGGACATCCTTCGACGTCGAAGCCCTGAGTTCCAACCAGTCCGTGAACAGTTTGCTCGCCAAATCGCCCCCGCCGTAACGCGTGCCGGTCCTGGACTCGCCAGGGTAGCAGCTTCGGGCGGTGCCTCGGTGTGAACGCCGCGGGTGCGGGGAGCCGCCACCGCCAGCAAAGGCCTGCACGCCGACCGTAACCTACCCGCTGTCGCGCCACGGGGTCGGCGCCACGCCGGCATCTCGCGCTCGGAGTGGCTGGCGCTCGCCCGACAGTCACGAGTCGACGACGCCGACGGTGGTCGGCACGAAGCTGAAACCGGAGAAGCCCGAGCGACACGAAACGGAAAGAGCGAGAGTAAGAAACGGGGGCGCGTGCACCGTCACCGCGGCAAATGGGGTCTGGGCGCTACGAGCCGATGTCCCTGTCGGGATCGGGCCGGACGAGAAGTCGCCCCTTGGCGTCGCGCGTGACCGTGACCGTCTTGCCGTGCGCGGCCTGGAGAGCCGGCGTGGTGCGCAGCACGATGAAGCGCTGGCCGTCCGAGACGATGGCGTAGGAGGCGCCGGGGAGACTCGCGTGGCCGGGCTCGACGCGTCCGCGGAAGGCGTCGGGGGCGGTGGGAACGAAGGCCTGGCGGGAGCGGGCAGCGATCTCCCTTCCAACCGCCCGCCGTTCGACCTCCAGGAGCTTTACCGAACGGTTCGGATCGTCCGGCTCGACGCCGAGCCGACGCAGGGCTTCGCGGCGCCGCTCGACCGCGCGCCTCACCTCGGTCCCGAAACCGTAGCGGGCCATGGAACCGGTCTCGACGCGATCGAGCCAGACCGGGCCCGGATGGCGGACCTGGTCCTGGAGCGAAAGTGGCTCCTTGCGAACGAGGAGTCGGTGGCGGACAGGCGCGCCGCGCTGCCGCTCGGTGAGCTGCTGGACCAAGTTGGGTGAGACCTTCCAGCGGTGGGGCGTCTCGGGCGTCGCGAGGCCGAGGCGCTCGAGTTCGCGTAGACGTCGCACGTGCGAGTGCGACGCGGAGCCCGCCGTCGGCTCCCAGGTGTAGACGCCGCCTTTTGCGCGAGCGACCTCGGCGATCTGTCGGTCGACCGGACGGACGGGCGCCTCGGGCCTGGTGGTGAACGATACGAGGTCGCCCGGACGCATCGCCTCGGCGCCGCGCGCGTCGAGCGGGACGTGGTACGCGCGCCCCGTGGGCGTCTCGACGACGGCGTAGAAGGTTCCCTTGAGCTCGTCGGAGAGTCCCTTGCTCGCGACGCGTCCCGAGATCACCCGCGTCCGCCCAGCGGCATCGGCCGGTAACGCGTCGCCGTCGCGCACGATGCGGTAGCGGGACGGGTCGCCGGAGATGGCCGCATGGATCTGTTTGATGATGTCGCCGCGCGCGCCGAGCTCACGCAGTGGCTGCTGCCAGCCGTCGGCGAGTCTCCACGTCGTGGGCGACGCGCGCTCAGCAAGCCGGAGCCCTTCGAGGTGCTCGAGACGGGCTACGAGCGTCGACGCGTCGATGAGTCCCGGTCGCCCTCCCGCGTGGACCGCGACCTCGCTCCCTTTCGCGCGCCGCTCGAGCTCGCGGTCGAGCGAAGTAAGCCGGTTCTGGGTGATCTCCTTGGCGTGCGCGCGCTGGACGTCGACGGCGAGGCGGGGTCCAAGCTCCTCGGTGGCGAGCTCCTGCGCGCGCCACCGCAAGCCTTGCGAGATGTACGCGCGATCGAGGCGGACCTCGCGCCCCTCGCGATCGACGCCCCGCACGACCACGTGCGCGTGGGGGTGGCCCGTGTCGTAGTGGTTGACCGCGGCCCACTCGAGCTTGCGCCCGAGGTCGCGCTCCATGGTGGCCATCAACCGCCGGACGTAGTCGGTGAGGTCGAGTTCCGCGGAGTCCTCGGGCGACACGATGAGCCGGAACTGATGCCACTCGCCGACACGAGGCTGGTCGAAGCTCTCGACGCGTGCAGGCCCCTCGGCCGTGTACAGCCGGCCCTTCGAGCCGTCCTTCTCGACCCCGTCGCGCTCGATGTATCGCAGGTGCAGTGCCGCGGCCTTGGCGCCGCCTGCGCTCATCCGCGCCACGTGAGCTTTGATGACCACACGACGCGCGCCGTGCCCGGGCCTGCCAACCGCCACGCGCGAGCGCGAACCGCGGACCTTGCCCCGGGCGCCCCAGGCTCCGCGGCGCGTCGCGCTGAGCAACGCGTGACGGAAGGAGCCGTCTGCGCCGCGCGGCGACGCCCGGTGGCCGCGGCCCATCCGAGGCTGAAATATCGGGAGATCGTCAATATCGTTCAGGGTGGATCCCATATTTGATCTGACCATTCCAGCGCTTATCGATATCGAGGATCCAACATGGGTGTCCGTGGATCCCACTTTTGATGAATCGTTTTGACCCAATACGCACTGCGAGGATCCACCTATTTATCTTGCCCTCCGTCTTCGACTCCGGGTCGAGAAATCACGTTGACCATCGGGGGCTGCAATGTCAACTACGGGG
>Ga0302325_10024017_pt1 | contig 12693 bp, 12 predicted proteins | sample Palsa_T0_2_FD_201948 | JGI IMG/M metagenome (GOLD analysis project Ga0302325, IMG submission 201948) | Peat permafrost microbial communities from Stordalen Mire near Abisko, Sweden - Palsa_T0_2 | ecosystem: Environmental > Terrestrial > Soil > Palsa > Peat permafrost | place: Sweden: Abisko... | reverse complement strand
ACCGCGAAAACGGGGATCCCGAACAGAAAATTGATCGTGCCGTCGAGCGGATCGACAATCCAACGCAGCGCGCCCGCGCCGCTGGCGCCGCTCTCCTCGGCGAGGATCGCGTCGTCGGGTCGTCGCTCGGCCAGCACGCTACGGATCGCCGACTCCGCCGCCACGTCGGCGTCGGACACCAAGTCGGTGGGACTGCTCTTGCTCCGGATGCCGCGCTGTTGGTGGCCGAAGCGGGGTAGCAGTTCAGCCGCCGCGGCGCGCGCAGCCTGCTCGGCGACGACGAGGAGCGCGCGCTCGTGCTCGGGTTCGGTCATGGGGCTCGTTCTACACCATCGCGGGCGCAGTGGCGCGGCTCACCCCGGGCGCAGGGATCATCCGCCCCCGATGCGTACGCGCAGACCGTCTGGCGGCCCGCGCGGCTTGCGATCATCCGCCCCGGATGCGCACAGCAGAGACAGTGTCCGGGCTTGCCGCCTTCAACCGCCGTGGGGCGGGCACCGACGCCGAGCGCCGCGCCGCGCAGTGGCTCCGTGCAGAGCTCGAGTCGGGTCGCCGCCAGGCGCAGCTGGAGCCGTTTTGGGCGCGCCCAAACTGGGCCCTGGCCCAGGCGTGGCACGTCGCCGTCGGCCTCGCGGGCAGCCTGGTCGCGGTCTCCTCGCCGAGGATCGGCTGCGCGCTGGTCCTGATCGCGATGCTGTCGGTCATCGCTGACGCGCGCTTCGGCGTGTCGCCGGGACGCCGGCTGACGCCCGAGCGAGCGAGCCAGAACGTCGTCAGCCGGGGTCGGGAGGACGAGCCCCGCGTCCGGCTGATCGTCACCGCGAACTACGACGCCGGGCGGATGGGCCTGGCCTACCGCGCCGCACCGCGCGCCGCGGTGGCCTGGCTCAAGCGGCGGGTGGGCGGCGCGGCGTCTCCCGGCTGGATGGGCTGGCTGGTGCTCGCGCTCGCGTGGGTGCTCGTGACCACGATCCTGCGCCTCGGTGGCGCCCGCGGCGCCGCGGTGGGCATCGTGCAGCTGGTTCCGACGGCGGGGCTGGCCGTCGCGCTGGCCGTGCTGCTCGACCTCGCCAGTGCGCAATACGGCCCCGCGGCCGGTGACAACGCCAGTGGGGTGGCCGTCACGCTCGCCCTGGTTCGCGCGCTCGAGGTGCAGCCGCCGCGCCGACTGGCGGTCGAGGTGGTGCTCCAAGGCGCGGGTGACGGGACGATGCTCGGCCTGCGCAAGCACCTGCAGGCCCGCCGGCGCGAGCTCGGGGCGGCCGACGTGGTGGTGCTCGGAATCGCGCCATGTGGTGCCGGAAAACCGCGCTGGTGGGTGAGCGACGGCGCGCTGGTTCCGCGCCGTTATCTGCGCCGGCTGACCGAGCTCTGCGCCGCCGTCGCGGGGTCGGAATCGCACCTCGGCGCCGACGCGTATCGCGGCCGGGGCGTCACGCCGGCATGGCCCGCCCGGGCTCGAGGCCTGCCGTCGATCGCGATCGGCTGCCTTGATCGCGGTGGGCTGGCACCACATGCGCACCAACCGGCCGACACGCCGGACACGGTCGACCCGGCGGCGACCGATGCGACGCTGGAGCTGGCGCTGGCGCTCATCGACGCGATCGACGCCGACCTCACGCTCACGGAGCCCCCGGCGTCCGCACCGATCGTTACACCGGCGTGATCGGATTGCGCTTCGCCGGCCATTCCCGTTGCTTGCCGGCCGCGAGCGCGAAGCGCCGCGAGAGCTCGGCGCGCAGCTCCTCAGGCGCAATCACCGCGTCAACGACCAGTTCGGAGCCGAGGTGCATGATGTCGATGTCCTGCGCATACTCGCGCCGCAGCTGCTCGGTGCGAGTCTGGCGCTCGACGGGATCAGCGATCGCCTGGAGCTGGTTGTAGTACACCGCATTGATCGCGGCCTGCGGGCCCATCACGGCGATCGACGCGCTCGGCAGGGCAAGGCAGCAGTCGGGGTTGAACGCCGGGCCGGCCATGGCGTACAGCCCGGCCCCGTAGGCCTTGCGTACGATCACCGAGAGCTTCGGGACGGTGGCCTCGGAGACGGCGCTGATCATCTTCGCCCCGTGGCGAATGATCCCCTCGCGCTCCACCTGGGTGCCGATCATGAATCCGGGCACGTCGGCGAGGAACAGCAGCGGGATGTTGAACGCGTTGCAGGTCCAGATGAATCGCGCCGACTTGTCGGCGGAATCGACGAACAGCACACCACCCTTGACCTTCGGCTGGCTGGCCACCAGGCCGATCACTCGACCGTCCAGCCGGGCGTAGCCGACGATCACCTCCTTCGCCCACCGAGCGTGAATCTCGAGCAGGGAGTTCGCATCGATCAGGCTGTCGAGGAGCTCGCGCATGTCGAATGGCTTGTTCTCGTCGACCGGGATCAGCTCGCGGATCGGGCGCTCGGAGGCCGGCATGGCGCTCGGTGCGCCCGGAGGGTTCTGCTCGAAGTGAGACGGGAAGTAGCTCAGGTAGCGCTTGGCGAAGTCGATCCCCTCCTCGTCGGTCGAGACGAGCGCGTGGCCGCAGCCGCTCTTGGCGGTGTGCATGCGCGCGCCGCCCATCTCCTCGAGGGTCACCGTCTCGCCAATCACCATCTCGGCCATCCGGGGCGAGCCCAGGTACATCGACGCATTGCCGTCGCGCATGATCACGACGTCGCAGAACGCAGGGATGTAGGCGCCGCCGGCGGCGCTCGGGCCGAACAGGACGCAGAGCTGGGGCACGACACCTGAGAGCCGAACCTGATTGAAGAAGATCCGCCCCGCGTGACGGCGACCGGGAAACATCTGGACCTGCTCGTCGATCCGCGCGCCCGCCGAGTCGACCAGATAGACCAGAGGCGTGCGCAAGGACAGCGCCCGCTCCTGGATCCGGAGGATCTTCTCAACCGTTTTCGGTCCCCACGAGCCCGCCTTCACCGTCGGGTCATTGGCCATCACCGCGACCGGCCGGCCGTCGATCGTGCCGACTCCCGTAACCACGCCCTCGGCGCCGAGGCCGTCCTGCTCCCAGCTCGCGAGCAGTCCGTCCTCGGCGAACGACCCCGGGTCGAGCAGCCGCGCGACCCGTTCGCGCACCGGCAGCTTGCCCTGTGCGGCGGCTTTGACCCGGTGGCGCTCAGGCCCTCCCTGCCGCGCCTGGGCGGCGGCCGCCTCCAGGCGGGCGCTGTGATCGAGCTCGCTCACGGCTGAGTTGCCGGTCGGCTTAGTGGTCTCCACTTAGCGATAGATCAGCTGCTGGCCCAGCAGCTGCGTGACGGTGACGAATTGGTAGCCCTCGCTGCGCAGGGTGTCGATTTCGCGCGGAAGCGCCGCGAGCGTCTCGGAGCGGTTGCCTCCACCGTCGTGCTGAATCACGATCGCGCCGGGGTGGGCGTTCGAGATCACGTTCTGGTAGATCGCATTGGTACCCGGGAGGGCCCAGTCGCGCGGGTCGATGTCCCACTGGATCGTGGTGAAGCCCATCGTGCGGGCCTCGGAGATGAGCGCAGCGCTCACGTCGCCGTACGGCGCCCGGAACAGACAGGGGGTGAATCCGCCGGTAGCCTGGCGAATTGCGGCTGCGGCCTGTGAGATCTGACCGGCGGCGAACGATCCGGCCCCCGCGACGTCCGGATGACTCCAGGTGTGATCCCCGATCATGTCGCCATCGGCGAGCATCCGTCGCTCGACCGCGCCGTGCTCGCCGTACACGCTGATCTGTTCACCGATCTCGAAGAACGTGGCGTGGACATGCTCGCGCTCGAGAATGTCGAGGAACTGGGGCGTGTCGTACCACGGGCCGTCGTCGAAGGTCAACGCGATCTCGCGGTGGGTGCTCGGCCCGTTGAATACGAATGGAGCGCCGCTGGGGACGCAGCCAACGACCTGCGGCGTGTGGAGCTTCGTCACCGCGGACGCGCGCGGGAACGTGGTCACGCACCCGGCGGGGTTGAGCCGGGCGGGAACGCAACTCCCGGACCTCAGCGTGCTGATGACCTGCCAGCGCGCAGGCCGGTAGCTGAGTCCGACACTCGCGGGCAGGAAGGTGGCACTCAGCTCGTGGGTGCTCGCGCGGGCCACGGTCGCGCTGATCGAGTGACCGGGACCGGGCCCCGCGGCGGTGATGTGCGCGTACACGAGCTGCGGGGTTGTGTGACCGGCGCGCGGGGGCATCACACACAGCTCCCCGGCGATGACGGCCGGGGTAACGCGCTCGAGCAGCAGACAGAGCGAACGATGCTGAGAGGCGAGTTGGGTGGGCGAGAACGGCCCGGCCAGGGTGACCCCCCACGTGACCTGCTGTCCGGCCTGGGTCAGCGAAGCGGCCTTGACCGGGATCGGGCGCTGAGCTTGTGGTGAGGCCCCGGCGGCCGGAAGCGCGGCCGCGAGCAGGGCGGCAAGCGTGACAAGGAGGAGCCGAATGCGCACCCGGCCGCAATATAGACCCCGGGAGCCATACACTCCCCGCTCGTGGCAGATCCAGTGTGCATCGTCGGCGCTACGGGGGCGCTCGGCTTCGGCTTGGCCTTGCGGCTTGGCGCGGCCGGCACCCCGATCGTGATCGGGTCGCGTGACGGGGCGCGGGCGCAGGACGCAGCGTTACGGGCCGCGGAGCTGGTCCCTCAGGGGTCCTTCACGGGACTCCAGAACGCCGAGGCGGTCCTCGAAGCGGAGGTCGTCGTGCTCAGCGTGCCGTTTCGCAGCCAGGCAGAGACGCTGACGAGCCTGAAGGACGCGCTGCGCGACGGTCAGCTCGTCGTCGACGCGACGGTGCCGCTGGCCGGCGCGGTGGGCGGCAAGGCGACGCGCGTGCTGGGCGTGTGGCAGGGATCGGCAGCGCAGCAGGCCGAGGAGATGACTCCCGACGGCGTCCGCGTGGTGTCGGCCTTTCACACCGTCAGCGCGGCGGCGCTCACCGACCTCGAGCATGAGCTACACGAGGACGTGCTCATCTGTGGCGACCGGCGGGAGGACAAGCAGCGGGTGGCCGAGCTGGTGGATCGGATCCCCGGGCTGCGCGCCGTGGACTGCGGTCGGCTCGAGATGGCTCGGATCGTCGAGCCGCTGACCGCCCTGATCATCTCGATCAACGTGCGTAACAAGGTGACGGCTGGAATAAAGATCACTGGCCTGCCCGAGTGAGCGGCCCCGTGGTCGTCCTGGCCGGCGGGACTGGCGGCGCGAAGCTTGCCCGTGGGATGCTGGACGTCGTTGGTCCCGATGAACTGGTGGTGATCGCCAACACCGCCGATGACGTCGAGATCTACGGCGCCTACGTGTCTCCGGACCCGGATCTGGTCACGTTCTGGCTGGCGGACCGGATCGACGAACGCGGCTGGGGCCTGGCCGGCGACACCTTTCATGTCATGGACGGACTGCGCGAGCTCGGAATCGACGTGTGGTTCAACCTCGGCGACCGGGATCTCGCGGTGGGTATCGAGCGCGCGCGCCGGCTCGACGACGGCGCGCGGCTGACTGATGCCCAGGCGGCGATCGCGGTGGCGCTGCAAGCCGGGCCCTCAGTGCTACCCATGAGCGACCAGCCGGTTCGCACCCGGGTGCGGTCCGATGGCCGGTGGTGGCCGTTTCAGGAATTCATGATCAAGCTGGGTGGCCGGGAACCGGTGCAGGATGTCGACGTCCGCGGACTGCGCGCGGCGGCGCCGACGCCCGAGGTGCTGGACGCCATTGCCACCGCACGCGCGATCGTCATCGGCCCCTCCAACCCGGTGATCTCGATCGGGCCGATTCTCGGGCTCCCCGGTCTGCGCGCCGCTGTGCGCGCCAGTCCGGCCCGGGTCGTCGCTGTCAGCCCGGTCGTCCGCGGCGCCGTCATGAAGGGACCCACAGCCGCCTTCATGCAGTGGTCCGGGCAGCCGCTGAGCAGCGCCGGGATCGCCGCCGGCTACGCGGACCTGATCGACGGACTGGTCGCCGACGAGCCAATCGACTCGCTACCGGTGCTGAGGACCGACGTGCTGATGGACAGTGCGGCGGCGCGGCGGCGCGTGGCCGACGAGACGCTCGGGTTTGCGCTGAGTCTGTAAAAGCAACCGCGTGCACTAGCGTTCTCCCCAGATGAAGACATTCGCGATCCTCCCGATGAAGACCTTTGGCGAGGCAAAACAGCGCCTCGACGAGGAGCTCCAGCCCGGTCCCCGGCGCGCGCTGGCCGAGGCGATGTTCTGCGATGTGCTGGTCGCGCTGCGGCGGGCGAATGCGATCGACCAGGTGCTCGTCGTCAGCAGCGATCACGGCGCGCAGCGGATCGCGGGCGGCTATGGCGCGATGGTTCTGGAGGAGCCCGACAGCGGGCACAGCGACGCGGCGACCCAAGGAGTGCGTGAGGCGATCGAGTTGGGCGCAGACCGTGCGTTGCTCGTTCCCGGAGACTGCCCGCTGCTCGACCCGACGGAGGTGGACGAGCTGATCGCGCGTCCGGCGCCGGCTCGATCGGCGCTGATCGTCCCCGATCGCCACGGCACGGGCACCAACGCGTTGCTGCTCACGCCACCCGATTCAATGGCGCCTTCGTTCGGGCCGGGAAGTTGCCGGCGGCATGCCGCCGAGGCCCAGGCCGCGGGCATCGCCGGCGAAATCGTCACCGTGGCCTCCCTGGCGCTTGACGTCGACACACCCGATGACCTCGCCACCGTGCAGGCGACGCTCGCCGCCACACGCGGTGGCGCAGCCCACACGCGGGGCATGTTGAGCCAGCTGCTGCGAAGCCAGGCCAGGTAGCCGCGCGGTGATCACAGCAGTGGCGCTCGACGGTCTGCCCGAGGTGCAGGACGGCGCCGATCTCGCCGCGTTGATCGCGGCGGCGCTGTCCGAGCACGCGCCGACCGCAGACGACGTGGTCGCGATCGCCCACAAGGTCGTCTCCAAGGCCGAGGGCAGGACGCGGGCGTTGTCGTCGGTCGTGCCCGACCAGCGCGCGATCGCCCTCGCCGCCGAGCTCGACAAGGATCCGCGCCACGTCCAGGTGGTGCTGGATGAGACGCTCGAGCTGCGACGCGCGTCGCATGGAGTGATGATCTGCGTCACCCATCACGGCCTCGTGTGCGCGAACGCGGGCGTGGACGCATCAAACGCTCCCGACGCAGACACGCTCATCCTCCTCCCCCGCGACCCCGACCGATCGGCTCGGGCGCTCCGCGCGCGCCTGCGCACGTTGCTCGGGGTCGCACCGGCAGTCCTGATCACGGACTCCTTTGGCCGCGCCTGGCGTCACGGCCAGTGCGACGTGGCGATCGGCTGCGCAGGGCTCACGCCGCTCGAGGACTGGCGCGGGCGCACCGACGCCTACGGTCGCGAACTCAAAGTGACCTGGCTCGCCAGCGCCGACGAGCTCGCCGCCGCTGCGGATCTGGCGCGGGCCAAAGACGCGATGCAACCCGTCGTCCTGGTTCGCGGCGCCGGACGCCATGTGACGGCCGACGACGGTCCCGGCGCGCTGGCGCTCCTGCGCCCCCAGGCCGAGGATCTGTTCAAGTAGCGGACGCGATCGCAGGATCCGCCGGCGCCCCGACCGCGTGGAATCCCCCATCCACGTGCACGATCTCGCCCGTGATCGCCTGGGCGTAGTCCGAGAGCAGGAAGCAGATGGCGCGCGCAACGGGCACCGGATCCTCGACGTCCCAGCCGAGCGGCGCCTGCGCCCGCCACAAGTCCGCCAGCCGCTCGAAGCCGGGGATCCCGCGCGCGGCGACCGTGCCCAACGGCCCGGCGCTGACCAGGTTGACCCTGATCCCGCTCGGCCCCAGGTCCCGGGCGAGGTAGCGCGACACCGACTCCAGCGCCGCCTTGGCGACCCCCATCCAGTCATAGACCGGCCAGGCAACGCTGGCGTCGAAGTCGAGGCCGACGATGCTCGAGCCGGAGGGCATCAGCGGCGCCAGGGCGGCGCCGAGCGCTTTGAGCGAGAATGCGCTGGTCTGAAACGCCTGCATCGCACTCTGGGCCGGCGCGGTCATGAAGTTGCCGCCGATCGCATCCTGGGGGGCGAAGGCAATCGCGTGCAGCGCTCCGTCGACCCCTCCCCAGCGCGCCTTCAGCGCGGCGGTCAGAGCCTCCAGATCCTCGGGCTGATTGACGTCGAGCTCGAGCACGTCGACCGGCTCGGGCAGTCGCTGCGCCGCCCGTTCGGTCATCCGATGCACGCGCCCGAAGCTCGTCAGCAGCACGGTGGCGCCCTCTTTCTGGGCCTGCTCGGCGGCGTGGAAGGCGATCGAATCCCTGGTGATGACGCCGGTGATCAGCAGCCGCTTACCCGCCAGGATCACCCGCGACCTCCCGCCAGCGTGCGCAGTGCCCAGGCGAGCCGCTCGCGCGTCTGCGACGGCTCGATGATCTCGTCAACAAAGCCGGCGGCGGCCGCCGACTCGGCGCGCAGATGTTCCTGCGCGTAGGCATCAGCCAGCCGGACGCGCTCGGCCTCCGGGTCAACCGCCACCCGCAGCTCGCGGCGATGCACGATGCCGACCGCCGCCCGCGCGCTCATGATCCCCAGCTCGGCGTCGGGCCAAGCCAGGACGAGGTCGGCGCCGAGATCACGCGAATTCATCGTGATGTAGGCACCGCCGTAGGACTTGCGTAGGACCACGGTCAGCTTGGGGACGCGCGCCGCGGCAAACGCGCGCACGAGCGAGGCGCCGTGCCGGATCACGCCCGCCCGCTCCTGCTTGGAGCCCGGCATGAAGCCGGGCGTGTCCACGACCGCGACCAGCGGTACGCCGAACGAGTCGCAGAAGCTCACGAATCGGGCCGCCTTCTCTGAGCCTTCGGCATCGAGCACCCCACCGAGGTAATGGGGCTGGTTGGCGACGATCCCGACCGGCCGGCCGTCGAGGCGAGCCAGGGCGGTGACGACGTTCCGCGCCCAGCGCGGGCACAGCTCGAGCAGCGATTCGCCGTCGACGATCGCTCGCAGGGCGTCGCGCACGTCGTAGGCGCGTCGTGGGTTGGCCGGCACCACGGCCCCGGGGTCAGCCAGCGTCGGCGGCACCGAGTCGGCCCGCGGCGAGGCCTGCCCCGCGGCGGAGGGGAGGTATCCGAGCAGCTCGCGAACACGAGCCGCGGCGCTCGTCTCGTCGCGCTCGACCAGATGACAGACACCGTTTCGATCGTGCACGTGGGGACCGCCGAGCCCGGCGGCGTCGATCTCCTCGCCGAGCGCCTCGCGGACAACCTCCGGGCCGGTCAAGAACATCGCGGCATCCTCGGTCATCACGATCAGATCGGTGAGCGCGGGCGAGTAGGCGCCGCCCCCCGCCGAGGCGCCCGACACAATCGAGATCTGCGGGACTACCCCGGTCAGCCCCACCGTGTGGCGGAAGATCCGTCCGTAGCCGGCCAGCGCCGCGGTTCCCTCCTGCATCCGCGCACCGCCTGACTCGACGAACGCGACCACCGGGATCCGCGCGCGGTCTGCCAACTCCAAGACGCGCACGATCGTGTCGGCGTGGCGCTCGCCTAACGATCCGCCCAGAAAGCCTCCGTCCTGCGCGTAGCAGGCGATCGGCCGCCCCGCGACCTCGCCGGTGGCGCCGACGACGCCGTCGCCCTCCACGGCCCGGTCGCCCAACCGGGTTGAGCGCGCCAGTGAGCGCAGCACCTGGACGCTCCCGGGATCGCACAGGGCCTCGAGCCGCTCCAGCGGGCGCAACCGCTGGACTCCAGGACTCAGCGCAGTGGCGCTCATACCGGGGCCCCGCGCAGCACGAGGGCGACGTTGTGGCCACCGAACGCGAACGAATTCGAGAGCGCGACCGGCGGGTGACCGTTTGACGCCAGCAGCGGTCGCGCCTCACCCGGGACGTAGTCGAGGTCAAGCTCTGGGTCTGGCACCTCGTAGCCGAGCGTCGGGGCGATCACCTTGGTGCAGAGGGTTCGTATCGTCGCCACCGCCTCCACAGCGCCGGCCGCGCCCAGCAGATGCCCGATCGCCGACTTGGTCGAGGAGACCGGAATCTTCATCGCGCTCTCACCCAGCGCGCGCTTGATCGCCCGTGTCTCGGCGGCGTCGTTGAGCTGCGTGGACGTGCCGTGGGCGTTGACATAGCTGATGTCCCCGGCGCTCACGCCGGCGTCGCTCAGCGCGAGCTCGATCGCCCGTGCGGCGGGCTCGCCGCTGGGCTGCGGCGCGGTCAGGTGGTAGGCGTCTGAGGTTGATCCGTAGCCCGCCAGCTCGCCCACGATGGTCGCGCCACGCGCCTGCGCGGCGGAGAGCTCCTCGAGCACCAGCACCCCCGCCCCCTCACCCATCACGAATCCGTCCCGGCGCAGGTCAAACGGGCGCGAGACGCCGGTGGGCGAGAGCGCCTGCATCGCGTTGAAGCAGGCAAAGCCAAACTCGGTCAGCGTCGCCTCGGCCCCGCCGCAGACCACCGCATCCGCATCGCCGTACTGGATCATCCGCAGGGCCGAGCCGATCGCGTGAGCCCCGCCGGAGCACGCGGAGACGACGCCGTACATCTGGCCCTGAAGCCGGTGCCTCATCGACACCGCGGCGGCGGGGGCGTTGGGCATGTATTGGGGCACCCCGAGCGGAGAGACCATCTTCGCCCCCCGGTCGCGCATCACGTCGTGCTGGATCTCGACCGTCTCAATGCCGCCGATCCCCGTCCCGATCACGCAGCCGATCCGCATCGGGTCGTACGGGAGCTCCTCGCCCCACCCGGCATCCGACACCGCCTCGGCGGACGCGACCAGCGCAAGCTGCGAGACGCGATCGAGCCGGCGGGCCTCCTTGACCGACAGGAACTCGGTGGGCTCGTAGTCGCGGCAGAAGCCGGCGCCGTCTGCGATCCCGCACACGCCCGCGGCCCAGCGGTCGTGCAGCGTGGACGCGCCGAGGCCCAGCGGCGTGACCGCACCGATGCCGGTGATGACGATCCTACGCTTGGGCTGCGGAGCGCTCACTACTCGGCCCGCGCCACAATCAGATCGATTGACTCGCCGACCGTCTTGAGCTCTTTCATATCCTCGCCCTTGAGCACGACCCCGTATTCATCCTCGACCACCTGGGCCAGCTCAACGAGGTCGAGCGAGTCGATATCGAGTTCCTCAAAGGTGGCGTCGCGGGTGATCTGGCTCGCATCGGGACCGAAGCTGGCGAGCGTCTCGATCACGCGGCTTTCGACCTGTTCGCTGGTGACTGCTGGCATCTGGGATTGCTCCTCTGGTTTGTCGGTTGTCAGGCGGCGAGTCCGCCGTCGACGGTCAGTACGGCACCGGTGACGTAACTTGCCTCATCGGAGGCTAGGAAGCGAACACAGGCCGCCACTTCCTCCGGAGTTCCCGCTCGCCGGGCTGGCACCTGCGCGAGCAGGTCCGTCGACACCTCCGCCGTCATGTCGGTATCGATCCAGCCCGGAGCTACCGCGTTGATCGTGATCCCTCGCCGCGCCACCTCAACCGCGGCGGTTTTCGTCAGCGCGATCAGCCCGGCTTTCGCCGCAGCATAGTTCGCCTGACCGGGATTGGCGCGCAGCGCCACGACCGACGAGATGTTGACAATCCGCCCCGAGCGTGCCCGCAACATCGGCTTCAGTGCCCGGCGCGTGAGCCGGAACGCGGCGGTCAGGTTCGTGTCGAGCACCGCGGCCCACTCGTCGTCGCGCAGCGAGGGCGTGAGGTTGTCCGCGGCGATCCCGGCGTTGTTGACCAGGGCCAGCACAGGGCAAGCGAACTGAGACTCGAGCGCCTCAAACAGCTGGTCGGCAGCGCCCGGATCGGCCACGTCGGCGCCGAGCGCCACCGCGCGGGCGCCCGCGCGCTCGATCTCCGCCACCACGGCCTCCGCGCCCGCTTGGTCGGCCCGATAGTTGACACCGACCGGCCAGCCGTCGCGGGCGAGCGCCCGGGCGATCGCGGCTCCGATCCCGCGCGAGGCGCCGGTGACCAGGGCACAGCCCTCACGGCGAGGCGCCGGGTCAGGCATTGACCAGCTCCACGTCCCGGAGAGTCCGCTTGGCCAGACCGGTGAGGATCTGCCCCGGCCCCACTTCGACGAACCGATCGGCGCCCAGCCGCTGCAGCGCCAGCATCGTCTCACGCCAACGCACCGGCATCGTGAGCGCGTCGAGAAGTCCGCGCCGCACGTCGTCGAACGGCTCAGCGGTGACCGCCGAGAGCACGGGAACGCGTGGCGGGCCAATCTCCACCCGCTCGAGCGCCGCTGCGAACTCAGGCGCGGCCGAAGCCATCATCGGCGAGTGAAACGCCCCCGTGACCGGGAGCTCCAGCGCGCGCAGACCGAGCGCTTTGGCGTGCTCGGCGGCTGCGGGCAACGCGTTGCGGGCGCCGGAGAGCACGACCTGCTGGGGAGAGTTGTCGTTCGCGACCGCCAAACCATGGGCGCCCGCGATCTCGGCCGCCCGCTCGGCGGCGCCCGAACCCAGCAGCGCCACCATTCCGCCGTCCCCGGCCCGCTCGCCGGCTTCGTGCATCAGGCGGCCACGCAACGCCACCAGCTCGAGTCCGTCGCGCTGGGCCAGGCTCCCGGCCGCGACCAGCGCTGCGAGTTCGCCAAGCGAGTGGCCCGCCATCAGGTCGCCCTGCGGTCGGCCGAGCGCCATCCACCCGGCCAGGCTGGCGCAGAAGATCGCCGGCTGGGCAAAGTTGGTGCCCTCCCCGGCGCGCGGAAACGGATCCTCGCCCACGACCTCGACAGCGATCGACAGCAGCTCAGGAGCGACCTCGA
>Ga0302325_10024015_pt1 | contig 12693 bp, 9 predicted proteins | sample Palsa_T0_2_FD_201948 | JGI IMG/M metagenome (GOLD analysis project Ga0302325, IMG submission 201948) | Peat permafrost microbial communities from Stordalen Mire near Abisko, Sweden - Palsa_T0_2 | ecosystem: Environmental > Terrestrial > Soil > Palsa > Peat permafrost | place: Sweden: Abisko... | reverse complement strand
GACTTTGAGTTCATAGGCGGTCGCGCTCAGTGGTGGCGTACCTTCGGGATTCTTGCAAATCAGCTCTGCGGCGATAGCGCGGCTTCGCGGCGCTTGGCTCGCGCGCCGCGGTAGTACAGGATGAGGCCGATCAGGATGCTGCAGACCGTCCCGCCGACAAGCTTCACTTCGAAGAGCCATTTGTGGGCGGAGTCGGCCGGCGGTATAAACGACAGCGCAATCGCAGCCAGTACGATGCCGAGGGCCGTCGAGCCTGCGACCCAAACGCCGAATTTTCCGCCGGGGATCAGCACCGCGTCCTTGTTCGTCGCGCGGTCCGCGCGATAGGCGAGCTTGATCACGGCCGCGTAGATGTAAACGAACGGAATGAAATAAAGTATCGTCGCGGCGTCCACGAGAATTTGGTAAGCGCCGTTGGCCGTCTCGTTGATTTGAGTCACGAGCAGAATCGCGCACGAAATGCCCGCTTGCACCAGCATCGAAAACCATGGCGTCTTCCATCGCGGATGAATTTTCCCGAATGCCGCGGGCATGTAGTGGTCGATCCCGACGACGAATGGAATGCGCGCCACTCCGGCGACGGTGGCCCCGACGCCGCCGGCATTTCCGAACACCACCAGAATCGCGGCGATGATTCCGAAAAAGCCTATGCGCAGCATCGTCGATCCCGACGTAAGCGCCTGAAACACTCCGCTCTTCGGGTCAACCACCCCTGCGGGCAGAATCGCAAGCACCGCCATCGTGCCGGCGATGTAAATCAGAACGATCGAGATGCCCGAGCCGAGAATCGCGCGGGGAAACGTCCGGCGCGGGTCGCGCACTTCCTCGCTCATGGATGACGCGAGCTCGAGGCCGCCAAACGCGAATGCGATCTGCGGCCAGAAATTCAGCGTGTCCCAATTCCACGCGGGCAGAATATTCGGCCAGGTAAAATGCGTCACCGCGCCGTGCGTCCGCCACAGATACGCTCCCAGGCCCACCAGCATCAGCAAGGGAACGTATGTCCCGATGCCGCCGGCGTTTTGCAGCCATTTGCCGATGCCCACGCCGACGATGTTGAGCGCCACCGCCGCGAAAAGCAGCAGAAACGAGCCACCCAGCAGGAACGCCCGATTCTGCGCCAGATGCGCGGCGTTGCTCCCGCCGACATACGCGCACATCGCCACGCTGGCCATCAACAGTCCTGGAAAATAGAAAAACGTGTAAATCCAGTATGTCCAGCCGGCGACGAAGCCGTGAAACTCGCCGAACGCCCTCTTCGACCAGGCGTAAAGTCCTCCCTCTTCGGGGAATCGCGTGGAAAGCTCGGCGAGGATGAATGTGGTCGGCAGAAAAAACAGAGCGGCGGCCAGCACCCACAGGCTGATCGAGGACGTGCCGTTGCGCGCCGCGACCGCGATCCAGCGCGGGCCAAGCACCGACGCCACGTTGAACAGCAACAAATCCCACGGCCCTATCGCGCGGCGAAGCTGCTTCTTTGGATCGGATGAGTTGGGTTCGGTCACGCGGTCGCATCCAGCGCGGGAATCAGTTCGTCTTGCTGCAGAAAATTGCGCAGAAAGGGATCCTGCGACGCCTCAAGCTCCTGCCACGCGCCGAAGAATGCCACGCGGCCATCCTGAAGAAATATCACGCGGTCGGCGAGTTTCTTGCCCAGATGCGTATCGTGCGTGACGACAATCGAAGTTTTCTTCAGGGTCTTCTTGAGTTTTAGAATCAGGTCGCTGACGTGCGCCGCCATCAAGGGATCAACCATCGTAGTCGGCTCGTCATAAAGGATCGCTTCGGGATTTTCCGCCAGCGCGCGCGCGATGGCCACAGCGCGCTTCATGCCCGTGCTCAAATCAGACGGCAGACGGTCGGCAAACTCAGTGACCTCGAGCATTGCGAGCAACTCTTTCACCTTGCTGTCGATTTCTTCGGGGGTTCCCTCATCGCTGCGGCCCACGAGCGGGAATGCCACGTTTTCAGCGACGGTCAGCGAATCGAAAAGCGCGCCGGACTGGAAAACCATCGTCACGCGCCGCCGAATTTTCTCGAACTGCGCTTCCGTCCACCCGGTTACGTCCTGCCCGGCGACGAAGATGCGGCCCGCGTCGGGCTCGAGAAATCCAAGCAGCAGTTTCAGCGAGACGGATTTGCCCACGCCGCTGCGGCCCATGATCACGGCCGTCTCGCCCTGGTCAACAAAAAAGCTGACGTCCTTCAGGACGGCGTGATCGTCGAACGATTTCGAGACGTTTTGGAATTCGAGGTAGTGGCCGCTCATTTTTTGGCGGAGTCCGCGTCCGCGCTCAGTCGCGCCCGGGCTTCCTCGTAATCCTCAGGCGAATTCATATTCTTGAACAGGTGCCCCTCGGAATCAAAGGCTTTCCATTCGGCGGGTTCGATGATTTCCACGCGCAGGTTCGCGATCGCGTCCTTCACCTTTCTGTTGCCGAGAGCAAGCGCTCCGCGGATGCCCGGCTCGGCGCGTTGATGGTACACCGCACACAGCGGTTCGGTGCCGGTAGCGTTCATCGGGATCACGGCGTCGGCTTGCGATGCGAGAGCGCGCGCAATGGCGTATTCGAGCCATGCCTTCGTAAGATACGGCAAGTCGCACGCCACCACGAGGTTCCACGGCGCGCTCGCCGCTCGCAGGGCAGTCGCGATGCCGCCAAGCGGGCCTGCGCCCGGCCAATCGTCGGCGATCGTCCGCAGCCCGAGCGATCGAAACGCGGCGGAGTCGCCGACCACGGTCGCGGAGCCAACTACGGATTCGACGAGACGCGCCGTGCGCACGATCAGCGCCACGCCGCCCAGTTCCAGCAGCGCCTTGTCCCGCCCCATGCGCGAGCTCGCCCCTCCGGCCAATATGAACCCCGCAATGTCCATCCTCGTATTCATTTCCTGAATACTCGCCTAAATTCTCGAACGCTTTTTCCCGTAGGGGCGTAGCACTGCTACGCCCGCCGCAAATGCTTGGCAATCAGTCGCCATCAACGCAAGCATTTCATCCCGACCGTCTTTCTCATTTCCTCGGCCTTTGAATTCCCAACTCCCGCAGCTTTTCCTGCAAACTCTGCCGGTGGAGTCCAATTTCCGCCGCCGCGCGCGAAACATTCCAGCGGTGTTCCTCAAGTTTTCGCTTCAGGTACGTAATCTCGAATTTTCTTTTCGCCTCGCGGAAATCGGCCTCGCCGAGAAACGAGTCCCCTTCCCCGTCACGCGGCCCGCCGGCGGCGCCGGCATTGTCGCGCACTTCTTCGGGCAAATCCGCTGCGCCGATTTCATCGCCCTTGCTGAGGACCACCGCGCGCTCGAGCGCATTGCGCAGCTCGCGGACATTGCCCGGCCAGTCGTAGCGCCGCACGCTCTCCATCGCATCGCGGCTCAGCACCGCGCGCCGGTTGTGGCGCGAGCCGAGCTGGGCCAGAAAACTCGCGACGAGCAGCGGGAGATCTTCCTTGTGCGCGCGAAGCGCCGGGATGTCCACCGTCACAACGCGCAGGCGATAATACAAATCCTCCCGAAAGCGCCCCGCTGCAATTTCCGCGGCCAGATCGCGATGCGTTGCGCTGATCACGCGGACGTCCACTTCGATAGAGTGCGATCCGCCGAGCCGCTCGATCTTCCGGCTTTCCAGCGCGCGCAAGACTTTCGCCTGCGTCATCGGGTTCATGTCGCCGATTTCGTCCAGAAAAAGCGTGCCCTTCGACGCCAGCTCGAATTTGCCCTTGCGCTGCTGGGCAGCGCCCGTGAAGGCGCCGCGCTCGTAACCGAAAAGCTCCGATTCGATCAGGTTTTCCGGCAGCGCCGCGCAGTTCACGGCGACAAAAGGCTTTTCAGCCCGCGGCGACCGCGCGTGTATTTCCTGCGCGAGCAGGTCCTTACCTGTGCCGCTCTCGCCCAGAATCAGGACGGTCGCATCGGTCGGCGCCACGCGCTCCGCCATTTCAAACACGCGCCGCATGACCGCTGATGCTCCGAGCATCCTTCCAAACTGGCCTTCGGCGACGAGTTCGCGGCGCAGGCGCTCGTTTTCCGCGCCAAGTTCGCCGAGCCGGACGAGATTCGCTACGCGCGTGCGCAGCTCCTCGATGTCGAAACCCTTGACGATGTAATCTGCCGCGCCGCTCTGCAGAGCCTCCACAGCCGTGCGCGCCGTATCAAGCGCGGAAACGATCAGCACAGGCGTGGTGCCACCGCTGGCGCGCAGCGAGCGCAGGAATGCCAGGCCATCCTCGCCCGGCATGATCAGGTCGAGCAGAATCAGATCGAAACTCTGCTTCCCGACGGCGTCGCGAGCGGCGCTGGCCGTCGCGGCTTCCACAATTTCGTAGCTGCCTTCGAGCGCGCGGCGCATTCCGTAGCGCGCGGCGGGCTCGTCATCCACGATGAGAATCGTCCGCATGCAGGTCCTTGTCTTCAGGGGCTAATGCTTCGGCCCCCTAAATTTCCTTCCGGCGATCAGCTCGGCGTCTGTTTCGCCGCAAGCGGAAGCATCACCCGAAATCGCGTTCCCTTCCCTTCGCCGATCGGGCTTTCGCACGACATCGTGCCACCCATTTCATCCACGCGCCGCGCCACGATCGCCAGACCCAGGCCGGTTCCCGCGGCCTTGGTGGTGAAGAACGGCTGAAAAATCCTGGAGCGCAGCTCGGCGGAGACTCCCGGTCCGCGGTCTTCGAGCTGAATCTCGAGATGATCGCCCGTCCGCGCCAGGGCGATCCGGACGCGCCCGCCGTCGGGCTGCGCCTCAATGGCATTCACGATCAGGTTCGACAGAATCTCGCTCAGCGCCTCCTCCGACGCCAGAATTGAAATCTCCTCCTCAGGGCTGTCGAATTCGAGGATGACGTTGCGCCGCTCGGCGTCGTGCCGGAACAGCGATGCGGCCTGCTTCGCGACCGCCACCGCTGCCACGCTGCGGCCGTTCACGGAAGGCTTGGCAAAATTCAGCAGCTGCTTCAGCTTCGCGCTCATGCGGTCAATCTCACCGAGCACCAGCGCGCAATCGTGACGCAAATCGGCCGGCAAGTCCGGCTTCTCGAGCTGCACCTGCAATACCGTTTTCATCGAGCTGAGCGGATTCCGCAGATTATGCGAGACCGTCGCGGCCATCTGGCCAAGCAGAGCGAGACGCTCGCGCTCCGCAAGTTCGCGCTCCAGGCGCAGTTTTTCTTCAATCAGGCGGCAGAGGTCCGCCATCGGCGGCAATTGCTCCGCGAGGAACTCCAGGCCCGCGGATGTCTCGCCGGTCAGATACGACCCGCTCGAAGCGGCTTCGAGCAAACCTACTTCCTCGCGATCTTTCAGCAGAGGGATGCGCACCACATGCCCGAGCCCGCCGGGAGATTCGAGTGGCTTCTGCAACGCATCGCGCGGAATGGCGATGCGCACCGCGGCGAGCCCGAATTCCTCACGTATGCGCCCCTCGGCATGCGCATTCAGCCGCGCCAGATCTCCGTGGCGCGCCTCTTGCTGCAAATCCAGCGTCAGACTCTGCAATCGGCTCACTCGCTCGTGAAACCGCCGATGCAGCGCCGGCCCGATCGCCCGCTCCAGCGGCTCAAAAAGAAAAATGAGCACAAACAACAAGACGCTCGCCGTAGCCTCAGGCGGAAACACAGGCGCCAGCCACCCGCTGATCCGGTGCACCAGCGCAAGATAGAGCAGCGCCAGAACCGTAGCCGAGAGCGCGTAAACGAGATTTCGCTGCGCCCCAAACCCGAGAAAATTGTGATTCAGTGCGAAGTAAATGAGCACCGCGCCCGGTAGCACTCCGGCGATCACGATGCTCGCAACCGAGGGATCAACCACCCAAGCCACAACGATGAGCAAAGACGAAACGAACAGGCACCAAAACAAACCGCGGTCAGCTCTCCCGCGGGATTTCAGCGCAATTCGCAACTCAAAAATCGCTGCAATGATCGCAGACACGAAAAAAAGCCCAGACTGGCGAACAAGAGCCGCGAGAGATCCGTCGAGTCCCCGGGAGGTATGGGTACGAGCGGTCATCGCGACATAAACAAGCATCGCCGTCGGCAGCAAATAGAGCGAATAGGCGAGAAACACCGCCCACCGCGGCAAGAGGTCGCCGCGTACCTGACGCACATATTCCATGTGCGTGTGAACCGCGAGCGGAAGGACAAACAATACTCCCAACGCAATTAGCGCCTGGTAGAAGAGGCGTGTAGCAGCCGGCGGCGAGGCATATTGAAGCTGACCGTTGATCTCAAGCAACCCGCCGGCATAGATCGCAAAAAGCGAGAGGACGAGGAAGAAGAGCAGCCGCTCAAACAGCCGCGGCCGGCGATGCCCCAAAATCAGGGCGAGCAGGAAGAGATAGACCAGCGCCCCAGCGGTTAGCGCAATCAGCCGGATATAGAAGAGCATTGCCACCGAGCGCCTCTTGGCTAGGGATTCTAGCCCTGGCTCTAAGGCAACTCAATCACCAAGTGTCGGATAAATCGGACATATCTCATCATGCTGATTACAAACATGTTACAATCTGGAGGCCCGCGAATAATCGAGGCTTTTTCTCGCTCCGCCGATAGATTTTTCTTTTACTGTCCATCAATCTTTGCTATATTAGCACTCGCTTGATGTGAGTGCTAATCCTGCACTTCGCCAAGTAACACTCAGCAAACCATCCCGACCCGATTGATCGGGATCCGGGACCATCGGAGGAATCGCAAAAATGGCTGTCAACATTACGCCGCTGCACGACCGCGTCCTGGTCCGGCGGTTGGAAGAGAAGGAGCAGGTTAAGGGCGGAATCATCATCCCCGACACGGCGAAAGAGAAGCCGCAAGAGGGCGAAGTGATCGCCGTAGGCGCCGGAAAGCTGAACGAGAAGGGTGACCGTATCCCGCTGGACGTTAAAGCGGGCGACCGCATCCTGTTCGGCAAGTACAGCGGCAACGACATCAAGATCGACGACGAGGAGTACATGATCCTGAAGGAAGACGAAATCCTCGCCAAGATCGGCGGCTCGGCCAAGGCGGCCGGCGGCAAAAGATAACTTCCGGCGAGCTCGCCTCGGCGGGCCACGGATAACCATTCCAGAAAGACTGAAGAGGAGAAAGAGATATGGCAAAGCAAATCGTAACTGGTGAGAATTCGCGCCAGGCGATTCTACGCGGCGTCAATGCACTCGCCGACGCCGTGAAGATTACGCTGGGCCCGAAGGGGCGCAACGCGGTTATCGAAAAGAAGTTCGGCGCGCCGATCATCACCAAGGACGGCGTCACCGTAGCGAAGGAAATCGAGCTGCAGGATCCGCTCGAAAATATGGGCGCGCAGATGGTGCGTGAAGTCGCCTCCAAGACGTCTGACGTCGCGGGCGACGGCACCACCACGGCGACCGTGCTGGCACAGGCCATCTTCCGCGAAGGCGTGAAGACGGTGGCTGCCGGCGCAAGCCCAACGGCACTGAAGCGCGGCATCGAACAAGCCGTCGAAGTGGCCGTCGGAGAAATCGCCAAGTTCCACAAGGACGTGAAGGGCGACATGATCGCGCAAGTCGGCACCATCAGCGCCAACAACGACAAGCAGATCGGCTCCATCATCGCCGAGGCCATGAAGAAAGTAGGCAAGGACGGCGTCATCACCGTTGAGGAATCCAAGACGATGGAGACGACGCTGGAAGTGGTCGAAGGAATGCAGTTCGACCGCGGCTACCTCTCGCCTTATTTCGTCACCGACCCCGAGCGGATGGAATGCGCCATTGAAGACGTCCGCATCCTCATCCACGAGAAGAAAATCAGCTCGATGAAGGACCTGCTTCCCCTTCTCGAACAGATCGCCAAGATGGGCAAGCCCCTGCTGATCATCGCGGAAGATGTCGAAGGCGAGGCTCTCGCAACGCTCGTCGTCAACAAGCTCCGCGGCACTCTGCAGTGCGCCGCCGTCAAGGCTCCTGGCTTCGGCGACCGCCGCAAGGCCATGCTCGAGGACATCGCCACCCTCACCGGTGGTAAGGCCATCACGGAAGATCTCGGGATCAAGCTCGAGAACGTGAAGGTCGAGGACCTCGGCCGGGCGAAGAAGATCACCATAGACAAGGACAACACCACGATCGTCGAAGGCGGCGGCAAGTCCACCGAAATCGAAGGCCGTGTGCGGCAGATCCGTGCGCAGGTCGAGGACACCACCTCGGACTACGACAAGGAAAAGCTGCAGGAACGCCTCGCGAAGCTCGTCGGCGGCGTGGCCGTAATCAAAGTAGGCGCGGCGACCGAGATGGAGTTGAAGGAAAAGAAGGCTCGCGTCGAGGACGCCATGCACGCAACACGCGCGGCAGTTGATGAAGGCATCGTCCCCGGCGGCGGCGTGGCTTTGGTCCGTTGCATCGCAGCTCTCGAAAAGCTCAAGCTCCACGATGACGAAGCCATCGGCGTCAACATCGTGAAGCGCGCTTTGGAAGAGCCCATGCGGCAGATCGCGCACAACGCCGGTCACGAAGGCGCTGTGATCGTCGGCCGTATCCGCGACTCCAAGGACGATAACTTCGGCTTCAATGCGGAAACCGGAGAGTTCGGCGACCTCGTCAAGGCGGGCGTCATTGACCCTGCCAAGGTGACTCGTCTCGCTCTTCAGAACGCCGCTTCGATTGCCGGCCTGATGCTCACGACCGAAGCTCTGATCGCGGACATCAAGGAAGAAACCAAGGCGGGCGCTGGCGCGGGCGGTGGAGGCGGTATGCCCGGCGGTGGCGGCGGCATGGGCGGCATGTACTAAACGCGTTCGGAATTCTTGCTGTCATTCCGAGCGAAGCGAGGAATCTCTCTTCGACTTCCTCGCCAGCTGCGATTCACAAGGGCGCTCCGATGCAAATCGGAGCGCCCTTTTCTTTGCATTTGTAGCGGTCGCCTCGCCTTCTAGGCGGGCGCTTTTCTCCGTGCGTTCTGCGGCGGTATGCCAGCCGGTCGCGTCGGCATGGGCGGTATTCTCTTGCACTTGTAGCGGCCGCCTCGCTTCTTAGGCGGCCGCATTTGCACTTGCACCAGCCGGAGGACGGCGTATCTCGTACGGTCTTGAATAGCGGCAAGAAACAGAGGCATAAACATTCTATGCGTGGAATGGGTGAACTCGGCGGAAAAGGTGTGCCGAGTGCAATTCCAGCGGAAGAACCTCAGGCGATGATAGGAATCAGTGCCGAGTTCTGTTCGTCGGACGCCTCGAATTCGACGGTCAGCGATGTGACGGTCCGCTGGCCATTTTTTGTTTTCTCAACCACTCATGGACACAAACAAAAAGCCCGCGCACTAGACACCCCGAACGCTCCTCAATTCAAATATTGCCGGATATTACAAATGGAACTGATTCCCTTGACGAAATCACCGGATCGGGTTTTATAATGTCGGTATCGGCGTTCTTGCCGAGAAGGAGGTGATCCCTGAGGTACACGAATAATTGAACCATCTGTAAGGGAGGCGCGTGTGACTCTGCCATGCGCCTCTTTTTTTCTCCCGCCCTCCCGCGCACAAAGATCATCCCTCCCCGAACCAAAAGTCCACAGGCGCAGCTTGACAAAACCGACGCTTCTTTGTGCGAGCCTAAGTCAGGCCGCTTTTTGGCCTGGAAAGGCAGAGACGCATGAGTCGTTCGATAGCTGAAAGCGTGGCTCGGCGCGAGTCCGAAGAGAGCCGCGCGTCGAAGTCGGAGCCGAAAGCGCCTTTCGGGCGCCCGAATTGCGCCCCGCGTCGTGACGCAGAATGTCCCGGCCCCCGTCTCCGGCATCCTGGCGTAAGGGGCTTCCTCATCGAGCCTCGATCCCTCGCGAGGCACCACTCACGCGTCACGAATCACTGCAAACTACTCGACACACCATGCCGAGTAATTTTCGGCCTAACTCATTCAAAACAAACGATGGGTGTCACTATTAAGTGTCACACTTTTCGAGGGTCCGCAGCGCGGCTCTTCATGGCGCTTCGCTCGTCCTTTGCGGCGCCACTCCCCTTCCCAGAGCGCAGTCGAACCGCGAAAGCGGCGGCTTTGAAAATTAACGGATGGCGCACACGCGACCGCTCGTTGTTGATTCCCGTACTTGACTGGCGGCGCAAGCCGGTGATACCAAAGGCAGGGCGGAGCACGCTGCGCCCCTGCGAAATTCCCTCGATCAAGAATCAAGCACGGAGAAACAATATGAACGCTTTATTTGCAAGAAAACCACTTGGGGCTATATGCATTGCGTTGACGGCGATTCTTGCCTTCGCTTCGATCTCGTGGGCGCAAGGGCAAGGGATCGGCGACCAGACGCAAATGGGGACGATGGGAGGCGGGATAACCGATCAGCTGACCCTCGGCTCGATCAGCCACGAGGAAGAACGGCAGCAGGACGACGCCTACAAAGCCTTCCTCAAGGAGCAGAACCCCGCCAAGAAGATCCAATTGGGAGACGGCTTTTTGCAGAAGTACCCGAAAAGCCCGCTTGCGGAGCGCGTTGACGCCGGCCTGATGAACGTCTATCGGTCGCAGCAGGACTGGAAGGATACCTATCGCCTCGCGGACAGCGCCCTTGCGCTGCAGCCCGATGACGTGGACGTTCTCACTACGGTCGGCTGGACGATTCCGCACGTTTACAATCCGAGTGATCCGGATGCCGATCAGGAACTCAACAAAGCCGAGACCTATGCGAAGCATGCCATAGACGTTCTGGCCAAGCTGCCCAAACCGCCGGACATGAACGATGCACAGTTTGCGGCGTCCAAAGCTAAAAGGACGATCCAGGCGCACAGCGCCCTGGGCCTCGTCTATTTCCGTCGCGACGACTACGAAAATTCTGCCAAGGAGCTCGGGCAATCCACGAAGGACAATCCAACTCCCGATCCGACCGATCTATTTGTTCTGGGCGCGGATTTCCAAAACTTGAGCCGCTTCAGCGAAGCGGCGGACGCTTTCGGCGCGTGCAGCCAGATCGCCGGATCCTTGCAGAATCAGTGCAAGCAGAACGCGGACGCGACGAAAAGGCAGGCGGACGTCTCGAAGCCTAAGTGATGCACGAGCAGCTTGGACAAACAAAAAGGCGCCCCGGCGAGATTCACCGGGGCGCCTTTTTGTTTTCGAGGCTTACTGCTTGGCCGCGGAGATGTGGCTCGTCGTGCCGGCCAACAGATCGTGACTGGTCAAGTTCATGGTCTTGCCATCGGCCATTACCGCGAACTGGGCGGTCGTGATCGGCTTTCCGTCGCGCTTGTCGGTTTCCTCGATTGTGGTCTTGTCAATCCACTTCACGGACACGCTGCTGATCCCCGGGTCGCCCTTGTACGGGGCATCGGTGCCATCGAGTTTCGCCGCGTAGGATTGTCCCGTCGGAGTGGACATGTGCAACATGTCGCCGTCCACCTTCAGGGTCATCACGATGGCGTTATCCGAAATCGTGTCGAACTTTGCCATCCGCCATGAACCGGAGATCGCATGCGACCCTGGCGCGCCCGCGGCCACGCGCGTTTCCGTCACCTTGCCGGTGACCGGCGCGGCGTTTGTGTTGCTACTATCGTTAAATTCAAACGTGATTGTTTTTCCGTCATCGGAAACCGTGGCTTTGCCGACCGTGACGGTCTTTCCGCCCTTCTTGTCGGTTTCTACCATCGCATGGTCGTTCACGATCTTGATGTTGACCGTATCATAGTAAGGATGACCGGTCACGGAGTGGTCCTCGCCATCCGCCTTCACCTTGACCGGCGGGACGCAGGTCTTGCACTCATACATTCCGTCTTGAAGCACGAATACATCGGGTTTCGTCGGGAACTTGGCGGTCTTTAGGTCGAACTTCCATGTGCCGTCGAAGTTGCTCTGCGCCATCGCAGCGGCGGGCATGAACAACGCGATCAGTAATCCTGCTAGAGCTATTCTTTTCATTTTTTCTCTCTCCTGGCTTCGGATCACGTACAGGGTGGGCCGACTGCGGGGCACTTTACACCCAGTACCCCGCGCCGCGCAATCAGGGTGGCCTGTTAAACCTGTCGCGTGCTCCGCACGATTGGCGGCGATGTCAGCGCCCACCAGCAGAGCGTCCCGATCACGGGCACGATGCCGGCGAACAAGAATGCATTCGCATAGTGTTTCATGTCGAACATGTGCCCGAGGCTCGGCAGAACCATCGCCACGAGCGCGGACCACGACCCTGCGCCGATGCCCGCGACGAGGCCCGTCTGCTCCTTCGGATACACCATGGCGCTGGTACGCAGCGAGACCACCACGAATCCGGAGGCGATAAACATCGCCCAGAGCATCAGCCCCAGCACGACGGCTGAGTTTCTGAATTCCGGCAGTGCGATCAACGGCAGTCCGAGCACGGCGAAACTGAACAGCATCCAGGATGGACGCGCGTTGCCGGCCGCAAAGCGATCCGTGAACCAACCCCAGAAGAAATATCCGATTTCCCATCCCAGCGGCGGCAGCCAGAGGACTCGACCGAGTTGTCCCTGGGTGAAGCCGAGGACCTGCGAAAGGTAGAGCGGCGCAAGATAGAGAATCAGTCCGATCGGCAATGCGCCCAAACCGTAGGCCGCGACGAGGCTCCAGAATCGCCGCTCCAAAGGATTCGGAAGTGTGATCCGCTGAGTCTGCGTGTCGTGCGCTTCTGCGGAAAAATCAACCGTTCCTCGCCACGCCAGCACCCACGCCAGGCCCGCCACGCCGGTGACGATGAACGCGGCGCGCCATCCGTACGCCAGCGCGACAGGCGTGACGATCAGCGGC
>Ga0302325_10024014_pt1 | contig 12693 bp, 13 predicted proteins | sample Palsa_T0_2_FD_201948 | JGI IMG/M metagenome (GOLD analysis project Ga0302325, IMG submission 201948) | Peat permafrost microbial communities from Stordalen Mire near Abisko, Sweden - Palsa_T0_2 | ecosystem: Environmental > Terrestrial > Soil > Palsa > Peat permafrost | place: Sweden: Abisko... | reverse complement strand
TGCCCCAAGGTCTCTCACCCAAGGTCAATGCGATGCAGACGTCTGAGAAACTGCTTGGAAATAGTCAAGGCACAGAGGAAAAATGAAAAATGGCCTGGAAGTAGGCAGTTCGCCAGTGGACTCTGCAGATTTTGTTGAACCTCATGCAAGAGTCAACAAAGTGTACCAGTGATAATTCAAACCCTTGCAGTCATAAGAACTGGGGATTAATGCTGTGCTGCTTGGAAAGAAGTCGTAATGATTGCTGGATTGGATTCTATGTCAAGCTGTTAAGGAAAGATGGCTCGAGTGGGAGTGAAAATGCTTGGGAGTAACGGTAGTGCAGTGCAGTAGCAGTACGGGAGCCGAAAGCGCCAAAAACGCCGAAAGAACCGAAAGCGCGGGCACGGGTCACTCGACGCCAAGTGCAGCATCACCATTTGCATCCAAGAATTCGGTGCCAAGAAGGTATGATGGTGTCCGTGTACTGTGACGAGCAACGCGTACATCACATTACACAATATTGAATGTGCATCTCGATATGACGCGGTCTTATCTTGGAGCAATCATCCAATCGCGAAGGGGATGGCGACCTTGGCGAAAGGTAGGTGGTCAGGGCATCCTTACTTCAAATATCAAAGGATGTTCAACTTCTCATTATGGCCTTCCCGAATCTCTTTCTTCTCTCCCAACTTCCCTAGACATCAATCCCTCGAATCCAAGCTACAATGACTATCGATAGTGATCAGAAAATGCGACGTGGGTACCACAACTTAGGCCCTGTCCCTCTTCTCATCTACACGAAAGCCCCGGTTACAAGTCGAATATCTTACTTCTTGAAGCTTTGGTCTCCGAAGATCCTAGAGCGAGTCGGGTTCGCCGTCATTAAAACATTCAAAACAGCACCGAAAGGTATACGACGTATATGACCATCCTTCCTGCAGGCGTATCCGTGTCGGCCCCATCTTCGAAAACGAGTCTTTATACCACAATCGCGCAAACCTTGGGGACAGCTTCCCCTCTACCTCAATGCACACGCTGGCGGCCATGCTCTCTGCAATGCTGAATTTGACGACGAATTTTGTGCTACCCTCGCGAACAAGTTCAACATCCTCGTTGTGAGAATCGAGTACTCCAAGCCTCCCAGAAGCAAGTTCCCGGACCCGACGAGCGATGTCGTTGCGATTGCGCAATCGAAGATAAGGGTCTACCAATCGACAAGACCCGCGCTGTCTTGGGGGGTTTCAGTGCTGGCGGGAATCCCGCTCTCTCAGCAGCCCAGATTCCAAGATTAAATGACAAGATCAGCAGAGTAGTATGTTAGTACCCAGTAACAAATTTTTTCCCCTTACGCCATAAGAGAAACAAAACTTGAGACCCTATCGAAACAAGAATGACATCGATGATCTGAAGGACTTGGGCTCCTTTATGGAATTAGGCATATATTCGACGTGGGCAAAACATACGCGACCCTTTACTGAGTATCGGATACGCTAGAGCAGAGAATCTTCCAAAGTGGATGTATGTGATCGGTGCACAGTTAGATATGCTGGCCAACGAGGCGCGGGAGACAATCTTTAACATTACCAGCCCGGATGAGCTGGGGAACGAGGAATTGATGGCTTCGTGAAGGTCGCGGCACATATACTGTACTTGGAAACTGGCGAAAGATGTTCGGCATGGATTTACACATGACCTCATGAACGGGAGGAGTACAGAGACCGAGGCTATAGACAAAATGCGGACTGAGCAAATGTTGAACGGCGTGGGGGCGTGACTTTTCCAGGGCCTTTTCGGGACCTCAAGAGCCGATTCCTGATCTCGATCATGGAAGGTCTACAGTACAGTAGAATTAAAGAGCTTTTCCCACGTGCCATCGGAAGATTCTACTCTCGACATGAGATGCCACTCATGGATAAAGATTGGAGCGAGTGTTAAAAGACATGAGACCAAACAGCTCAGTGTCCAGATAATACTCAATTATGACTCCAACCTTGGGGCGAATATGTCTTTCCAAAGGTTTTGCCTTGTACCTGTCGGAAAGCAAGGGCTCTACGCTCGGCAGTGGAAAGGCTGTAACTGGTCGTTTTGCGTAGCATTGACGAGGCTGAGTTGCAGAGGTGGCGTGATCTTTCAACGACATCCATGACGGAGACAACTCTCCAGCATCTTGCCTCCAATCATACCTTCTTCACACCGCCGAGATCCGAGACACAACATTCGAGAAGCAAGGAACGTGACCAGAAGAAAACAGCCGATTTCTCGTCCGACATATAAGAGATGCAAGGTACCCCCACACAGCCTCGCGAGCTCGTCAAGCCTTGTGCAACTTTACCACTTCGACACTTACCGCGTCTCTTTCTTCTTCCAAACTCTTGAACAATACAATTACAAGAACAGCATACAAGCACCATACACTATACTGACTCGACCTTCCCAAATTCACGGATTGGATTTTTAACTTCACTAATCCATCGTCATCATGTTCGAGCATAAACCTCTCCATTTGCTTCAGAGCTCTGGCTCTTTTGCTTCTGGGGATGTTACACCGCCTTCCCGAGTAGCTACACCTCTGCGACAAACACCCAAGAGCTTGAGGCCATATGTCTACGCTCTAATGGCATTCAAGCATGGCCGTAGCTTCCAAGCCAAACCATCTACACACCATGCCCGCAGACTGAGCGAACTCGCTTCAAAACTGGGCCCCTTTGCACCAGCTCTTACTGTAGGTATTTAACTCCCCCAATCCGTAGTATCTTGATACTAATGATCTCAGACTCTCTACGCTGGCATTTCCGCCGTATTCAGCAATTCGGCCTCCGCAGTTGTAGCTGTCGCCATCCACGACAGTGTCTACTTGCTCGATTTCTCTGTGAAGACAATCGAGATCGAAGGGGCTACAGAGAGAGGAGAAGATCCAATTGCCGACTATGTCATCGCAGAATTGGCGTCGTACGAACATAATAACCTCGCCAAATTCGTGGGCGCCGGGCTTCCATTCGAACTCGTGAAGAAGAGCCCAAAGCTATGCTCAAGGCTCTGGTTAGACCTCGATATTGTCCCAATCTCAATCTTACCTGAGTCCGAGGGGCATGAAGCTGAACTGAAGGATCGAACATTTTGGAGCGCCAAGTGTGTAGATGAGCAGGCCGACTCGATGGCAAGAAAATGTATCATGTAAGTTTTCTCTGCCAAGTGTTACACGGCGATGGAAAAAGCTTTCAATAAATCACCCGAGTAATCACTCGCCTTGACAGCACTAATTACAATTACAGGCATTTCGGTCCCAGTCTCGCCCCCTTGCTGCAAGTCGGTTACAGAGGCGTTGTTGAAATTGACTCTGGTGGCAGAGCCCATATACTCACCCTCGATGATTTTAAGAAGACTTGTGGTGAGAACACATGGAATGCAATGATGTATTTTGTGACAGCATTGAAGAAATCTAATACAAAGATTGCTTTCTTCAGTAGCACTCCACAAGGAGGGGGAGTTGCGTTGATGAGACATGCTTTAGTTCGACTAGCGAAGCTCTTGGATGTCGACCTGACTTGGTATGTAATATAAAGTAGCAAGTTCTGTTACACAAGCTGACTTTGTGCCTCAGGTATGTTCCTAAGCCAAAACCAGGAGTTTTCCGAATTACAAAGACCATCCACAACATTCTCCAAGGTGTGGCAAAGCCAGATGTACGAATTACCGCAGAAGAAAAGCAAGTCCTGACAGATTGGATCGCGGACAATGCTAAACGTTACTGGCTGTCCTCGGGCGGACCACTGCGGCCGGTAGCAGAGGGTGGTGCAGATGTCATTATGGTGATTCCATCTAACGGAAGTACGCAAAACCTGCTAATTGATTTAGATTGATGATCCTCAAATGCCTGGTCTGATCCCCTTGATCAAGAGCATTACTCCAGATAGGCCGGTTCTGTATCGAAGTCACATTCAGATTCGGAGTGACTTGGCCATGACAGAAGGCTCTCCCCAAGCCGATATTTGGCAGTTCCTTTGGGGCAACATTCAACATGCCGATATGTTCATCAGTCATCCAATCCCCTCTTTCGTTCCTGGTAATGTACCGAGAGCTAAGGTTGCTTACCTTCCCGCCACTACGGATTGGCTCGATGGGCTTAACAAAGACTTGAATGATTGGGATCAAGGTTATTATGGACATCTCTACAACGAACAATGCCATGCCTTGAGGATGACTGAGCTGAGATGGCCTGCAAAGAAATATATCATCCAAGTTGCCAGATTCGATCCCGCGAAAGGGATTCCTGATGTCATCGAGTCTTATGCCGAATTCCGCCGTCTTCTCGCGAAACACCACCCTCACATTGAGGCTCCTCAACTCGTCATGCAAGTTTCTCCTCGTTTCTACTTAATCACCTACCCGAAACTAATATATCTAGATGCGGCAATGGCTCAGTCGATGACCCAGACGGGACGATCGTCCTCGATGAGACGATGTCCCTCCTTGAAACCCGCTTCCCACACCTCCTCTCCTCCATCTCTGTCATGCGTCTCGCACCCAACGATCAACTCCTAAACACTCTCCTCTCGGCCTCACATGCCGTACTTCAACTCTCCACACGAGAAGGATTCGAAGTCAAAGTCTCCGAAGCCATTCACAAGGGCAAGCCCACAATCGCCACAAACTGCGGAGGCATTCCCCTTCAAGTCCAACATGGAAAGAATGGTTATCTAGTTGAGCCTGGAGATTGGCATGCTGTTGCCGGACACTTGCTAGACCTGTGGACAGATGACAAATTGTATGAGGATATGAGCAGCTATGCTAAGCACAGTGTGAGTGACGAGGTTGGCACAGCGGGAAATGCTTTGAGCTGGTTTTATTTGGCGGATAAGTGGGCGAATGGGAACGGAGTGACCCCGAATGAGAAGTGGGTTAATGATCTTGCGAGAGAGGAGGCGGGGATTCCGTATGAAAAGGGGGAAAATAGGCTGCCGAGAGCTATCTAGGTCAATTGAGATTCTTGGTCATGACCGTGGAGATATCAGTGCAAATTGTGTTGAAAGAAGAAGGGACAACAGGAAAAGTAAAGGTCAAGGATGGAGTTAGGGGTTACGGATTAGTTCTGTTATTATACTGCTTGGGTAATCAAATGGGGGCTCTCGTCTCATTTTCTGAAAATTGGAGCTTTCATAGCCTCAAATTTTGAATTCTGCACAGGCGCTTCCAATCTTAGTAACAAGATGTCAAGTCATTTGCCAGATTTGAGATTGCCGAGTTTGCCTTGGATATTTCGTGGCTTTTATCACCTTTAACAAGGTCAACTCGCAAGCATCAGCTAAAACATTGCCGTTGATGGCATGAAAAAAGGCTGCCGGACAGCGGCGCAGATTCCTGCAGCTAGTACTGCCAAAAACATAACCAAACTCAAGATTTGCCTTGTACCCTTCCCCCTTGCCGTCACACGTGGCTTGTTCTCGAAACCTTACAAGTTCGAATAGATTGATAAGACACGATCTAAAGATGTTCGCATCATGCCTAGGAAGCTGGTGGGGAACCCAGCGGAGAGACCCCACCTCCATACTAAACTCAAACAGGTAGCTGACCTGCACAAGACCTGGCAAAGCTAGGATGGGAGCTCCAAGAGCTACATCAGACCTTTCAATAGCTTGTTAGAAGTTAGGGTGAAAATCTTCAACATATAAACTCTTCGCCCATCATGTCGAAGCTTCAGGTCCACCTCGCTCCCCCTCTCCCTCCAATCGCCCTCGACTAAGATGCGTTTCTCGCACATTCATTCAGCTATCGCGGCTATTGCACTCTCTTTCTCTACTGTCAATGGGCTCAACATCCTTGTCACCGTAAGGAAAGCCTCTTTTGCAAGACGAAAGCTGACGAAATAGAACAATGATGGGTTCGGTGCACTAAATATCCGGGAGATGTATCTCACAAAGTCATAAAGGCTTTCGGACACAATGCCTGCATTGTTGCGGCTACATCGAGCGAGAGTAGAACAGGCGGAACAGTTGTCTTCACCACGGCTTCGAACCTCACTGCCGATACTAAATTTGGTAGGTCAGCCTCAACGTTCTCCCGGATTTTACTCATACCTTTTTTCTGGAATTGTCAAGGGCACTTCATCTGTTGGGACTGACCCCAACGAAATCATATTTAGTATCACAACGGCACACCTTCAGCCTGCGCTCAGGTAGCACTTGGTTACGTCTTCCAAACTTCGCCAACGCAAAAGAAGGTCGCATTCTCCCTCTCAGTACGGCGTCAGCGCTGACCTCCCTTACATCTCCTCCTTCACCAATGCCTCTTGCATCAACCCACCTTTCATCCACACTCGTCTTATAAGTAGTGCAGACGCCGATAGTGCTATCTATAACACCACCACAGGCCGCCAGTTCTCCGTCTCGGTCTTTACTGTTGATTACGATGCGCCACTTCAATGCCATTCCTCGCCAGATGAGAGATGTTTGCTGGAACTGCTTGTGCAATATGCGAATTCCTCCAGCTTGGTTGGGGGTTTGAATGGTACGACTGGTGTGAATCACAGTGAATGGTAATAGCACGTCGGGCAGCAATGGCACTATGGTTTCGACCCCTACCCTCACTGCAATATATACAGTACCAAGCGCTAATATTGCGGGGTTGGTTGAGGTTCCGTGGTTGACAACGACGTTGGGGCTGGTGGTGGCTGCATTGTATCTTTAAGTCATGTGATAGAGGGAAAATAATATAATGCATCCATGAATAATACATAATGAATTGAGGTAGCAGCATGTGGTATACCGAATCTGAATACATTCAAAAACAATATGTATTTATCTCAAGCTAAAACATCCATTTTCTATGTTATTGCGTCTCTAAAAAGTGAGTCTGATAGTCTCGCCCCCCCCTATTTTCACTCTCGCTTAGCTGCTTCGGGGGCAAAAGTGAATCCCAAACTCGCCAGCTCCTGGTTATATAACTTAAAATAAGCATAATTTCCAAAAGCTCTGGTGCTATTGTCGAGGCCCTAAGCACTTTCCTTAGATTTGACATGCAAAGCAACCAAATTCATTGACTAACAGCATCTACTAGAAAAAAATTCAATGTGGTACAGCCGAGACAGACTTCCGCGTCTTGTGACCAGCGTTACCAATCAGTTCGACGCCTAAGCACCAAACAATTTGACTCATGCATTTATTGCATAGTCTTTCGTTTGCCGCAAGGACAGAGAGAGGCAGTGTGATCAGTTGCAAGAGCGGCTCACACTTGCTGGGGTTAGACTAGGCAGTGGAAGTTCATGCGCGAGGCATGGCTACTGTGCCTGTGGGAGTATGCGGCGATAGGCAGCTGCTCCTACAAGAGACAAACACAAACAAGAAAAAAAGACAAAAAAACATGAAATCTTATACCCATACAAAAACACAAAGTGAGTTAAATATTTCCTCGAATAGTTCCATGCAAAGGCCTCGACAGCCAGATCAAAAAAAAAAATTTAATTTACCTTTTGCTCTATATGAAGGAGAGTTCACTTTCAGACGTTACAGTATATCTTGGGTTCTTCTGACATCTAAAAACGTGTCAATAGAAACTAATTCAGGAAATATTTCAACATCAACAGCCAGTCATCCAATTCTCACCAACACACGCTTCCAAAGATCCCGCATAAAGGCCCGTCCCTCCTCAATCAATTCTTCAAACTCAGTGTGTTCAGAAATTGTCCTAATGTAGACAGCAACATACCGGCAAACCAACTCTCTCAATTCATCTATTCCAGTTTCGAGATCGGGAGTGCCCGAATATGCGCAGTGCACAAGCTTGACGATGTGGGGTACTCTCGCTGCGTCAAGGGTGAGCAGATCAAGAGTCTGGTGCAGCTTGGATAGTGTCAACCTCTTCAGACTTTCGATTCCCCACTTCTCTGCTAGGATATAGAGGGAAGCGTGACTGAGCAGTGCCTCCGTGATATTCTCTTCGGAGCCTTCAATCACGGCAGGGTCGCAGGTATTTGCAAATTTCGATCGAGGTTGGAGAAGGGTGTAGGTGAGAGACTTGAATGGTGTGGGAGTCGGCTGAGGAGGAGTGTATGTGACTTGGCTTTTCTTCTTATTCTTTTTAGAAGCGCTAGAATGGCTTCCCCAGTAATTTTCCTCTATTCCGAGCTCTTCAATTTCTTCCACCTCTGCCACGGACTGCTCCTGACGACTCTTGGACCGCTCCTGACCACTCACAACCATTTTCGGCACCGAATAATCTCCCGTGTAGGCAAATTGCGCGAATCGCACAAAGGTTGCTTCATCCACGTCTATCCATGCTGCTACACCAGCGGTGCTTTCGGACATCTTTCCTCGCATCAATGAATTCAACGCAGCCGATTGATTTGCAATTGCTTCTTCATGAACCATGATCTCGACGCCATTTGAGCCGACGAGGAACTTGAAGGGGTGGGAAAAAAGTATGCTTCATGAAGAAGTTAGCAAACTGCATTTTGGAGATGCTGAAATTCACAACACGAACCTTTCGAACGAGGCTGACATCATGAAGTCTATGACAGCAAGTCAGACAAATCTAAGACCTGATAAATCCTCAACTTGATATCCCTCGAGTTGATGCTTTGCCCCTCCAGCATATGAGTTTCGAATTGAGATATTCGGACCGTGTTGATCATCAGGCATTCATCCGATCAACAAATCTTCTCATTGGAGAGGTGCTTGAAATCCAGAATCTGATATTTGATAATGGAAGTCGGCCACCACACCACACCGCCACTGCGAGAGCCTGAAACTCGATCCACGTGATTGGCTCGGCAACGCTTCCTAATTTGTCTGATCTCTCTTTGCAAACCGAACACGCAGCTCTGAGTGGAGCAGCCTTGCCTCCTAATCCTTAAACAGGTTCCCTGCATTCGATTGTGGTGGCGTAAATATCACCCCGGAACTTGTGCTGGTGGCCGAAGGAGCTGTTAGCAGGTCGATATTCGCAGCTGATTCGCTAAGAGATTTAAACTAGACAACATTTACAGTGCGTGGACACAAGTCTGTCCGATTCGCTAAAATGCGCAATTCCCCCACCACACTTCACCTTCGCATTCAACCCATTAAATAAGCAAAATCGAAGCTATTCACGTTTTAACTAAAGCATATGATAGCTAAGTATTCAATTGACGATTCTGCCAATTTAATATTTTGTATACCACCCATTTGCAGCCTTCACTGCGTCTACACGCTTTTGCATCCCCGTAGCCCTCTTATTTAAGAGCTTTAGCGCTAGCGTCTCCCACGCCTCTTGTGCACACTTAACTATAAAGTCTATTACAGCTTAACTATTGCCCATACTCTTAAGCTTAATGTTACGTTGACACTTCACCGCACATGACTTTAGGTCATGTGACCCCATTTCGTGTATATAGCCGGGCTTCCGCCCCCTTCTTCCTTTATGAATCATATTATATTTACACAACCGCATTTCCATGCAACACTTAAGATGTGCTCTGTCGATTTCCGCTTTTAGCATCTTCCAAAGGTTTTTTATAGGGTTTAAGTCTAGAGAATATAGCAGCTAAGCTATGACTTCTATCCCTATCTCTTCAAAGAACTCTATAACCTTATAGGCCTTATGTATAAGCGCATTATCTTGCATAAAGACGCTATCATGCTCGAGGATCGTAGGAAGGTATTCGCGCAAGACCTTAATGTACACTTTAGAGTAATGCCCCCCCTCTTTGCATTCTTGTCCCCCTCCATCACCACAAGATTACTCCTACACTTAAAGCTAAATGTAGCCTAAAACATTTATGTCTTGCCTTTAATGCCTTGGTCTAGATTGCCCAAATTTCAAGGGCTTCACCTAATAGCGTTAGCACGCAATTAGCTAAGGCATAACATGTATAAGAAGAGGGGTAAATTACCCCGCTAACGATATACCTACTAGATGGCGCCCCCCTTCCCACGCTCAATTGAGCACTCATCAGACCACTACAACCTTCTCTAAAACTCTACTAGCTTCCTATTATGCTTTAGAGCCCATTCCATACGCAATATCGTATGCTCTGCAGTCAGAAATGGCCTCTGCTTCGCCCTCTACTTTTATATGCCAAATTTGAGGAGGTAAGATCTTACTAGTAAATTGTCTTTTTAGAAGCGTGTAGCACACAAGAAACACGAAGCTGTGTAGCAGTAATCTTTAGATTTATCACAATAGCATGTCGTATATTGCGGTGATCGAGAGGAGTAAGCACTAAGGGTGCACTAGTGCGAGGGTTGCTGATGCAAGAAGTCTAGTGAGACGCGTTTTTATAGATCTTCCGGCAAGTAGAATCGTCTAGGTTTTCTAGGCGTAAAATAGCTCTAAATTTGGTACCGTGATCGCGAGCACCTACGACTCGAGATCTTGTATTAGGAGAGACTTCCCTTAAGGGTTGGCGTGGGGTTCCTGGAGGCCGCATTATTGTGTAAGCGAATCTGACAGACTTGTGTCCATCCACTGTAGACTTTCTTGCATTTACAAAAGGTATTTCCGGAACCCGACGCGGACTCCAATAATCCGAGTTACATTGCATGGGAGCACCAATATTCCAATCCTATCAGAGAAGCAGCAGACCCCCTTCTCTCGGCTCCCGTAAGTGATTCGGGGCACGAAAGTCGGCCTATGTTTCATGCAGGACTTTATTTAAGCGGTTATCACCCCGTTGCGTGAGGCTCTGTCACTCTTAGCTTGTAAATTCGGCATCCATATTATTTGTACAGATTTGCTGACCTTGTCAGGTGCAGGGCCCATAATCCTTGCACAAGTAGAGCCTATGACACGTCGACTTTTCAAATTTCGGCGCTTTCTAGTATAAAACCACCTGGAATGTATACTCTGTCGAATCAACCATGCTCATCACGCATTCTTAGAAAAATAAGGGACTTGTGAGGCTGTGAGAATCATGGCCAGGCTATCTCTGACGATAGCCGTCGGGTGATGACTGTGTGTGTTGAAGAGCACCACAGTCAAAAGAACAGAGTGTAGGATAAGCCAGCTAGCTGACAGCCAGCTAAGCAGCTGAGGCTATAAAGCCAATCAGTTGATCGATTAATATTATATCAGTCAATCAGTCGAATATTGGCCAGCTTATAAGCAGCTGATCAGCTAGCATATTTAATTTTGACTGTTTAGGGGTCCTTTTCTAGGCTAAATAAAGCCTGATTAGTGAGCTATAAGGCCTTAATTGCCTGATTTTCTAGGCTTTACTAGCACTAAAAACACTAAATCGCACCCACTATTAAACCTAACTTGTCAAATATCGGCAATATGGCATCCACACCTCCTACTATCGACCTTACGTCCCGGGAAGCTTTTGCCGGCCCTTCCGAATCGTCAAATGCTCTTCCTAATGCGTTTAGTCAAATGATGCAAGCTAAGCCGGCGGTGCAAAAGAAGCAGGTGCGCGACCGATGCCGACGGCTAGAACCAACTTATAATTTCAATTACAATCCATTTAAAGCTCCCCGAGACGATTTGCCACTTGGAAGGCAATCATGATCTTAAGGATGGAGCACGGAAGGCCTCCCATGGAGCATTGTAGGAAATACTCCCTGTTTTTGAGTTTATATTATCGCATTTTGAGAAGCTTGAGAAGCAAGCAAAAGCAGGCGCATTTAATAGTCATCCCGGCATCCAAAGCTCTATCACCCTTGCTTGGAATACCACACAAAAGTGGTATAAAAAGACTGACCAATTAGTAGCTTAGGCAGCGGCTTTAGTCTTGCATCCTAGATATAAGTTTATATGGTTTAAGGAGAAGTGGACTTTAGCTGGCGAAGCACGTGCTTTGTCGTCTATGAGAACAAAGCTACGCCGATTATGGGAAGGCTCTTACAAGAAAGATGACGTCCTAGGGCGTGCTAAGCACCCCCTATCACCCGAGAAGAGAGGCTCTTTCCTAGAAGGTGTTCTTAGTGAGATGGCCCCCTCAAGTCGATCACGTGTTGCAAGGCTTACACGTGGAAAGGACGAGTTATTTCTGTATTTAGCTGAGGCTCTAACAGATCAATTGGGACTAATGGAGTATTAGAAATCGCGGGAAGCTCAATGGCCTCATCTTGCACAAATGGCCTACAATTTCCTCTCAATCTTAGCTATGAGCTTTGAGTGTGAGCGAGTCTTCTCTTCTTGCGCGAAGCAGACTACTCCTGAAAGTTCTAGGCTATCAGGAAAGATGCTATGGCATCAGGAATGCGTCAAAAACTAGCAGAGAAGGGGGGCAATTCGCATGGAAACATTTAAAGGTGCTACTATATTAGACTTAAAGTAATTGAATTTTATTCGGTTTATATCCTCAGCTTATCAGCCGCTGATCAGCTGATCAGCTTCAGTCAGTCAGTTGGAACGCCTCGAATCAGCCAATCAGCTGTCAAAATACCTCAGCTGATGACTGACTGACTGGCTTATCCTACACACTGCAAAAGAAACTCACCATTCGGATAACTTCCAACACCGGAGATATCTCAGAGGTTTTCCGTGGATTCAGATTAATAGCCAAAGTTTTCGAACAAGCTGCATGGCGGAGTGAGTATTTGTTGAAAGTCAAAAGCAGTACTTCAGCCCAGCTGACAGCGTATTCAGAGAATCCAACGGTTGCAGACCAGAGAGCCCTTCTCGAACATATTGTTGAACTAGACCTGTATAAAATACTGGCATGGCTTCAATTGAAGCACGCTAAGAAGACCATTCAGACTGCTGGAAAGTCATCACTTACCACCCTTCTGGGTG
>Ga0302325_10024013_pt1 | contig 12694 bp, 13 predicted proteins | sample Palsa_T0_2_FD_201948 | JGI IMG/M metagenome (GOLD analysis project Ga0302325, IMG submission 201948) | Peat permafrost microbial communities from Stordalen Mire near Abisko, Sweden - Palsa_T0_2 | ecosystem: Environmental > Terrestrial > Soil > Palsa > Peat permafrost | place: Sweden: Abisko... | reverse complement strand
GAAGAGCGCGCCGCCGGCGAAGCCGCCAAAGCCCGGTTGCAGCTGGCCCTCAGAATCACTGTCACGGAATTAGCAAAGATTCAAAAATCGGTGCGGACATCGACGGAGGAATAATGATTGCCATCAAGATCGCTTTTTTCGTGGGGCTCGCGCTAGGGCAGCTGAGCGCGCAAGAGTTGAAAATGCCGCCCAACCTGGATCACCTGGCGGCGAAAGCAACCGAAGTAGTGGACGTCACCCTGGACGCAAATCTACTTCAGCTCGCCGGCCGGTTCCTTTCCGACAAAGACGCCGACGACGCCAAGGTCAAGAAAATAATTGGAGGCCTGCGAGGGATCTACGTCAAGAGCTTCGAATTTGAGAAGCCCGGTGAATATCAGGATTCCGACGTTGAGCCGTTCCGTTCGCAGCTTCGGTCCCCCGCCTGGTCGCGGATTGTCGGCGTACGCAGTCAGAAGTCCGGTGAAAATTCGGAAGTATACGTGAAAACAGAAGGCGGCAAGATCGGCGGACTCGCGATTCTTTCAACCGAGCCCAAGCAGCTGACGATCGTCAGCATCGAAGGCTCCATCGATCCGGATCAGTTGAACGAACTGGGTGGACACTTCGGTATCCCTAAGCTTGGGACGGATTCCCCGCATAAGGCCAGCAAGAGCGGAAAGGACGAATAACATGAAGGCGGCCCAGAAAATAGCGGTGACGGTCGCGGCCTCCTGGATGCTTTCCTCTGCGCTACTGCAGGGCGCCGAGCGCGAGTTCAACGACATCGTTCACGCCGTGTCGGACGAGTTGCATGCGCGCCCGCTCAGCATTCCGTTCTTCGGCCTGATCAATTTCGCTACCTCGGTCGCGCATCCGGCTGGAGTCAAACATATTGATTTAGCCACGTTTCAGGATCTGGATCTGGATGAGCACGCCGTCAGGAAGATCGGCGAAGCGATTCAGAGATCGGCCAAGGGCGGATGGAAACCGTTCGTACAAGTCCAAACGCGAAACCAGACGGTGATCGTCTATATGCACGCAGACTCGGCGGACTGCCGTCTGCTGGTGACAGCGGCAGAAGCGGACGAGGTGACGCTGGTCGAAGTCAAGCTCAACCCCGAAGCGCTGCAGGTTTGGCTAGACGGCGACCGCGGAGTGAAAGGTCTGGGACCGGTGCTCAACGATCAGGAGTCGCCCCGGCATAGCCAGCCCAATTGAGCCCAACTGGCGAAGCAGGCCTTGATCTTCTGTTGCAACTCCTCTATCGCGAGATCAGTAGTCGCCAGAACGGACTCGAGCGCCGCACCGATTGTCTGGTTCTTTCTGAGAGCTTCGAGCAGACCAAATTCATTCGCGTCTAATCTCCGATAATAGACCGTAAAGTCCACGCGATGGACAGCCAGGAATATCGGTAGGGGTTCCGGCCGCGCGAAGCGTCGAACAATGTGACGCCGCGCGGGTCGGCCGACGGCATTGCTCGCGGCGCTGTGCTGATCCTGGTGATCGTTCAGCCGGACGCGCAATTCGTCAACCGGATACCGCAGCGCCAGCAGGCTGATATAAGGTTGAAGACCAAGACGAAGGTCGGGACCCAGCTCCAACAGATCTTCCGGACCCAGCGCTTTCCACTGAGCATTGTCAAACGCCTCTATGTGCGCCCATTCCAGGCGCACCATATCGAGCGCCATTGCCAGATGTTTGCCGGCGAAATCGGGATGCTCCGACAACCATGTCTCCAGCCGCGATCCGAGGTTCCGCAGTGAAAAAGATTGCGAGGGACAATCGGTCAAATACGCTTCTGACAGCCGCTCGAACGCGCGCTCGCCAAGGATCGAAGCCAGGCCGGGGAAGTCTTCCTGAAACGAATCGAGTATGCGATACCAATATTGGCGATGGTAAATATCCAGGCGGTCAGTGGAAGTGAGCCGGTCGTTGGGTTTGACAAGCTGGTCAGCCTCAGCGCTGATCGAAGCATTCAGCGGGCTCATCACCGCGCCCGCAATCCGCCGTTGAAATTCCGTCAGATCCATCATGGCGTCGCCGCTGGCATCGTTATAAATTGTTCCGCCTTGCGGGCCTCCGCATGTACCTCATCGAACGACGGAATGCGATCGTCCCACTCCAGCAGCGTCGCCGTTGCGCCGATTCTTCGAATCGCATGCTCGTACAATTTCCAGACCGGATCGAGCACCGGATGGTCGTGCGTATCCAGCGTATACCTCTCGAATTTCGAATGCCCCGCGATATGAATCTGCGCAACGCGTTCCGGCGCCACGCTGTTCAAATACTGGTATGGGTCGAAGCCGTGATTCTCTGATGACACATAAATGTTATTCACGTCCAGCAGAATGCCGCAATCGGCGCGCTCCACTACCTCATTAAGAAACTCCCACTCAGTCATTTCCGAAATGTGAAATTCTGCGTAGCTGCTGACGTTTTCAACGGCAATCGGGACTTCCAGAAAATCACGCGCCGCGCGCACTTTCCGCGCCGTGATTTCAGCCGCTTCGAAGGTATAAGGCATCGGCAGTAAATCGTGCGTGTAGCGGCCGTCGACGCTGCCCCAGCAAAGATGATCGGTAAGCCAAGGCGTTTTGGTTCGCTTCACCAGCGCTTTCAAACGGCGGAGATGTTCACGATTCAGCGGCTCGGCCGATCCGAAATACATCGACACGCCGTGCTGCACCACCCGATACTGCTCCAGGATCCGATCGAGAATCGCGAGCGGACGCCCCCCGTCGATCATGTAGTTTTCTGAAATGATCTCGAACCAGTCGACCACCGGCTTCTGTTCCAGAATGTGCTGGTAATGCGGAACCCGCAGGCCGATCCCGATGCCGAACTCGGTTTGTCCGTTAAAGCGATTGGCGGGCATAGAGTCGCGCCAGGCTATGGTAATTACTTACCGTCGGTGGCGCAGCCGCCTTTGCCCTTACAAGAGTTCTTGCCTTTGCAGCCGTTATCGCTGGACTTGCAGCCGCCCTTCCCTTTACAAGAATTTAGACCTTTACACCCATGCTTCTCAACCGGGGTGTCAGCCGCTGGGCCCGCAATGGCGCCGATAGAGGAACTCGCGGAAGCGGCCGCGCTCGCCCGCGCCACGGTGCCGCTCAACAGACCCGTAAAGGCCGCCGTGAGCACCAGTGAACTCTTCGAAATCTTCATTTACGTTTCACTCCTTGCGTTTACTAGTTTAGCGGAAACGCTACGCAAGCTTGCGGCTCCGGCGAACCCATTGCATAACCTGGTAGGCACTTCCCAGGACGCACAAGACTATAAAGCCGACCATGATCCAGGTGGTTTCGGGCGCCCGGGCGATCCTTAAAATGTCACCGCCGAACCGAATAGCCAACCAGCCAATTATGGCGAATCGAATGGCGCGCGCGACGAAAACCAAGCCAAGCAGCTTGGGACGCGGATAGGCAAACGCGCTGGCGCTCGCGATCACCAGGGTAAACGGAAACGGAGGAGGCGCAAGACAGGCCAGCCCAATGGCGACAGCCGCCTGATTGCTCATGCGCCGCTTGAAGTATTCCAGGCGCCCGGGCTTCATCATTCGCTTCAAGCCCTCTTCCCCGCCCTTGCGGCAAACTAGATCCAAAAGCACTACGCCTAGCGTTGAGCCCATGGCCGCGGTCAGGATATAAAGCGGAAGATGCGCATGATTACGGACCGTCAAAATAACGACCAGAAGATCGTTTCCGAACGGAAGGAAGAGGAACGATGAATCGGCAATGCCGAAGAGCAGCGGACCAAATGCGCCCAGGCTTAACAGCCAGCCGAGGAGATTACGCAGGACGCTGCTCACGCTGATTGGATGCGCCGGTTACCGATTAAGTAACGCATGCGCATTGGCCGCTCGCCAAGGGCTAATTCCGCGCGGCCTGTGCGTTCTGTCCAGCCATCTGGGCCCGAATGGCTTTCATCTGCTCCCGCGTTGCGGCGGTGCGTTTCCGCCCGTCCGGAGTCGCATCGATTAGCTTTTCCAGATGCACCGCGTACTGAGGTCCAAATAATTTTCGGATCTCACCCAACAGCGGCTCGACCTTGGCGAAAGTGCCGATGTGTTCTCCATTGGCATCGTTGAAAAGTTCCAGGCTGATCGCGCCGCGGTTGACCAAAGCCGCCGCCATGTCCCAATAGGTGACTACCATGCGGACATATCCGCTGTGCTCGCCAAAAATCGCCGCGCTGAACTCCGCCATGGTTTGCGGATTGAACTCGCGGAAATACCAGTCGCGCGCTTTGCGCAAGGTTTCTTCCCGGCGCAAGTCATACAGTTTTAAAATGAGACCAGCTTCTTCTTGAATCGACATATCGCTCCTTTGCGAATTACGGCGCTACGGCGCGCCACTCCACATGAGTCTAGCAGAGCGGAAAAATCACTCCTTCACTGACAACGCGTGCAGCAGCCGCTGTCCGTCGGGGCTGCCCAAGCCCGTACACGCATCCCACCCAGGCGTAGCCGAATAAGTGCCGTTATTCCCTTTCGTGATGTCGCGCAGAACTCCTGTTGCGCATTTGTTGTAGAGCAGCGGATTCAAAAAGCCACAGTTGGCGCCCAGTCCCTGATTGAGGCGCGCGACCAGAGACGCCCACAGCGGCGTGGAAGCGCTGGTCCCGCCGATGGCTTCGAGCTGCCGTCCATCCACATGCATGACGACTACGCCGGTCTCCGGATCGGCCACCGCCGCAACATCCGGAACACCGCGCCCCACGCGATGCGGAGGGTTGGCCGAGGGTGGAACCTTGCTGCAGCTTTGATACGACGGTTTGGTAAAAACGGCGCTGATTCCGCCGCCGCCCGCGCCCTCATCTTGCATAACCTCATTCCACACGGTTTCCGCGGCAATGCTGGGAGGCGCGCCGCTGGTAGCCACTAGCTTGGTTCCACCCACGCCCAACACGTATGGGCTGGATGCCGGGAAATCCACGTGCGCGCCCGAGCCCACTCCATCGCTCGATCCATCGTCGCCCGATGCGCAGCAAATTGTAATTCCTTTGGCAAGCGCGGCCTCGAATGCCTGGTTGACTATGCGCACACCCATCGTCGACCACGCGCCCTGCGGATCGTCCTCCGGGTTGCCGTAGCTGATGGAGATGACGGAAATCGCATGCTCGCCGGCAATCGCCTGGTGCAACGCGTCCAGCCAACCCTGGCTCGTAAATTCGGTGAAGTACATGAATATGTGGGCGCCCGGAGCCACCGATCCAACCACGCACATATCGAGCATCACTTCGCCGCTCGAATCGCCTTGCTGGTCGGAGGCCTCCGAGTCGGGACCGGGATCGTTGCCGGGGCCTTGCACCACGACATCCGTAATGGCGGGCGTTTTGCCGCCCAAGACCTGTTCAAAATAGGTGGTCAGCGCCGCCAGATTGTAGCCGCCGCGTGGATCCGGGCTCGGCGCGCCGTTGAACGCGAAAATCGCGATGTTCTGATTCGTGCCATTCAAAGTCTCGGGATAGCTGTACAACTGCGCCACCTGCGGCGGAAAGAATGACCCGGGAAATGGATTGCTGGATGTCCCCGCGACAGAGTCCAACGCGGCTCGCCGCTCGGTAGTTCGCCGCCGCGGATGGCCTACCTTTCGTGTATCCAATCCAAAAACGCCGTCGACTATGCCCAGCAACTGTGCTGGAACGTGCACCTCGCCTTCGCGCCCGCGATATTGGCCGTCTCGTGGATGTTGATATTCGTTCAGCTCCAGTGAAAATGCCCGCTCGATATTTTCAATGCTGCCCCGCACCTGAACACGCCGCTTCGGGACGCTGCTTTCGAGCAGTTCCAATTGGCTGGCCTTGGCCCAGGCTACGATCTTTTCTAAGTCCGCCGGATCGGCGCCGTAGACCGAATTGAATTGCTCGGTGTTCAAGTAATGCCGCTGGCCGGGCAAATCGGTTTTCAATGCATCCACTGAGCGAAGCGCGGCTGCCGGCGGATTCGGATTCCGCCGCGCGTAAATGCTAACTGTAATTTGTTGAGCGGGGTTCGATCTGCCCAGCAGCTTAGCCTGGGGAATCGCCGGGCGCCGGCTTCCGGGAATCGCAAAGTTCTGAAGGGACGGGTTCATGCCCGAATCGTAACCCCGGGCCCAGCCGTTTGAACCGATCCACAGCGGTGTTCGAGCGCTACTTCCGCACAATAAAAATCTTCGCGCGGTGTGACTCGGTTTGATCTTTGCAGATGGCTACGGTCAAACGCAGCTCGGTGTTCATCTGTGGCTCATTTTCCCAATTCCCACACCGATCTCCGGGACAAGGTTCACGAAAATGTTGAAGTCGAAAAAGCTTGAATTAAGAAGTACTGTTCATTGCTCCGTGACACCGATTCGATTGACTAAGAGCGGAAAGAATGGTATAAAAACTCTAACCCGCGTCGGTTTTTAATTCTTTCCCAGGAGGCTTATGTCCGCCGCCCCCCTTGCCGCGCGATCCGCTGGTCGGTTGAAGAAGGTGATGTCCGAGCAGCGTTCGCACCAGCGCTACCCGATCGAGCTCGAGGTAGAATACCGGCTGTTGGCCAAAGGCCATTCCGAGTTGCTAGGTTCCGGTAAGACTCGCAACATCAGCAGCGGCGGCGTGCTTTTTGAGACCTTAGGGCTGCGCCCCGACACAGGCTCCATCGAGCTGATGTTGAGTTGGCCTTTCCTGCTGGAGGGCGTTTGCCCTCTCAAGTTAGTAATGAAGGGCCGCATCGTCCGCAGCGACGTTCGCGGTATCGCCATCCAGTCCAATTTTCACGAGTTTCGCACTGCCGGTTCGCGTATGCCGAAAGGCCGGCCTTCCAATTTCGTCGTGCGCGCCAAGTGAACGACGGCACCGGCTCTCCCACAGCGCTGATCGTGGACGATGACGTCGGTTTTGTTCTTTGGTTGGGGGAGATGCTAAACGAAAGCGGTTACCAGACCGTTCCAGCTCTGCAATGCCGGCAAGCTGTGACCATGGTCAAGCAGCTGTCTTTGCGAATTGACGTCCTGGTAATGAATCCGAAACTGCGGGGCGCCGCGCGGGCCATGAAGACGCTTGAGACCGAGCATCCCAGGCTGCGGGTGGTACTAATACGCGATCCGTCGTCGCCCGATCCAGTAACGGAGTCGGATCACCCTACGCTTGAGCGGCCCTCGGCGTGGGAGCCCATCTCGCGCCCTCAGTGGGTTACCAAGATTCGGAAAGTTCTGCTGCGCCCCTCCGCCGTAAAGTAACAGCGGTGTAATCCGCCTCACGGCTAGCCCTTGCCGCTAGAGCAATCTGGAAACCAGGTACTCAGGATAGGCGACCAGTACCGTGCCCAGGATCTTGGTCCATTCCGAAAAAAACAGTTGTTTGGAGCTATCGTCCTCCCACCATTTGACGATGTGATAGTGAGAGTCGGGTGCTGGCACGGAAATGAACTTCACCCCAGGGCAAAACAGCGACAGCACGATTGTGGCGCGGCGGGAGTGGAAGTTGCTGGTCACCAGGAGCACGCGTCTGGCATGCCGGCGGGCTAATTCGCCGCGCAGTGCCGCCGCTTCGGAGATGGTAGACGTGGCATCGGTCGCGAACGTCTGGAAAAGGTCCCTGGAGTAACCCTTTTGCACCAGGAAATCAATCGACAGCTCCCCTTGGGGCTGTCCGTTGTAAGTCGGCCCGCTCAGCAGCACCACAGGTGCGAAGTGATGCGTGCCCAGTTCGGCGCCCGTGAGCACTCGAGGGCCCCAGAAGTCTCCACCCAGCACAAGGATAAGGTCGGCTTGCTGAGGAATTTGGGAATCCACAAGGAAGCTGCCCAGGGAGCTGAGCGTACTTTGCCAGCGAATGGCCAGTATCGTCGCCACTATCAACAGGCCGGCGAACGCGCAACCAAGGGCAATCCAAAATGCTTTCCAGCGCTGCCTCAAGATACGGAAATCCCCATGGCGATCTCTTCCCTTCTATTGTCGGGCGAACAAAACAAAAAGGGAACCAGGACTATCATAAGAGGTATAGCGTCAAAGCCAGACCTGGCTGGATCCGAGCTGATTCGGCATGCCAATCCGAATATCGTCAAGAAGCAGTACCGGAGAGGCGGAACATGAAAAAAACGGTCGGAATCTGCCTGGCGTTGCTAGCCGTCACGGCTTGCACCAGCAAGCTCGGTTACGTTGATAAGGGCAACGCTTTCTTTCGGCAGGGCAAATATGCGGATGCCGAAATCAACTACCGGAAGGCCCTTCAGAAGGATCGCAACTATGGTGAAGCCTACTACCGCCTGGGGCTTACTGCGCTGCAACAAGCCCACGGCGCGGAAGCCTACAACGCTTTCCTCCGCGCCCAGCAACTGCTCCCAGACAACATCGAAGTCAAAGAGAAATTAGCGGAACTGTCGCTGGGATACTACCTGCGGGATCCCAAACGGCCCGAAAGACTCTACCAACAGACGCAGCAATTGGCCGCCGAGCTTCTCGCGCAGGATCCGAACTCTTTTGAAGGGCTGCGGCTCAAGGGACTTCTGGCACGTGAGGATCGGAAACCCCAGGACGCCATTTCTTACTTCCAGAAGGCACTGCAAGTACGGCCTTGGGATCCGCGGGTGACCACTGCATTGGTTCAGGTTCTTTTGGAAACTGGCCGCTATCCGGAAGCCGAAAAAACCGCGCTGGAGCTGGTCGGGCGCGAGAAGACTTTTGGCCCCGCCTACGACGTTCTCTACAATTTCTATTCGCGTGCTAATCGTGCTGCCGACGCCGAAAATATCATAAAACTTAAAGTGGCGAACAATCCGAAACGAGCCGACTATATCGTGCAATTGGCCGGTCACTATGCGCGAGTCAGGAAACCCGCCGACGTAAAGCGAACCTTGCAAAGATTAATCGACGACCCCCAGGACTTCCCTGACGGACAGCTTCGAGCGGGCGATTTTTACCTCGCCGAAAAGGACTACCCCCAGGCAATTGCCTCGTACCAGGCAGCTGAGCGAAGCAATCCGAAGGACAAACTTGGATTTGAGAAAAAAGCCTTGGTCGCCATGCTGGCGGCTTCCAGGTTTGACGATGCCTCGCGCTTGGTGGATCAGATCCTCAAGGAGTCTCCCGACGACAATCTCGCCTTGCGCATGCGCGCGGACTTGCTGATCAATAGCGGCAAGCCTGAAAACGCAGCACCAGCCTTGCAAATTCTGCAGAGTCTGCAAAAGAGCCATCCCAACGACACAGATCCCGGGTTGCGGCTCACTTTGGGCCGTGCTTACCTCTTAAAAGGCGATTTGGAGACCGCTCGAGCGGAATTGAAAGAAGCGCTCCGGGAGCAGAAAGATTTCCCGGCGGCGCAGTATGAACTGGGCCGGCTCGACCTGCTGCGGCGAAAGCCCGAGGAAGCGCTTGAGGCGGCCAATGCGGCCGTGGCAATGGCCCCGTCGAATCATCGCGCGCGGCTTTTGCAGGCTTGGAGCCTGGCTGCCAACGGCGATGAAGACAAAGCGCGGGTCATTCTGGATCAACTGCTGAAGGAGTCGCCCAAAGACGCCGATGCCCGTTTGCAACTTGGGCTTCTTTCGCTACGCGACAGAAACTATCAGGAGGCTGCCAATATACTCGAGAATCTTCGCCAGGGCGGCAATCCGAGCGCGATTACCAGCTTGGCGGATGCCTATGTGGGACTGCGACAGTTTGACAAAGCCCTGGCAACCCTCGGCGACGGATTGAAGCAATCACCAGGCTCCATTCCCATTCGAGAACAGCTGGCAAGGACCACGGCGCTAGCGGGAGACTACGATCTCGCGGTAAAGCGCTTCCAGCAGTTGATCGATCAGGATCCGAAATCGTCGCCGCTGCGGATGCGGTTGGGCGAAGTTTACCAAGCCAAAGGCGATCTGAAGAATGCGCTGGTGTTCTATAAACAGGCGCACGATCTCGCTCCCAATGAACTGACACCCGCATTGGTGCTCGCCGACGCCTTGGCGAAAGCGGACCGGAACGACGAGGCCAAGGTGCTCTACCGCCAGATCGTCCAGTCTCATCCTGACAACCCGCCCGCGCTGAATAACGCGGCATTTTTTCTTTCCGACCATGGCGACCTGGAAGAAGCGCAACGACTCGCCGAAAAGGCTCTGGAGAAAGTCCCTGGGCAACCAGGTTTTTACGATACGCTCGGTTATGTTTACTTAAAAAGAGGACAGCGCGAGGCAGCCATCCGAGCCTTTAGCGACTTGGTTCGCCGCTATCCCACCCTGTCCATTTTCCACTACCATCTCGCCCTGGCGCTCTACGAAAAAGGCGATCGAAGCGCCGCCAAAAAGGAATTACAGAAGGCTCTCGCCGATCATCCCGGCTCAGCCATCGAGCCCAGAATCAAGCAACTGCTAAGCAGCCTCAGCTAAACTCTCCGTTGCACTTGCGAGCAACTCGCGTGCCCCTAAAACAGAAACGCAGGCCCGGTATTCCGGACCTGCGTGAGAAAGAGAGGAGAAGAAAAGGCGCTTACGCGCTTGCACCCTGGAACTTTTTCCTGACGACAAACCCGGCCAAGAGGCCAAGTCCGAGCAGAAGTGCAACCCCGCGAGGCTCGGGAACAGAAGGAAGCGCAATAATGTCGCTGACCAGAGGTACCGAAAATACGTCGGTGACTAACGAGATCGTAGCCGCACCATTGTTGGCGTTCGCGTTGATGTCCTTCGAGACCGTGACCGAATTCGCGTCGGCCAGAAGGACATCTGTCGAACTGGCATTGGTGCCTCCGCCAGCGTCAAAAACATAAGGCGCACTGGGCCAACTGCCAGGAACGCAGCCCACTCCGCTGCAACCTTGCTCGCTGACCGAAGCATAACCGTTTCCACTCACGCCGGCCGTTTGCGCCAAACCGGTGTCACTGATTGCTGTAGCTCCCGCGTTGGCAGTCACGGTGAACATAACGTCACCGTCGCTGGTTGCAAGCGCGGAGTCCGCATCCCAGGAGGCATCGAACGAGAGTCCGGAGCCATCCGCGTTTGTCACGGCGTTAACGAAAACCTGACTGGCCAGCACTTGACTGCCGCCATTACTGTCTCCGTAGGTGTAGCCAAAATTCGAGAAAGTGAACCCGCCGTAGGTGCAAGCGCCGATGCCCTCAAGCTGCGCTAAAGTGTCTCCATCTAAGCTGTCGCATGTAGCGGCTGCCGCAGTGAACAAACTTAACACTGACGTACACGCCGAAAATAGAATTATCCGAATGAATTTGTTACTCAACTCCGACCTCCTAAAATATCCGATGGGCTTCAACTTCAAGCCTACCTCATGTTAGGGTGAATTCTGCCCTTTTACAAGGGCTTTTACTCAGATGTGTACTAGTACAATTGAGCTATATCCCGCTGAAACAACATGGGTTACGGAACCTTAACAAAGGCCTTTTTATTGAGTAATGTAAGTTACTCTAGTCCACGGCTGCCTGCACAGAATTCGATGTCCCGATGCCATTGCTCACAGTTGCCGTCACTCCAGCGATGCTCTGAATGAGCGTCTGACCGGTCTTAACTGTACCTTGCAATACAAATGACTCCGTGATCTGAAACAGTCCGCCGATCGCCTCGGAAGCCGCAAGGCCGAACCAGGCCCCTGCAACCCCGCTTATATTGATGGCCGGAACCGAGGTCTGAATGTTATAGCCGGCCGCGGCGGTCAAGGTCACGTTCAGCGAAGCCAGGCTGCGCGTGGTCGAGTAGCCGGTCAGCACGAGAGTAAAGCTGTTGTCCGATACCCCGGTAACTACGGCGTCCAATAAGACGGGGGCCTCGGAGGGAATGGTGAACTGAAGCGTGTCAGGCGACGCCGGCGTTACAACGGTTCCTCCGGAGGTCGTGAAAGTGGGCGACAACGTCACGGTCTCCGCCACCGTTCCAGTTTGCACGCCAACTGTGGTTCCCTGACCCGCGAAATCGGCGCTGGTACTGCCGGCGGGGATCGTGAAATCGACCGTACGGCCGCCGGTCTGAAATTGCACCGTCGGATCGGTACCCAAAGTCCCTTGGGTGGTGATCGTCAACGTCCCAGTGAGATCGATCGGATATGCCTTTGACAATGTGAGGCTGACATTGGACTGCGTATCCGGCTGGACGTTGCCGCTGGGACCCGAGATAGTGTAGGACGGCAGCGTGGCTGGAGCGCTCGCGGCGCCTTGCAGCGTGATGTCGGTCGTATTCACAACTAAAGTCGCTGTGGAAACACCGGTCACCGTCGGGGTGAAGGTGAGGGTAACCGAAATCGACTGGCCCGCCTGAAGAGTCTTAGGAAGTGCCACCGAGGACACCGTGAACGGACCGCTGACGGGGTTCGGCTCGATGAGTGAAATGGTCGCCGGCAACGTACCCGAATTTGTGATCGTGAAGGTCACTTTCTCGGACTGCCCCACTGGGATTGTGCTGAACAAGACCGCGCCGTTCGGCGGGGTCACCGTGACGGTGCTTCCGCTGGAGGTGTAAGAGTACGTCAGATTCGGTCCCAGGCCCTGCCCCACCAGAGTAAAGGTGGTGTTACCCACCACTAAGTACCCGGTCTGAGTTCCCACGCCCGTGGGCGTAAAGGTTAGCGGCACGCTGAAGCTATTGCCGGTCGTTAAAGTTACCGGCAAAGTGATCGGGCTGGTAATCGAAAATGGAGGATTAACGCTGATTGAATTGATGGTGCCGCTGGCGCTTCCAGTATTGTCGATGGTCAGAATTAAGCTGCTGGTGCTTCCAACATTCGCCGACGGAAATGTGATGGTGCCGCCGGACGCGACC
>Ga0302325_10024012_pt1 | contig 12694 bp, 8 predicted proteins | sample Palsa_T0_2_FD_201948 | JGI IMG/M metagenome (GOLD analysis project Ga0302325, IMG submission 201948) | Peat permafrost microbial communities from Stordalen Mire near Abisko, Sweden - Palsa_T0_2 | ecosystem: Environmental > Terrestrial > Soil > Palsa > Peat permafrost | place: Sweden: Abisko... | reverse complement strand
GTGAACGCGTCTACGTGCTGGGGAACGGCGAACGGGCACGCACGATCGTGAATACTCTGCGCAATCGGCGTGATGCCGGTATAGAAGTCGTCGAGGGACAGAGCAATGGAGATAGCAAATCGGGGCTCGATCGATTTGCCGCTGACCTTCGTACCCTCCGCAATCCAAAACCTAAAATCGACCGCGTCATCGTTGCCATGGAGGACCGTCGCGGAGCTATGCCGGTTCGTGAGCTCCTCGATCTGCGCCTGAATGGCGTGATCGTTGAAGACGCCGCCGCCCTCATGGAGCGGCTCCTGGGCAAGTTGCCACTGGACGGGCTCAATCCCAGCACCCTGATCTTTACTCATGGCTTCAACGTAAAGGCATCGCAGCAAATCGTTCGCCGTCTCATTTCTATCGCCGTCTCCTTCGTTGGTCTGGTCATCTGCCTGCCGTTCATACCGCTTATCATCCTCGCCGTGCGACTCTCTTCCCCTGGCCCCATCTTCTTCCGTCAGACCCGCGTCGGATTGCGAGGCCGCCACTTTTCCGTCATCAAGTTCCGGACCATGCGGCAGGACGCGGAAGCAAAGGGCGCCGTGTGGGCCACCAAGAACGACCCCCGTGTTACCTCGCTGGGCAGGTTCATGCGCAAGACCCGCCTCGATGAGATTCCACAGCTATGGAACGTCCTCCGGGGTGAAATGGGATTCGTCGGTCCTCGCCCGGAGCGTCCCGAGTTTGTGCAGTGGCTGACCAACGAAATCCCGTTTTATGAGCTTCGACACATGATCCGTCCAGGAATTACCGGCTGGGCTCAGGTGCGCTATCAATATGGTGCAAGCCTGGAGGAGACCAAGCAGAAGCTCGAATACGACCTCTATTACGTCAAGCACTTGTCCGTCGGTCTCGATCTGCTCATCATGTTCGAAACGATCAAGACAATCATTCTGCGACGGGGAGCGCAATGACAATCGCTCCCTCGCGCAGTCCCAGGTCGAAACTCGTATCGAGCTTTGGCGAAGAAACCTGAAGCTTGGATCGCCGTGCATGCACATTGAAGGATATTTGCTTTCTGAAAGGCTGAAATGGAAAGTTACTTGGTCACAGGAGCAGCCGGCTTCATCGGAAGATCGATTGCCGCCGAATTGCTGGCGCGCGGCAAGCGAGTCCGCGGCATCGATAACTTTGTCACCGGAAAGCGCGAAAACCTCCGCGGGCTGGAGGCAATGGGCTTCATTGAGGCCGATATCAACGATGCACAAGCCGTAACCGAGGCCTGTCGCGGCGTCGAGTGCATCTTTCATGAGGCGGCTATCCCATCGGTTCCGCGTTCCATCGAGGATCCTGTCGCGACAAACCTCGCCAGCGTGTCAGGCACAGTGCAGTTGCTGCTCGCGGCCAAAAACGCAAAAGTGAAACGCGTGATTTATGCGGGCTCATCGTCGGTCTATGGAAATACGCCTACGCTGCCCAAGTCCGAACAGATGCAGCCCTGTCCCATTTCCCCTTATGCGGTGGCCAAGCTGGCCGGCGAACTCTATATGCAGTCATTCACCAGGGTCTATGGCCTGGAAACCGTGACCATTCGCTATTTCAACGTCTTTGGGCCCTGCCAGGATCCTACCTCGCAATACTCCGGCGTCCTGGCCCTTTTCACGCTGAAGATGCTGGCCGGTGAAATCCCGACTATCTATGGGGATGGGGAACAAAGTCGCGACTTTACCTTCATCCAGAATGTTGTCCATGCCAATCTGCTGGCCTCCGAGGCGCCCGCGGAAAACGTGGCGGGCAAGGTCTTCAACGTGGCGACAGGAAAGCGGATTACGCTTAACCAGGCTGTTGCAATGCTGCGCGATGCCACCGGTTATAGTGGGGAGGTGCGGTATGCCGTGGAGCGCGGGGGAGATGTGAAGCACTCGCTCGCCGATATCAGCCGCGCCAGGGAATGTTTCGATTACGAGCCGCAGGTCGGGTTTCGCGAAGGCATCGAGCGCACCGTTGCCTGGTACAAGACATTTGCAAAATTTGCCAATTCACACGCTGGGAGTAACCTGTGACAATTTCATCTTTGGACAGATCTACAGAGACTAAACGTAAAATCGAGACTCGCCAGGCACGCATCGGCATTGTCGGCATGGGGTATGTCGGCCTTCCGCTGGCTCTTCTTTTCAGCGAGGAGAGATTCGCAATTACCGGCTTCGACATCGATTCGAGCAAGGTTGAAACTCTGAACCGGGGCGGATCGTACATCGTCCGCATCGCCACCGAAGAGATCGAGTCAGCCCGCAAAAGCGGCTTCAGCGCCACTGCCGACTACAACCGGATTGCGGACATGGACATCGTCATTATCTGTGTGCCCACTCCCCTGAACGAGTATCACGAGCCCGACCTGAGTTATGTCACCGGCACGGTGAACGGGATTGCGCCCCATCTTCGCGATGGTCAGCTCGTGATCCTGGAGAGCACCACGTATCCGGGCACTACTGAAGAAGTCGTGGCGCCGCTGCTCGAGAACGGCAATCGCCATGGCCTGCGCGTGGCCCGAGACGCCTTCAGCCCCGGATTCTACGTAGCCTTTTCCCCGGAGCGCGAAGATCCCGGAAACGACACGGTAGCCCGGCGGGATATTCCTAAGGTCGTGGGCGGCTGCGGGCCGACCGCGCTTGAACTGGCTTCCGCCGTCTACGCCACCATCTTCAACCGCACCGTGCCGGTCTCATCGCCGGCTGTCGCGGAGATGACCAAGCTGCTCGAGAACATCTATCGCTGCGTCAACATTGCCCTGGTCAACGAACTGAAGCAATTGTGCATGCGCATGAACATCGATCTTTTTGAAGTGATCGACGCCGCAAAGACCAAGCCGTTCGGCTTCCAGGCATTCTATCCTGGGCCTGGCCTCGGCGGTCACTGCATCCCCATCGATCCTTTCTACCTTTCATGGAAAGCGAAGGAGTTCGACTTCAATACCCGGTTTATCGAGCTTGCCGGGCAGGTGAATCTCGCCATGCCCTATTTCGTGGTCGAGAACATCATTGAGGCGATGAGCCAGCAAGGCAAGGCCCTCAGCGGTTCGCGGGTACTGATCCTGGGCATGGCCTACAAGCGCGACATTGACGACCTGCGTGAGTCGCCCTCGCTCACGATTATCGAATTATTGCGCAAACGGGGCGCCAAAGTTGAATATAACGATCCGTTCTTCCCCTCCGTCGGCCATGGACGCAAATATGCGCTCAACATGACCTGCACGCCGCTGGAACAAATCCCGGAGTTCGATTGCGTGGTCATTGTCACCGACCACTCGCAGTACGATTTCGCCAGCATCGTGAAACAGGCCAAGCTGGTTGTCGACACCCGCAATGCCACCAAGGGAATTGAAGCCGCGAACATCCTGAGGTGCTGATTGCCGGAGATGCCAGCTGGAGCTGCCGGTCCGCACTCCGGCTTGCCGTTGGCAATTCCAATCTGTAAGTCCCCGTTAAGCCCTGTTCTTTACCCGGCGCTCCGAAATGGCGCTCACATTCGACTCCTGCAATTTATAAAGCAGCGATCTGTAACTGATATTGAGCCATTTGGCCGTCCTCCGCCGGCTCCAATCGTTCGCCCGCAGTACCTTCATAATGATCTCCCGCTCCAGCTCGTGCGTGGCGGCCTTGGTAATCTCTTTCAACGAAACCGGGTTCGCCAAATCGATATCGGGAATGATTCCCGCCGGAGTGCTCGGGACCAACTCCGCGGCAAGATCCTCTTCATTGCCTATCAAGACGTAGCTCCGGATCATGTTTTCCAGTTGACGGATGTTGCCAGGCCAATGATGGCGGTGCATCAAGTTCATTATTTCGCGCGACAAGGGCTTCGTGTTGCGGTGGAATGCCCTCGAATGCAATTCGAGAAAATAGTCGGTCAGAACAGGCAAATCCGCGGTCCGATGACGCAGCGGAGGCAGATCGATGGTCACGGCGTTGATGCGGAAGAAGAAGTCCAGGCGGAAGCTTCCGTCCTCGGTTTGCTGGCGGAGATCCCCATTCGATGCGCAAACCAGCCGTGTATCCACTTTCCTCGGCTCCTGCGCCCCAATCCGCATAAAGCTGCCATCCTGCAGCACCTGAAGAAGCTTGGCCTGAACCGACATATCCAGGCTGCCCACTTCATCGAGAAACAGGGTCCCAAGATGAGCCAGCTCCACACGGCCGCGCTTGGTCGTGTACGCTCCGGTGAAGGAACCCTTTTCAAAGCCAAACAGTTCGGACTCGATGAGCGAATGCGGGATCGCCGGGCACGTCACCTTGACCCACGAGCCATTCGACCGGTTTGAACGTGCATGCAGCAACCGGGCAAAGATATCCTTGCCCGTCCCGCTCTCCCCCTGCAGAAGAATCGGCACACTCGTTTCGGCGGCCCGGTTCACTTTGTCGCGAGCGCTTGCCATCATGGCCGATTGCCCAAAAATCACCTCCATCGGAGGCAATTTGTGAATATCGACAAACTCAGTAGCGCGTGTCAGAGCCATGTCACTGTTATCCAATTCGGACCAAAGAGATGGAATGGGTGACTGCAACTTTCGTGCCATACTCGAAAATCGGACGGCGAAAACCCTTGAATATCAGTAACTTCTGTGCGATCTTAGGTAATTATCTGTGGATTACAGGTAACCATTCTCTCTTTAGTTCTGGTCATGCGGGTTGGATTACTTCAGAGTGTGTAAATTGTTGCACAACTAGCGAATCTTTTTCCACTTCTAGTGGTAAGATTGCCTCTCGTAGCAAATATGACGGCTATCCCTCTTCCTCACCCAGATGGGATAAATCCCTCTTCAGCAGAGCTATGGTGGACAGACAGCGGAAGTTAACAAGCCTTTTGTACAGAGCTTTCCCGTCGTCGTCCCCCGAAGATTGAATGCGGCGTTAGATCGTTTTCGGAGGAACCTGCAATGGCAAGCGCGCAACGGATCATTGAAGACAAGTTTCTGGGCAAACGCCACATTATTGTCCTGGATGCCGATCGTGGGGTTTTGGATTACCTTCATCGCATTCTCGCAGATCGCTTTCGTGTGACCCTCTTTACCGTGGCGGAAGAGTTGACCAGGAGTCTGGCTGAGTCGCCGGTTCCGGACCTGATTTTGATGGACTGGCATGTTGCCGAGGGTGAATCTGAGGAGAACGCGCTCGGTCTGCTGGCCAAGATCCACACCTCCAAGCCCGCGCTTCCCATCATCATGCTGGCGTGCACGGCCGAGCTGAAAGAAGTCGTGGCAGCCACTCGAATGGGCGCTGCAGACGTCATCCTGAAGCCCTTCAAGAAAAGCGATATCGACCTCGCCGTCGAACAGTGCCTCAAGCAGCCGGAGAAACCGATCTCTGACGACGTCATTGAAATCCCCCTTGATGAGAACACCTCCTTCGTCAGGTCGAGCAAGCGCATGCGTGAGATCGAGTCGCAGTGCGTGCTGGTTGCGCGTGCGGATCTTCCTGTGCTGGTGCTTGGGGAAAGCGGCACCGGCAAAGAAGTTGCGGCGATGCTGATCCACAAGATGTCGGCCAGAAGCAAGCGCACCTTCCTCAAGGTCAATTGCGCCGCCATGCCCGCCGATTTGCTGGAAAGCGAGCTCTTCGGTTATGAGCAGGGAGCCTTCACCGGCGCGGTCAAGTCCAAGCCGGGAAAGTTCGAGCTTTGCAATAACGGCACCATCTTCCTGGACGAAATCGGCGAAATGCCGAATGCTTTGCAGGCGAAGCTTTTGCAGGTTCTTCAGGATGGAAGCTTCTCACGCCTGGGAAGCCGTGCCAGTGTCAAAGTGGATGTGCGCGTGATCGCGGCCACCAACATCGATATCAAGGCGGCCATGGCGCAGAAGTTGTTCCGCGAAGACCTCTACTATCGCCTGAACGGATTTACCGTCAAGATGCCTCCGCTGCGCGACCGCATCGAAGAGATTCCGATCCTCTCTCAGCACTTCATGCGCAAGGTATCCACCAAGTACGGATGCACCCCGTTGACCATTTCTCCCGCTCTCATGCAGGCGCTTACCGGCCATGTCTGGCCTGGCAATCTCCGCGAGCTGGAGAACACAATAAAGCGCTACCTGGTCCTGGCGGACGAGCAGGCGATCATCAACGAGTTGATTCCCTGGCAAAGTACCACATCGATTCCGGCCACCGGCGAAGACTCTGTCGGCAGCGGCGGGCTCAAGTTTCTGGTGCGGAATTTGAAGGGTGGTGCAGAATCAGCGGCAATTGCGCAAACCTTGGAGGAGACCGGGTGGAACAGAAAGGCCGCGGCAAGCGATCTGCAAATTAGCTACAAGGCATTGTTGTACAAAATCAAACAGTATAGTCTCAGTCCGCCATACAAGCGGCAAGGTCTCGAACAGGAGCAAAAGGTTTGACTTTGATCCCGCGCGGCTCTGCGTTTGCCGTGCCCAATTAGACTCGATCCGGTTCCGGGATTGGCAGGTTTGGGCTCAACCTTGAAGCAGGTGATTCTACCCCGGAGAATGTCACGCATCTCCTTTATGCTCAATTGCATCGTATTCAACTGATTCGTGAGCGTCTCGCGGTTAGATCGCGTTGGGCCTCGAAAAAGTGCTGAGACTTTTGGTCCAGCATGTTGGGGCTCCCGTGCGGTCTGTCCCGCAACTCCGTGTTGAGGAAAGGTCATCCATCGGCTAGTTACCAACTCGCCATGCCGTTAGCACGAAACAGGCATGGCTTCCGACCGGGCAAATCACGATCATTAGGAAACATTGCCGCTCCCCAAGCGACCGGCCGGCTTGGAGTCAGTACAAGGTCACCCATCTATGATCGAGACAAACGCAGCCAAATCGGAGAAGGTTGTTATCCAGTTCGGAACCCGCACATTCAAGGGCTATTTGGAATCCCCGGTCTGGAACACCATTGAAGAGCTGCTCGGCAACGCTCCCCAGAGTTCGCCGGATACCTTCCGCGTTCGAAGTCTCGAAACCGGAATTGTGGAAGAAATCTCCGTCAAGGATGTTAAAGCCGTCTTCTACGTGGAAAGCTTCGACGGAAATTCAGACCACAGCCATCTGAACTTTCATACGCGGGCGCCCATCGTTCATGGCATTTGGATGCGTTGCCAGTTTCTAGACGGCGAAGTGATGGAGGGAATCGTCTACAACTCTATTCGTTATCTTGTCGATCCCGGATTCTTCCTGCTTCCGACCGACCCCGGCAGCAACAATAGGCTGGTATACGTGCTGAAAAGCTGGCTGGTCGATCACCGCGTCTTGGGTCTGCGCAAACTTTAGGCGGTCGCCGCCAAGTCTCCCCGCACAATGGAATAGTCCAGAATCTCCGCTGCCACCCCGGTCAAGCTGTTTGAAGTCTTCTCTTTGCGGACCACCCGCCCCCGACAGCGAATCCGACAACAGGTCGAAAGCGTGATCTCGGGAGGCAATTCGACGACGAACTCGAAATCGATGTCCACTAGTTCGCTGTCGCACAGAGCCAGATAAAAATAGACGCCCCGGTTGCTCAAGTTGCGAGTATAGGCAGGAATCTGCCGATCTCCAACGAGCAGAGTGAGGGGTGCGTTGATGCTGAATCGCTGCCTGATTCGCCGGTCGTCTTCCAATTTGACCTCATGACCGCCAGTTCAAAACGCCATCTCTGCGATGATTTGCGCTTCGTGGCACTGGCCAAATCTGCGAACTATGATCGATCTTGGGATCGCAGCGCGAAAATGCCGCATACGTCTGCGATACAGCTCTTTCGATTCATTCCGTAAATGTCATTGCAATCGAAGGGCCGAACGATTTTCACAGAAAATATTGAGAATACGCGATTTCGAGATGAAGAGAGTGCAATTCTATGCACACAAGGTGGGTAGAAGTTGTTCACTTCGATCGTTTTGCGTCCTCGCCGTCCTGCGCGCCGCAATCGCAGAAACCCGTTCCGGCGATGGATGAGACCAGTTCGGCCGTATGGGCTCGAAGAGGCCTTGGAAAAACTTCAAGTTAAGCCGAGAAGTGTCAGGGCACGATTCGCTGCGGCAGATCGCGCCGTAAGTGCCCCAATATCAACATGGGCTTATGCCGCTGAGCGGATGGCTTTCGCGAACTCGGCTTGAAATGAGCCTTTGGCGCTCTTCCTGGATTTGGACCAGATCAACTGGAGTGCCTCCCCTTGTCTGCTGGCCCATGTGCAAGGAGCCTTCGCGGCATTCAGCCTGGCCTTCCCTGTGCCGGCGCTTTGCTGCGTCTCCCAAATGCGTGGCAAAAGAAAAACGGGGTCATGGAAGAACGGGAAAGTAATACGCTTCCCAGTCTTCCACGACCCCGGCTGCGGCGGGCAAATTACCTTCAACCCGCCGTGCTATCGGAGTGTTTCAACGGAACCAAAGATCCCCAGCAAGCCACTTCGCGGAGGAGCAAAGGGACTTACGAGTGCAAAACCAGGCCAGACGACTTGGATTTGCGAAACGCAACGAACGCCAGACCGAAGAGCCCGGTGCCAAGCAGTATCAGGGACGAAGGCTCGGGCGTTAGCGTGTCATAGGTGATTACGCCCCCGGTCAGAACGCTCGAACCCGGTGCATAGCCAGTAGTTATCGTCTTCGTGTTGTTCCCGGTATTGAAGGAGTCGACGCCGGAGTCGGCAATGAAGCCAAAGGCGCCGAAATCGGCATCAAGGATTGCGCTGACGCTATCCACGGTGAACTGGCCCGCAAAGGAACCAGTCTCACCCGCGATTGATGAATAATCGCCAGTATTGAAGGTTCCAGTCACGCAGGTACCACCACAGGTGGTCGATGTCACCGAAACGGTTTCAACACCTGAATACGTCCCGTTGTTGTAATCCGCGGTAACTGTGACATCTGCATTCTTAATGGTGAGGCTTACCGGAGGGTTTCCGTTTGAATCGGCGGCAAAAAGGACTTCCAAGTTGGCCATCGTGTTGAAAGTGATTTCTCCATTCGCTTTGGTGGTCACGGTTGTTGCTTTTTTCGAGCCATCAGGCGTGAAGTTGATGGAGATTGTGTCCGCCATCATGGAAAGTGGAGTGATCGCAAGGGCTGTTGCCGCTGCGAGTAGAGCAAATACAAATTTCTTCATCTTTCCTCCTAGAGTGACCCTCGCGGGCTTTTGTCCTGCCTATACCCTTTGCAGAGCGCCGGTCAAAGGATACTGCTGGGGTTCAAAGGTTTGCTTTTCGAATCTCGCACAACTTACGAAGTCTGCGGTAGACGTCGCACCGAGAATCTGTCCAAATTGCTCTCGGCGCACGTGCGCCGTTCGTTGTTTGAAAAAATCAGGGAAAATGCAATCAGCAACGCATAGGAGGTGCGAATGAGGGCCCCAGCCACTCTCCCGACGTTTGCCCCTTATTATGCAAGCAACGTGCCAAATCAACGTGCTTTGTTTTCAGTGGTTTACAAATCATGTTACGAAAGGTGCGCAATTCCTTGCACATCGACTTCCCAAAGATTTTCCCTTTTCGGGGGATCGGTCGGCTCGAAAGGGGGATTGACTGACCCGTATGGGGCTGTCATTGGTTCGCCTGAACGAGCCAGTCTCCGTCACCGAATGGTGCTCTGCGCCTGCCTGCAAGTGTATTGATTTGTTATAATTAGCGAGATCGCGAGACGCAGAGCCGTGTGCCAGGCTTCCCGGTCTGCGGTCATGCCGGGATTGTTGGCCACATTTTCCCCTTCCTGGCCCGAAAGCGCACCGTATTCCTTTGCGTCTTCCATTTTGCGTCGACTATGATGAACCACGTCTCCGGACTCGCTATTGGATGGGACGCGGCCCGGATTTCTCCTTTTTTCCCGGCCGCCAGAGCGGTCAACTCCAGAACGGTCAATCCAAGCGTGGTTCAACCCAGGCGTGGTTCAACCAAAGTATGGTTAACCCCGCCGGTGCTTTCACCAGGAGTGGTTTCATTTGGCTGTCAATCACCCCGGCTCCGCAACCAGGTTTCGCCGTAATCGCGCGAGCCGCCCCTGGGCCCCGTCGTTGTGCCTCGCCGCAGCCCTTATGGGAACTGCTGCGGGATGCCACAACCGGCAGGCCAACCAATCCACAGCCCAGCGCGTGCAGCATCTTGACTTCAACCAGGATGTGCAGCCAATCCTGGCCAGTAACTGTTTCAGTTGTCACGGCCCAGACCCCGAAATGCGGAAAGCCGGCCTGCGGCTAGATCTCGAAGAGTCGGCGTTCAAGAAACGCCCCGGCCATCCTGATGCCATCGTGCCCGGCCATCCCGACCAAAGCGAACTCATCAAGCGTATCGAATCGAGAGACCCGCACCACCTGATGCCACAAAATGCCCAGGGCGAATCCAAGCCGATGAAGCCCGCGGATATCGCGATACTGAAGGAATGGATCAAGGAAGGCGCGGTGTATCGCCCACATTGGGCCTTTGACAAGCCCGTCCGCCCGCCCGTGCCCGTGTCCGCGCAGAACGAAGCATGGGCCAGTAACCCCATCGACGCCTTCATCCTTGCGCGTCTCAAGAAAGAGGGCCTGCACCCTTCCCCTGAAGCGGACAAGGAGGCCCTCATCCGCCGCGTCACGCTGGACCTGACCGGTCTGCTGCCCACCCCCGCCGAAGTTCGCGCATTCGTGAACGAAAAATCGCCGCAAGCCTACGAGCGCCTGGTCGATTCGCTTCTGGCGCGGCCGGCCTTCGGCGAAGAGCGCGCCCGCTACTGGCTGGACTACGCGCGCTACGCCGACACCTACGGCCTGCACTACGACAACAGCCGCGACATCTGGCCTTGGCGCGACTACCTGATTCGCTCCTTCAACAGCAACAAGCCCTTCGACCAATTCGCCATGGAGCAGATCGCCGGCGACCTGATGCCGGCAAAGAATCTTGACCCGCTCATCGCCAGCGGCTACGTGCGCCTGGGCGTCAGCAGCAATGAAGGAGGAACCATTCCCGAGGAACTGCGCGTCAACATTGCCCGCGAGCGAACCGAAGCCTACGGCGCCGCGTTCATGGGTCTCACCGTTGGCTGCGCCGTTTGCCACGATCACAAGTACGACCCCACCACCCAGGAAGACTTCTACGCGCTCAGCGCCTTCTTCAACAACATTGAAGAAAAGCCCTTCAACGACGATCGCCCCGTCTGGACGCCCGTCGCGCGCATTCCCAGGCCGCAAAGTCAGGAAGCCTACAATCGCGTGTGGGCTAAACGAACCGAGCTTGCCGAGCGCCTCCGCCAACTGCGCCTCCATCAGCGCACCCTCATCGAGCAATGGCTCGCGTCGCGCCAGAATCTCCCGCATTCCGTATCCACTGACAAGCTCGCCCTGCGCCTGCGTCTGGATGAAAACGGCGGCGATGACCTCAGGAACAGCGCACCGTATCCGCAGACCGCAAGCTTCCCCATCGGCAAATCCAAACCGCAATGGGGTGAGACCACGTGGGCTTGGCCCGACTTCCGGATGGATACCAGCACCCGTATCCTGCTGGGCCAGACCGGCGACTACGAAGCCAATCAGGCCTTCTCCTCGGGCGGCTGGTTCATGCTTCGTTCCGCGCCCAACTACACGCTTGACAATGCCGCGGGAGCCCTTCTCTCCAAGATGGACACCACCGAGCACAACCGTGGCTGGGACATTTCCGTCTCCAAGGGAATCGTCAGCGTCGAACTTGTGAATGAAGGCCCCAAGGATCTGTTGCCCCACAAAGCCGCAAACCAAAAACAGCCCAAGCCGAAACCCATCAAGGAAGCATTCCAGTTTCCCACGCCGCCAGATTTGACGGCCAAAGATCTCGCCGCCAACAAACCGAAAGAAAAGAAAGAACTCCCGAAAAAGAAAGAGCCGCCCAAACCCGAAGCCAAGCCCAAACCTGCGTCCGACAAGCCGCCGGAAGACACCACTCCGCTCGTGGCCATCAGGGTCTCAGCATCCCAACCGCTGCCGCTCGATGGCTATTGGAAATACATCTTCTTCACCTACGACGGCTCGGGCAATGCCTCAGGTGTAAGAATCTACGTCAATGGAGCGCCTGTTGAAACCAAGATCGTGTCCGACACGCTTGCGCACTCGACCATTCGCAACCAGGCCCCCATGCAACTCGGCTGGCGTTCTCCCGACCAGAACCCCGCGCGCGAGACGCGCTACCAGGACATTCGCCTGTATGGCCGCGCGCTCACCGCCGAGGAAGCCAGACGCCTCCCTTTCGAGGACTACGTTGCCGAGTTGGCGGCCAAGCCGGCAGACAAGTGGAATGCGGATGAACTGCATTCCGTGAGCGACTTCTATTTCAACAACGTGGATCCAACCGCGAAGGCGATCACAGCTCAGATCAATCAACTCGATGCGCAAGTCGACAATCTCTCCCAAGGCGGCGATCTGACGCTTGTCTCGTGGGAAAAGCCGTCCATCGCCTATGCCGACGTGTTGACCCGCGGCGTATATTCCGCGCGAGTCGAGAGAGTTGAAGCCAATACGCCGCACTATCTTCCGCCGCTGCCCTCGGCCGAGCCGCACAATCGCCTTGCTCTTGCCAAGTGGACGGTCAGCCCGGACAATCCGCTCACCGCGCGCGTCACAGTGAACCGCATGTGGAATGAAATCTTCGGCGCAGGCCTCGTCGAAACCACCGAAGATTTCGGCATCATGGGCCAGCGCCCTTCGCATCCCGAATTGCTCGACTGGCTCGCCGTCGAATTCCGCGAAAGCGGATGGAACATCAAGCACATGTACAAGCTCATGGTCATGTCCGCCGCCTATCGGCAG
>Ga0302325_10024011_pt1 | contig 12694 bp, 11 predicted proteins | sample Palsa_T0_2_FD_201948 | JGI IMG/M metagenome (GOLD analysis project Ga0302325, IMG submission 201948) | Peat permafrost microbial communities from Stordalen Mire near Abisko, Sweden - Palsa_T0_2 | ecosystem: Environmental > Terrestrial > Soil > Palsa > Peat permafrost | place: Sweden: Abisko... | reverse complement strand
ATCCCCATCGTCACTAAATTCGCATTCAAACCCTTTGCTTCCAATATCCGTCACGAGGCAGCTGCATTCTTCCAACAAATCTGCCAGACCTCGACGTTGACAATGCAGATTTTTGTGTCCTGCCGGGGATTGAACGTCATTGCCCAGATTGTCGATGAGGATTATCGCACGGAGAAGGATTTGGTGTTAGTTGGTGTGGGAGCGATCTGGAATGTTTTCCAGTTGCAGAGTTCGACGCCCAAGAACGAGTTTTGCAGGATTTTTGCAAAGAGCGGGATTTTGGAGCCGTTGAGTAAGATATTGCAGTTTGTCTTGGATGATGCGGAGGGGGGGAGTGAAGTCAATGCCGCGCGTATTGTGGATACTTTTCTGTTGTTTTCGCAGGCCGATGGGTATGTCAAGGAACTTCTTGCCAGTCGCAATATTCTCAAACGTATGAATTCTTGTGGATGGGCTGACAACAGGGTTGTTCAAGAACTTGAAGAGGTTATTGGTTGGTCAACAACTGGTGATGTTGAAGGTCATCAAGAATCTTAGTTCCTCGAGCAATACTTTGGAGACTCTAGACTCGGTTGGAACAATCGAATTGCTTGCCGATTTCCTCACCACCAACTCCAAGAGCGCTCATTACAAGGTAATTTCTCCCAACTTACAAAAATTGACAGCAGGAAATTTCAAACCAAGTCCTCAGCGCATTGTTCAACTTATGTCGACTCAATAAACTACGTCAGGAAAAAATTGCAATGGCAGGAATGGTACCGATCCTACAGCAAATCGTCGTCGCCGAAAGGCCATTAAAGGAATTCGCATTACCTATTTTGTGCGATTTCGCACACGCAGGGAAAGCTTGCAGGAGATTGTTGTGGAAACATGATTGTATAACCACGTACTTGAATGTCCTTGGGGATCCATACTGGCAAGTCAATGCTCTGGATGCCATTCTCGCATGGTCAGTTCCGTGTTTCTGAGTATTCTAACGACAGGGCACAAGCTGAACCGAAAGTATTGGAGCAGCTTGAGATCCCGTCTGCAATATCTTGCATCATTCGAGGGTTTACTACTTCTAAGGCCAATTCTTTTGAAAACATGCTTGAGCCGCTGTTCAAACTCCTTCGTCTCAGCGCCGATCTCGCGTGTCGGATGGCCAAGCCGGAAGTCTTCCAACGTCTTCTCGAGCGATTGCGGCATCCGAAAGCAATCGTTAGATTAAACCTGTTGCGGATTCTTAGGACGATCTGTGATGTCCACCCGCAACGACAGGGCTTGATCGCACAATACGATTTATTCGATGCGGTGGAACAGTTGGCGGAGAACGACAAAGCTGTTCTGGTCAAGGAATTGGCAAAGGAGATCATGTCTCAAGGATGGATGGAAAGGAGTGTTTCGTCTACGGGGAGTGAATCGCGCTCTGATTCCGTGGGCAGTACATTTTCAGAGGCGTGGGCGAAGACGGGTCATACTTCGAGTGATGGGATTGGGGAGTTGGAGATCCCCAAAAGGAGGGTCAATGAATTCGCACCACCACCTAGGGTCTCCTATTCTCGTGAACTCACAAAAGAGAAAAGAAAGTCGTCCAGCGACAGCATAACTTCATCATTCTCAAAGATGTCTCTCAACAGTAATACACGAGAGAAACCAGTTGCGAGGGAAGAACTCAAAGATCACAGGGTTGCACAGATTAAAGAGAGACCAGGTCATAATAGGACGAATAGCGCTGGTGCAGTCATGGAGGAGATTACTTTGAAACCATTGCGTGTTCCAAAGAGATCGTCAATGTTTGTTCAGAGGGGGGTGTCACAGACTGTTAGAAGGTAGGAGGGGGTTGGGAAAAAGAAAGGTTTGCGACAGAGGTTGGTTTGTATTTGTTATGGGAGAGTGCATGGATATCCAATAGCATATGCATGGAGCAGGTGTAGTCTTGTGATTACGTCTTGTGGAAATAAATATAATTGTTATAAGTGAGCATTGACAGGCCTTGCGTTGTGCTTATCACCCGGTTCAGTCACGGAAGGCGAGTAGTAAAGAACGTTCATTATTTTTACAATCGTCAGTTATACAATGTACAAAGGATTTTCCATGCGTCAGCTGGACTTACTGTAACAGCAGGTCCAGTATCTAAGCAAATCCAACACCCTCGACCACCTTGTTCACAATAGTCAGAAGCAACGCTAACCCCCCTAAAAGTATCATATCCACAAGAATCCATCTGTCCTGCACATCCCACCAATCGTACCCATCCCATCCATCTTACCCATCCCCATCTCAGCAAATAATTCGATCCCCCTGCACCATACACATGTCAATGCCATATTCGCCAAAATTCAACACCGCAGCGAAGAAATCGCCGTTCCAAACTTTGTCTTGTCCCTGACATCGCTTAGTTTAAATCTTGCCATTGCGTGCACTATAAATTCGCCGCGCTCGCTTGCTATTTGGGCTTGGTAAGGCTCTACTTGGACGGCGAGATTGGGGTCCTGCAATCAGGGAATTCTAAGGAAGTTCGGTATTGGTCGAGGAGAACTACCTTTGTCGTTCCAGTCAGATAGTTTCAGCAATCTGAGAAATCAGGAGAACAACGTTTAAAGCGAGAGTGTTAATCTCAAGATCCGCGTAAGATCATAACATGCTCCATGGGGTAATAATAAATTCTTGTCTAACGGTCCTGAAGTAAAAATACCTTGCGCAACTGCTGAGTGATTGCAGTATTATTGACTTGTACCGAATAAAGCTCCGGGGGGGAGCATATGTGAAAGCATCCGTCTATCCGATAAACGAGCAACCTAAGACAGGATACATGAACCAATTCTCGAAGTTTTAAAACAAACCGGAACAAGCGGTAGTGCAATGGTGGGGTAGTGGTAACCTCGATCGTTGCCATCGATCGGCCTCGCGTTCGATTCGCGGTCATTGCAGTCCTTTTTTGGCCTTCGAAACTATTAAATATTCGTTCCTTTTTGTCTCTTGAGTTGTTTCCTGAGTCCTGAAGAGTTTATAGAATGATGCGAACGATTTTTTTTGTGTATGCAGTCAGTTTCACACTGGTTGCCGCGCACAGACCCTTGGAGCGTCAAAAAGTTGGACCAATCAGCGATCAGGGTTTGGCCTGGATACTACAAGGTCATAGGGAATTCCATGAACGCTTATGACGATGTCAGATCTAGTTCAGGAATGCATGAGGGGATAGTGGACCAAAGTTATCTGATTTGGCTGCTACGGGAGAAGTTCCACACCGTGAGCGTCATGCGTACTTGGACATTAGAATTTAGACGCAGCACCTAATCTCAGCGAGCGTGCCAGGTGACTGTTGAACACGCTCGGGAAGTTCCGAGCATACTCAATTCTTGATAATATCTTTGGTTAGATGGTCACTGAATCCACGGCATTGACGTGCCGTGTGGGTCTCGGAAACAGATTATTCCTCCGTCCCTCGAAAGAGAGATCTCACGCGCGGAACACAGTTCCCAATCGGGTATTATCGGTCCGCCGACATCAAAATCGATTGATTGTTGTACATTGGGGCGTGGCCGGGGCGTGACATTGTTTTCGCAGAATAGAGAGAAACAATAGCTCATTAAAGACCATTCCCTCGTAGAAAACAAGCTTATTTCCGGACGTTACATTCTTCAGAGGGTCTTATCACCCCCTGGCCTTGGTGGGAAGTGCTTGGGTTTTGGGCGCACGATTTGATTGCACGGGATAAATAGCCAAATCCCGAATAATATTTCCCCATAATCCATCCATCCAACGTGCTGCCTCCTCGCACCCGTCCGTTTCTCCCAGCCCTCCTCTGTCGTCGGCCACGCTCGTCGGGCAAAAGGCGGCCACCACGCATCCATCACCAGCACCAGCACCTCTTCCCCACGGTCCTCTGCAGCACACAGCACACAGCACACAGCACACTCCATCCATGACTTATAATCGTTAGCAGCAACATCCGCCAAGGTGGCCGCCTCTTCACTCCCACCAACACCGCCGATTCCGCACCACCACCACCATCACGGCGGACGCATCGCGATGCCATCGCCCTCGTCCACCCCTGCAAACACAATCCGCCAGGGCCTGACTGCCAACTCCAAGAACGCCATCTCAGGCGCCTGCGCAGGCATCCTCACAAGCCTCGTGACGTGTCCGCTCGATGTCGTCAAGACGAGGTTCCAGGCGCAGATCCTGAGTCTCCGGGCCGACAAGGCGGGCATCGTGCAGCCCAGCGGAGAGCTGTATAAGGGCATTGCCAACAGTCTTGTGCGGATTTGGTCCGAGGAGGGGATCAGGGGCCTGTACAGGGGATTGGGACCCGTGATGGTCGGTTATCTGCCTACTTGGTTGGACACTTTTTATTTGGACGAAAAAACTGATTTTTTAGGGCCGTTTATTTTCCTGTTTATGAGGAGTGTAAGAATTTTTATGCGGAGAATGGTATGTTTTCTTGTAACCCTGTGCTGTGGTTTTTCTCTTTGTGATGATATTTTTTGTTTGATAGGAAGAGTCTGAGTCTACGGACAAGGAAGACTAAAGATTTAGACATGTCTGATTTATTCTGTTATTTATTTTCTCTTTTTTTCTTGAGGAAGAGACTGATTTAGGCCGGCCGGAGTATCGAATACATATCGCCTCGGCAATGACTGCCGGCGTCGCCTCTGCAATCGTAACAAATCCCATCTGGGTAGTCAAAACCCGATTAATGGTACGCTTCTCACTGCTCTCTTTCATACGGTGCTTATCATAGACACAATCAATCACAACACCATCCCATTACCTCTCAGCATTAGATTGCGTAACCCGCATCATCCGCGAAGAAGGTCCCCGAACCTTCTACTCCGGCCTCCTGCCTAGTTTAATCGGCGTCTCACACGTGGTTGTCCAATTCCCCGCGTTAGAATACCTAAAACACGTCCTGACCCCCGCCGACTGGCCCAAGCCGGTGCACGACCCCTCTGCGCTGCCGCACGCGAATCCGCTCCCGCTGCCCATGTCGCGCCTTATCCTCGCGATCATAATATCCAAGGCGCTGGCCTCGGGGGCCACGTATCCGCACGAGGTCCTGCGCACGAGACTGCAGAATCAGCGCGGCGGGACGCGGGGCAAGCAAGTCAAGTATAAGGGCCTGTTGCATGCGTTTCGGACGGTGTTGCGGGAGGAGGGGGCCAAGGGCTTGTATGCTGGGTTTGGGGTTAATCTTGTTCGGACTGTGCCGAGCAGTCTTGTTACGATTCTTGGATTCGAGGCGGTTAGGAGTTGGTTGGGCGATTAGCCTGCCAACGCTGGATTATGTGGGTATTTAAGAACACGTTTGAGGAGCGGTGATGGGGATGGTGGGGCGGTATGGGAGGAGCACAGGATGGATACATGGCGTATACGTACGTTTCTTGTGGATAGAGATTTCAGCGATGGGTCATGGCGAGGGATCCCGGTTGGTAGAATTGATTGTTGCAGTTAGGATGGAAGGACGTTCTGGATTTGGGTTTTGGTTTCGGTTGTGTAGATATTGTATGTTTGGCTGCGCTTGTGTGTGTATAGTAAAGATGCATTTGAGGATGTTTCGCTAGAACGAAGATCCTCAGGAACATACATACATTCCGCTCGTGAATTCTGAGCTCCGTATGTTGATACCGTCGCCGCGTCTTCACATGGGAGAATGCGCGGAACGTTGATCCCCCGTGAGCATGAGAGGAACGCGCTTTGGATCGCATTATACTATACATATACATATGTATGTATTATAGTACTAAGCTGATGTGAATGGGACGGCTCAGCCATGGACGCAGGCATTCCGAGTGAATGAATGAATGCCTGAGTCCCATTTGCCAACCGCCGTGTTGCTGCAGCCATTAATTATCCGATGCAAGCCTCGAGGACAATGACCCAGGTAAGTGGCGTTCATTGGCCCGGCTGTGGCGGAGGGTTCACCTGGTCAAATCAAGGGGCCTGCACCACGCAGCGCTGCGAGCGACTTTTAGCGATTCCAAGCTTTTTGAGCGAATTATGAGCACAGACAGAACCGGGCAACAATGAGCGATGTCAGCGACAAATCCGGCTTTTGGTTGTATTCATTGGCGTGTGTGGTCTGCCAAGTTCTGGGTATAGAATAGTTGGTGCGGCCTTGGAGTTGGAGGTGGCTTTTGCAAGATGCTTGGCACGACCGTTAGCGTCTCTCGCTTGCGCGCCACGGTATCAGCTATATTTAGTTGCTGGAGACTTCTCACATGTTTCTTTCTATTTATTACAAGACGAATAGAAAGAGACAAATCTTGAGGTTAAAAAGTTAGAGTTAAACTGTATGCACGGTATCTGCAGCCGACGAGTTACGTCTAATTGTATCCCGGAGCGATGAGATCACGCGCAACGGATGCAATTGAGAGACATTGAGTTGTATTGTATGTATGCAGGTGTCTCGCCTGCGCTGCTTGCTGCCTGTTTGTCTTCGATGGTTGTCTGAGAGCAGGACGCGCAGGACGTGATTGGGCTGCGGTGCAGAGTGCCGGGAGCCAGATTACGGTATGGAGCGCACGTTTCTGGGCTGGCGGAATTTGAGGCGGCGGAATTTTATGCTGGCTGCGTTTATTTGGGGGCGACGAGTGGGACGTCCTGATTTATTTTCGTGTTCATTTCCGTGCAAATTAAACTTTTTGGTCCTTGCCAGCCAAGCCAGCCAGCCTACGACCCTTTCTTTTGCTGGTGGTGCGGCCCCGTATTACACAGTTTACACTACGTATTACCGCGCCCACACACATCGGATTCGTAACTGCCAGCCAGCCAACCAGCCAGCCGCCGACTCTCCGCGTAGGACATATTTCTTTGAGCATCCGCTGCTGCGCTCAGGCCGTCTTTCCAATTTCCTCTCTACGCGACAACACTCTCGCTCTCGCCCCTTTCGTCACACACACACATCCTTCTTCTCAGCTGCTGTCCTCTGTCCACCAACATTCGCTTGCACGGACATTTCGCACGGCTGCCTCTTTTCTCGTCGGTCGTTGATTGATTGTGGGACGTTTGACTGTGGTTCAGCCTCCCCTTATTTTCTGCCCCCGAATTTTCTACACGCCACAAAATCACTCGCTCGCTCTCCCCAACCACCTCAACTTCTTCCCCGACGTCCTAGCGACTGCCTCGCTGCGTTCTCTGCGAGAATACAATGTTCAAGTCGTCAATTGTCCTCGGCCTTCTGGCTGCGTGCAGCCTTGTGCAAGGTATGAATTCTCCCTCGAGACAGGAGGACACCGGTGGCGATGTGAAACTCGCCCACCTCCCTCTTCGTCTGCTCTCATCTTCCGAGATTGTAGCTAACCACCGACGTGGTGTAGCCCAGACTGGAAACAGCACATGTAGCAACACCGCCGGCTTCCAAATTGGAACGCAGAGCGACCTCGATGCTCTTTCCACGTGCACAAATGTAACGGGCAATGTCATCGTCACTGGCCCATCAATGACCTCTGTCACTGTCCCGCCTTCCGTCACTCTGATCACTGGAGATTTCCGAGTCGATCAAATCAGCTCTGTGGTCTCTGTCACTGCGAGTGGATTGAAGTCAATCACTGGGACATTCGAGTTGCTCAACTTGACTGCTCTGCAAACTCTTACTGCTCCCAGTTTGACCTCGGTCGGAGGCATCAACTTTGTCATTCTTCCCTTGTTGCAATCCATGTCACTGGGAATCACTCAAGCTGGCAATGTGCGCATCTCTGACACACAATTGTCTGCCCTGACTGGTCTTTCTCTCACCACGGTCGGAGATTTTGGTGTTGGTACGTCTCTTACAAGTCTCTTCTAATTTTAGACAATAATCGATTCCTTCGATCGGTGGAACAACCCAGTCTTAAAGAAGTCAACGGTGCCCTCGCCATCTCAGCCAACTCTCCCCAACTCACTGTCAGCCTTCCCGCCCTTCTCACCGCATCCAATGCCTCTTTCCGTAACATCCAATCCATCAGCATTGAGGCTCTTAACAATGTCACCAGCAACTTGGGCTTCTTCACCACCACCCTTTCTTCCATCTCTGCCCCCAACTTGACCATGGTCGGAGAATCCCTCTCCTTTGTCAACTGTTCCTCCTTGACCAACATCTCCTTCCCCAAGCTCACTGAAATCGGCGGAACCTTCCTCATCGCCAACAACTCACAACTGCAGACCATCGGCGGCTTCGGTGCCGTTCAAACCGTGGGCGGATCCATTGACTGGACCGGCACCTTCGACAACGCCTCCCTTCCCAGCATTCAAGATGTCCGAGGAGGTGTCAACGTGCAATCCTCCTCCTCCGTCTTCACCTGTCCCTTCCCCGATATCCAGAACAACGGCGTCGTCAAAGGCAAAGGTTTCGTCTGTACCGGCAAGGTCTCAAACCCCTCCTCCGGCGTCAACGGGACCAATCAAACCGCCAACAGCGGCGGCGGTGGAGGCGGCAGCAGTGGTTCCAGCGGCACCAAGAGCGCTGCTGGCCAATTGTCTGTGGGAGCTGGTTTCGCGGCCATGAGCGTCCTCGCCGCCTTTGCCATGCAATACTTGGTATAAAGTTAGATAGATCTATTTCCTCGTGGGGGAGGAAGGGGACTGTTCCTTTGCACTGCGATTGGTTGTTGTTCAAGTATTGTGTATTTTGGTCTTATTACTACTTCTCCCTTTGCTGGCGATGGCACAAAACTGGTATCGGCATCTCCTTTGATCATTTGATTTTCCACATTTATGTTTGCTGTTGAGAAAGTGTTATTTAGCCTGCCTGCCTGGATGGACATTAATTACTGTGTGGATGATGTATTCTGTGCTTTCTGTTTGAGTAGCTCTACTAGCTTGGGCAGTCCTTTAGGTAGGGAAACTAATTGTATCAAATTCGTTCGTGTCGGACTTTTCCTTTGGCAAACACTCTTGCGGCTGGGCAACGGGCTTGGATCGATCTAGGGAGAGCGAAGTCGCATTAAGAATAGACTTCAGAACTGGCTATGACATTGGTCCACCCCGCTATTTGTCGGTGAACCGAGCGTCAATGTGAACCACATTCGCTCAACCTTATTCAACATGAGCCCGTACTTTGTCGAAAGGTTATTCCCCGCCACACAAGACGTGAAACTTTAAAAAAGGTTGGAAATCGTTCACATTAGGATTCACCTGAGACATGGGAAGTTAGGATTCTCAGAGCCTCCAGTGGCTGACGGATGGGTCCTGGACGAGAACTCCAGGGAGAGTAGAGCCATATCGTTTGCAAAGGTTATAATCTAGATTTCGGTGGTTGGGAAGGCAGGATGCGGTGCATTGGCTCACCGTCCGCCGATTGGTGGGACTATCTATCTGATGAACGTTGTCTTCCGATCTTTTATCCCCAATTGATGAGTCTAATGTCACGCGCCATGTCCAATATGACCTGGATCCAACCTTCTTGAAACGGGACTTGATGCCCTGGATTAGGTTGGTTGTCTCCCAGCTTGGGCATTGCCACAGATCTTGGTTATAGCCATATATTAACGCCAATTGACCAGCAGGACGATGTAATGCCGTCTTCCAGCGCAGGACTGATAACGGATTTCCCGCAGTCTCAACCCATGATGTCCTGTACCTAGCCACATGACGAACGGGTGCGCGGCAGATAGCCAAGAAGTGAATACAATTGGATTATTACCTTAAGCTAAGTCACAGAGAATTTACAGACCGAGCCTAGATTTTGGTTGTCAATTGAGTGGACAGATTCTGGGTTTGTTCCTAGACCTCTAGAATAGCGAGGGATACGGCTTAGGTGGTGGCAGCGGTGTGGGCGGACCACGTTGACGAATTCATTGTACGAAGTTGCCCGGGACAAAAGGAAGGGTCAAAGTTCGGTGGTCGGAGTAGATCGGGTTTGGCGGTGGGATTCGGTGCTTGGCATCCCGTCTGAATAATAGAGCGTTCGCAGATCAAAAGGGCAAAAAGGGGCTGGGGAGCGTGGTAGAGCGCGCGTGTCCGCAGTGCACCGGCCGAGGTGCATGGGATGTGGTCTCACAAAGTGTCTCGGCAGCTGCAGCCTGCAGAGCATGGATCACGCCGAAGGGCCCGAGCCCCGTGTGATAGTCCAACAACACCCATGCGCCGAGACGGGAGCTGGCAGCAGCAAAGAGTGCAACAAGCCTCTCTGCGCGCAACAAAGCGCCGCTGCAACAAGCCTCTCCCGTTGCTGGCGCCGATCTGTCCATCATGTGCAGCGCGGGTGCGGCGCCCCTTTAATTAAATACTTTAACGCATTTGCACGCAATCGACACCTTATTTCCTTATTTGCCCAGCCAGCCACCCAGCAGCCTGCAGCGTGCATCGATCATGGCCCATTTCGCAGCGCTTATTCGGCACTCGGGCGTTGACGTGTTTAATTCCACCGCTCTCGGAAGTCCGCTCGCAACTTTTCGTTGGGGTAAAGCACGTGGAGAGAGCTCGAGCCTCTTTGCGATGCTTTCATGCGGGCGCGCGCACCGGGTGCAGCAGCAGCACCACTCAGGGGACCCACAATCGCTGCTCAGAAAAGCTTTTCCCCTCGGATTTTTGACTTCCCAGGACTCCCGAAGCAAGCATTCAGCGCAATGCGTGGCCGGCCTTTCAACGCGCCGCAGTCACAAAAGTAAGGTGCTGCCTCTGGGCACGATGTCAACGGCCCCCAGCACGAGCAGGCACGGATTGGACCGTCTTGGGCGAAGAGTGCATACGTCTTCACGAAGATGCTTTCGAGACGATAACTCTATGTCTCGCAACAGTTTTCACGAGACCGCGGGAGAATATACTATCAGCCTTGGTAGATAAACAATTCTTGTCCAACCTAGAGAACCAGGACCCATGACATGTGGGATTCCGACATCAGCACGCGGATAATAAGGTTGGCGAGGGGGCTGTGCAACTTAATTCCACGAACCTTATTCCGCGCGAAGAACAAAGCGTAATGCAGCGAGCACGGAAGAGGTCGTGCATGAAGCTGCATCTCTGGGCGCCGCTTTAGGTTAGCATTTTCGTTGGTCGTCTCGAAGACTGAGTTAATTATGCAGTCATTCACTTTGATTGAATCTTATCCACGGCGCTACTCCGGCAAGCACCCCACCCTCCTTCCGTCCACTGTGCATTCAAGGTTAACACGTCCACTCCGTGGGATGGCTTCTTCAGCGTGCCCAACACAGCAATTCTTCGCGGCCCCTCAACCCTGTTATCTCCTGTTGAATTAAAGTTACGTGACAAACTCTAATCCAGGTCAATCCATCGCCGCGGTTTGTTTCCTGCCATCAAAGCAGGGCAATGCGAGTTGCTACAGGACCGACATAACTGGCCGATGTTGGGTCGCTTTCGGGCGGCCCCCTCTTTGCCTTTCTGGTACATTTTAGAGTTTGCTGGCGGCCCATGCGCGACACTAAATTAACTCGGATCTGCCTCTCAACCCCCTGAGGGCGCTACGCTAAACTTTTCTTTCAACTAATTTGCGACGAGAGACACCCGAGCTTGTGCCTCATGTGTTTTATAGAGGAACGCCTGATCAATTAGCACCCCCCCGCCCCAAAGTTCAAATACTCGTCCTTTCCCTCCTCCCTCATCCCTTCACGAATTCCTCCCCTGCACCATCGACGCCCCCCCGCGCTCGACCTCACGACCTCAGACGCCGTGCCAATCACGAATATTGCACTTACGACTTGACGACTAGCATCAAAGCAATGGATATCCATCGGATCATGTACGATCTCTTCATCCCAGCACTTGTGCTAAGGCTAATATGATTGCAGTTCTCACGACCATGACAGTACGTCTACCAAGTCTGCCACGAATTACATGAACGACCCCCCTGACTACCCCCCTACGCCATCCCTCCCGCCATCTCGTCGCAGTTCCTCCGCAAGCGAGATGTCCTCCTCCAGCTCCAGGGGCTCTGACTCTGACACCGAAGTCACCACCCCAATGATCGGTCCAGAGTGCCAAATGTCCCCGAACTTCTCTACCTCCAGCTCCGGCTCCCACGGTATCACGGATCTTGCAATTGCTGCGTCATCTGCTCGTCTCTCTCTTGATGCCAGTCGCTCCACTTCCCCACAGTATAATATGAAGCAACATCCCGCGGAATCTTCTTACTTTTCATCTCGTCAACGACACTCGTTCGATAGCAAAGCCTATCTTACGACTAATGTTTATGCCGTCGCCAGCTCGACTTACGCACACCACCCGTATCTGCCTTCCGAACCTTATCATCATCCGCGCCAGCGTGCAGCCTCATCTCCCAACAATTACTCCACGACAGCGGGCTACCCACACCACCATTCCTCCCACTACAACTCGTCCCATACCATTCCACATACGCCTTCTGTCTATCGCGCATCGACACAGTTGATGTACTCGAGTCCGCCGACCCCTCAAGATCGTCGCAAGGCACACATCCTTTCCGAACAGAAGCGCCGCGAGTCCATCAACGGCGGCTTCGACGAACTCAAACATCTCTTGAACTCCCAACCTATTACCCGGGCCCTCTCGTCGAGCTCGCACAACTCGATGGATCACGACTCGGATACCAAGGTCAACTTCGATACAAACACTTTCCTTGGGGGAGGTAATCGGGATAGCAAGGCGGCCACCTTGCGTAAGGCGGGGAAAGCGATCACCGTGCTTGCCAATGCACTCAACGAGAAAGACCACGAAGTCACCATGCTTCGCAAACAACTCGAAACACTCGGCGCCATCGATTGCAAAGCGCTCCCCTGTGACGAGAGACGTCCATCAG
>Ga0302325_10024009_pt1 | contig 12694 bp, 10 predicted proteins | sample Palsa_T0_2_FD_201948 | JGI IMG/M metagenome (GOLD analysis project Ga0302325, IMG submission 201948) | Peat permafrost microbial communities from Stordalen Mire near Abisko, Sweden - Palsa_T0_2 | ecosystem: Environmental > Terrestrial > Soil > Palsa > Peat permafrost | place: Sweden: Abisko... | reverse complement strand
CTTGAGCATGCCGCGCTCATCGAATATGGATTGACCCCAGGGCTGCTCGTACAGCCTCTGCCGTACTTGACTAACCCCTTCGTTGATGGGCGCTTCCTGCTGCTTGAGCAGTTCGCCCCGGCTGCTATTGGTCTTGTAACCGTTGCGTTCGAAGGGAATGTGGCTGCCGGTCACCATGATGCTTCCCTTGTTGCGCGACAACGCGAAGCTGGCCAGCGCAGGCGTGGGTATTTGGCCCAGGTTCACCGCGCGCATGCCCGCATCGCTGATGGCGCGGACGATGGCCTGGGCAATCTCACCCCGTCCTTCCTCCTCGGCAACGAACTCGCTGGAGCTGGGGCGCAGATCACAGGCAAAATAAAAATCCTCGCCCCACCGTATGCCGCCCTCCGCCAGCGGCAACGACTGCAGGTATTCGAGCTCAGCCAGCGCGTTGAGATAGATCTCCAGTTGCGTGAGGTCCACCACCTTGCCCCGGCGGCCGCTGGTGCCAAATCCCAGAACTTGCGGCTCGTAGCTCAGCCGCGATCGCAGCGAATCGACGTTCGTAACCACACTCATGCTTGCTTCCTAGTCCGGATCATGTCTCATCATAATCCGCTGCCCTTGCAGGGTGATGGTATTCCCTAACCGTCGTAGGAGCACAATGCCGCGGACTTAGATGCGTTGAGCCGAGATTGCGCTGCTCCCCTAACCCCCAATCGGTGGAGCGCTGCCGCGGGGAAAAAAGATGACCGCGGCTGGGCAAAATTCAACCTATTTTTTGCGTAATCGAATTCCCGCCAGTCCGCGTCCTAAGGAGCAAGACGGTTCCCAAGGCAAGGTCAGGGGCTGTTTGAACGGCAAGGCATCGCTGCTTAACACAAACTCTGACAAGGCCAACTGGGCAATGTATATTTCCTCACGTTTCAAAATATTACTTGGCATCTATTTTTTCGTCTGTGCCGGCATTTTCGTTCTTTGCACCATCCATTGGAAGCAGGTGAACGATCCCGCGCAATTGAGTTACCTCTGCTTCCTGATGGATCACGGAATGGCGCCCTACCGCGATCTGCTCGAGATCAACATGCCCGGCATCTACCTTGTGAACTGGAGCGTGATGCATACGCTGGGCGAGGGTTCCTTAGCGTGGCGAATCTTCGACTTCAGTCTGATGGGAGTTGCCGGCTGGGCCATGATTGTCATCGCGCGGCCCTACGACTGGCTCGCCGGAGTTTTGGGTGCGACGCTCTTTGCTCTCTACCATGGCAAGGATGGAGCAGGGCAGGCAGGCCAGCGGGACCTCATTATCGCGGTGCTGCTGTTGTGCGCGTATGCCTTCCTCTTTGCATTCTTTCGCCGCCGGCGCGAGTGGGTCATCTTTGCTTTTGGCCTGTGTGCCGGCATGGCGGCAACCATCAAGCCCACACCCTTGCCTTTCGTCTTCCTTCTCCTGTTGTTGGCCGCTATCAGGTTGAAAAAAGCGGGCGAGCCAGTCCTGCGGCCTTCGCTTTACGCGCTGCTGGGCATACTCACTCCCTTTGCCATCGTGGCCGCCTTCCTGGCCTCCAAACATTCTCTTAGCTCGTTCTGGTACCTCTTGCATGTGGAGCTACCTTTCTATAAGAGCCTCGGGCGTATTCCTCTCCTAAACCTGATGGCACTGGTCGCATCGCCCTCGGTGCGCACGCTGGCCCTGATCGCATTGGCGATTGCGCTGCTGAAGGGGCAGGGGTGGAATTGGGAGGGTAAATTGCTTGTCGCCGGAATCATCTTCGGCGTCGCATCGTTCTTCGGCCAGGGAAAGGGCTTTCCCTACCATCGATATCCGATGTTGGCATTTGTATTCCTGTGGGTGGCAATGCAAATCGTCACCGGCTTACGAGCCCGCGGAGCGGTTGGCATTCTGGCCGCCAGCGGGCTTGCGTTCGCACTCATCCTGCTCCCGATCTACGTGAGATTGGCGAGTCGCAAAGTATGGGATCCTCAATTTACTGACTCTCTCACCGCTGATTTGAACCGCCTCGGTGGTCACGACCTCTCGGGTCATGTGCAGTGCATCTATATGCCGGCAGACTGCGACGATACGCTTTACCGCTTGCGCCTGGTGCAGTCCACCGGGCTTTTCTACGACTACCTGATCTTCGGGTCACCTCAGCAACGGGTCATCCACGACGCACGCCAGCTATTCTGGCAACAATTTCAGAAGAACACTCCACGGGTAGTCATTGTTGGCAGCGGTTTGTACCCGGATGGCTATGGTTATGGAAAGCTGGCTTCGTGGCCGCTCTTTCAGCAAGAACTCGCCAGGAATTATTTCCTGTATGACGATCGATGGTTTCCTCCTGCCGAATCGGGGCAAAGGGCCTATCGAATTTATGTAGAGAAGAACAGCCTGGTGGCCTCCAACCAGCACTAACTCCAGGGTACGGCCTTCAGGCCGTACCCTGGAGTTTCTACATATTTCGGAGCTGCGCAAAAAACTCACAGAGGTCCGGTGGGAGCCCCCTGCTTCAGCAGGGGGAGCGACGCTTCAGCGTCGCGGAAAAGTCGCAATTCAATCAATCAGGGCTTTACAGGCTGCGGAAAAGTCTGCACCGGACAGGAAAGCAATACCTCAGGGGCTAAAGCCCTCATGCTGTGGCTTTTTACGGCCCGACTAAAGTCGTGCCCTGATACAAAACATGAGTTTTTCCGCAGCCTGTTTAGCCCTGGTATAGACTCTTTAGCCCCTGAGGTACCTGTTTCCAACGGATTACTCTATGCCTGCGTCGATCGGGTCCTTCACGATGAACCAATACGACAGTGCGCCCAGCGTCGTGGCCAAGGAGCAGATCATTAACGCAATATGGAAGGAGTGGGTGTGATCGAGTAGCCATCCGGTAATGATCGGCGCTAGCGAGGCGCAAACGAAACTGCCGAAGTTTTGAATGGCGCTAACCGAGGCGACCATGTGCGCGGGGGACATTGCTTGCGCCAGCCCCCATCCCGCGTTGCCGCCAAAGTAGATGAAGAAGATTGCGATGCTGACGCAGATCACGGCGCCCGTCGCAGTGGCTGTGTACGCCACCCCGAGTGTGCTGAGCGCTGAGCAAAACATTCCCCCCACGATAAGAATTTTGCACGCGGTGATCGGTGCGATACCGCGGCGGATCAACCGGTTCGATGCTCCTCCGCTGACCACCGAGCCGAGCGTCCCGAAGAGGTAGGGAATGATCGCAACCCAGCCCGTCCTGGCGATGGTCAGGTGCCGTTCGGCCTGCAGGTAGCCGGGCAGCCACGACAAGTAAAGCCACGTGGTGTAGTTGATGCCGCCGAAACCCAGCATCATGCCCCAGATAGTGCGCAAACGAAATAGCCGCTTCCATACACGCAAAGACATTTCCATCCGCGGCTGCTCGGGCTCCAGGCCCAGAGATGCAGCCTCGGCAGCAGTCAGTGCGACTCGCTCACGATCGCGATAGAGCGGGTACCAGGCGAGCGAGAGCAGCAGGCTGAATATACCTACGCTCACGAACATGGCCCGCCAACCAAAAGCAAGCATGATCACCGTCAGCACGGGAGGAGCGAGGGTAACTCCGAGGGTGTTCGAAGCAGTAAGCAATCCCGTCGGTAGCCCGCGATCGCGGACACTGAACCAGTCATTCATTACCTTCACGCCGCATGGCATCATCGGCGCCTCCCCTGCGCCCAGCGAGATGCGCGTCGCCATGAAGCCTCCGAAGCTGCTGACCATGCCTGTGGCCATCTGCGCCAGCGACCAGACAAACATGCCTGCGGCCAGAATTACCCGCGAGCCAAGGCGATCGAGCATCAGGCCGATTGGCAGCTGGGCGATCCCGTAAGCCAGCGAAAAAGCGGAGAGTAGCGCGCCGATCCGGGTGCCAGAGAGGCCGAGATCGGCTCGTATGCTGGTATTTGCAATGGAGAAGGAAGTGCGGTCGAGATAGTTGACGATGCCGGCAATAAACAGGAAGGAGACGGCAAAAAATCGCATCCGTCGGACGCGGGACGGCCCGGGATGCGCAACTTCAGGAGCCATTCTCTACCCGCGCCCTCCCAGCCCCGCTATGATCGCAGACGGGGACCGGAATGGTCTATCTCATTACCACCGCAATATTGATCATCACCGTAGCCACCTGTTTTCTTGGCGCACGCCGAGGCCTCTCTTCATTTGGCTGGATGCAGTGGGCCTTGCGTGTGCTGGTAGCGCTGCCCTTGCTGGCCTCCGGGCTGCTTCACTTTACCCGCACCGCATTGTTCGCGGCGATCATTCCACCATTTTTCTCCCATCGCCCGCAGTTGGTCTTACTAAGTGGAGCGCTCGAACTCGCTGGAGCTTTAGGTTTGTTGCTGCCTGCGTTCACCCGCGCAGCCTCGGCCTGCCTGGCGCTAATGATGATCGCGATCTTTCCCGCCAACGTCTACGCCGCCAATCAATCCGTGGGTGGCATGCACATGCCCAGCGTACCCGTTCGATTAGCGATGCAGGTCATCTACATCCTGCTCCTGCTGATGGCTGGCTGGGGAATCCCGCATCGCCCAAGAGAGTAATCGGGTCGCAGGGTCTGTGCCATAGAAGAACCAAATAAAACAGGACGGGTGCCCCACGTTCGCTTCCACTAAATCGACCACAAAATCCCCTAGCTTCCTGTAGGCATGAACTGCAAAGTGTAAGCGATGGCCGGATCGAACGGCTTCGAGATCACCTTCAGTTCCAGAAGCTGCTGGTACATGCTTGTCCATCGCGCCGGATCGAACCGTCCTAAATCACCCCCGTTAGGGTTCTCGCCCGCGATGAAGTGTTGATCCCTCAGTGCCTCGTAGCTGAACCTCATCTGCGGCACGCTCATCGCCGGGTTAAGCTTGGCAATCGCCGCATTGATATCATCCGGATTCTTCAAATAATCCCGCCAACCCCGCACCGAAGCACGCACAAACTTCGCCACCGTCTCCGGATGCTGCTGCAGGAACCCACGCGAAGTCACCACCACGCGGTAAGGGTTGTATCCCGTTTCGCTGATAAGCAAGGCGCGCACCGGCACGCCCGCCTGGCGCGCGAAGAACGGCTCAGAGGTGACAAAGATCTGTTGGATGTACCCAGGGTCCTGAAGGAAGTTAGCGATGCTGTAGGTTGCCGGAACTTCCCGCACATTCTTCAGCTGGTACCGTTTCACGAGGTACTCAAACCAGGTCGATGCGCCAAGCCGGATCGCCACCGCGTGACCATCAAGATCCTTGAAGCTATGTACAGGCGAATCCAGATGCACCATCACCGCCTGCGGATCGTGTTGCATGGTCGCCATCACCGCTACCAACGGCACATCGTTGCCCACTGACTGCAGTACATAATCCGAAGAAAGCATGGCGAACTGCACCGCGTTTACCGAGACTTCCTGACTGGAATTCACATAAGGGCCACCTGGAAGAATCGTTACGTCCAGGCCTTCGTCTTTGTAGTAGCCGCGAATCTGGGCGTCATAGAAACCGCCGTGTTCCGGTTGGGGATACCAGTCCGTTTGCAGCTTTACGGCAGTGAGCCCGCTCGAAGCCCGTTGCCGCCCGCAGCCCCCAAGCACGAGGCACACGCCCACCAGGCAAGCGATAAATCGTAAAGGCATCCTCATGCATTGCAGCGTAGCATTCGAGCCCTCATTGCCGGAGAGCAATTTTCTCGCCCAGGCTGGCGGCGAACGCGAGCAGCCGCGCGTCGCCGCCCCGCGCCGCAACCAACTGCACGCCGCCGCCTTTCGCCGCCAGCGTGACCGCGGGCATGCCGGCCAGACTCACGGGCGTGGTGTAGCGCAAAATCTTAAGCCGCGTTTCCGAGTGGTCCGCACCGGCGCGCAATGTGCTCATCGGCGCACACGGCAGCATCAGAAAGTCATGCTGCGCCAGCAACTGATCCATGAGCCCGCGAAACACCACGTGGCGCTTGCGCAAGTCCTCGATAGTGACCGCGGAGAGCGATGCCCCCCAGGCTAGACGATCCCGGATCGTGGGTTCAAAGTGTTCGAAGTATCCGCGATGTACCGCGGCCGCCTCGTGCGCCTGAATGCCGCCAAATATCTCCCGCGAATCACTCCAAAAATCGGGCTCGAAGACGCGGATCTGGGCGCCGTTCTGGAGCAGCTCCGTCTGCCAGCCGCGGTACATCTCCAATACCGCCGGTTCACAGTCGTGCAGGTAACCCTCGCCAACGGCCGCGATGGTCACCCCTTGCGGCGCCGCAACCACCGGCACATCGAGCAGCGCGCCGGCCAGCGCCGGTCCGTCGCGCAGATCGCGGAAAAGCCACCCCAGCGTGTCGAAAGAGACAGCCAAGTGAAAGCCGCCCTCCCAAGCCTGGGCGCCGCCCAGCCCGAGCGTAGAGCGATAGCCGGCTAACCCGCACAGCGCTGCAGGCACGCGAATGGAGCCTCCCGTATCCGTGCCGATGGCGGCCACCGACGATCCCTCCTGCACGCTGGCAGAGCTTCCGCTGGATGAGCCTCCGGTAAGCGCCTGGGGATTCTTAGGCTGCGCGCAATCACCGTACTCGCTGTTCTCCCCCGTGATGCCGTAGGCCAGCTGATGCAGATGGGTCTTGCCCATGATCACGGCGCCCGCTTGTCGTAGCCGTGCGGCCACGGCGGAGTCAGCTGCCGCAATGCCGTTTTTCTCGGCATAGAAATGGGAGCCGCAAGTGGTCGGGTAGCCCGCGACGTCGAAGCAATCCTTAACCCCGATGGGGACGCCGAACAGTGGCGGCCGCTGCGTCGGGTCAGGAAAACGGGCCCTAACCGCCTCCGCTTCCGCCAGGATGCGTTCCCGATCCATGGCCAGGTACACATTCCGCCCAGAGTTGCTGTTGGCGTGTGCCATCGCTTCCTGCGTCTGCAAAGCCGGCTCGCGTGCAGCCAGGGCTGTTTTAAGCGGGGTCAAGAGAGACATATCGGTTTGTGTATACCACGGCCCGCATGCCCTCGATCTGCGGAAAATGATTTAAACTGCCGCATGAGCGTTGAACAATCCTCTGCCCGTGACGCCGCCGCGGTGGATGAAGCCCACCTCAAAGCGCTGGTCAAATTTACCGCTCGTAGTTTCGACACCCCTCGGCCGGTGCCCTTTGGCGCCCTGATCGTCGACAGCCAAACTGGAAAGACGCTCATGCGCGCCCGCAACGCTGTGGCCCTGGAAAACGACCCCTCCGCGCACGCTGAGCTGCGCACCGTGCGCCTGGCCTGCAAAAAACGCAGGAGCTACTCCCTCCAGGGCTATACACTTTATTCCACTTGCGAGCCTTGCCCCATGTGCATGGCCAATGCTCTTTGGGCGGGACTCGATCGTGTGGTCTATGGCGCAACCATCGAGGATGCCAACCGGCATTGCCGCCAGATTCAGATTCCCGCCGCCGAGCTTGCCCGGCGCAGCGACATGCAATGCGTTGTAACCGGGCCCATCCTGCGGGAACTCTGCTATACCCTCTTTACCCACCCGCGGATGCAGGGGGCCTTCGCCACCTGGAGCACCCGTAGGGAATAGGAGAGAAAGGAGCAGCCACATGACAACGCCGCTTGAAGTGTCCCTGGCCACCATCCTGGGCGATCCTGCGCGGGTCTCGACCGTTCCCCAGGTGGTCAATCGCCTGTCACGCGACTTCTACTGGTACTCCCCCGTGCTGCGCAAGCGGCTGGATGGCAAAGTCGCCGACGTGGTGGTTCACCCTCTGAACGTACGCGAAATTCAGGACGTCCTTCGCTACTGCTATGCCCACGATATTCCGGTCACGCCGCGCGGCGCGGGTACGGGAAACTATGGCCAGGCCGTCCCGCTGCACGGCGGAGTCTTGCTCGATCTCTCGCGCATGGATCAGATCGAATCCATCACCCCCGAGGGGGTAGCCGTGTGCCAGCCGGGCGTGCGCCTGGGCGTGTTGGAAGGAGAGGCGCGCAAAGTGGGATGGGAACTTCGTTGCTATCCATCCACGGTAGTGAAGGCTTCGGTGGGAGGCTTTCTGGCCGGGGGTTCCGGGGGCATCGGCTCGGTGACGCATGGCGGCCTGCGGGACTTCGCCACCGTGCGCGCCATCGACGTAGTCACCATGGAAGACGAGCCTCGCCTCGTCCATCATGAAGGAGAAGCCGTTCACGAGATCCTCCACGCCTGGGGCACCAATGGCATCATCACTCGTATCTGGCTGGCGCTGGCTCCGAGTGTCGACTGGGGACAATGCGCCGCGGCCTTCGATACCTTCGACCAGGCATTTGATTTCAGTGAGCGGGTAGCCACTTCGGACGATTGGACCAAGCGCCTCGTCACCACCTTCGAGTGGCCCATCTCTTCGTTCTTCAGCCCGGTGAGCACACTGGCTCCGAAGGACAAGGCGCTGATTTTTTTCCTCATCGCGGAAGATCAGCGTACGCGCCTCGAAGCTGCCGTCCGTGACGCCGGAGGGGTGATGACTTTCTCCGCGCCCTACAACGGTCTCCGCACGCTGCCCCTGCTCTCCGACTACACCTGGAACCACACCACCCTCTGGGCCATGAAAGCCGACCCTGCCTATACCTATCTGCAATGCGCCTTCGATGCCGTGGCTGCCCGTAGCCAGTTCGCCCGCCTCAAGCAGCGTTTTGGCGACGAATTTTTGCTTCATCTCGAATTCATAAAGAACGCCCAGGGCGTGGTCTTTCCGGGATCTATTCCCGTGGTTCGCTTCACCACCGAGGAGCGGCTAAACGAGATAATTGACTACTGCCGTGAGATCGGTGTCGGCGTCGCCAATCCCCACGTGAACAACGTCGAGGGTGGAGGCCGCTATCGCAGCGACAACGTGCAACTGCTCGCTAAATACAAATACGACACCAAGGGACTGCTAAATCCGGGCAAGATGGTCACCTTCGAAAAGGCCCCGGCGGGAGCCTCCATCGCATGAAAAGCTGGATTCCCGACAGCCGCAACTTCGCCTATCTCACCTGGAAGCAGGTCGACGCTCTCCCCCGCGAGACTACTCTACTGGTATTGCCCACGGCCGCCATCGAACAGCATGGTCCGCACCTGCCCCTGGCCACCGACACGCTCATCAACAGCATTCTTCTCGGGGGCGCGCTGGCGCTGCTCCCGCGGGAGACATCGGTCTACGCCCTGCCCGCGGTCTGTTACGGCAAGAGTAACGAGCATATTGGTTTTCCCGGAACGCTCTCCGTATCTTCTTCGACCTTCATGGCCGTGTTGCGCGATCTGGGGTCGAGCATTGCCGCCTCCGGTTTCAAAAAACTGGTCCTCTTCAACACTCATGGAGGCAACTCGTCCTTGGTCGACGTGATGGCGCGCGACCTGCGGGCAGAGTTTGGCCTGCGTCTCTTCTCTCTCTTTGGCTCTGGAGGTGCGCCCTTCACCGGTCTCGGCGCGCAGGAGCGTGCCTATGGCTTCCACGCCGGCGAAGTGGAAACCTCATTCCTGCTCAACGCCATACCGGAGCTGGTACACACCAACGAATACACCGTGAACTACATCGCGGATATTGATAAGCCCGAGCTACTGCGTCCTGAAAACTCCCCGGCAAACTTCGCGTGGCTCACGCGAGACATCGCGCCCAGCGGAGTGATGGGCGATCCCAATCCCGCCACCGCGGAGAAGGGCGCGGTCTGGATCGACGAAGCCGCCACAAGAATCGCGGCGGCGCTGACCGCCATGGCCGCCTATGAGAATTGGCACAAACCATGATCCTGAGCACGTAAGTATCGCCACAAATCCTGGATGCCCCATTCAAGCCGTACTTTTGCTTGAGTGGGATAACCAAAAGCTAGTATCGAAATTTTATGTACCACCGTCACTCCTGATGACAACTACGGAACAGGCATAAACCATGATCGATTGCGGCTCCGGCGTTCGTCTCCAGCGCGCCCAGCACTGCACCATGTCTGACGGAATCGTGCTGGTCTCCGATCACTACTACCCACCGGCGCCCGGACCGCACCCAACCTTGCTCATACGTCAACCCTACGGCAGGGATATCGCCTCCACGGTGGTCTACGCGCATCCCGTCTGGTTCGCCGCGCATGGCTACAACGTCGTCATCCAGGATGTCCGTGGCCGCGGCGATTCCGAAGGTGACTTCTATCCCTTCCGCACCGAAGGCCGCGATGGGGCGGAGACCATCCGCTGGCTGCGCACCCGCAGCGAATCGAACGGCAAGGTAGGCATGTACGGCTTCTCCTATCAGGGCCTGACGCAACTGTTAGCCGCCGCAGAACAACCGGAAGGCCTCGTCTGCATCGCGCCCGCGCAAACCGCCTGCGACCTCTATCACGGCTGGTTTTACCGCCAAGGCGCACTGCGCCTGGCCTCAAGCCTCGGTTGGGGCCTGCAGATGTTGAAAGCGGACGCCCGCCGGCGCAAGCTCCGTGCCGCCAGCGATGGTCTGGAAAAAGCCTGGGCCGATCTCCGCAGCCAACCCCTCGTCACGCCTTACGGGTTGCATCCGCAACTACAACACGAGGGCCTTCCCACTTACGTGCACGACTGGATCACCCACGATCTCCCCGGCCCCTACTGGTCCGCCCTCGACGTAAGCCAATCGCTCCATCGGATTGCGATCCCCGCGCTCCACCTCTCCGGCTGGTTTGACACCTACCTGGGCGGCAGCGTGGACGGGTTTCTTTCCCTGTCCTCACGCTCGGACCAATACCTGGTAGCCGGCCCGTGGGTCCACATCCCGTGGGGAGAAATGATCGGCGAGCACAACCTCGGCCCCGAGGCTCTGCTCGATACCGATGCGCTGCTGCTGCGTTGGTTCAATCACTGGCTCAAAGACAGCGGAGAGTTTGCCCGCGAGCCCCGCATTCGCCACTTCGCCCTGGGCGCCAATCGCTGGTTCGATGCCGAGAGCTTTCCCGCAGCCAGCCTCTCTCTCTCTCTGCACAGCGAAGGCCGCGCTGACTCACGCAAGGGAGACGGCGTGCTCACGACCGCAGCTCCCACCTCCGCCGAGCCGCGCGACATATTCGTTTACGATCCGGAAGTCCCGGTGCTCGCTCCAGGGGGCGTAGCGGCGCTCGCGGGACCATTCAATCAAGCCCAGATGGAATTAGCCAACAACCTCCTCGTCTACACCGGTCCTCCCCTGGCTGAACGGCTGCACATCTTCGGGTCGCCGCAGCTCACGCTCTACGCAGTCACTTCCGCCGCGCACGCTGACTTCACGGCTAAGTTGGTGCGCCTGCGACCCAACGGGCAAGCCGATTTCGTATGCATAGGTATCGCCCGCTCTTCCTACCTATTTCGCGACCAAGGTTACACCGCGGACACCATCCACTGCTGGCAAATCGACCTCGAGCCCACCTCCTGCGTTTTCGCCGCCGGCGATGCCATCCGGTTGGAAATCGCCGGCAGCGCCTTTCCCTTGTACGACCGCAATCCATCGACTGCAGGGAAGCCATGGCTGGCCGACTCGTGGAACTGGCAGCGCTCCACCCACATGGTGTTGCATGATGTGGAGCATCCTTCCCGGCTGGAGCTGCCGTGGGCGGTGACCTCATGAGCGCGCAAGCGCCAACACCGATGGTCTCCCTCGCCGGTGTATGCAAGGCTTACGGGAGCAATCCGCCGGTGTTGCAGCAGATCGATCTCACCATAGCCAAGGGTGAATTTGTCAGCCTCATCGGTCCTTCCGGCTGTGGCAAGTCAACCGTACTCAAGCTGATCTCCGGCCTTACTCATACCACGTCAGGCACTCTCCAGGTCGACGGCATGACGCCAGTCAATGCCCGCGAAACCATCTCCTACATCTTTCAGGATGCCACCCTGCTGCCCTGGAGAACCGTAACCAGCAATGTAGGCCTGGGCCTGGAGCTGGAGCGCCTCAGCCGGGAAGCCCGGCAAAAGAAAGTGCACACCCTGCTTGAGCTGGTAGGACTCACGCACGTGGCCCGCGCCTACCCCCGCCAGCTCTCGGGGGGAATGAAGATGCGCGTGTCGGTAGCGCGCGCGCTCGCTACGACACCGCGACTGTTGCTGATGGATGAGCCCTTCGGTGCGCTCGACGAGATGACCCGCGATCGTCTCAACGAGGAGCTGCTGCGTCTGCGGGCGGAACAAAATTGGACCGCCGTCTTCGTCACCCATTCTGTCGCCGAGGCAGTTTTTCTATCCACCCGCATCGTTGTGCTGGCGCCGTCGCCGGGCCGCATTGCCCAGGAAATAACCATAGATCTGCCCTTTCCCCGCACCGCCGTCACGCGCGAGAGCACGCAGTTCGAATCCTATGTGACCCATGTTTCCCGGGCACTGCGCGGAGTGCACAGCGCATGAAGAAGTACGCCGTCACCCTGCTCAATGCGCTGGCCGTCTTCGTCGGCCTCCTGCTGGTTTGGCAGGGTCTTGGGGTGGTCTTGCACCTGCCGCCCTACATGCTGCCCTCGCCGTTGGCTGTGGGCAGGGCAGTGGTCGCCCGTTTTCCCTCGCTGGTGGCGTCGCTGGCCATCACCTCTGAGGAGGCGGCAGGAGGCCTGGTAGCCAGCATCGTTATCGGAGTGCTGATCGCGTTGCTCTTCGCCCAATCCCGCTGGATACGGCGCATGCTGTATCCCTACACCATCCTGTTGCAGACGGTGCCCATTGTCGCCGTGGCTCCGCTGATCCTGATGTGGGTAGGTCCGGGCACTTTGTCGGTCACGCTGGTGGCCTTCATCATTTGCCTGGCGCCGATCATCGCCAACACCACGCAGGGATTGAT
>Ga0302325_10024008_pt1 | contig 12694 bp, 10 predicted proteins | sample Palsa_T0_2_FD_201948 | JGI IMG/M metagenome (GOLD analysis project Ga0302325, IMG submission 201948) | Peat permafrost microbial communities from Stordalen Mire near Abisko, Sweden - Palsa_T0_2 | ecosystem: Environmental > Terrestrial > Soil > Palsa > Peat permafrost | place: Sweden: Abisko... | reverse complement strand
GCACGGCCTGGAAGGCGGCGAGGCGCCGACCGAACTGCAGCCGTTCCGCGGCGTGCCGGACGGTGAGATCGACGGCGGCATCCATAGCGCCCGTCATCTGCACCGCGCGCATCAGCGCCCCGCGCAGCTGGCGGGCTTCGGGATCCGCGTCGCCGGAGAGGAGGTCGTCCTCCACGGCCGGGACCGCGATGCCGTACCGGGCTGCGGCACGCAGCACGACCGCTGCCTCACGCCAGGTCGCGCCGCTTCCCCCGGAGCTCTCCGGGGCGGTGAGGCGAGCCAGGCCCAGCGCCTCCAGCCGGTCGGTGAGCGTCGGGTCGGCGGCGTCGAGAGGAGTGTCTGCCGGCAGCTCGGCCGCGTGGTCGGCGAAGATCTTGTCGACGAGGGCGGTGAAGTCGGGGTCAGCCTCGGCCGGGTTGCTCATCGCATGCCTAGCCCGTGGGCGATGACGCCGCGGAGTATCTCGTTCGTGCCACCGCGCAGCGTGAAACCCGGGCGCTGCAGCAGGGCAAGCCTGACCGCGTCGGCGTACCCTCCGCGGTCGGCGCTGCGGGCGGCAAGGTGCGCTCGCTCCGCTATATCTCCCTCGAGCTGGGTGCCGAGTACCTTGACCATGGCTGCCGGGACTTCGGCGCCGTTCCCTGCCTGCAGGGCCCCGGCAACGGCCAGTGACATCTGGTGCAGTGCGCGCATGCGGCCCACTGTTGCGCCGAGTCCGACCGCCACGTCGTCGGCCTCGCCCGCTGCCCATGCCCGGACCAGCAGGAACGTTGACAGCCAGCGTTCCGGTCCGCTGCGCTCGTAGGCGAGCTCGCTGGTTACCTGGCCCCATCCCGATCCGGCCTCCCCGAGGAGTCGCCGGTCGGGGACGAAGACGCCGTCCAGGTGGACCTCGTTGAAGTGGTGCTGACCTGTCATCGACACGATGGGGGAGATACTGACGCCCGGCGCCGCCAGGCCGACGATCAGCTGGGACAGTCCGGCGTGCCGGTGCTCCGGGTCGGCCGGGGCCGTGCGCACCAGCGCGATGAGCGCATCGGCGTCGTGAGCCCCGGAGGTCCATACCTTCGTGCCCGTCACCCGCCAGCCGCCGTCGGCTTTCTCGGCCCGGGTCCGGACGCTGGCCAGGTCGGACCCGGAGTCGGGCTCTGACATGCCGATCGCGAACGCGCAGGTGCCGGCGGCGATCCGCGGCAGGAAGGTCTGTTTCTGCTCCTCCGTCCCGTACCGCAGCAGGCTCGGAGCGACCTGCCTGTCGGCGAACCAGTGGAAGGCAACGGGCGCGCCTGCCGCCAGCAGTTCCTCGGTGACGGCGAACCGCTCGAGGAAGCCCCGGCCCCGGCCGCCGTAGCCGGCCGGGATGGCCATGCCGACCCAGCCCCGCTCGGCGAGACGCTTGCTGAAGGAGGGGTCCCAGCCGGTCAGCCAGGAATCGACACTGGGCGCCCAGCAATGGCGGCTGACCTCATCTTCGACAAATGCGCGGACCTCGCGGCGCAGTGCCCCGAGTTCAGGCGGTTCAGTCGTGACAGGAGGCATAAGCGGCGGCACAGGTACTGCTCCCCGGTCAGCCTGATCGGCTGCCTCGGCACGGACTCCGTCAGCGGCACGTCGCCGTCTCCCAGCTCCGCCGGCCCTGGCCCATGCGTGCAGACAATACCGTGATTCGTCTGCTATCGATGCGCTGGCATACGCCGGCGCCCGGGCGACCGGCCCGGTTCGCCCAGCTTGACACCGCTGAGCCGCCTGACAAAATTCATACGTATGGTTGCGATGGAATCAGGGACCGGATCGGATGCAGTCACTGCCAGCGTCCGCGGCGACGTGCTGTGGACGCCGACTGCCGAGTGGCTGAGGCAGACCCGGCTTGCGGACTACATGGCCTGGCTAGAACGGGAACGCGGGCTGTGCCTGAGCGGTTACCGCGAGCTCTGGCAGTGGTCGGTCACGGACCTGTCGGCCTTCTGGGCTTCCATCTGGGACTACTTTGACGTCCTGTCCTCGTCGCCCGCGACCGCGGTGCTGGCCGACGACCGGATGCCGGGCGCTGTCTGGTTTCCCGGTGCACGGCTCAACTGGGCGGAGAACCTGCTGAGGGAGCGGCCCGGCGAGGGCACGGCGATCATCGGCGTCGACGAGCTTGGCACGAGCTCGGAACTCAGCTGGGCCGAGTTGCGAGCACAGGTCGGCACCGTTGCCTCGCAGTTGCGAGCCTGGGGCATCCAGCCGGGTGACCGGGTCGCCGCGTACCTACCCAACTCGCCGGAGACAGTCGTCGCCCTGATGGCAACCGCGGCGGTCGGGGCCGTGTGGGCCTGCTGCGCGCCCGACTTCAGCGTTTCGGCGGCGGCGGACCGGCTCGGGCCGCTGACGGCGCGGGTGCTGTTCACCGTGGACGGCTACCGGTTTGGCGGCCGCGAGATCTCGCGCGAGGCCGAGGCCATCGAGCTCGCGGGCCGGCTCGATACGGTCGAGCACGTGGTGACGGTGCGCCGATCCGGCGGGTCGGCGGGGGAGACAGCGGCCGGGCCGGCGCGCGAGACCTCGTTCGCGGACCTGGTCGCGGCTACTGGCGAAAACCCAGATGGCCTGGCTGAGTTCGAGCAGGTTCCCTTTGGCCATCCACTGTGGATCTTGTTTAGCTCCGGTACCACCGGGGCTCCCAAGGGCATCGTGCACTCGCACGGCGGCATCCTGCTGGAGAGCCTGAAGGCCAACGCGCTGCAGTACGACATCCGGCCGCGGGACCGGGTCTTCATCGCGGCCAGCACGGCCTGGGTCGTGTGGAACATGCTGGTCGACTCGATGTGCACCGGCGCGACGATCGTCACCTACGACGGCAGCCCGCTCTATCCGAGTCCGGGCCGGGCGCTGGAGATCGCGGCTGACCTGCGGGCCGCGCGGTTCGGGACCGGGGCCGCCTACCTGGCGGCGTGTCACCGGGCGGACCTGCACCCGGCTGACACTCACGACTTCAGCGCACTGCGCACGATTATGAGCACCGGGTCGCCGCTCCCGGAGGCGGCCTGGCGATGGGTCTACGAGCGGATCAAGAGCGACGTCATGCTCGGTTCCGACAGCGGGGGCACCGACGTCGCGACCGGGTTCATCGGCAGCAACCCCATGCTCCCGGTCCGCGTCGGTCAGAGCCAGTCGGCCAGTCTCGGCGTTCTCGCGCAGGCCTGGGACGAGGCGGGCGAGCCCGTGATCGGCGAGGTTGGTGAGCTGGTCATCGCGGCGCCGATGCCCTCCATGCCGATCTACTTCTACAACGACCCGGACGGCAGCAAGTACCACGACGCGTATTTCTCGGTATTCCCCGCCGCCTGGCGGCACGGCGACTGGGTCACCGAGGCTCCGGATGGAAGCTTCGGGGTGCACGGCCGGTCCGATGCCACTATCAACCGTGGCGGCGTCCGGATGGGCTCCGCCGACATCTACGCGGCGCTGGCCGACTGCCCGGAGGTGACTGACAGCCTCGTTGTCGGCGTCGAGCTGCCCGACGCCGGGTACTACCTGCCGATGTTCGTGCAGCTGCGCGGGGGCGAGCAGCTCGACGACGAGCTCAAGGCCGCGATCAGGGCCCGGATCAGGGCAGGCGCTTCACCGCGCCACGTTCCGGACGACATCATCGCCGTGCCCGGCATCCCGCTGACCCGTACCGGCAAGAAACTTGAGATTGCAGTTAAGCGGCTGATGCAGGGGGCCGTTGACCCGTCCGCATTGCCGCTGGGCAGCATGCAGGACCCAGGCGTCATGCAGTGGTACATCGACTTTGCAGCGTCGTTCCGATCCGGGCGGACGTGACGACCCTCGTCAGGTACGTGACGACCCCCCGGCAGGTCAGGGCCGGGCGGCGATGGTGTTGCGCAGCACTCCGATGTGCTCGACGTCCAGCTCGACGACGTCGCCGGGACGCAGCCACGGATGGGTGTCCCGGTGCCCGGTCATCCGCCACTCCAGCAGGCAGCCGGTCCCGCACGTGCCCGAGCCGATGACATCGCCGGGCACGAGCCGGGTGTTGGCCGAGGCGTAGGCGAGGATGGCGGTCCAGGCGAAGTAGATGTTCTCCAGGGCGCCGCGCGATTTCTCTTCGCCGTTGACCCGGGCGGTCATCGTGGCCTTGGGCTTCCCCTCGGACAATCCGCCGAACTGGTCCCGGGTCACGACGACCGGGCCGAGGGAGGTCGCGAAGTCCTTGCCCTTTCCCGGGCCGAGGTTCTGGCTCATCTCCCTGGCCTGGATGTCGCGAGCCGACCAGTCGTTCAGGATCGTGAAGCCGGCGACGACATCCATGGTGGCCGGGTCGTCCGGATCAAGGTCCGCGGCCTCGACCCCGATCACGGCGGCGACCTCGAGCTCGTAGTCGAGCGCGCGGCAGCCGCGCGGCACCAGGATCTCGTCGTCGGGACCGTAGATCGCCGCGGGGTTGCTGAAATAGAACAGCGGCCGTTCGTACCAGCCGGGGTCGACCTCCAGGCCCTGGCCAGCGCGGGAGTTCTTCACGTGATCCTCGAACGCGAAGAAGTCGCGCACGGACGGCGGCCGGTCCAGCGGGGCCAGCAGCCTGACCTGATCGAGCGGGACAGTCTCCAGCGGCGCGCCCGGCGCCTCCCCGGCAGCCACGATGGCGACGAGGTCGTCCTGACCGCCGGCGCTGACGATCGCGGCGCTCTCCTCGGTCAGGATGGCAACGCCGCGCTGCCCGGCATTCTCGATCCGTGCGACTCGCATGCTCAGCCTCCGGCTCTCAATTGTGATGAAGGGGTCATTCGCCGATGATGCCGCTGGCCCGCAGGTCCGCGAGCCGCTCAGCCGAGAGCCTGAGCACCTCGCCGTAGACCTCGTCGTTGTGCTGGCCCAGGCTGGGTGCGGTCTGCCAGATGTCGCCGCGGTGATTGTGCAGGCGGGGGATGACGCCCTGCATGCGCAGCGGACCGAAGTCGGGGTCCTCGACCGTGACGATGTTGCCGCGCTCCGCGTAGGTCGGGTCCGCCACGATGTCGGCGACGTTCATGATCGGGGCGGCGACGACACCAGCGTGTTCCATTCCCTTCAGGCATTCCTCGGTGGATCGCTGCGCCATCCAGTCGCCCATGCGCTGCTCGAGCTCGGGCCGGTTCGGCCCGACGAGCTCCTCGCTGGCGAAGAGCTCGACCGGCATTCCGACGAGGATGGCGATGTTCTGGATGGATCGCAGCGTCCCGGACGTGACCGTGATCCAGCGTCCCTCGGCCGACTGGAAGGCGTTGACGACCGCTCCCGGCGCGCCGGGGATGCCATTGCCGATCCGCTCGGCGATGACGCCCAGCTGGTCGAAGTGCACAACCTGCCACTCGATCAGGCGGAACAGTGTCTCATCGATCGCCAGGTCGATCCACTCGCCGTCGAACGCGGGGTCGGTGGCCTGCCGGTACACGGCGGCCTGCACCGCGAACGCGCCCATCAGGGCCGTCACAGTGTCGGCGTGGGAGAAGCCGGTGTGCACCGGCGGCCCGTCGGGGAATCCGGTGATATAGACCACGCCGCTGCGAGCTTCGCCGACCTTGCCGTAGCCGGGAGCATTGCGCAGGGTGGTGACCTCGCCGTAGCCCGACACCTGGAGCATGACCAGGCGCGGATTCAGCGCGTGCAGGCTCTCCCAGTTCAGGTTCCAGCCGTCGAGCGTGCCCGGCCGCATGTTGGTGATCACGACGTCGGCCCAGGCGGCGAGCTGACGGGCGATCTCCTGCCCTTCGGGCTTGCGCAGGTCCAGGGTGACCGACCGCTTGTTGCGGCCGAGCACCTTCCACCACAGGTAGGTGCCGTCCTTGGCCATGCCGGTCCGGCGGCCGGAGTCACCCCGGCCCGGATCCTCGACATGGATCACGTCGGCGCCGAGGTCGGCCAGCAGCGTTCCGGCCAGGGGGCCGGCCACGAGCTGGGCGAACTCAACGACTTTGAGACCGCTGAGCGCGGCTTTGGCCTGAGAAGAAGATCCGGGAGGGAACGGGGTGGTCATATGGTCCCGGCCTCGGTCAGTGCGCGGAATTCCTCGTCCGACAGGCCCAGGTAGCCCCGGTAGACATGCTCGTTGTCCTGGCCGAGCGACGGGCCGGTCCGCCAGACCTTGCCGGGATTGAAGGCGAACTTCGGCACGACGTTCTGCATGCGAACCGGTCCGAGATCCGGATCGTCGAGGGTCACGATGTCCTCGCGCTCGGTGTAGGTCAGGTCCTCGACGATGTCGGCCACCGAGTAGATGCGGGAGGCCACGACCTCCAGCGTCTTCATCTCGGCCAGGCACTCCGCCGCCGGCCGCTGCGAGATCCAGGACCGCAGTCCCTCGTCCAGTTCCTGACGGCGGGCGAGCTGGTCCTCGACGGTCGCGTATTTCTCGGCGGGCAGGCCGAGGAGGATAGCGACGTTCTGGACTGAGCGCGGGGTCCCGGAGGTGACGGTGATCCACTGCTCGTCGGCGGTCAGATAGGTGTTGATCACGGCACCGGGCGCGACAGCCAGCTGATTGCCGGCTCGCTGCGGCGGTACCCCGAGCTGGTCGTAGACGATGACCTGCCATTCGATCAGCCGGAAAAGGCTCTCGAAGAGGGCGAGGTCGATCCACTCGCCCTGAAAGCCCGGGTCATTGCGCTTGGTCAGCGCCGCGCTGATCGCGAACGCGCCCATCAGCGCGGTGACCGCGTCGGCGTGCGAGAAACCGGTGTGCACCGGCGGCCCGTCGGGGAATCCGGTGATGTTGACGACGCCGCTCATGGCCTCGCCGACCTTGCCGAAGCCGGGCACGTTGCGCGATGAGGTAGTCGTGCCGTAACCGGAGACCTGCAGCATCACCAGCCGCGGGTTCAGCTCGTGCAGGCTCTCCCAGTCCAGCCCCCACTTCTCCAGCGTGCCGACCCGGAAGTTCGTGATCACGACGTCGGCCCACTGGGCCAGCCTGCGGGCGATGTCCTGCCCGGCCTGACTGCGCAGGTCGAGCGTGACAGCTCGCTTGTTCCGGGCACTGACCTTCCACCAGAGGTACGCGCCGTCCTTGGTCGGACCCATGCGGCGGGACGGGTCCCCGTGCACCGGGTCCTCGACGTGCACCACGTCCGCGCCCTGGTCCGCGAGCAGTGTCCCGGCCAGGGGCCCGGCGATGACGTGGGCGAACTCCACGATCTTCAGGCCGGCGAAGGTGCCCTGCCGCGCTTCGCTGGTCACGCCGTCTTCGCTGGTCACGCCTTCACCACCGAGGCGACTGAGGCGACCGCGGCTGCCCGCTCACGCACCTTGAGCGCCTTGTCGTAGTCGTGGACTAGCAGGACCCGGCCGCCGTCGAGCTGCACGGCCGGATTGCCAGCCGCCAGCGCGGTCTCGTATGCGCTGATGACGAGCTCGGCGTCGTCGATATCGGCCTTGGATGGCCCGAAGATCTCGTTGATGATCTCGACGTGCGGAGGATAGAAAGTGACGCCGGCCGTGAACCCGATCAGCCGGGACTGGCCATAGCGGCGGCGCGTCTCGCTGAGGTCGCGGATGTCCGGGAGGAAGGCGATGTCGGTCGTGAGCCGGCCAAACGCGGAGCCGGCCAGGACGGCCTGGACCTTGGCGGTGATCATGGCCGGGTTCAGCTCTGTGTCCGGGCCGAGCAAGGGGATCGAGCTGTCGACGCTGAGGTCGCCGGCGCCGAACATGATCGCGACGACCTTCTCGGCCGCGGCGATGCTGCGCACTTCAAGCACGGCCTGCGCGGTCTCGACGATTGCGAAGATGTCGGGATCGGCGCCCGCGGCCCGGAAGAGCTCCTGTGCCTCCAGCAGTTCGTCGGCGGTCCGAAGCTTGGGCAGTGCAACGCAGGTGACGCCCGCCTCGGCCAGCGCCTGAATGTCGTCCCGGCCCCAGGGGGTGTCGAGGGCGTTCGGCCGCGAGATCGTGACCCGGCCGCCGAAGTAGCCGGGGTCGCCGAGGACCTGGACGGCGCGGGCTCGGCCCTCTTCCTTGCGCGCGGGCGGCAGGCTGTCTTCGAGGTCGATGAAGATCGCGTCGGCCGGAATGCCGGGGATCTTGCCCCATTTCCTCTCATCCAGCAGCGGTGTCTCGATAATCGACCGAATCCCGAGATAGGCCGGTTGCTGTGGCATGCGGTACTCTCCTCGCGCCTGCGCCCGGGGGACGGGCGTCCGCATAATTTAGTCCTAAGGTACGAACTATACGCCTAGATTATGCCGCTGAGCTAGATCGTCCTCGGCTGCACTTTGCGGGCCGCTCGCTACCAGGGCAGCCGAGTGCTGACGGGCCGTGGCCGCCTCTTACTCGAAGGTCAGGACCAGTCGGCCGCGGACGCCTCCCGCCTCGAGCCGGCGGTGCGCTGCGGCCGCCTCGGCGGCGGGATAGGTGCTGGCGACTCGCAGGGCCAGCACGCCGTCTTCGGCTTGCCGGCGGAGCTGGTCGTGCTTCGCGCTCTCGGCGACGTGCTGGTGGACCCGGATGGAATGCACGGTGATGCCTCGCTCGACAGCACCGTCCCAGCCGCGGACGACAGCCAGCTGGCCCCCGGACCTGATGGCCGGCAGGATGGCCTCATCGAGAAGGGCGCCGTCAGCGACCGCGTCGACGCCGTCCGGGCGCAGCTCCAGGATCCGGTCGGCGACGTCCTTGCCGCGGCGGACCAGATGATGCGCGCCGAAGCTGCGCACCAGTTCCTCGTCCTGCTCGGATGAGTCGGCGATGACCTCGAGGCCGTCCGCGCGCGCCAGCGCGATCAGGTAACCGCCGTAAGCGCCGGCCGCTCCGGTGACGGCGAGCACCTTGCCGGACTTGAGGTCCAGACGGTCGAGAGTCGCCCTGGCGGTGAGGCCGTTCATGGGCAGGGTTGAGGCTTCTGCATAGCTCGTTCCGGCGGGCATCCGGGCAACCCACTCGGCCGGGACGATGAGCTGGTCAGCATAAGCGCCGCCCTCGGGCCGCTGCGGGATGACCACGGCCATCACGTCCTGGCCGGGCTGCCAGCTGGTGACATCGGGGCCGATGACATCGATCACTCCGGCCGCGTCCATGCCCGGGATGTACGGCGGCTCAAGGCCGGCCAGCCGGTCACTCCGGTATCCCGCGCGCAGCAACGTGTCGGTGGGACTGACGGCCGCCGCCCGGACCCGGATTCGCACCTGCCCCGGCCCCGGTTCCCGGTCCGGCAGGGTGAGCTCCTGCAGGACTTCCGGCCCCCCGAACTCCATCAGGCCGATCGCCTTCACCAGTGAGCTCCTTCCAGCCAAGCAGATCTAGGGCGTCGGATGATTATAATTGTTAGTGTGATTTATTGAAACATCCGGACGTCCGGGCAGCCCTGCTCGCACCGACTTCGAAGGGGATCCATGACCCAGGAGACTGAGATTGCCGCTGAGGGACGCCGGCGGCGCGAGCTTGCGCAGGGACCCCGGGCGGCCGACCTGCAGGCACTGATCGGCAGTGTTGACCCGGAGCTTCCTGACCTGATCGACGAGGTGGTCTTCGGCCGGCTATGGAACCGGCCATCGCTCTCGCAAGAGGAGCAGATGCTGATCGCCATCACGGCGCTGGTCATGCTGGACAACCAGACTCAGCTGCGCAACTACTTCTTCGGCGCGCTGCAGGACAACATCTCGGTCCACAAGCTCCGCGACCTCTGCATCATGACCGCGGTGTACGGCGGCGTCCCGGTCCTCATCAACTCCCGCATGCTGCTGGCTGAGGTGGTGGCGTCGCTGCGCAAGCAGGGCAAGCCGATCCCGGGCGAGGACTAGCCTCGGCCAGCTCCGTGAGCTCCCGGCCGGCCGCGCGCACCGGCAGGATGCGCGCGCCGGCCGTTAGCTCTGCTCTGCCGGCGTATAGCGCGGCAGGCGCTTCTCGCGGAACGCTGCCAGCGCTTCCTTCGCGTCCGGATGATCGGCCATGTCGCCGGTGTAACCCTGCTCGGCCTCGTAACCGGACTTCAGATCCATGGCCTCGATCTGATTCAGCGCCCGCTTGCCGATCCGGCTGGCCGTCGGACTGTGCCGGGCGATCCGGGCGGCCAGCGCCCGCGCTGCCACCGGGAGCTCGGCGGCCGGGACGGCCGAGGCAGCACCTCCTGCCCGCGCCAGCTCAGCGCCGGTGACCGGGTCGGCCGTCAGGAACATCTTCCGTACCAGTTGCTGCGGCACCAGCCGGGCCAGGTGCCGCGCCCCGCCCATCGCCCCGACCGACAGCTCCGGAAGGCCGAAGACCGCGTCCTCGGCCGCGACGAGGAGATCCGCCGAGGCGGCGATGGCCAGGCCGGTGCCGAGCGCCGACCCGTGCACCGCCGCCACCACGGGCAGCGGGCAGTCATGAATCGCCCAGAAAGCCTCACGCACGCCCTGCATCCGCTGCGGTGCATTAGAAGACGTCATCGTCTCGAAATCGCCGATGTCGTTCCCGCCGCAGAAATGCCGTCCGGCCGCGTCGAGCACGACCACCCGGCCGTCAGGGAATGCCTCGCGAAGGCCGTTGAAGGTGTCCCTGATCTCGCCGTACATCGCAAGGTCGACCGCGTTAACCGGCGGGCGGTCGAGCGTGACGATGACCAGGGACCCCTCAGCGGCTACTCGTACCGAGCCCACCTTCAGTCGGGGAGCTTGATCTTGTAGAGCTCGGCTGCGTTGTCCTGGAGCACGCGCTGCTGCTCCTCGCGGGACAGGCCGCTCAGCACCCGGGCGAAGTGCTCCCGCGGGGTCGGGTACAGGCATGTCGGGTGCGGGATGTCGGTCTCGACCAGCACGTTGTTCACGCCGATGTCGGGGATCAGCTTGATGGCGCCGCTCTGCTCGAACCAGAACATCACGTACAGGTGGTCGCGGAAGTACTCGGCCGGCCGGCGCTTGGTCAGGGCCAGTTCCTCCTTCTCCGTCACCATCTCGTCGAACTGGTACTCCATTGCCTCGAGGATGAACGGAACCCAGCCGATGCCGCTCTCTGCCGAGACGATCTTCAGGTTCGGGTACTTGTCGAAGATGTTGCTCATGCAGAGGTTCACGATGATGCGGACGTTGCTCATATACATCTGGGTCGAGAAGACCGCGAGCTTGCGCTGCCGGCCGTACAGGTTCCAGACCGGCGGAGCGACCGGCGGGATCTCGCCCGCTACGACCTTGCGGGTCGGAACCCCAGACCGGAGAGCTTCCATCTCCTCGCGCCGGTTGCCGCCGCCGATGTGGAAGTTGGCGACCGTGCCCGACTGGTTGAACGTGTCCCACATCGGGTCGAAGTACGACTCGTGCAGCTCGGGCAGGCCGAGCATCTCGGGCTTGTCCGACAGGGTGAAGCCGCGGATGCCCTTGTCGATCAGCCGCGACATCTCCTTGACGGTCAGGTCCATGTCCCAGATCGGGAGCAGGGCCTGCGGGAACAGCCGCTCGCCGGACTCGTGCTGGACGTCGGCGAGGAAGTCGTTGTAGATCTTCAGGACCGCCGTGCGCTCCTCGTCGTCCTCGATGGCGAAGATGTGATTGGACGCGAAGCCGACGCCGTTCGGGTAGAGGATCTGGCCCCAGATGCCCATCTTGTCGATCAGCTCAACCCGCTCGCGAGCCGACCAGGCGGACACGTCGACCAGGTCGAAGGGCTGCACCACGTGCGAGCCGAGGATCTTTTCCCCGCCCGTCGAGATGGTGTTGCCGCCGGTGCTGGCCCAGAGCTTGTCGTGCAGGTACCAGGCGGTTATGCCGTCGACGGTCTTCTGCACCGGGATCCGGTCGCGCATCGAGGCGGGCGCCCTGGAGATCCACAAGTTGGCCGGCTCGGTGATGTGAGCATCGCAGTCAATGATGCGGATGCCCGCCAGCGTTTCTTCGGTCTCGGGAACGTTGATATCGACAGCTGTCACGGGGTCCTCCTTGGAGAGCACGTACGTAATTCGACACTATCATGCGCATTGTTAGAGGGGATCGGTCAATTTGCCGCGATGCCCGATTCAGTAGCGTTACTGCTGGTCAGGACCGACGCGTACAGGTCGTCTGGGCGGCCGAAGTACGCGGCAGTGACCAGAGCACGCTTGTAGAACAGCTGAACCGGGTGCTCCCAGGCGAAGCCGATGCCGCCGTGGATCTCGATCGCCGATCGCGCCACCGACACGAATGCCTCGGACGCCAGTGCCTTCGCCTGCGCCGCGAGCCGGGCGGCGTGAGGGCCGGGCTCTCCGGCGGCCGCAGTCGCGAGCGCTACCAGCGCCTCGGCCTCAGTGGTGTCGATGTGCATCGTGGCGCACGTGTGCTTGACGGCCTGGAACGTGGCGATCGCCACGCCGAACTGGGTCCGCTGCCCGGCGTACTCGACCGTCAGCTCGACGCAGTGCCGGGCGCCCGCCACCTGCTCGGCCGCGATCGCGGCCCGGCCGAACGCGACGTACCGGCTCAGCGCTGCCTCGGCCTCGTCGCCTCGGGCCAGCTCGGCGCCAGCGGACAGGACGTCCGGGCTGATCCGCCCCAGCGGCCGGGTCGGGTCCATCCCGCCCAGCACCTCGACGGAGTCCGGCCCGATTTCCGCCCACACCAGGCGCAGGTCGCCAGAAGAACAATCAAAGCCCACAACATGAGAGACCGGGAACGCGCCAAGCACAGTCTCGCTGACCTGCGGGCACCGCGGCGTCGTCCAGACCGGAGTGGTCGCCGTCGCCGCGCCGGACGCCAGGGCGGTAAGCGCATCATCGCGCTCCTCACCTGGC
>Ga0302325_10024006_pt1 | contig 12695 bp, 8 predicted proteins | sample Palsa_T0_2_FD_201948 | JGI IMG/M metagenome (GOLD analysis project Ga0302325, IMG submission 201948) | Peat permafrost microbial communities from Stordalen Mire near Abisko, Sweden - Palsa_T0_2 | ecosystem: Environmental > Terrestrial > Soil > Palsa > Peat permafrost | place: Sweden: Abisko... | reverse complement strand
CCCATGCCTGGCCCCAGCGTAACGGCGTTGGCGAAAATGCGCGAAGTGCCCAATGCCGCGCCGCGGAAGGTCGGGTCCGACGCAAAGAGAATCAGTTGTCCAGACCCCATGGACTCGCGAGTGACGTAGGCGGCGTTGGCCAAGCGGTCGGCGGCCTCGGGCCAGAGCAATCCGCTCATGCGCAGGCGCATTTCAAAGCCAGGCGGAGCGATGGTCCAGCCGGGGGCGGGCTTGGCGTCGTCCTTCTTCTTGTCTTTGCTCTCGGTGGATGGCGCTGCCTCGGGCGGCTTCGGCGGCGCCGGACTGAAGAAGCCAAGCCGCACGGGCGCCTGCACCGAGGGAGGCGACAGCAAAATAGTCCTTCCAGAATAAATCAGCGGCACGTACTCGCCGCATCCGGCGGTCAACCAACTTTGATCATCCACCCGGCCGGCCAGCAGTGCGCCCTCCGGCATGAAGATCGCGCGCCAGGCGTCGCGGCGTTTGAGTTCGTCCTCTTTTTCCTTGTCGTCACTTTCGCCGATCTGCCACGGGTAACTCAATGCGGCGGGTGGTGAAAAGGCCCAGACCTTGGCGGGGTCGGGGGTGGTTTGGCTGGCCTCCCATTCACGCACGACGGCCTGGCGGTAGTCGTCCATTTTTCCGAGCACGTTGGGCAGTTGGCGCGTGGCGCCGAAGCCGCTCTTTTCCCTGGCGAAGGCGCCAGCGGAGGACCCGATGGCCACCAGCGTGCCGCCGGCAGAAACCCAATCCTTGAGCGAATCCATGCCGCTCTTGAGGGAATTGGCGCCCGCCCCATCCGGCAATACAAGCACGTTGTAACGGCGCAAGTCCGTGCTTGAAATGTATTGCGCGTCGAGATAGGAGGCCCGCAAGCCAAGAACGTGGTCAATCAGGTACCAGGTCGATCCATAGCTATAGGCCGCAATCGGTTCACGGCCAAAAATGGCGATTCTGGGCTGCTTCAGGAACGTGAAATGTTCCCCTCCAAGGTCCGGCAGATCCCCGGGGCCGAAACCCGTGCGCACGCCGACGGCGGTCAGGCTCAACTCCGCGCAAACGTTGCTCACGACGCCCGTCAATGGTCCGGCAAAATTCGCGTTGTCCTTGCGCGTGATGAGCACGCTGCCCCGGCTGAAATCGTGGTGGTCGAACTGGAACGGCTTGTCCGCCACGCGCACGCCAACGCCGCGTTCCATCAAACGCCCGGCGGCGGCGACGGAGGCGTCGTCCGCGCCGTCGATGACGAAGGCCACGCCCGCATCCGAGTTGGTCATGGGCGCTTGCGCCGGCGGAGTGTTGGAAGCCAGTTTGGCCTGCGCTTCGGATGGCAAGTCCGTCGGGAGGTCGAACGCCTGCACGTCGAACATCATCGGCAGACTCCAGCCGGTGATGTCGTAAATGCGGCTCCGGCCGATGCGCAGCAAATCGCGGCGCTCGTCGGTCAGGAACTGTGGAATGGGGCGCGGGTCGAATTCCAGCATGGAATTGAGGAGTCGGGCCAGGGGTTGCCGCACGGGGATCAAGAGGGTGCCGGCCGGGAATTTCATGTCCTTGACCTCACGGCCAAGCCGGTCCTTGCCTTGCGCGGTGAAGGATTCTCCAGCCGCATAAACCTCGAATCCCTCAAGAGCCATCAAGTCGAGAAAGCGCCGCTGGCGGGTGGCATTGGCCGAAGCCAGGACGGCAAACGTGTGCGCCGGGATGCTCGCATCGGGTCCCACGCATTTGCGCTTTTCGGCTAGAAAATCCGAGAGGACGGCCTGGCGATTCTTGGCTAGAAAGGTGAGATTGGCCATCGTGCTGACCAGTTGCTTGTGAACGGCCTCTCGGTAGGTTTCGAGGGTGCCCTCTTCGCGGCGCACGGCGTCGGTGTGAATGCCCGCCTCTTCATACAGATTGGCCACAGCGCCGCGCAAGGCGGACCAGGACGAAGAGTAACCGGGATACCAGTCATCGTTCCATTCGCCCGTGTAATAGCGCCAGACGTGGGTGTCGAAGGCGGCGGCCTGATCCTGGGCGAAGGCCACCTCCCACTTCCGCACGTTGTCGGGTTGGTTGAGGTTGACGGCTTCCCGACCGGGAAGAAAAAGGAATGTGCTCTGCGATTCCATCTCGTGGCTTTCCATGAAATAATGCGGGTTCCACTCATGGACCGCCCGGATCCGGCCGCGGGTCTCCGGCTGGGTCGCAAAGATCCAATCACGGTTCATGTCAAAAAGATAGTGATTCATCCGGCCTGAGGGCCACACCCCGCTGTGCAACATCGATTGGTCGTCTACACTCGGTTGGACGGTGCGGTTTTGCGCCTCCATGTTCAGGCAACGGTCTCGTCCGTCTGGATTCATCAACGGGTCGATGATGACGACAAGTTTGTCCAGCAGGTTCGTCAATTCGGCGCCGGTGCCGGCGGCCAAATGATAGGCAACGGCCAGCGAGGCGTCGGAGCCGGACATCTCATTGCCGTGGATGCAATAAGCCATCCAGGCAACGGCCGGCAGAGTGGCGGCCAGTCGGTCGCCTTCTTCTTTGGAAACTTTGCGCGGGTCGGCGAATTTGGCCAGGTTGACCTTGAGGCTGTCGAGGCGATTGAGGTTGGCCTCGGAGGCAATGACCATATAGTAGAGTGCGCGCCCTTCGTGCGTCTTGCCGTACACAAAAAGCTTGGCGCGAGGGCTCTTGGCCGCTATGGCCTTAAAAACGGCCTCGATTTGCGCGTGAGTGGCGGGCTTGGAACCCACCGGAAAACCCAGGATGCTGTCAGGGGTGGGAACATTGGGATCATCTTGGGCATTGGGAAAGAACGGTTGGTCGTAGTTCAAGCCGGGCAGAGGACTGGGTTGAGGTGGCGGCAGGTCCTGCGCATGAGCCGCCATGGCGAGCGCGAAGGCCAACAGAATCGTTCCGGATGCAAGAAGCAGGCGGATTTTTCTTGCCAACAACAAAGTCATAAATGGCGCGGAGTATTCAACGCTTTCCGCTGGGACTGCAAGCCAAATCCTGATTTTTGCCCGAAAAAGCGCGCTTTCAGAAACTTTTGTAAGTTACACGCCCTCAAGGTCCACTTACAACGATATTCAGCTTTCCGCTTTTTCGCCGCAACGCAGAGTGAGGTGGATGATTTCCGCCGGTGCGTTGATTCGGAGCGGGAACCAGTTGCCAATGCCGTTGGACACGACCATTTGGCCGCGCCCGCGCGTGTAAAGCCCCGACCAGTAGCGGAACATGATCGGTCCGACACCGCATTGGCTGTTCAACATCAGTTGCCCGCCATGCGTGTGGCCGGCAAGTGTCAAGGGCAGATCCTCCTCGACAGCCGCGTCGAAGACGTGCGGATGATGAGCCAGCAAAATGGGAAAGGCGTCGGGTTGGCGTTGCTTCACGAGACCGCGCAGCCAGCCGGCGGTCACCTGGTCACGCCGCTGGCTACCACCCTGCAACGTCCACCGCAAACCGAAGATTTGGACCGGATGGCCGCGAACCTCAGTCATGGCCGACTCATTCAACAGCAAAGGCACGCCCGCCGCTTTGACGCGCCGCTCGAACTCCTCGCCATTTTCGATCAAATCATGGTTGCCTTCGACCATCCAGAGGCCATAACGCGCCTCCATCGCCTTCACCATGGAGATGGCCTCGGTGAGGTCGGCTAGTTCGCGGTTAATCAGATCCCCTGTCAAAAGAACCAGATCGGCCCGCATGGCGTTAGTGGTGTTGACCATCTCTCGCAACACCCGGCCGCGCGTCAGCGTGCCCACGTGCATATCGCTCACGTGCGCGATGGTCATTCCATCCAGCGCGCGGGGCAGCGCGGGCATCGAAAGCGTGAAGCGCCGCACGCGGAAATGGTCAAGTTGCGTCAGAGCCGCGCCTGTTAGACCGATGGTGAACAAAGGCGGAGTCAAAGCGGCGGCGGTCCCGAAGAATTCCCGGCGCGTGACCGCATTCTCGCTCACCGGAGCTGGCGCGGGACGTTTGCCCTCAATCCCCGTCAAGCGGCCCAGGCCCCGCACCGCCCACGTGCAAACGCGCACGATGCCCAGCGGCAGAAGAACGGCCAGTCCGAAGAAATGCCAAAGAACGACCGCCGCCCACGCGGCCTTGGGTATTTGGCGGACCCAATCAATGGGCGACCCTTGTGCTACCACGAACGCAAGAAAGCCCGCGATCTGACAAACCATAAAAACACTCACCAGAATCCTGGCCGTTTTACTTTTCGTCAGGCGCATGGCGGCAGCCCACCACGCCACATCCACCGCGAACATCAATACAATGACTAAGAGAAATATAGCAAACACCACCACACCCTAATTGAGGACTCGATTGCGCGCAACGCAAGCGCCCCCCGTCATGTCAGCACCCATCTTTAGTTCTTCTCCTTCAAACTTCATGGGAAGAATACCCCATACCAAGCACACCGCAGGCCGGGTATAATGATAGCGCGACGGCTACATTAATGCAGAGATGACCTATGAATGATTCCGAGACCCAGCCTGAGGCTAAGGCTGAGCTCCAGACTCAGCCAGAGGCCAAAGCCAAGACACCTTCCGATTTGACACCTCAAATCGCCAAGCGGGCCTATGAAATCCACGCGGAGCGCGGCCAACAGAGCAATCCGGCAGTGCAGGACTGGGAACAGGCGGAGAAGGAAATCCGAAAGAATGATTCCAAAGCTGCGCCGAAGCCGGAAGCCGAAGCCAAAGTGGAACCCAAGCCTGAAAACAAAACGGCGCCATCTTCACCCAAGAAGAAAAGCGCTCTTTTCTCGGGAGTAACAGTTATGGCAGTTTTGGCGACCCTGGCGATCGGCTTCGGGCTGGGGCGTTTGTGGGGAAACCCAAAAAAAGACCAGAACCGGTTGGTCCTTTATGGGAATGTGGATTTGCGCCAAGTTGAACTCTCTTTCAATAATAGCGAACGCATCGCCGAGGTGCTGGTCCAGGAAGGGGACAAGGTCAAGTGCGGACAAATTCTGGCCCGATTGGACACTTGCCGACTCAAACCCCAGACTGCGGCGGCGGAAGCAGAAGTGGAGTCGCAGCAGGCCCTGGTGCAAAAACTGCATCACGGCAGCCGCCCGGAGGAAATCGTGCAAGCCCAAGCCAGTGTCGCGTCAGCCAAAGCGGATCAAGTCAATGCCGACCTGCAATGGAACCGGATGACGGCGTTGTCAGGACTGACCACTGGACGGGCCATCAGCCAGCAAGACCTTGACAGCGCCAAAGCCGCCTTGGATTCGGCGCAGGCGCGGCTGACGATGGCTCAAAAGGGCCTTGATCTATCCGTGATTGGGCCAAGGGCAGAAGACATCGCCCAAGGGGAGGCCCAACTCCGCGTCAATCAAGCCCAACTCGATCTCCTCCGCCAGAAACTGGCCGACGCAGAACTGGTTTCCCCGTGCGATGCCGTGGTGCGTTCCAGACTTTTGGAGCCTGGCGAAATGATATCCCCGCAAAGGGCGGTTTACAATCTGGCCATCACCAACCCAAAGTGGGTCAGGGCCTATGTTTCCGATCCCGATTTGGGGAAGATTCACCCAGGGATGAAAGCGTCGATTAGTGCTGACAGTTTTCCTGGCCGGACCTTTTCCGGTTGGATTGGCTTCATTTCTTCCGTCGCCGAATTTACGCCCAAGGCCGTCGAGACAGTGGAGCTGCGCTCCAGTCTGGTCTATGAAATTCGCGTTTTCGTGCGGGACCCCCAGGACGAACTGCGCCTGGGCATGCCGGCGACTGTGGCCTTTGAATTAAACTCGCCTGCCAGGGGCCTGCCATAGAAAAGGTATCGAGCAAATGTCCTGGACAAAAATCCTTACGGGCATGGCCGCAGCGGGCATGGCCAGTGTCGTCGGCTGCACCGTTGGCCCGAATTACCACCCCGCTGCCGCGCGCGCCCCGGCCGCCTGGAGCTCTCCGGTGGCAGACGGGCTGAACAAGAGCGCGTCCGCAAGCTCGTCTTGGTGGAAGTCGTTCAACGATTCTGAACTCGACTCCCTGATCCAGCGGGCGGTGCGATCAAATCTGGATTTGCGAGTGTCTGAAGCCCGGCTGCGACAAGCCAGGGCCATGCGGGAAAGGAGCGCAGCCGACTTTATGCCGTCGGTTGATGCGTCAGCTTCTTATGCCAGACAACTTCAGAGCGAGAATCAACCTCTCATTGGCGCACTGCCGCTGCCGCCGAACTTCCCCTTCGAATACAACCTTTATCAAGCCGGCTTCGACGCCTCGTGGGAAATCGACCTTTTCGGCGGCAAGCGCCGCGCACTCCAAGCGGCCACTGCGGAATGGCAAGGAACGATGGAGGCTCTCAACGATTCGATGTTGAGCTTGCTGGCCGAGGTGGCGAGGAATTATGTCGAATTGCGGGGCGGCCAGCACCGATTGGAAATCGCGCGGAAGGACCTTAAACTGCAGGAGGAGGCTTTGGAACTCACGCGCGCCCGCTTTCAAAGCGGGGTCGCGAATGAACTGGACGTCACCCGGTCCGCCGCGTTGCTCGCGAGTCAGCGGGCGGTCATTCCGCCGCTCGAAACGGCCGTGCGCGGGGCCATGTATGGCATAGCGGTCCTGCTCGGCCAGGAACCGGGCGCGTTGGTGGCCGAACTTTCTCCTTCCATGCAGGTGCCGCCGGCTCCTCCGGAAGTTCCCATTGGGCTTCCGTCCGATCTGCTCCGCCGCCGTCCTGACGTTCGGCGAGCCGAACGGCAACTGGCGGCTGAAACCGCCCGCATTGGAGTGGCGAAATCGGACTGGTTTCCCAAACTCTCCCTCACTGGGGATGTAGGAAGTGAAAGTGTCACCCTGGCCCAAGCGTTCAAGCCCGGCAGCCTGTTCTGGTCGCTTGGCCCGAGTCTGCAATGGCGGGCGCTCGATTTCGGCCGGGTGCGCGCGGAAGTTCGGACCCAAACCGCCGTCCAGGAGGCCGCGTTGGCTACATATGAAAAAACCGTCTTGAATTCGCTGCAAGAGGCAGAGAACGCCGTTATGGCCTATGCGCAGGAGCAAAACCGCCACGAGGCCCTCGCCGACGAAGTGGTCCAAAACCAACGCTCGCTGAATATGGCCGACTCTCTCTACGCCGAAGGGCGCGTTAATTTTCTCGACGTTCTCGATGTTCGGCGATCTCTCTACCAATCCGACGATCAATTAGCAGTGAGCGACCAGGCGGTTTCGGTCGATCTCATCGCCCTCTACAAGGCGCTGGGCGGCGGATGGGAGACGCTGACTCGGGCGTCGGCCAACGCGCCCTCAACCGCTCCATCGCCATGACAACACCCGCTGCCTCTCCCGCGCTGCGTTTGGATGGCGTCCGCAAGTCCTTTCGCCGCCAGACTGGAGAAACGGTGCTGGCGCTCGACAACATTTCGTTCTCCGTCGGCCACGGCGGACTGGCCGCGTTGGTTGGACCGGACGGGGCAGGCAAGACAACTCTGATACGCCTTCTGGCCGGGCTGATGAAGGCCGATAGCGGTACCGTCAACGTGCTTGGAATCAACGCGGCGAAGGATCCGCAAGCCATCCAGTCGCGGATTTCGTATATGCCGCAGAAATTTGGACTGTATGACGATCTAACGGTCCTGGAGAATATGAACCTTTACGCTGATTTGCACGGGGTCACGGCCGAAGAGAAACGAACGCAATACACCCGCCTGATGGAAATGACCGGCTTGGACCCATTTCAAAAACGGCTGGCCGGAAAACTTTCCGGCGGGATGAAACAAAAGCTCGGCCTGGCCTGCACTCTCGTCCGTTCCCCGGAATTGTTGCTCCTGGACGAGCCGACCGTCGGGGTCGATCCGCTCTCACGCCGGGAATTATGGGAGATCATCCACCGACTGGTCAAAGACGGGATGTCGGTTTTAATCAGCAGCAGTTTTCTTGACGAAGCTGACGCGTGTGAAAGCGTCCTGGTCCTGAACGAAGGACGCAAGCTGGCGGAAGGCCAGCCTGCGGAGATAAGCAGTTTGGCGTTGGGCCGCACCTTTCTCGCGCAACCGCCGGAAGGAATGAAACCGCGGGATTTCCAGGCTCGGCTCCTCGATGAGCCCGACATCGTCGATGCCGTGCCAGAGGGCGGGCAAATCCGGATCGTCAGCAATGCTAAATCGGGCCGATCCGAGCCTTGCTTGTTCGCCGGTGCGGCAGCCCAGCCGGCTCCTGTCCGGTTCGAGGATGGATTCATGGTGCTTTTGCAAGGGGCGGGACGAGCAAAAGCCAATCCGCCTCGTGCCGAAGAGAGCCGCCCGGAAAAACCTGCCGCCGATAGCGCCCGGGGCGGCGCCGTGGTTGAAGTCCATGATCTCAATCGGAGTTTCGGGAAGTTTATGGCGGTTGACCATGTGAATTTCAGCGTGAAACGAGGGGAGATTTTCGGTCTGCTAGGACCGAACGGAGCCGGTAAGACCACGACGTTCCGCATGCTCTGCGGGCTTTTACCCCCCTCGGGAGGCACATTGACGATTGCGGGAATCGATGTGCGCCTAGCCAGCGCCTCGGCCCGGCAGCATCTGGGGTACGTGGCGCAAAAGTTTTCGCTCTATGGGCAACTGACAGTTGGTGAGAACCTGGATTTTTTCGCACGCGCCTACGGCCTGGGCGGCGGGAAAAAACGCGAGCGCATCGCGTGGGCCGTGAGCCAATTCAATCTCGAACCCTTCGTCCGACTGCCCAGCGAGCAATTGCCGGGAGGATTCAAACAACGCCTGGCCATGGCGGCCGCCCTCCTGCATCGGCCCCAGATTCTTTTCCTGGACGAACCGACCAGCGGCGCCGACCCGTTCGCCCGCCGCGAATTTTGGCAGCGCATCACGGCGCTGGCCACGAACGGGGTGACGGTGATCGTGACCACTCATTTAATGGCGGAAGCCGAGTATTGCGATCGGGCCGCCATCCTCGACAAGGGAAAGGTCCTGGCTCAAGGCACCCCTGCGGAGCTCCGCGCGCACGCGCCAGCGGAGGCATGCCATAAAGCGACGATGGAGGACGCCTTCATCGCCATTGTCCTGGAGGCGCGTGGCCAGCCAACGGGCAAATCCGGGGAGAAACCGTCATGAACGGCTGGTCCGCAAAATGGCGGCGAATCCGGGCCTTGACACTCAAGGAAACGCGGCAGGTCATTCGCGACCCGAGCAGCATCGCCATTGGCTGCGTCGTGCCGTTGCTGATGATTTTACTTTTCGGCTACGGGCTTTCGCTCGATATCAACCACGTTTCCGTCGCCGTGGTTGACGAAGACGACTCCGCAGACAGCACCGCACTCATTGGCGCTTTCCGGCTCTCGCCGTACTTCCGGGTGAAGGCAGTTCACTCCATGTCCGAGGCCAATACGGAGATGCTCAATCGAACGGTGGATGGAGTGCTGCGCATCCAGTCCGATTTTGCCCGGCGCCGGCATTCGGGCGGGGCCGAAGTCCAGATTCTGGTCAATGGCTCGGACGCGAACCAGGCGCGCATCATGCAAGGCTATGCCCAAGGGGTGGTAGGCCTCTGGAGCGCGGCGCAGGCTGGATCAGAGGGCGCCGTGTCCACCGGCCCAGTAATTGCTGTTGACAGGATTTGGTTCAACGAAAACAACGACAGCCATTATTTCCTGGTGCCGGGCCTGATTGTCCTGGTGATGACGATCATCGGCGCGTTCCTCACCGCCATGGTGGTCGCCCGGGAATGGGAACGGGGAACCCTCGAGGCTCTTTTCGTCACTCCCATGCGACCGGAGGAGTTTCTCATTAGCAAGATTATCCCCTATTTCGGATTGGGGATGTTCGGTTTCGTGCTCTGCCTCCTGGCCGGCCAATTTCTTTTCCATGTCCCTCTCCGCGGTTCCCTTTTGCTGCTCTGTCTCGCCTCGATAATCTACCTCCTGGTCGCCTTGGGAATTGGGCTGCTCGTGTCCACCTTGGTCAAGAGCCAGTTCCTGGCCAGTCAGTTAGCTATGACACTCACGCTTATGCCGGCGATGATGCTCTCGGGTTTTCTCTACGACCCGCGCAGTATGCCGGTTTTCGTTCAGGGTATCACCTACGCCATGCCAGCGAGATACGCGGTCGCGCTGATGCAAACCCTGTATCTGGCCGGCAACGTCGGCAGCGTGGTCTGGCCGAATATGGGGCTTCTGGCGGGGATAGCGGTGACGCTGTTGGTCTTAACCCGGTTGGCCACCCGGAAGCAGCTTTCCTGAGGCAACCGCATGCACTCCTCCCTTCTTCGCATCCTGGCATTGATCCAGAAAGAATTTCTCGCCGTCCTCAAGGATCCCCGTAGTCGTATCATCATCTTTCTGCCGCCCATGCTCCAGTGCCTGATTTTTGGTTACGCCGCCAGCTTTGACCTCAACTCCGTCCCCTATGCCGTCATGGACCAAGACCATAGTGCCGCCTCGGCTGCATTTCTCTCCCGCCTGGACGGATCAGGCATCTTTCGGAGACAGGCCGATCTGGTGCGGGTCAAAGACATCTCCACTTGGATTAACAGCCGCCGCGCGCTTCTCGTCCTCCGCATCGACCAGGATTTCGAACGGCACCTGCTGGCCGGCAAACCCGCACAGGTCCAGGTGACCGCCGATGGCCGCAATTCCAACACCGCGGGCACGGCCATGGGATATGTCGAGAGCGTGGTCGAAGATTTCAATGCCTGGTGGCGATCCAGCCACGGTCAGCCCGGTCCGACCATTCGAATGGTCACTCGCTCATGGTATAATCCCAACTTGGACTCGCGCTGGAGCATGGTCCCAAGCCTGATTGGCACGCTGACGATGATGGGGACGATGATGCTCACGGCCATGTCCGTGGCCCGCGAGCGCGAACAGGGAACATTCGATCAATTGCTTGTCACTCCGTTTCGCCCACTCGAGATCATGATAGGAAAGGCCCTTCCCAACATGGTCATCGGCCTGGCTCAAGCGACCACTATTTTGCTGATTGCGCAGTTTTGGTTTCACATTCCCTTCGTCGGTTCCTTTGTTGTTCTGTATGCCGGCCTCACGCTGTTCCTGATGGCCGCGGTCGGCCTCGGCCTTTTCGTCTCCTCCATCGCAGCCACCATGCAGCAGGCCATGCTCTTTGCTTTCATCCTGATATTGCCGTTTGCCCTCCTTTCCGGCCTGACCACGCCTGTCAACAGTATGCCGCCATTCCTTCAATCCGTCATGGTCATCAATCCTCTGCTCTACTCCCTTGACCTCACCAAAAGGGTTTATCTGGAGGGCGCCGGCTTCGCCCAACTCCGCTCTGACTTTTTGCCGCTCGCCGTCATCGGCTTGGTTACCCTTTCCGGCGCCGCTTGGTTGTTCAGGCGGCGTTTGTTTTAGCTCGCTGTGATCACTTGAATTTGATGAGTTCTGCGCCTATGTCAGTGTGCGTAAGTGGTATACCCCAAGGAACGCCGGGACTCGCCACGGCGACGGTGCCGGTGCGGTAGGTGCGGTCGGTGCTGATGAGCGCGGCGTCGGCGTGCTGTGCGCGCACCGCCTTGGCCAAGTTACCTTCGCTGTCCGTCGTGACAGAGCCGATGATTAAATAGGGCCGGTCCGGAAGTTGGCCCGGCGAGTAAAGGGTGGCCTTGTCAATCACTCTAACATAGCTCCCGGCCTGGGTCTGCCAATTTTGCTGCTGGCCGACGTAGGGAGAGAAATTGTATCCGGCCCCGCAGCCGCATAAAACCGTCAAAAGCAGAATAGGGATAAATTTTTTCATAATATCTTTTTCCGCCGGGTTCGGCCCGCCGTTCAAAGTTTCAACACAATTCGTACTATTTCGATTTTTCATTAATGACATGGTATTTGCCGGCCGCCCCGTTTCCTTTTGGATATTCGGGCGGTCCGATTACCGGTGGCCGCCTCCATGCCCTCCGCCAAAACCACCGTGGGCTCCCCCACCGCCGCCAAATCTACTGCCGCCACGGAATCCACCAAAACCTCCGCCAAACCCGCCAAATCCCCACCCTCCGCCTCCGATGATCACCGGCGGCCAATAATCATAAGCCCCGCCATTGTAGGAGTCCGGGTAACCGTAATCATAAACCGGATAATCCGAACCCATCATCGTGACGGCAGGCGCGGATGTCGTTGGAGTGATCACCTGCGCTGGTGGTTGCACCCCAATGGCTCCACCTGGGGGTGGCGTGGTTGCCTGCAATTGATTCTGCGCTTGATGATACTGCTGGCTGGCCTGTTGCTGTCGCAATTGGCCGGCCCGCTGGATCAATGCTGTGGTTATCTCCTTTGGCACTCCCAAACTCTGCAAATAGAGGATTCCATCGGCGGTGAGATTATACGGCAAGTCACTGTTATTGATGTAATTGACGATGATGTCTTTGTCGATGCCTGCTTGGTGCAGCTTCACCACTTCGCCGACTCCGTAAGTCAACGCGCGAACTTGAACGACGCTGGTCGCGAGCAGCGGAGTGGCCGGCAAAGTGGCGGTTGGGTTGGCTTGGGTGGATGGGAAGGCTAGCGTAGCGCTTGCGTTGTTCGTGGCCATGCTCTGGACATTGACAGCGCCCCAAGGTGTGCCGATGCAAGCTGCTGCGACCGTGATGGTGGCCAGTGATATCCGAAATACTGACGGAGGAGTTTTCATTTTCTCAGCTTCTTTGTTTCCCATCCGGCTTAACTTATTGATTCTTATCGACAATGGCACGGTACGCGGCGGCGTGCAGAGGCGCTATAGTGTGTTCCCCACATCAGAGGATTAAACAATTAAA
>Ga0302325_10024005_pt1 | contig 12695 bp, 13 predicted proteins | sample Palsa_T0_2_FD_201948 | JGI IMG/M metagenome (GOLD analysis project Ga0302325, IMG submission 201948) | Peat permafrost microbial communities from Stordalen Mire near Abisko, Sweden - Palsa_T0_2 | ecosystem: Environmental > Terrestrial > Soil > Palsa > Peat permafrost | place: Sweden: Abisko... | reverse complement strand
CTTTTCCTTCTGCGCGTAGTAATAGTGGTTCAGGATATCTACGATCGGGTTGGTAACCACGACGATGTTATGCGGATTCAACCCTTCCCGAACGCCCTGCTCCTTGTACTCATCGAAGTACGTATAGATGACATCGGCCAGATGGTCGATCGTCGTCCTGTACTTCTCTTCCGGCATGCGCCAGTCGTAAGACCGCATGCATCCCTCGATATGAACGATCGGAATGTTCAACTGCGCCGCGGCCAGCGCGCCGGTGGTCGTGTTGGTGTCGCCGAGAAACACAGCGGCAACCGGCTCGATCTCTTCCAGGGCCTTATAGAGCTTCGTCACAACGGACGCGACCACGGCGGCATCTGTTTCGCCGCCGCAACCCAGATCCATCTCGGCCGGCTCGATATTCAGCTCGCGAAAGAAAATGCTCTTCAAGTTGTCGGAATAATGCTGACCGGACCAGATGAAAATCATCTCCATGTCGTCGTACTGGCGCAGATGGTTGATCACCAGCGCGGCACGGATCACGTCGGGACGGATGCCCAGGATAAACGCTAATTTATTCTTCTTCTTTGTCATATCGCTTTCTTTATGAAGCAAGCTCGCTCAGTATCCGGAGCCACTCCCCCGCCGGCGTGAACAAGCCCGAAAGACTAGGATACTCTGTACCCAGCAGCCTGCCCTGGTTTGGCGGTCCCTCGACCGGTTTCACCGTCAACCGCTTACCCGTAACCTCGCACCATGTCTTGAGCAGGCCGTATTTCGTGGTTGCGGGGTTCGGGCAGAAATGATGAACGCCAGAAACCGCGCGCACCTTGTCAAACGCCTCGCCGGCAATAATCGCCTCGCAGAGTTGCGCATATTGGAGCGTGGTCACACCGTTCCAATGCTGATTGATGTAACCCTGAACTTCACTGCCGCCAGGTCGCTTGTCCAGCCACTCCAGCAAACCCTTATGCCCAATCTTGTCCCGGCCAATGATCGAGCAGCGAATGTTCAAAACACAACTTGCCGGACACTCACCCAGAACCTTGGTTCGCCCATAGTGATCCACGCAATCCGGCGTATCGCTCTCCAGATACGGACGCGTGCCGCCTCCCGCAAACACGCCGTCCGTGGAAATATGGATCACCCGAACGCCCCGTTCAGCCAGCAAGTGCGGAAACAAAGCATTGACTCGGATTGCCGCTGTTACTGACTCCGACCGCGCCAAGATCCCAATACAATTGATAGCGTAATCGCAACCCGTCAACAGTGGTTCCCAGGCTGACGAATCTCCTGCCGCATCAAAGTATCCGGGCTTGTTCCGATCGGAATGCTGCGTTCCCGTAACTCGCCATCCGCACCCAGAAAGATGCCGGAACACAGCCTGTCCCAGCATGCCCCTCGATCCCAGAACCAGGACGCTCGGGGTACTCAACTTCAGAAGAACCTCAACTCCGGAAGGGGCGTCGACCACGTGCCCTGGAACCAGCTCTCCTTCGAGCGGATCAGCCCCGCGTAGTTCCAGGCCGTCACAAACATGTGATCCGGCGCGGCCCGCCTGAATTCCTCGGGAAACACAATCGGCGTATGGGTACCCGGCATCAATTTGCCCGCGCGCAACGGCGATGCATCTACCACGCCGCCCAGATAGTCCATTTTCGCCGCATTCACCCACATGGTCGCTTTTCCGGCAGCGCCGTACGCCCAAATCGTGTGCTTCGCGCTGAGCGCCCCGAAAACATCCGCTACGATCTCGATCTTCCGCAGCGACCGCGCGCCGAACTCTTTCCATGTATCGAGCTTGTTCAGGCCCGTCTCTTCCTCGTACTTAAGAATCGCTTCCGCGTTTGCGCTCAGCGCGGCCGACTTGCGCGCCGCCGTAACCCGGATTGACCCGCCATGCATCGGCAACCGCTCAGCGTCCACCACATGGAACCCATGCCGCGCCAATAATCGACCGATCGTCGACAGGCTGTAGAACGTCAGATGCTCGTGATATAACGTATCCCACTGCAACTGTTCCAGCAGATCCCCCGCGAACATAAACTCCAGGCAAAGGTGTCCATCCTCGGCCAGCACGGCGTTGGCTGCCTCCAGAATATTCTCAGGCGCATCGTTATGCGCAAAGGCATTGCTGCCTGTCACCACATCCGCCGGGCCGTGCTCCTCACGAATCTTCCGCGCCGTCTCGACATCGAAGAAACCTGTAATCACATTGAGGCCCTTCGCGCGCGCCATCTCCGTGATGTTATCCGAAATGTCTACACCGATCGCCTTCACGCCCGATGCCTGAAGCGGCGCCAGCAGCACGCCATCGTTCGATCCGAATTCCACCACCACCTTCGGATGCAGCTTCTCGATCAGCCATTTCGCGTACGCCTCGAAGTGATCCACCAGCGGCTTGATGGTGCTCGACGAAAACGAATAGTTGTGAAAGAGAATGCTCGGATCCACCGGATCCAGCACTTGCACTAACCCGCAGGTTCCACAGGTATGTATGGCAAGCGGATACTTCTGCTCCGCGAGCGCGGCTTCTTTGCCATCCAGAAATCCGCCCGCCAGCGGCAGCGGACCAAAGTCCAAAATCTGTTCTAAACCCCGTCCATCGCAGGCCCGGCAAGCTGTTCTCATGTCGATTATTTTTGTGAAAAGCGGATCTTAAATCGCGCCTTCAGAGCATAACAAAAATACTTATAAAAGGTCGCTGGTTTGTAACTGAAAGCGGTCGGACGCTGGTCGTCCGTGCGGCTCGTCAACACCACGGGAACCTCAGCATAACTCTTCGCCAGAAGCTTGCATTGATACAACTCTTCCACGATGATCGGGAACCCGTTCTCCGTCAGATTCATCTGCTCCAGAATCGCAACGCGCACTGCCCGGAACCCGTTCGTGCAATCCCGCAAGCCGATCCCGAACAGCGCCCTCGCCACCAGATTCCCCGTCCGCGAAAACACCGCCCGCTTGAAGGGCACGCCGGACATCCCACCCTCTCCCGTGAATCGCGACGCCTTAATCACGTCTGCTCCAGCCTTCATCTGTTCCACAAACCGCGGAATATCGGCCGGATCGTTCGTCAGATCGCTATCCATGAACAGCGCGTAATCGTAGCCGTCTCGCGCCGCGCGTTCCATGCCCGTCCGGAGCGCCGAACCATACCCCATATTCCGAGGATGCCGGATCACCTCAAACTTCGGGTACTGCGGCGCGATCGTCTCCAAAATCCGGGCTGTATTGTCGCGGCTCCCATCCTCTACCACCAGCAGCGCGCAACGCATCGGCAACTTATCGAGTACCGCGCAAACTTCGCGAACGCAGGCCTCAGCGCCCGCGGACTCGTTGTGCATCGGGATCACAACGCAAAAGCTCAGACCAGTCTCAACGTTCTTCGACATCCCAGATATTCCAATACCTGGAATCGAACCGGATATCGTCGCCTTTGCTCTCATCCAAGGTCGATGTAGAGAAGAACATCAGCTTCGCATCGGCCGTCAGCGACATGAACCCGTTACAGTAACCCGACGGTATGAACAACACCGACGGCTTGTGCGCCGAAAGCACATAACGCGACACGGGAGCCGCCGCATTCGGCGCTTCCCAATTGTCCACGGCGACCGCGCCGACCAACGCCGCGCCCTGCACCACGGTCACGTACTTCGCTTCACGCTTGTGCCCATGCCAGGCCCGCACAAATCCCTGCCGGTGATTGGTCACCGAGTAGAATCGCGTTACCCCCGCAAAGTCGAACTCATTGACGAAGCCTACCTCGCCCCGGTCGTCGATCCCAATATTTCCGGCGTACAGCTTTAGTTCATTGTTCATGTTCTCTGTCCCACCGGAGCGTATAGGTGGGCTGTCTGGTCCGGATCGTGGAACGCCTCAACCGCCTTAGCCGTCATCGCGACATTGCTGTATTGCGCCGAGCGGTAATGCTCATAAGCCAGTGCTTGAAACTGCAGCACCATCTCTTCCACGCCGTCTTCAATCAAGGTCGCAGCCCGGAATCCAAGCGTCTCCCGAATCTTCGTAAACGAGACGCAGTAGTTCCTGCGGTCTTGCGGATTTTCAGTGATCGATATATCGACCGGTTTACGCGCCGAAACCACTTTCTTCACACATTCCGCGAGTTGCAGGATGGTCAGATTCAACCGCTCATCGCCCACGTTAAATACCTGACTCTGCACCAATCTTTCGTCGGCCTTCAAAACCGCCGCAATGGACCGCGCGAGGTCGCGCACATGAATGAACGGCCTCCACTGGCTCGGACCCACCACGGTGATCAGCCCGTCCATCATCGCTTGCGCAGTAAAGAGATTCCCAACCAGATCGAACCGCGGCCGCCGCGAATGCCCGAACACGGTGGCAAACCGCAAAATCGTGACGAAGAAATCGTCGCCCACATTCGCCAGCAGTTCCCGCTCGCTATCGATCTTCGTCTGCGCATAGAGAGACACCGGGTTCAGCGCGTCCGTCTCATTCACCGGCGAATCGCTCATTCCGTATACTGAACAGCTCGACGCGAAGATAAACCTCCTCACGCCCATCGCCTCCGCTACCTGCCGGGCCATCCGCGTCGCAATGATGTTCGTGTGCCGTGTAAATTCCGGGCTCACCGCGCAAGCCGGATCGCCAACGAGCCCAGCCAGATGCACCACCGCCGAACAATCCTTCAGCGCCGTCGTCAGCTTGGCGATATCCGTCACGTCGCCATCGATCAGGGTGAACCGCTTATGCCCGCGAAACTCCGCGAGCGAACCTTCTCCGTACATCAACCGGTCCAGCACGCGAACCTCGTGGCCTTCGCGCAGCAACTGGTCCACCGTGTGCGACCCGATGTAACCCGCGCCGCCGATCACCAGCACCGGGCCCCCTGCCTTGCTCGCAATCCGAGCCAGCGCTCTGTGCCGGCCCGTGTGCAGACTCAGCAGCAGCCGCGCCACCACCACGGGACCCGTCACCAACATGCACCACAAAACCACCGCGGGGCCCTCGCGGAACAGCCCCCAGCCGGCCAACCCCGAAAGCACAACCGACACACAAAGCACCAGCGCCTTCACCCGCGCCAGCGTCAGCCGGAATCGCGAATAGATGCCCAAAATCAGATTGAACGACACGAAGCAAAGGCAAAGAACCGCTGTAAGCTCAATCCCTCGCAGCCAGTCGATCGTTGGCGCAAACTCAACGCAAAACAGCGTTGCACAAAGCCCAGCGATCAGCGCCGCCGCGGCATCGAACAGAAATCGAGCTTCGTTCGGACCCGTAGCTCGAATCGAAAAACCCCGGCTGAGCCTGAGTCGAATGAGCTGAAAAATTTTCATCTTTTCCTGCTGTTACTGCAATATAAACGTGGCATTCATTCCGGTGTAATAGCTAGCTCCATCGGCGCTCACGATCTTTACGGTCAACCGGTGTTCCATGTCGCCCGGAGGACTAGGTATCGCGGCGGTAAATCCCGTTTTTTCGAGTTCCGGTATCTTCAATGCCCCAACCACATCGGGACGCGCCAAGCCATACTTGGCCGGATAGAGTTTTCCGTCTATGTCGATGAATACCTTACTCGCGGGGCGTTTGACCGCTGAATCCACGGCCCAACCGACCACGGTCAACTCCCGCCCGCGCGGAAGGCGAGCCGTTCCATGGGTCAAGTCCGGTATCCCATTGATCGAGTCGATGTAGTTCATCGTTGCAGCTTGCGAAGCCGTTAGCGATTGCAATTCATTAGTGGCCGGGGCCTCCGTCTTGCTACCGCAAGATACCGACAACAACCCGGCCGCAACCGCGGCCAACAGGCACAATCCTTGAGCAGACACCTCAGGTAGTTTAACATCTGGCTACCTCTATTAATGAGAACGATATACTTCTGAATATCGAAATCCATCGGCTTCTGGCCTCCCATAGTCAGGCTTGTTTAGGCGGCGGCTTTTGCTTCCAAGGGCGGTTTGTTGAGGCAGCAGCGCTTGAATTTGATGCCTGAACCGCAGGGACAGACAGTGTTACGGCCGGGTTGAGGGGTTACTCGGATCGGGCTTTGTGCACTTTGTGCAGTTTTTTCGATTTGTTCGATGCACAATCTCTGTGTCTCATCGTTGGGCGCACTTCAATCGGACATCTGGTCTCTCGTCGTTAAGTCTACTCCAAGCCTGTGGCGGCGCATGCCGATTTTCGCTGTAAGTTGTTGATTCAGTTCATTTAGAGGGCTTGTGACTAATGTTAGCGGCCGCAAATGCCCAATATTTTAGGCAAATCTGTAAATCTTGCCAAGATTGCCTAGTATCATAGGCATAGTGCTGGATCTCATCTCACTCGGTAGCCGGATCGCCGTGCACCGTAAGACGCTCAAGCTCAGCCAGACTGCCCTCGCGCGCAAGGCAGGGGTCAGCCGTGCCACGGTGGACGCGCTTGAGAACGGACGCGCCGGGGAGATGGGCTTTTCCAAGCTCACTAAACTGCTCGCCGCGCTCGGACTTGAGTTGAAGCTTCAGCGGGCAAGCTCGGAGCGCCCAACCCTCGAAGAACTGATGCAAGAGGATCACGATGCTAAAAGTCTGGACCGACGCGGCTGAGGCGGGGCTGCTTGACGATGCCGGTGCGCCTTCCGTCCTGGAGCACGACATTCGGCCATCCTCCAATCTTCGAGATGAATCTGCCCGAGGGGTTTCTGCGCGAACGCCTGCGGCTGGCGTTCGCGAAAGCCACCGGCACATTCGACGAATTCGACCTGCTGTCGATCGTCGGCCGCTCGCAGGTTGGCCGCATCCGCCACACCGGTGGCAAAGAGGCGCTGCACGAGGACGTGCCATTTCAATCGGTCGATGAGATTCTCGAACGCAGGCGCGATGGCGGTCTGTTCCGGCACTTGTTGGAGAAGTTCGCGGCCTTTTCCGGCATTAGCGGGGTGCAGCCCAAGTTCCTGGTTCGCGACGAGAACGCGTTTGCCGGGATGGAGCATGCGGATCACCGCCGCCGCTCCTCCAACATCCGGGGGGCGACCCACATCGTGAAGTTGTGGGAGCCGAACGAATATCCACAGCTCGCCGCCAACGAGTATTTTTGCCTGACAGTTGCTCGCAAATGCGGACTCGATGTGCCGCCTTTTCGCATAGCCGAGGACGGCATGGCTCTGGTCATCGACCGTTTCGATTTGAGCGTGGACGACACCTATCGGGGATTCGAGGATTTCTGTGTGCTTAACGCCCGCAGGACCGACGAGAAGTACCGCGGTAGCTACGAGACCTCAGTGATGAAGCGATTCAACCAGTTCGCGAATTCCATCCATGTCAACGAGGATATGGAGAAGCTCTTCATCCTGATAGCGTTGAACTGCGCTCTTCGCAATGGCGATGCGCATTTGAAAAACTTTGGAATCACGTATGACGATGTCCAAGGCGAAGCTCGCCTCGCGCCGGTTTACGATCTTGTAACCACGTCCGTCTATCTCTCCAAAGACAGCCTGGCCCTGACCCTCAACGGATCGACCAAATGGCCGACAACGAAGGAACTCAGGAAGCTCGGCGAAACCAGGGGTGGCTGTACGCCAGGGAAGGCAAGGCAGACGCTGGAGCGAATTGCGGAAGCGATTCACGAAACCGCAGGAGAAGTCGGCTCCTATATGAAAGAGCATCCGGAATTTGAAGAGATTGGACAACGAATGCCGCAGGAGTGGGGATGCGGGACCGATGCCTCGCTGCGCGGTTGAAGCTGTCGCGCGAATACAGCTTTACTCGCGAGAAGATCAGTCGCGAACCACCCTTGCTCAGCTGATGCCAAAGTCTAGGTTCTTCGGACCGAACTCTCGAAAAAATGCCGATAAACAACGAGATCGTTGGCCAAAGAATGAAGCGCCGTGAACTCCGAGTCTGTTCAACTGAGGTCCAGAGCGGCTTTCAGCGCTTCTTCCACATCTCTCAGAATCTCGGAAGACAGCTCACCAAGCTTCTTACTGAGCTTCGCGCGATCAAGGGTCGTGACTTGGTGACATACGGCAAAGCACGTCCTGGGTAACCCTGCTGCGCCGCCCGGGATTTCGACAACCGTCAGGCCTCGCTTACCCTGTGCAGTGGAAGTGGATATCGGAACAACAATCATCGATTTCCAAGAAGGCGCCTGATTAAACCCGTCGTGTGAAATCACAATCACCGGTCGTCGTCCGGTCTGTTCGGAGCCTGAACGCGGAACCAAATCAGCCCAGTAAACGTCGCCGCGCCTCACTTCGAATCTTTTCCGGTATTTATCAGATGCTCAATTCCCGCCGATTCGAGCCGTGGATCCAGATCGAATTCCGACCCGGCCATTTCCGCTGCGTAAGCAGCAATCGCAGCGTGCCTGGTGGCTCGCAATTGGTGTCGCAGCCACATGTCAATTGCTTCCCTGGCCAATATAGTTGCTGGTACTTGTGTCCGCTCCGCTTCCGCCCTGAGTTGGGTATATGTTTGATCCGGCAACGGCAGATGGAAGTTTTTCATTACTCTAGCCTCAATTATGCCATAACTTAGTGGCACAGATCAGTGGCATCCGTCTGCCGGAAAATGCCTAATCTGGTAATCCGTACTGTTGTTCCTCGACCCGACTGCCGTCCGGAAGAAAAGGTACGGAACCCGTTCCGCGCCGAAGTATCTTTGGCTGCGTTAAATAAAAAACCGCCGGCTTGAAAACGCCGGCGGGTCAATACATCGCGGCTGTGATTGTCTACGCCAGATCGAACTTCGTCTGATGCAACAGCGGGTCGCTCTTCACGATCACGCTCTTTCCGAGCTCCTCTTCGATCTCGGCGAGGAAGTCGTTCGAGTTGCTCTTCAGCACTTTCGCAACCTCCGGGTTTACCCGCAGCATCACGTTGGTCTCGTCCGCCACGGCCTTCTTCATCTTGTGCGCTTCCACCAGAATCTCGCCGACAACGGTCTGCACACTCTTGATGTACCCGGCGCCTTCGCAATAAGGACACGGCGCGCACAACGTCCGCTCCAGCGACTGCTTCACGCGCTTCCGCGTAATCGCCACCAAGCCGAAATCGTTGAACTGGAGAATCTTGTAAGGCGCGCGGTCGGCCCTCATCGCCTCTTCCAGCGCCATCATCACCTTCTGGCGATTTTTGCGCTCATCCATGTCGATGAAGTCCACCACAATGATCCCGCCCAAATCCCGCAGCCGGATCTGCCGCACAATCTCCTTCACCGCGTCCGTGTTGGTCTTGACGATCGTATCTTCCAGGCGATTCGACTTCCCGACATACTTGCCCGTATTGATATCGATCGCGACAAGCGCTTCGGTCTGGTTGATCACGATGTATCCGCCCGACTTCAGCCACACCTTGGGACGCAACGCCTTTTCGAGTTCCGCCGTGATACCGAATTCTTCGAAGATCGGCGCCTGCCGCGTGTAGAGCTTGATGCGGCTTACCATCGCGGGCTGGAACCGCTGCACGAAGCGCAGCACGCTCTCGTACAGCTCTTCGTTATCCACCCAAACTGTCTTGAATGCCGAGGTCAACTGATCGCGAAGTATGCGCTGCACCACGTCGAGATCGTGATGCATCAACTGCGGCGCGGGCTTGCGTTCCACTTTCTGGCGCATGTCCGTCCACAAGTTGGCCAGGAACATGATGTCGGCCTTCAACTCTTCCTCGCTGCGGCCTTCGCCGGCCGTACGCACGATGAAGCCGCCTGGAATGCCCACGCGATGAGTCTGCAAAATCTTCTTCAACCGCAAGCGTTCTTCTTCCGAGGGGATTTTGCGGGAAACGCCGACGTGATCGACCGACGGCATGTAGACCAGGAAACGGCCCGGCAGCGCGACGTGCGACGTGATGCGCGCTCCCTTCTGCCCGAGCGGCTCTTTGGCGATCTGAACTACGATCTCCTGGCCTTCATGCAGCAGGTCGCTGATGGAGGGCAGAACCGGACGCGATACGCGCGGAAGATCCGAAACTTCTCCGCGCGATTCAGCGCGCACTTCAGAGCGTGGCTCGCGGCGTTCCTGCCTGGCTTCCGGCGCACGCGCTTCGTTGGTTTGCGGCTGATCCGTGCGGCCTTCCTGTTGCGGGCGGCCGCCCTCTTGGGGACCTCCGCGCTGCTTTCTGCGAACGCGCCGTGAAACACGATGCTGGAATCGCGGACCCTGCTCACGTAGAGTGGCGGTCAAGCTAGTGGGAATCCGCGCCGGTTCCGGACCTTCCGGTTCCACGGGGCCGCCTTCGCTGATTTCGTCTTCGATCGCTTCTTCATCCGCTTCGGAGACTTCGGCTTCGGCTACTTCCCGAGGCAGTTCCGAATCGCTAGGGACAAAGACCGGCTCTTCCGCCGCCGGCCCAGCATCCGCTTCAACCAGTGGCTCGATCTTGACTGGCTCCGGTTCCACGGCTTTGGGCTCAATGACGGAAGCCGCGGCCACAAACACGGGTTCCTGTTCTACCGCCACCGGCTCAGGCTCGGGATCGGGCTCGAACGCGATGGTTTCCATCTCCTCCGGATCGATCTCTTCCGGCTCGGCGGCCTCGAAGGAGACCGGTTCTTCGCGCTGCTCGCCAGTGTACTTGGCAAGCGACTCGCCCGGGAGAATGATCAGGTCTTCCGTCGCCGATTCAAACGATTCCTCCCGGTCAACGACCGGTTCGGTGAGCGAGGCAGGCTCGCTCGTCTGCTGCCGCGGAGAAAAATACTTCGAATCGGGAATGCCGCCGCCGGGACTCTGCGAACCGCGTCCGCCTCCGCCGCTACCACCGCTGCCGCCTCTGCGCCGCCGTCCACGTCCGCCGCGTCCACCGCGGTCTCTATCGCCGCCACGGTCTCCGCCTCGATCACCGCCGCGGTCAGGACGCTCTTCCCGCCGCACGGGCGCAACTACCGCGCTTGTTATTTCCGCAACCGCCTCGCCGTTTGCAACCGGTAAGCCTTCCGCCAAAATCGCCGCGGATCCGCCTTCCTTTTCCAGGCGCAGGACTTTATCTTCTACGGTCGAAACGATCTTGTCGTACTCGTCGTTATCTTCGAAAAAGTCGGAAACGTAGAGAAACGCGTCGCGTTCGAGTCCAATGTCCACGAATGCCGATTGCATTCCGGGCAGGACGCGCGTGACACGGCCTTTATGTATACTGCCGGCCAGCGAGTATTCCTTCTCCCGCTGGTGAAAAATTTCGACTACCTGGTCATCTTCCAGGACAGCCACTCTGGTCTCATGCCGCGTGGCAGAGACTATCAACTCTTTGGACATTCGATCCTCCGTTGGGTTCCTTCAAGAGAGGAACTTCCACCGGGAGGACCGGTTCTACCCTGCGTTGATCCTACTACGGGGTCAGTATGCCTGCGCCCATTCGCAGGACCGCTCAATAGCCGTTCCGAAACCGCCGGAATCCTACCAAACGCTCACGCAATGCCGGATGGTGGAGTATGATCGACTGCAACATCGCACCCGGGCGGGGAACCGCTCCTCTCCAGGAAGAGTCTCACTGGCTCCCAACAAAAAAATGCACTACTCGGTAAAACTGAAAAACTTTTTAATTCACAAACCTGCGTAACCGGACATTGTTCACAAGACCCAACATCAGAAACGTAGACCAGATGCTGGACCCGCCGTAACTCATCAAAGGCAACGGTATACCGGAAACCGGCATCCGCCCGACCACCATTCCCACGTTCACCAAAATATGGAACAAAAGCAGGGCAGCTACGCCCATGCAAATAAACATTCCCGCCCGGTCCGGGGCTGTCTGCGCATTCTGTACGATCTGCATCAGCAGAACGAAATAGAACGCCAGCGCCGCCATCACCCCAACAAACCCGTTTTCTTCTGAAAATGCCGAAAAGATGAAATCCGTATGCGCCACTGGCAGGAATCGCAATTGGGTCTGCGTCCCCTTCGTCACGCCACGTCCCCACATCCCTCCGGAGCCTACTGCGATCTTCGACTGCCGAATTTGGTAGCCCGTACCTTTCGGATCGGTATCGGGGTTTAGAAAAATCACTAAACGGTCCTTCTGGTAAGGCTTTAGCAATGAGAAGCTAAGGGGCACAACCAAAAGGAATAAAATCGCAAAAGCGGTCCAATACTGCCACCTCAGCCCCGCCAAAAATATACCAACCCCCAGGATCGGCACATACGTCACGGCGGTACTCAAATCGGGCTCCTTTGCAATCAGGAGCATCGGAACCAGCAGCAGGCCGGAGATCTTTAACAACTCCGGCAACTCCAATACCTCGCTCCGTAATTCCGTCATGAAGCGAGCTACAACCAATATTATCACCAGTTTCGCGAATTCGGAGACCTGAATATGGATGCCGCCGGGCAGGGCGATCCAGCGAGTGGAATTGAAGACTGTCTTCCCAACCAGAAGCACGGCAAGTAAGCCCCCCACCGCCAGTAAGTAAAGCGGCGTGAGATGGTTCATCATCGTGTGGTAATCGATCAGGGAAACCGCCCACATCAGGAAGATTCCAGCCCCGATGTAGATAATCTGTTTCCACCAGGAATCGTGCCAGACGGTGCCGTGAGTGGCGCTGTAGATTTGCGTTACCCCGAGACCGCAGATCGCCAGAACGACGAGAAACATCGGCCAGTCATAGTCCCGCAGGGAAAGGTAATCGCGCATTTACTGTCCGTAGTTTAGCGCGGGTAGCTTCACGCGAGAGCGCGCACCAGAAAATCGCACTGATTCGAAATGACTTACTGAGCCGCGACGGTCACGGAGCGGCTTCAAACTAGCGGTAAACCCGGAGGCGCCGACAAGTCCC
>Ga0302325_10024004_pt1 | contig 12696 bp, 12 predicted proteins | sample Palsa_T0_2_FD_201948 | JGI IMG/M metagenome (GOLD analysis project Ga0302325, IMG submission 201948) | Peat permafrost microbial communities from Stordalen Mire near Abisko, Sweden - Palsa_T0_2 | ecosystem: Environmental > Terrestrial > Soil > Palsa > Peat permafrost | place: Sweden: Abisko... | reverse complement strand
ATCCTTGGCCAAGGGACGTTTGCTCAGGTGGTAAAGTGCCAGAATATGAAGACAATGGAGGTCGTTGCAGTAAAAGTGGTCAAGAATAAACCAGCATACTTCAACCAAGGAACCATGGAGGTTTCGATTTTGGAAATTGTTGTCCTCTTTTTGGCCGACTAATGGTAGTTGAACAATGAAGTGGATCCCCATGATGAGCATCATATCCTCCGACTACGAGATAAATTCATCCAAAAAGGGCATTTGTGTCTTGTGTTTGAACTATTGTCTGTCAACCTGTACGAATTGATTAAACAAAACCAATACCGAGGACTGGGATTAAATTTGGTGCGAGTTTTTGCGGGTCAATTGTTGGACGCAATGTCGATGCTCAAAGAGGCACATATTATCCACTGTGATTTGAAGCCGGAAAACATTCTACTCACAGCGTACGTCTCGTTAGTATTGGTTAACTGTAGTGAGGAAAGCCCGACAATAAAAGTTGTCGATTTCGGGAGTGCGTGCCATGAACGGCATACTGTGTTTACCTATATACAATCCCGGTTCTATCGATCGCCTGAAGTCATGTTGGGATTGCCTTATTCCACTGCCATCGATATGTGGTCCGTGGGATGTATCGCCGTGGAATTATTCCTCGGTCTGCCATTATTCCCTGGAAGTTCCGAGTACAATCAAATATGCCGGATCGTCGAGATGTTTGGGTAGGGTCCCTCTTTTCTGTCTGATATAGAATGCCGCCAACCTGGATGATGGACGTTGGAAAGCAAGCTGGTGAATTCTTTGAAGTCCGGCGGGATACAGAAGCGGGACGAGGAAAGTCGTATCGCCTCAAGTCATTAGAGCAATACGGAAGAGAACACAATTGCGTGGAGCAGCCGAGTAAAAAGTATTTCAAGGGCACACTGTTGCCGGAAATCATCCAAGCATATGACCGGGACAAAGGAGGAAGCCAGAAATCAGAAATCACCGCGACCGGTATGCCTTTCCTTATTTAGCTGATATAGAACGCCACGTGCGGAATTCATTCATCGACTTTGTAAGTGGATTGCTGCGGATAAATCCTCTGGAACGGTGGACCCCGCAACAGGCACGGCTACATCCGTTTATCCTTGACACTGAATGGACGGGTCCGTATAAACCTCCAGCAGACGTACGTTCCTATACAAATACGTCGCCTTCACGAGCGCAAGCGCCAGCGCAAGCGGCACCCGTGGACACCAGTCGACGGCCAAAGCACTATGAAACCCCACGTTATGATCCTCCACCGGCTACTTACGATTCTATTCCACAGACTCAACCTCCTCAAATCTACTACTCTCAACGGCATGCTCAAGCACAACCCCCTCATCATCCACCAGCACAATATCTCCCACAACAACCACATCCTTACATATCAAACTTTACACATGCGCCTGGTATGTTGGCATATCCGCAAACGCAAGAATGGGATCCCCATCGCGGGGCACGGGTCCGAGATAATCGGCCGCGTGCAAACACTATTGGGAATCAAGACACGATTCCTTTGCAACTGCGTCAAGCATCGGCGCGAATGGATCCTGCTCATCAAATACGACCGTCTCCCGCTTACTATCCCCCACACGACATAGAAAACGAAGACGGCGAATCTACGTCACGGAACTTGTATGCTCAACCCCCGTATCCCGATAGCAACATGCGACCACGCAAAAAGTCTCAAAGTAACGTGCAGTATCAAGGAGTAGGAAGAGGACAGCCTCAAGGTCAGGGACAAATGCTGGTGCCGCCCCAACAGAACCTATTTCGAGGAAGTGCAAGGGCCCTAGAAGATGGATTGATGCCGCCGTGGCAGTGATTTTGGATGCATTGCGTGTATGTATTTGAGTAGTCGTGCATATGCATGTATGTCTATGAATAGGACAGGAATCAAGGACTTTACTGTGCTTTATCGCTATGGTACAACACGCTGCCCGCCAAATCCCCGTCAACTCCCTTTGTACATAAATATCATACAAAAATACCTTGCCATAATTTCGACACAAACTTTCGGTCCAACAGGTCCCAGCCCCCCAAATTGTCCTCAATAGCGACTCTCAGAGGCTTAATACCGCTCCACACTCGCTCCACATCTCGAAAGTATGGCAGTACAAGACCTCTTGTGAAGTCGTTTTCTCTCCGCTGGAATCCATCTAGTCCTTCCGACTGCAGGACTAGTCTATCGAACGCTTCTGTTACAGGAAGATGGTTTTTTCTCTCGCAGTCTCCTTGATAAACAAACTCTCTTGTGACTGCTAGGGATCGTGTGAGCCAGATGGTTAAGCCCTGGCGAGATGGTCCCGAGATGTCGGCGGCGTGCAGCAGGAGTGCTGGTAGCGACAAGGCATGGGTACAATCCCCGTTGCTAGCCCGCCCTGGGCGTTTTGGGGGATAGTTCTGTGAGTAAAAGTCGTCTGGTAGATGTCTTAACGCCTGACATGTAACATGATGCTGTGCCATATCCGTTCCTAGAATACTGGAGCGAAACGTCGCCAACACCGCCAGCCGATCTTGAGGTGAAATCTTGGATAGAATACCGTACTCATCCAACAGTTGCTGGCCTAGATCTGCAGAGTATGCTTCCAACGTTGCGTCGGCGCCGTATTTTTGGCCGAGCGGTGTTTTCGCCGCTACCTGGTATCGATTGTTTGTGCCGGGATGACCGACATCATGGGCATGCGCCGCGAGGAAACACGCTGCTATTTCCCATTCAGACATTTTTGCGGCCCCTCCGCATTCCAGCAGGAGATGACACAGCACCAGGAGCACGTCGGTCGCATGTGTGAAATTGTGATATGTATTTGTCGGCACGTATTGATCGGCCAATGCCTCGAGGTAGTTTATGAAGGTATTCAGGGGGATATCGAGCGTCCTGTGGATTCCCACACGGTACGCGAGGTCGACCGACAAAGCAATCAATTGATCGCGAGTCCATGTCCAAATGTCCAGTCCGAGCTGCTGTTCCTCGTAGCGCTGGTCCCGTAACTCCTTGCGAATCTGCGTCAGTTGACGTCCACGTCTCGAGAAGAGTACCTTCTTGACGACGCTGTGGTCGCGCGTTTGCTTGAGATCTGCCCATTCCCGTTCGACCGAGCCAACCCCCATGTCGTTGTGCGTTGACTCGTTTCGTCCCAGGACGGATTGTTCGACCGATATGCGAGATGGCTGGACGCTGGTTGGCTGGTGCATTTGTGGAGAGAGTTGCGGGTTTATTTGTTTAAATATATGTAGGGACCGCAGGCCAGGGCCCGGACAGCGCTCCGGACACGCAGGGCGCATCCTGGCGCATCTGGGCGCAACGGCCGCCACGTATCACACACGTATCACAACAAAGCAGCACGCAGGCGCATCGGAATGCATACACACGCATATTAGATAAGGTTCGGTAGCACAGGCTAGATCTCACAGGCTAGATCTACGATCGACTAGCTACATACATATTACGTCGCTGTTGTTTCTTTGTCGTCGTTGAACTTAATCGAGATGCTATTGACGCAGTGTCGTTCATCGATCTTATCGCCATTGGCATGTCGGAAGCCTTCTCCTTGAAACACATGACCCTGAATTAATTAGCGTTATTCTTGGTCGGGAGGTCGTGCCAGATGTCCGCCACACTTGGCGCAAACAATTTCGATGCGCTTCATACCCCACGCATTGTCCTCATGGCGCTTGATTGCGCCGGGGATTCTACATCAGCAAGACAAAGCAGGAGGAGGACTACCCTTCGGCAAACGCGGGCCATCCGCATCCAGAATCAAACTTCGAGGAGCTCTTGTAAAGAGGCGCGCCACAGGCACCGCAATTGTACACGCCCTCACCCTTGAATTTCTCGTATTCTCCTGTCCCGGCCATCTCTGTGCCCTTCTGTCGGAGGATGCGGAACTATGTTAGTAGATACCACACGGACATACCTGTTCCGGGGAGAGGACGGCCCTCCACTCTTGGTCCGATTTCTGGATGGGATACGACTCGGTAGCGCTGGAACTTGATCCGCCCATTGCGTTGAAAGTAATCGTTCTGGCTAGTGGAATAGAGACCGAGACCGAAGATGTCTTTAGGATTCGTAGCGGTTGCAGTCGGACAGCCTGATATATACTTCGCATACAAGGCTGTGCGGCATGATTTGGAATCGAATTCTAAATAAATTTACAAGTGACAAATAGTGATTACGTCATGATCTTTGTGTGGAACTAATGAATATCTACAGTCTATGCAGATGCAACGGAAGAATCTAATAATGCAGCTTTATGATATGCACACCTCACCCGATATAGTCAGGCTCATCCGCCAACAACGGCCTCTTCAACTGTACCAACAACGAGTCCAAATCCACAAAATTCTTCTCATTCCTCGCATACTTTCGATGTCGTTTCGTTTGCGTGTGCTTTCATCAGTGTTATTACGGGGGGGAGACGCACCTCCTGATAATCGTCATAACGATCTTTACAATTCTCGCAGTATCCCTCTTTCTTCTCTTTCTTCGTTTTCGTCTTGGCCAGTTGTTCCCGTAATGTCTCGACCTTTCTCTTCTTTGCGGGAGGAGGCATATTCGTAACAGGCATCAATCGACTCTTCAAATCCCGTACTTCTCTCGACAGACTTCCCTGGCCATTGACAACGCCGCCCAGACCACTCAGAGCAGAGGTAACGCCACACGTGGTGGTACTTCGAATGGCACTGAACGCATTCGACGAGTTGATTATCCCCGACGCAGGCTGATCTCTCTTGTTTTGAATTTGTGTGTTTTCTTGAAGTGGCTTGGGAGCATTGGGTCTGGCATAATGTTTCGCATCTTCCGCGGGTTTGTGTTCTGGACGAGGACGCACAAAAGGACAATTGCCCTCTTTGCACGCCCAGAACATGGGCCATAGGCCGTCGGCTCGATTCGATCCCTCGGGATACTCACGCACCATGATCGGTTTATGGACTTCTGCCATATCGGAGACGATTATATATGGACCTTCGAAGTAGACGTACTCCTCCCGAGGAACGGAGGGATCCGTTTCGGTTGTTCTTCCTGTGCGTTTCTCGGCTTTAAGTGCCGCGGACAAGTGCAGTGGATTAATAGTGGTAGGTTGTGGAGGCGTAGCTGGTGCAAGTGCCCGTAAAATCTTTTTGAATTCTAATCAGCATGGAAGAAAGGGGGAATACTTTCGGAACTCCATATTTTAATACCGAGTTCGCGGGCACGGATGAGAATGTCTTTGACTGGAGGTGTAGGTTCTTGGCGATGGAGATCTGCTTTGTAGGATGTGGTTCGCAGTCGGGGGGGTTCTTGCGGGGCGGGGGATTCGCGGGTCGATGGCATTTCGCGTGAAGTCACGACAATCGTAACCGCATTGGAAAAGAATTGTTCGACTTTCTACTATTACTCTCAACCTTCTAGTCAGGGACTACCCCTCCGAGACGAACAATCCATCTCGTTGCTTGTTCTTTGAACGTCTCTTCTACGCCATCAAAGTAGAATGTCGACCTCGAAAACGTAACCTTCATCGATCGACGCCATTGCTGCATGTCCTTGTCGGGCTCCTGCTGCGCGGGATCATTGGTCTGTTGCCTCTGGCGGGCCTTGGTCTCCACCCGTGGCAGCGGTTGCTTGAATTGAGGCGCTGTTCTGACCTTGACAGTGCGTGGCGACTTGAATGCGCCAAAGATGTGTGTTTGCAGATTCTCCTGTCCGCCTGTTATCTGCGCATGCGACCGTTTCTGCCCGACAACGGATGTTTTGGATTCAAAGAACTGCGTGTTTACAGTCCGCGAGGTGAGAGGCTGACGGACGGCAACAGGAGACGCCATCCTGTCCAGCAGTCAGTCCACGACGGTGACCGTACGCCGAAGCAAATGCAATGCAATGCGAAAACAAGCAAGGCGACCACTTACTGTGTGTCGACTAGTATGTATTGTGTGTGATTTCCGTGTGTTTACAACTCGCCAGCCATCTCCTCGCGCGCGAAGCCCTGTCTGTCCCGTGGCCCTAGAAATGTCGTGAATTCCTATAATTAGCTAATCCCGCGGTTCTAAGTGACTTCTCAGTTGAGATTGCGATTTGGACGTGGCACAGCCAATCCGAGGGTTGGTTTCCCCAAGTCGGGTTCCAGGCTGCAGCCTACCACATTATCCGTGCGTGCCAAATAGTCCACGTCTCGTCTCGCTCGCTTGCCCCAAGTCAGCACTCGCCCGCCAACCTTTTTCGCACCACGACACGCCTCGCAACAGCTGCTGCATCCACCGCGCCCTGGTCCAATCTCTCTCTGCCAGCGACATTTTGGGTGGTTGACCCGGTCAACGCTTGAATCAATCACTTGTGTTCGAGGGATACAATTCGTTGTTGAAGACATGGCTGATGATCCTTCTTTTGCTGAGGATGGCGATGTCACCTCCACAACCGTCAACGTCAACGGATCCACATTGTCCCCCGCGCAGCAACGTCAATTAGAAGCTGATACGCAGCAGGAAGTCGCTCCCCCAACTCGACACTCGCGCAAACTGAGCACTCCGCCAAATCTTTTGTCTGAAGGTGACTTTCCTTCACTTGGCAAATCAACCCCCGCTGCGAAACCAGTCTCTTCATGGGGCGCAAAACGATCACCACCCGCTACAAACGGCACCAACGGCACCAATGGTCGCTCCCCCAATTCATCTCGTGCATCCACGCCGGCACCTGCCCCTCGCATTCCCGGTGCAAAGAATCTTGCCTCGCCATTTATCACTGAAAATGTTCGGTTCAACAAGAATCAATTGGCGGCTCCTAATGGCAATTTCGGTGCCGTTTGCGACAAAATCGCAAAATTCACCGGCGTCGAAAAGATTACTGTCACCCGTATGAGAGTGTCTGAAGTTGTCACCTTTTCAATCACTGGAAAGCCAGAGAATATCGTCAAAGCACGCAATCGACTGCAGAATGAAGTCGGCGTCAAGGTGGTTCTATTTTGGTCAAACTGATTGTAGAGAATTGAAAACGTATCAACGCCATCGAGTGTTCTACCGTATATCATCGGAAAGAAAGGCGTTGTATTGAAAAATATACAAGACCTCTCGGGCGCAAATGTCAAAGTTCCAAAGCGGGAGGAAAACGACAACACGCCCCCCGAAGAGGACGAGATGGTAGAGATCCAAATCGAGGGCGTAGACGCCGCCATCGCCAAAGCCAAAGAAGAAATCGCAAAGATCGTGGACGAAAAAACATCTCGAAAAACAGAGAAATTAGACATCCCGGCAGACTTCCATCTCTTGATTGCCGGCCCCAACGATATCAACATCCAAGAATGGGAATCCGACGATCTCAAAATCCGTATCCCCAATCCCCACGCCTCGACAGACGAACACATTGTCCTCACTGGGCACCGCGATCTCGTCGCTGAAGCACGCGAGAAAATCGAGGCAAAATACCAACAACTCAAATCGACCACTGCAATTGTCACGATGGACGTCCCCCGCTCACAGCATCGTTTCCTTATCGGTGATCGAGGCGAGGGGATCAAATCGTTTCTCGCGGAAACTGGCTGTGCGATCGTTGTGCCGCCACTCCGTGTTGAAGCGGGAGACAGTGTGGCGATTCGCAGCGAACGATCAAAAGTTGGCCTGGGATTGGATAAACTGTTTCAACGGGCCTCGGAAGTCACCCTGCTCACGGTGGATTTCCCTGGAATTACTGCAGATGAAGAACATGCAAAGAATGTGTATCGGTATGCCAAGCGACAGAATTTGTTTTCACGACAAGCTACCGAGGGTGTCAATGTCAGTATCAAAGGCCCCACGAACCCTATTGAAATCGACGGCAAGGATGCTGCAAAAGTACAATCTGTGCAAAAGTCTTTGGAAAGTTTATTGAAATCGCTTCCTCGGGAAAAGTTTGATACCATCGAAATCGATCCCTGCGTCCACGGTGTCTTGATCGGAAAAAACGGCAAAGGTGTACAGTCCATCAAAGACCAATTTGACGTCTACTGCATTTTCGAAGGCCAAGAAGATCCGGAGATTCACCTCATCTACGAGGGCACAGATTCCCCTGCATCCGCATTAAATGCCGCCAAAGAACATATGCAGCAACTAGCGGCGACGACTTCCGACATTGACGAACGAAGCGTTCCTGTCCCTCGAAAATACCATAAAATCGTCGTCGGACCCAACGGCACGACATTGAACGCTCTTATCGGCGATGTAGGGAATAATCTCCGCGTGTACGTCGGTGGAAAATCCCGCGATCCAGAGAAACAGGACGATGTCGTGATTGTCCGAGGCCCTTCCAAGGACGTCGAGCGCATCGCCAAGAACATTGCCGACCATGTTGCCGAGGCCAAACACACCGAATTCCTTACCTCGCACGTCGAGGAATTCAGTATCCCGGTGGACTACTCCAAAAACATCATCGGCAAAGGCGGAAAGCGAATCCAGGAACTCCGTGATCGATTCGGTGTGCAAATCAAAGTCGATGAAGGAAAAGTTCATATCCAAGGAGTCAAGAAGAATGCCGAAGAGGCACGAAAGTCGATCCAACAAACGGTGTCTGAATTGAAAGATGATACCATCGAGAGACTACCCGTCAAGAACGAGCATCACGGCCATCTCATCGGCGAGAAAGGTACCTCCTTTGAAGATTAGACTAATTTTTTAGGCGCTAATGTGCGGCGATTACAGGAACGGTATTCTGTGCGAATTCATTTCCCTCGGAGAGAAGACGAGGAGGAACGGAACTCGTTACCAGATGAGGAGAAACCACGGAATGCGGATGAGATTGTTGTGCGAGGACCAAGCAAGGGAGTCAAATCTGCAGTGGACGAATTAAAAGCTCTCTTGGAATACCGAATACAACATTCTCATACCGCGGAAATCGAGATTCTTGCACGGGGACGACAACGTCTCCTCCGCAGCGGCGGTATAGTCCACTCTCTCCGACAAGACCCCGGACACGTACGTATCGATGTCCCCTCGCGATCGGAAGACGAAAAGGACAACAGCTTGCTCCGAATCCGTGTGGAAGGAACAGATGCGTTCGTCAAAAAGGCACTCAAAGAAATCAGTTCTCTACGAGATGAAGTCAAAGGAGAAACCATCCGAACATTATCGATTGATCCAAAACATCATAAAGGATTAATTGGTCCTGGAGGACGATCGATTCAAAAATTAATAGTCGAGGCAGGGGGACCGGAAGATCGGTCTGCGCAAGCTCGAATCGTCAGGTTTCCTCGCCAGGGAGATGATAGTGACAAGATTGTATTGACTGGTCCGCCTGATGTTGTTGATAAGATTTCTGAAAAGTTTTTGGAATTTGCGGCTAGAGAGACGGTGGAAGTAGACGTTCCGACAGATAAACTAAGTTGGATTATCGGGACCGGGGGGAAGAAGAGGATGCAATTGGAGGCAGAGTACGATGTCACGATATACGTACCTCAGATCAATCGTGCAGTCAAGGGAACGGAAAAAGTAAAAGTCACCGGCAAGCCTGAACAAAACGAAAAGGCCAAGAAAGCTATTCTTGTACGTCTCCTTTATTGTATTACTAACGACAGGACATTGTCAAAAGTGGCGACGGCGTTACTGTCCAGGTTCCAAAAAGACTGCATCACAGGGTCTCCAATGACGGACGGACGAAAAATCAACTCCGTCAACGGTTCCAAGTCTACGTATCCCATGACGGCGTTGAATTACCAAAAGCAACTGCGAACGGCGACCTAGGCCGCATTGATGAAGAAGAGGAAGAGAAATATTCATGGCACGTCATTGAAGACCCCTCCTATTCTGACGAGACCATTCCCTGGAAACTCCGGGGCTCCGGCGACACCAACCTCCAAAAAGCCAAAGAATTCCTCGACAATCTCATTTCATCCATGCAAGGCCAAGGAAATTGTACCGGCTACCTTGGTGTCCCGCCAGAACACCACTACCTCGTCATCGGCAAGGGAGGCCAGAGAATCGGAGTCGTAAGAGAGGAAACGGGATGTACAGTGGATGTTCCAAAACGAGGAGACGGGAATGACACGATTGTAATTCGAGGAAGTCGTGAAGGTGTAGAAAGAGCAAAAGAGTTAATTGTGGAGGCAGTGGAAGAGGAGAAGCATCGATCTAATGGTGCGAGTCCCCATCGTAGGCGATAGCCTCGACACTGGCGTGTGTTTCAGCATTTTGGTTATTTTTTGCAGAAAATTTGCTTAGCATTATCATGTAGGATGTCAATCGATAGCCTCAAGGACTTTAAATACTTTTGCCAGATCTGCTCGTCCAGATGTCCTTCCGTTTTCAGCTTCAGACCGCAACGAAACACAGAAGCATGAAGGCTGCCGTTATCCGGATCGCTCGCAGACAAGCCAACAATTCTTATTTATCGGCTTGTCATCTCCGACCTCAAAATTTAAGCAATAGTGAAAGGCTATCATATCAAACTCAGATTTTGAATGACATACCATACGCCACTGCGTTGGCCGCCCTTCCGTGCTTAGCCAAGTCCGCCGGGGTGACTCGGCATTTCAAGCCGAGCGACCCGCACAACTCCCGATCGGCGTTACTATTGCCGACTGCCGCGCCCGGGCCAACCACGCTCGGTTTCCCCACACCCGACGCGCACATAAAACCGCACAGAGGCCCACCGCGGCCATCAATCTGAAAACATGCCTCTCGAATTCGTTCCCTTGCACAAGACCTTTGCAGCAGAAGTTCGGGGCGTCGATTTCTCGAAACCGGTCCCGCGGGAGGTCGCGGACGAGTTGATCCGTGCGGCGGACAAGTACGGTGTGCTTGTGTTTCGCAAGACGGGGTTGACCGACGAGGCGCATATTCAGTTCTCGAAATGGTTTGGGGATTTGGATGATATTTCGGGGTATATTGCGCCCGGGGTGAAGATGTCGCGACGAACTCGATTCTTGGAATTGTTTGATGCGTCGAACATGGATGCCGATGAGCGGGTTCTGCAGGAACATGAGAAGCGATTTCAGTATAATAAGGTACATCTCACATGGCTTCGGGACTTACCGACCGCAGGGCAACGCATTATGGCACGTAGACTCCTCCTTCAATGCCCGTCGGGCGTCCTATTCGCTCTTGTTGGCACATGTTCTTCCGGAGAACAGGGCCGGCGACACTCATTTCGCCGACGTCCGCACCGCCTACAAGAACCTCCCCCAAGCCAAGAAAGATCAAATCGAAGGTCGCCAGTGCGCTCACTCTCTCTGGCACTCGCGTAACCTTGCTGCTCCAGGATACGTTGCCGGCGACCACGAGGCCAAGGCCAAGCCAGGGGCTGTCCACGATCTCGTCCAGACGAATCCCGACGGGACCAAGACCATGTATGTCGCTGCGCATGCATCTCACGTTGTCGGCATGGACAAGGAAGAAGGCTTCAAATTGATCTGGGAATTGATTGATCATGCCACTCAGCCTGAATATGTCTTGCATGTCGGGTGGGAGAACCCTGGCGATCTCGTCATCTGGGATAACCGCGCAGTCATGCACCGTGCCACTGAATTCGAGGGACAAACTGTGCATCCCCGGGATATGCGTCGTACGACCGTCCACGACGGAAGTCCCAATGGCTTCGGACACAACAAGGTCTACATCAACAACGGTGTCTACGAGCCTACTCAATTAAAAACGGGAATGGGAAACCATACTTATGCAAAGACAAATGGTGCGAAGTGTTTGACGAATGAGGGTGAGATTGACGGTGACTGGTATATGGAGAGAGAGGATCTTGGTCTGCCACGAACGGATGAGAAGAAACGGGGTCAGGCTAATGGGGTAAAGGGAGCGAATGGTGTAAATGGGGTCAATGGACATGAGATCAAGGTCCAGCCAAATGGAATTGCCGCGCATTAGTGTAGATAAATAATATCATGAGTTACTGCATACGTCTCCAACGGATGATGAATCATGTTGACCATTGAGTTTCGTTATTCGGGCAAACAAACTTTGTCTATCGCACTACAGACAGAGCTACTTACTGAGTCATATTCTTAATCGACAAAACCTCGATCCAATAACCTACTGTTAGCCCATCCATAACTCAGCATACCATCGGGATCCAAAATAAACGCAATATTCTTCATACTCCCTTCCTCAGGTCTCTTCTTAAACCTGACTCCTTGCTCCGTAAATTTATCACACGCATCCTTGATATCATCCACACTAATAGCAATATGTCCAAATCCCTTTGGCTCCTCGTTCCCACTGACATATCCCTTGAACTCGGGGTCGTGCTCGGTGCCCCAGTTCCAGCACAATTCCAAGAGCCCCTGGTGATCGGACATGGGCGACACGCCCTCCTTTTGCGATTCGACTTCTGCGCGGGTGGGAAGGGATTTCTCATGCGAGGGGAAGGCGAGGAAGAAATTTGTGAACTTGCCCGCGGGATGTTCTGATTTGCGGACCAGTTCCATGCCCAGGACGTCTTGATAGAACCTGCCACCGTCAGCGGACACGCACGAGGGATCGGGGAGTGTACTTGAGAGAGACTTTGGGATCCTTGATTCGGAACATGGTGTGATTGAGCCTGTAATCGAGGATATCAGTCTTATCTTTCTTTGCTTTCTGTTGGTCGATGAGTTCGACCCAGTAGCCGTCTGGGTCGAGGGCAAAGGCAATGTTCTTCATTCTTCCGTCGGTAAGCTTTTTCTGGAAGGGGACGCCGAGGCCCTCGAGGCGGGAACAGGCGTCTTCCAGGGCGCTGACGGAGATACAGATCTACGTTAGAAG
>Ga0302325_10024003_pt1 | contig 12696 bp, 8 predicted proteins | sample Palsa_T0_2_FD_201948 | JGI IMG/M metagenome (GOLD analysis project Ga0302325, IMG submission 201948) | Peat permafrost microbial communities from Stordalen Mire near Abisko, Sweden - Palsa_T0_2 | ecosystem: Environmental > Terrestrial > Soil > Palsa > Peat permafrost | place: Sweden: Abisko... | reverse complement strand
CCGTTTTGGTCGGTTAGTCGGTCTTCTGTGTGATCGTCAGTTTCCAGCGAATAGTTTCGCCAATTGAGCCGAACTGTCATTCCCGGCAAGGGCTGCCCTTTCTCATCGACTGTCCACACTTCCCACTTCGGCGAGTCCAGGGTAGAAATAACAGGATCAATTGCCAAGAGGAGAAGTGCTGCTGATGCGACAGCAAAAACAGCAAGTAGTCGAGAAGATTTCATTTGTGTATGACGCGGATGCTAGTTCAGAATCAGGCTGCGAAGCAAGCATTTGGGTCGATACTCCATCTCAACTCCCGGTTAGTCGGATTACCGGACAGATACCGGTCTAGTACTCTGGGTTTCCGTAACCGCGTTACGTAGGGCTTACAGGGCTGGGTTACCACACGACTTGAAAGAGGATTTACTGAACTGCTTTTCGCTTTATGGGCGCTGTTTAGTAGCCCGCGTGATACATGAAAGCTACGACGCCAGAGGCGAGCAGGCAATAGATTCCGAACCAATACCAGCGTCCACGCTCGAGCCAGCGGCTTAGCCATTCGAGCGCTATAAGCCCCGCTAGAAATGCGCAGAAAGTCCCTAGCAGGATTGGCCCTATTGCGGATGCGACACTCGCGCTGCCGCTTAGCTCGTGGGCTTTCATCAGCCGCAGCAATTCTCTCCCGTCGGCTACAGGAGTCAGGATCACCGCCAGCGCAAAGCTGAATTCTTCGGCGAGCACCCGAGCCGCGCCGACGAACATTCCCGCCGAAATGGTGGCGCCCGAGCGCGAGAACCCTCTAAATGGCAGACACAAGCCCTGCACGGCGCCGATGATCGACGCCTGTTTGACATCCAGGACAGGACCGGCAGGGGTTGTCATTACCGACGCGCGATGCCTTTCGTACATTCCCGCTACGAAAATCAGAATCCCGGCGGCCGCCAGAGCCGGAGCGATCCATTCCAGATGACTGAATAATTGCTCCACTTCCGCCTTGGGAGTGCCACGAAGCCATACCTTTTCAATGAACAGGATCAGCGCTTCACCGATGACGCCCGTGAAGATTGTGGCAACAATCAGCAGGAACGCGGAATTCTTAAAGGTCTCGGAATCATAAAAAAACGCCCGGCGCCACTCCCTCCAGAAGTACAGAATTATGGCGCACATCGTGCCGGTGTGGAGCATCACGAGGAGGAAAGTTGACTCGGGAGCTGAGGGGTCAATCCTCATGAGCTTTTCTGCCACGACTACGTGCGCGGAACTTGATACGGGCAGCAATTCCGCAAAACCTTGAATAAAACCGAGAATGATTATGTGCCAGATTGACATTTTTAGACTGTAGCATCTCTTCGGCGCTGATTCGGTGAGCGAAAACTCGTGTGGTGACGCGGTAGTAATCTGGCAACCGGGACTTTAGCGGCCAGAAAGAAAAAGCAGATCCTTCACTTCGTTCACGATGACAACGCGGGGGGGGGGCCTGATCTCGGCGAAAACGGAAGGCGCGTGGAGCGCCGCATCAAACACCCATCCTTGCAGGAGGGGCAAGGGTGGGGCACCGGCAAAGGCCCGGAGCGATGGCTGGGCGCGGCTGTTGCGAGGGACAGCGAAGGGATTCGCGAAAAGGCTTGTTACCGGGGCGGGAAGGACTATTATGATGCGCGAACCGAATGTCCAGAGGATCTGAATAGGGCTACATCTCCAGAGGCTGGGATACTCGGCGGCGGTGGGGAATTGCTCGCTGTTGGCTTCTTTGTTTTGTGCGGGATTTGTTACCGGGCAACTTGGTGAAAGCGGGCGCTTCGAGATAGGCGGCGCATAAGGGGATGGATGCTATGCGAACAATTTGGATGAAGCTGGCCATCGTTCTGGCGGTGGCGTTTTTTGGTTTGCTGGGGATTGCGGCAATCTCTGAGACTGAGGCACGGGCTCGGGCTGGTGCGGCGGCTGCGCAGGCCAATGCTAATGGCTTGGCCGTGGGTGCCGAAAACATTGGCGGCGTGGTTACCAGTTCTAAGGGGCCGGAAGCCGGGGTGTGGGTGATTGCGGAAACGACCGACTTTCCGGTGAAGTTTCGCAAGATCGTGGTTACCGACGAGCAGGGGCGCTATCTGCTGCCTGAACTGCGCAACGCGAATTACAAGGTTTGGGTGCGCGGCTACGGGCTGGTGGATTCGGAGCCGGTGAACGCCAAGCCTGGGAAAGCGCTGGCGCTTACCGCAGTGATTGCTCCTGACGTTCGTGCTGCGGCGCAGTATTATCCCGCCAACTACTGGTATTCGTTGTTGAAGATTCCGCCCAAGAGCGCATTTCCTATGAAGGTGCCGCCGGCGCCGCCTCAGGACGAGGACGAGCGTTTCATCGATTGCCGGGGGAACGACGTGCAGTGCAATGCCGTGTCCAATGCGGGGAAGCGCCCCAGCCCGCCGCACATCGGGTGGATCAACCTTCCGGACCTGCGCAATGGGCACGAGATCGCGAACCAGGCGCAGTTTGTGTTCAGCATCAAGCGCGGGTGTGAAGACTGCCATCAGATGGGGAACAAGATCACGCGCGAGGTCAACAAGAATCTCGGCAGCTTCGATTCACCCGTCCTGGGCTGGGAGCGCATGCTGAAGTCCGGCCAGGTGGGCGGAGAGATGCTGGCGGATGTGGATCATCATTTTGGGCATGACGCTGGGCTCGCGATGTTCGCGGATTGGTCCAGCCGGATCGAGGCAGGCGAGGTGCCGCCGGCGCCGCCGCGGCCGCAGGGTCTCGAGCGCAACGTGGTGCTCTCGATATGGGACTTTGCTTCGGACCGGGCGTTTGTCCACGACGTGGCTGCGGGCAATTCCTACTATCCGACAGCGAACGCTTATGGGCGCATCTATGGAACGGACAATGCGTCGGGCGTGGTGGAGTGGATCGACCCTGTGGAGTACACCAAGGGCACGATGATGCCGCCTGGATCGGACGGCGCCTCCAAAGCAGGGCCCGGGCCTGCGCTGTACAACGAAATGTCGTCGCCGTTCTGGGGCGATGAGATCGTGTGGAAGGCTGCCATCGGCGGAGCGGGAGGGCCGGCCATCGACTCGCAAGGCCGCTTTTGGTACTCGAGCAGGCCTACCACGCCGCCTACCTGGTGCGGGAAGGGCTCCGACAATGTTTTCGCGAAGAACTTTCCGGTGAGGGGCAGCGGGCTGGTGGTCTACGATCCCAAAACGCACCAGCAGACTGTGGCCGGAAATTGCGGCACAGCGGGGAGCCACCGCGCGTGGTCGAACGACAAGGACGAAACCCTCTACACAACCATGCAACCGGACGAGCCATTTCGCGATACCGGCGGGTTCGCGTGGTTCAAGACGCGCGTCTGGGAGCAAACGCACGACGCCGAGAAGGCCAACGGCTGGTGCCCGGGCGTGATCGATTACAACGGCGACGGGAAAATTGGCGCGTACACAACGCCCGACCAGCCGGCCGATCCGAAGCTGGATCGGATGCTGAGCGGGGTGATTCCCTATGGGGCGGGTTCGAACCCCGTCGACGGAAGTTTCTGGGTTGTGGGCGGAGTGATCGGCGGGCCCAAGACGGCCATTCCGGGGAAAATCGTGCGCTACAGCATGGGGTCGAATCCTCCGGCTACCTGTACGGCCGAGGTTTACGAGCCGCCGTTTAATAATCCGAAGGCTCCTGGAGTGGAAGGGTACGGCACGCAGGGCGTGGAAGTCGACAGCAAGGGGCTCGTGTGGGTGTCGCTCGGGGAGAGCGCGCACCTCGCCAGCTTTGACCGCAGCAAGTGCAAGGTGCTGCGGGGACCGACGGCCACGGGCCAACACTGCCCGGAGGGTTGGACGTTGTATCCGGTGCCGGGTCCCACGTTCAAGGGAACGGGCGTACGGTCGGACTACTATTATCTGAGTTGGGTGGACCGCGAGAATACGCTTGGGCTGGGGAAAGATGTGCCGGTCATTGACGGCACGGGCTCCGATTCGCTGATCGCGTTTCTCCCGGACAAGAAGAAATTTGTTTATCTGCGGGTGCCGTATCCGATGGATTTCTACACGCGGTCGATGTCAGGGCGAATCGACGATCCCAAGGCGGGGTGGAAGGGGCGCGGGATTTGGGCGGGGGACAACGAGAGAGTGGTGTGGCATATCGAAGGGAAGGGGAAGGGTACTACGAGCGAGGTTGTGCATTTCCAGATGCGGCCTGACCCGCTGGCGAAGTAGTCAAGCCTTTTCGGTGGGTGGCCGATTCTTCACGCGCGACGGCGCTTCCCGGAGCAACCGATCAAGCAGGGTGTCCGTGCTGCCGGGTGCAGGCTTTTAACCCTGCATCATCCCATCACCCATGTCATCCCTATTAATATGATTCCCACAAACAGTAGTACGACACCAATTCCAATCATGACAGCCACCGCCCCTCAGTAATTTCCTTGCAGCATGCGACAGCGTGTAATTCAGGATGTTTTTGTGGGCCCTGTGCCATCCATCCGTTGGGTCAATAGAGCACGGATGACACACCGGATTTCAGCAGCGACTTCTTTCAGCGACTTCTTTCAACATGGGAACCGACATCATCTGGGGGCATGAGTTTTGAGTCAAGCCAAATATCTCGTACTAGCAGTACCGAATTAATGAGGCTCAGCTCTTGGGACGACTCCCGTTTGGTCAGATTCCCTGGACAAATGCGGGTCCTGCACTCCACATGCGGCTGGCCGACTATGGACGCACTGCCACACTTATTCCGTATAGCAAGCCGTCTCTTTTGGGGTGCACTTCGCGGAGCCAGTGCAGGGAATATCCGCTGCGCCGCTCACAATGCCTCCCCTTGCGGCGAGTCGAGGATTTAGTCCCCTGTTTCAGGAATACTTAAAATCCACGGGCCCGTAAGTGTGGCCTGCCGATGCGGTGGGAGTGAACGGCGTAGTGGCGTCGGTGTAGACGGCCGATGTTACGCTGGCGGCGGTCGTAGTCTGAACCGTTGTGTCGTTATCGTAGAAGAAGTCACCGCCGGCGATCTCGGAACTTACCACGTAAAAGGCGGCATTGGCGTTCAGAGTTATCGGAGCCGCCAGCGCGGCATACACGAACGCATTCAACGTTCCGCCGGCCATGTTGACGGAGACGGAGCCGCCCATAACGTCCAGCCCGCTTGTTGCATCGACAATTTTAACCGTGTGGCTGTTGGCGTTTCCCTGGGCGAACATGCGCCCGAGGGCATACACAGTGAGCGAGTTTGGCCCCACCTTGATGGCCATTCCCGCGAAGCCGGTAAAATCCTGTTTCGGTGTGCCGGGCGTGGCGTTCACCACAAAAGGAGTCATGACGGGAGTTATTGCCATCGGAGTCGCAGAGGCCTGGTTCGACGGATCGCTGTTTTGATCGCCGTCCGCCAGCGCGATGACTACGTAATAGTAGGTGGTGCCGTTCGTGAGAGGAGTGTCGAGGTAGTTTGTTTGTGTTCCCGGGACGGTGAAGGAAGTGTCATAAGGGCCCCCGTCGGTGGTTCCGCGCTGGACGGTGTAGCTATCGGCGCCGGAAGAAGGGTCCCAGGACAGAGTAATTTCGCCATTCCCGGCGACCGCGGTCAGATTGGCGGGTGGGTCGAGCTTAGGGCTTACGCCGTAAAAATACACGCATCCGACAAATGCAAAGAGAGCAACGACCGCGAGACACAGAATGGGCGCGAGAAACAGGAATCCGTCAATCATTGAGATGCTCCTTGTCGGCGTGGCGGCTCCCACGGCTTGCTGTGATACGCATGCTTTTCCCCCCGCTCATGCAGAGATCACCGTTTCAGACCAACCGCGTGGTCCCACAACTTGATCTCATCACTTGGACCGCTGGGCCGTGGAATAACCGTGTTGGATCGCGCGAACCAGCCCAAGCGAGTCGAGGTAGACGGTTGTAGGCCAGATGCGCAGGCCATAAGTGGCCGAGATCTCGCGTTTGGGATCGGGAACGAGGGCGGCGGAAAAGCCGTTCGCTGCGGCGATATTTGCGGCTAAGTCCGCCGGTTCGCCGTCGTTGATCGCGAGTATCACGGGGCCCTGCGACGCACCGCCTTTCGCCGCCTTTAGCAAGTCAAGCACAGCATCGATGCTCGGCTGCGACGAGCTTCTCCAGAAAACCAGGGCCACGTCGCTGCCGGTGAGCTTGCGAAGCGTGAGTTCACGGCCCGGTGCGAACTCAAATACGAAATTCGGCGAAGGACGGCCGATCCGGAGATTCGTTCGGAAGACGTCGAGCTGCAGTGTCGCGCCAGCAACGAGAAATTTTTGCAGAGAGGCCGCGAGGGTAGTCGGATCGATGTCTCCGTTCTGTTGCCAGAGAATTTGACCCTTCGGACTGACGATCAGGGTCGCAGGGCTCTGTGCGGATTTGACGCCAAATACCTGGCCCCAAGCACCGTTTTGGTCTTCGCCGTAAATGATGCCTTCCGTATAAGGGGCTTTCGACAACTGGTCTGGCGTCAAGACCGCCAGAACGGCGGTCGCGGTATCCTGGCGCTTGCTCTGCTGCAATGCCTGAGTGAGCGATGCCAGACGATTGAACGTGCTATCGCCGGCGAAATGCACGAGGAGATTGGGCAGATTTTTGCCGGTGAGATCCATTCCCGCCGATGCGCTGCCCGTGACCTGCAATTGCCCGCCCGGACCTGATTGCGCCAGCGCTATCGTTGCCGCCACCCCGTTGAGACCCGCGGCCTGCACTGGCCCGATGATCGGGTGCCAGGTGACCCCGCACGCGGTCGCGCTCACCGGCTGCGCGCTCACGGGTCCCGAGGCGGTGAGCCGCGAACCTCGAACGGTGAGGCAAAGAGGCGCGTACGCGGGGATCGATACTGCAGCCGCAATGCCCGTCGTCGCTCCCAGAGGGGGATGGATATATACGAATTTGTTTTCATCCGTGAGAAATGGCTGCGGCTGGCCCTGCGTGCTCCAGTCAAAGCGTTGAATCGTGCCGCCGGGTATCCAACTGAGGAGCGCCGAGTAGTCGGGCCCGGGGGAAACCCCGCCAACGATGATTCCGCCCGGACCCGTGGCCGCGCTTGTAGGAATTCTTTCGTACTCCACATCCACGGCAGGCCAGTCGGTGACCGCCAGCGTGCCGTGGAGAACGATCCCGGAAGGCTGAATGTCCACCGAGGTGTAGGCCAGGGTGAAACCGCGGCGACTGAATATCGTGCTTCGCCCTGTGGTGTTCAGCAAAGAGCCGAGAAAGCCTCCCAGAATCGCATCGGCATTGAGCATTTTGCTGACGGTGGCTGCTACGCCGCTCTGGGCCAGAGCCTGGTCGCGCATGCTCTCCATCCCCGAGGTCGCCGCGCTCTTAAACAAATTCACCACCCAGCTCGACGTGTCGAGGGACATATCGCCCACGACCAGATCGACTGTGTCGCCGTCGGGCTTCAAGGTGAAATCCTGCTGTACGGTGAAATCGAAATCCGGCAGCAGGGAGCTCGGGGTGTGCGCGTGGCCTTTGATCGTGAGGACAATTTCCCCGGCTTGCAGGTCGAGCGTCACGGCGCTCAGAGTTATCGAATAATGGATGTGGAACGTGTGGAAAAATGTGTCGTAGCTGATGGTGATCGGAGCGATGGGCGTACTCAGGATGCTTGTGACCACCGGCTGGAACGCCGACAGGATGAAGTCCTTGCCAACGCCCAGGGCGAAATCGTCCGTGGCGCCGAGAAAAAGGTTGTTGAAGCTGGCCGGATTGCCGCGCGGCCCCTGCATGTCGAGCAGTACAGCGATGGCCGCGGGAGGTCCCGCCAGCGTCTTGAATTGCACGTACTCAATCGTTGCGGGCAAGGTGGTATTGGACGGGAGCAAGCTCGTTTTCAGCGCGTTGCGGATCACCAGGTTAACCGCGGCGATATCGGCGGCGCTCAAAGGCTGGCTTGAGAAGGACGGAGTGAAGTCGATGCCGAGCGTGTCGGCGTGCACGTCGATATCCAGCACGTTGGCCGCCTGCGAGGTGACCTGGTTCACGGCCGCGGTGATTTGAAGCTGCCCGTGAATGAATTCGGCGAGCGGCGCTGTGCCAGGATCGGGAAAGTAGCGCGACCTCATATCGAGTTCCACGGTGACGTTGGTTCCCGAGCGATCGTTAACCGCGAGCGCGGGCGGCGAGAGCTGCAACTGCGCCGAACCTTGCAGGTTGCTGGGAACCACCCGCACCGGCCCGAGTTTGCCGCCCAGCAGGTTCGCGTTCACCACGGGGTCGAGGACGGAATATCCGAAGTTCGTGGCCGCCGCCGGCCCAGACAGGGGCACGGGCTTCCCGATGCGGGTCTGATCGACCGTCGCGTCGCCGAACGTGTTCACACTGCCTACAGCCACCGGCCCCAATACGTTCGATCCTGCAGGAGGGATGTCGTCCACTCGAAAGGTCAACGAGTGAGGAAATCTGCCGTTCCTGTGCATGGACGCGAGGACGCGGTTGGCCGCGGGAACCGCAAATTCTGCCGCCACATCGAAATCGCCGGTGAGATCGTTAGCCATTCAGACTCCTGTTCCGTAACTCCAAAGAGATTCTCGTGCCTGCTACTGGGGCCATCGAATGACGAGTAATACAGCGCCTGAGACCGCCGTCAGAAATGCAGCAGTCTTTCCCACGGCGATTTTGCCGGCAGAAGGCTCGGGCTCCCGCAAGGCTTCCAGCGCAAACCGTCCTGCGCTGTAAAGAACGGCGACCGACAGGAACAACGCGCCATGGAATGGCAGGTGGCCCAGCAGCGCGCACGCGGCGCCCAGCACGATCGCCGCCCAGGCCGCTTCCAGGCACTGCACCGGAATCCTCTGCTCACGCATCCCCCTCGCATTGGGAAGCGTGAAAGCAAACGAACTCCGCGAGGGCTGCCCGGCGCAGCAGCCATTGAGCAGACAGCCGATTTTCGTGATGGCGATGCCGGTGAGGATCGTGAATGAGGCGGCGTCCCAGAAGGCGCCAAATCCCAAGCCGAGAGCCGCGAGCACGGGGACCGAAAGCAGCAGCATTACGGGCATGGCGCCGTACATCGCCAGGCCGCCCTCGCTGCGGTTCCAGACGCGCCTGGGTGTTTCCTTGTAATCCTTCCAATGCGAGGCAACGTAGAGCAGGCGAGCCCCGGCGAGCGCCGGCGGAAGAAGCAGGAAGGTTGCTGCGAACACGCGGAAGGCGTCTGCGCCGGTGGCGTGCGCCGCGCGATTTCCCGCCACTACTCCCGCAACCAAGCCAATGTACAGCATGGCGGGATAGCTCCACACTGTGACGCCTTTCCAGCGGAAGAGTACGCGGCGCATCGAAGTTTCCTGTCCTTGTTTCCTCGCTAGCCGAGGAAGGCGGCGGCCAGCCCTGCAACGATCGCTACGTCGGCGAGGTTGAAAACGGGCCACCAGCCGAGATCGATGAAGTCCACCACGTAATGCCATCGGAAAATATCTCGAAGGTTTCCGGCGGCGCCGCCAAACGCCGCTCCCAGCCCCCACAATGCGACAGGACTTTGGAACCGCGCGCCCAGGCGATGCAGCAGAATCGCGGAGGCTAAAGCAACCAGCCAGGTCGCCGCGAGGAAACCCCGGAATTTCCCGCTTCTGTAGAGCGCGCTGGTGTGGGCCACGCGGCGAATCCGCAGCATCGGTCCAACGGCCAGCCCGCCATTGGCAGCGAGCCCGCTAACAGCTTGTTTGCTCCTCCAGTCCAGAAGAAAGAGCAATCCAGCACCGAGAATCGTTTCAAGCATTCCCAATCTAAAGACACCTCTTGCTGGAAAGGCTCTAACCAATTGGCTCGTACAAGGTTCCGGGGGCAGCGGTCGAGAAACGGCTCAGGGTAGATACATTAAATGCAAATTTCCGTCAAGCAGTTAAATTCATAATCAACGATGGCCAGAGCACTGAGTGGCCACGGCTTGTTTCACGGCTTCGAACTCCTACGGACAGTGTCCCCCAAGGACTTAAGAGCCTATCCAGAACGTCAGGCCAGTTAATTTCGCTGGTCTTTCTTGGTGCTTCCGTACAGGTTCTTTCGTTCCGAACACCTACTATTCTACCGACAGGTTCAAACACCCCGGTGAAGTGAACACCTCCCGGTGAGCGAACTACGCGTGCGTCTGTGGTTGCCCGGAATTCCAGGAAAAGTAGCGGAAACTCATTGCTGGGAGTGAAACACATGAAGAATCTGTTGGCTCTGGCTTTTCTCGCCGTCGTAAGCATTTCCACACCGGCCCAAAGTGTCGTCACATTTCTCGGTACTGACACGACGACACAAGGCGCCTGGAAAGGAGTGGGTAACTTTAACGCTCCCCCGGCAAGCAGTTCGCTGGCTTACGGCAAAGATGGGAATATTCTGCCCGACACGGAGGCTTGCGACGCCTGCAATCCGTTTCCAAGCTATGTCTCGTTTGGGCCGCTACTCGTCAACTCTTCGACGCCTGGTTACCTGGGCAGCCATCCTTATAGCACGCACGCCAGCGCCGATCTGGTTCAGTGGCCAGGGCTAATGGGGCCTGAGCCATCCAATACGGGGAACACGAACTATTTTCAGTGCAACTACACCTATGGGAATGCTGCGGCTCCGTGGGCCCCTATGGTCGCTTGGCGTCCGGCGGTTGATACACGAGAGATCAGCACCTGGTACACATGCAACGGAAGCATCCCGGCTTTCTATTTGGAATTCAGCTATGCAGGGGCTCACAATTTCGAATTGTACGTGGTCGATGATCAGAACGGCGGCACCAGGCTGAGAAGCGAGCAGATCCAGGTGTTGGATGGAACCACCAACGCGGTTCTCTATGATTCTGGATCCTTTACCAACTTCACCGGCGGTATTTACTACAAGTGGACAATTACGGGCCATGTAAAAGTGAAAGTCATAAACACGGCTACGAACGGAGCGGATGCTGTCGTCAACGGAGTTTTCTTCGATCCACCGGCTGTAGGCCTTCTTCCTCCGACAAATCTGAAGGCTACGCTGCAGTAGCAGAACGGCCAACTTCCATAACGCCCGAGCGGCAACGGCTACGGCTACGGCTACGGCTACGGCAGAAGACCGACCCTTAACACTGAAGGGTCGGGCACCCGCAAAGGCTGGAGCGAGCCCGGCTCTTGCTGACTCGCGCACCAAGAGAGATTCATAGCGCGAACGGCGCGCGATGGAAAACCGTTCGTCCTCGCTGCGGTCGTTCGGAATTACAACGAAAGGCAAAGATCAGCGGGACCACTTCTGTACGCGCCAGTTCTTGATTTCTGCTACGTAAATATCGGCGCCGTCGGGTGAGACGGCTATGGCGTGCGGGAAGTCTACCTCTCCGGGGGCTTTGCCGTAGTGGCTCAGCTCGCCGAGGACTTTTCCATCGGTGCTCAACTTCGTGATGCGGTCCCAGGCGCCGTCGCACATGTAGATGGCGTTTTCCTGGGCCACGTAAACTACATCCCAGGGCTGGCCTACGTCGGTCCATTTCGCCAGGAATTTGCCGTCACGGTCGAAGACCTGCACGCGTGAGTTGCCGCGGTCGGCCACATAGATGCGTCCCTGCGTGTCCATGGTGACGCCGTGCGGGAGCCGGAACTGGCCGTCACCATTGCCGGGCGTGCCGAACTGGCGGACGTAATGGCCGTCGTTGGTGAACTCTACGATGCGGGAGTTGCCATAGCCGTCGGAAATTAGCATGTTGCCGTTGGCCAGCGGCCAGAAGTTGGTGGGGCGATTGAAGCCGCTCTTGCTTTCGTTGGCGTTGGGAGAGCCTTGGCGGCTGCCGAGAGTCATCAACAGACGGCCTTCGGGGCTGAATTTGAAGTTGATGCTGCCATCGACATCGCCGAGCCAGATGTTGCCGTTTACATCCACTTTCAGGCCGTGCGCGCCCTTGCCGATATCGGTAGTCAGGCGAACCGTATCGCGATTCCAGGCCTGGAGCATTTTGCCGCTCTTATCGAACTCCATGACGGGCCACGCGCCACGATTGGCTACCCAGACGTTGCCGTGTTTATCGATGTCGACGCCGGTGGTCTCGCCGAAGTTGTAGCCCTTTGGCAGCGTCGGCCAGTTGGCCACCAGCTTGTGAGGGAGTTGGGGACCGTGCTGAAACTTTTTGAGTCCCTCGGCGATTTGATCCGGGTCGGTGCCATTGCGGAGTACCCGCGCGGGGGCTTCGGTGCCTTCGGCGGCTTCCGACTGCCCGGCCGCTGTGGGCGCCGCGCTCTGGATCGCGAGGCCAACGAACGCCGTGGAACATACGAACAGTATCGCCAAAAGCCGGTAACGTATCGCCTGGTTCATGTGAGCTCCGTCACGATAGGGGGACATTAAGCGGAGCGAATATTAGGTGCGATACACGGGGAAAGTCAACAGAAAGTCGACTCCGCCAGTTTCATGACTGCCTAGCCTTTTCGCCGGATGGCCGATTGTTCCCGAGCGACACGCATCCCGAGGCAATTCGCTCGAGCGGAGTGTCCGCATTAAAAGCAGCGCGAATGCAGTACCGGGCCGGTATCTGTCCGGTTTCCGCGTTAGAACGAAGCCGTCCGGCGGCAGACGCTACGCGTGAGGTGGTGGGCGATGGTTGCCTGATGGTTGAGATAAGGTGTGAGTCACGAGGAACTCCCCGTGATTCTGCTGGAAGTGGCCGATCTCATCCGCAGCGCGGGAACTGCTTTCATCGAACGAAATCGTCCCTGGCTCCGCTGGCAGCATATCAAGGTATTGCGGGCGATTCGGCGTTGCCGCACCGCCGCTCTGGGCGGTCATC
>Ga0302325_10024002_pt1 | contig 12696 bp, 5 predicted proteins | sample Palsa_T0_2_FD_201948 | JGI IMG/M metagenome (GOLD analysis project Ga0302325, IMG submission 201948) | Peat permafrost microbial communities from Stordalen Mire near Abisko, Sweden - Palsa_T0_2 | ecosystem: Environmental > Terrestrial > Soil > Palsa > Peat permafrost | place: Sweden: Abisko... | reverse complement strand
CCTCAGTGTCATCCCCTTCGAGAAAACCCCCATTTTGCAGGCACTTCAGAGCGACAACTCCCAATCCGACTTAGCCGAAGTTTCCAACCAACTGATTTTGTTCGACTTATAGCCGGACAGCAGTGATCCGGTTTCTATATTTGATTTGAAAGCCGATCGGTATTTTGGCGAGGTGATGCTGAGATTTCTCGACCGCAATATGCTGCAGGTGATTGACAGCTGCCTCAGTGTCGACTGTCCTCATTGAGTTCCGCATCGTTACATTCTTTCGGCGCATTGATGGGATTACATCTGGCAACTGCTCCCTTGGGAAGGCTGACCGAATAGCCAGTCCAGGACGCGGGCTCCGAGGCAGGGTAGTCGGTGCTCAGAAGTTGCGCTCCGCTGGCCAGCGAGGCATCGCGCTTGGCGGTTTGGTTGGTGCGCGCTTCCTTGGTCTCTTCGTCGGTTCGTGTACGGATCAAATAACCCTTTCGGACGAGCGAGGATATCTCTTCCGGAGTTCCGTCGTTCTCTTCAACGAATGCGCAATCCGGTTCACCGGGCTGTGCATTGGTGAAGATGACTCTTCCACGCAGCGACGGGTGCCCGTCAAGATAGACGGGACCAACAGGACGCTGATCCATCAGAAAGACAACCTTGCCGCGCGCCGCAGATAGAGATGGCCACCCATTGTTGAGAACAGCTTCTTCCAGGGTTTTGCGGTTACCTCGCACAGTATCGGGGGTAATCATTTCGTTGGGGTTGAAGACCGATCGAATCTCAGCATCGAGCACGTCAAAGGTTGCCGAGGTAAATTTTTCGGTGGTAACCGCGTGCAGTTCTTGGGGAAGGTCGGTTTGCTTGGTTTCGACCAGAATGTAAATGGGCAGATGGCGCAGGTGCGCAAGAGACCACTGGCGGACGATATTGAGGCAGGCGGTAAAGGGCTGGCAAACACTGCGATAGTCCCAGTCCTGCACGTGCATCACTTTGAAGCCGGGCTTGTTCATCAAGCCGTGCGGATCGAACCCCGGATCGGCAGGCAGACCGGCAGCGGCGACTGCTCCTGGCCCTGCCGGATGAGCGAAACGACCGCCCTGAGTATCGGCGTAGACGTCCAATTCAATCTGGCGAACCCCAGCAGACAACTGCCGGTCGAGCGAGTGGTGCTGGTATTCAAGCTGGGCATACCGGTCTGGATACTTGGCCTTCATGAGCTTCGTTTCACTCGGGGCAATGCCCGCGTGGTAGCTGTTATGCGTGCCAATCACCTGAATCTGATTCATCCGAACGGTGTCGTTCGCGGAGGATTGAGCGATGGCGAAGGGTTGAAGAGCAATGGAAAAAAGCAAAGCGGATACAGCCGTGGATCGGATAGTCAACATGGGGAACTCTCTATAGGAAATGGCGGCGTAACCGGCCTTAAGAGCTCCGGCAGGCATTGAGCCTGCCGGAGAATAAGGATTGGTTGTGGTTTTGGGAATTGGATTGGGAGGGAAGGTTAGAAGGACAGGCGCAGCGCCAACTGGACTTGACGCGCTGGGTAGGCATTCGCCGCCGTGTAAGTGCCGAAGTTCGCGCCATCGGTCTTTGCACTGTCGGGATACTGGTAGTTGGTCGCATTCAGGGCGTTGAAGGCCTCAATGCGGAATTCAATCTTGCTCGCCTCGGACCACAGTTGAGCGGACTTGTGCAGTGCGAGGTTGAGCTGTCCAAAGGCTGGCCCGCTCAAGTCGTTGCGTCCCGCGTTGCCGAAGTACTGGCTCGGCGTGGGAACCGTCACTGCGTCGGAATTGAACGTTCCGCTGAGACCTGTATTGGTCTTGACCCAACTCGACCTGGGTGCATAGACCGCGGCCGCATTGCTGGCCAGGTTGGGACGCACGGAGTAGACTTCACTGGTGCTGGACACCACATACTGGCCGTTGGGTGCGTAGGTCAGGTTGATGGGCAGGCCGCTGGTGACTGTATTGATTGCCGTCACCTGCCAGCCGCCCAGAGTTGCCTGTTCCCAGGCTGGAGCGCTCTGGCCCCACATCCGGCCCTTGCCGAAGGGAACATCCGCAATGACGGTCAAGGTATCGTTGAATGGCTGGTTGTAGCTGGACACGCCACGGTCTCCGGCGGGATTGTACTTGTTGACGAGTGCCCCGTCGCCGCCGAAAGTCTCCAGGTCGGCAGAAGCGTTGTTGATGGTCTTCGACCAGGTGAACGAGTTGAGCAGGTAGACTCCGTTGCTGTAGCGCCGCTCCAATTTGGTCTGGAGCGAGTTGTAGTCCAGATACCCCTGCGGCAGAGCCGTCAGAATGTTGGTGAAGGTGGAGATGGGCCGGCGAGCCTGTTGCGAGAGGCAGTCGGCAGCGACCGTATCGCAGCCCACGGGCTCCGTCATACCTTGGTTGTAGTCGGTGAGGATGGGAATGCGCAGCGCGTGGCTGCCGACATAGGAAGCCTCGAAGGTGGTGTTCTTCATGATTTCCCGCTGCACGGTCAGGTGAAATGCCTGCACGTACCCGGCCGGGAAGTTGCTCTGGACGTACCGCGTCTGCGCCTTCAAGGTGGAGAAGTTCTGCGGCGTGGCAAAGTCCGTTTCATATCCCATCTGCGTGGTGCGGAAGCAGTCGGCGGGATTTGCCGTCAGCGAGGTACACAACTGCTGACCGTTGCTGCCGCTGGCCACTGAGTTTGCCGGTGTCTGGTTGATGGTGGCGTCTACGATGTACGGGCCGTTGTAGCCAAGCGTGCTCTCGCCTCCGAAGCGGAAGTAGTGCATGAATCCGATGCCGTAGCCGCCGCGGACGACGGTCTTGGAATCGGCCTGGTAGGCAAAGCCAAAGCGTGGCGCCAGGTCCTTCTTGTCGGTATTGATGAGCGACCGGTTGTACTGCGACCCACTGGAGGCCTGCACCAGCGTATCGGTTGCGGGGTTGAAGTTCGCCAGGTGGTTGTTCTTTTCCCAGGGCGGCGTCACCAGTTCATAGCGCGCGCCCAGGTTGAAGCTCAGCTTGCCGTTGAACTTGTAATCGTCCTGAAAGTAGCCCATGTACCAGCGCCGTTCGTACTCGATCGCCGCCAGGTTGTTCAACTGATAGCTGTTGCGCGCTCCGAAGATGAAGTCGGCAAGGTTATAGGCTTGCAGGTGCGCTTCGTCGGTGGGGCAGACCGTGGTGCCGGCTGGGCAACTGCCGGTGGCCGATACCCCCGCGCGGCTGAACTGGTTGGCATAGAAGTCTTCGCCGTCCTGGGGGTGGAAGTCCGAGATGGCCATATTGAAGTAGCCGTATTCGCCGCCCATCTTGAAGCTGTTGCGGCCCTTCAAAATGCTGTAGTTCACCTTGGGATTGGCATCGTAGGGGCTGGTGTACTGCGGATTTGTGGTCTGCCGCCCAAACTGCGAGAAACCGGTGACAGCCTGGCTGTTCAGGCCGCCGTAGATGGAGGGATCCGTCGGGATGTTGGGAATGTTGAAATCTCCAAGCAGGCTCTCCGCGCCGATGTTCACCGGCGACTTGCCGCTGTCGGTCCAGGTAAGCCCCAGGCGAAGCTGCAAGATCGAGTTCGAGGTTGGGGCGAAGTTGTAGCCGCCGGCGACCTGTCGCGTGTAAGCATAGAGCGTTCCGTTGCTGTTGCCTCCCGCCAGACCCGGAATGTTGGGCGCCAGGAAAAAGACCAATGAGCTTTGGCTGTAGCGCCCAAAGGCGGTCGATCGCGGGCTGATGTACGCATCCACGCGGGCATCCCCCTTGTTTCCGGTGACCGTATTGGCCGGAGTGGAGACGTAATTGTTTCCGCCGGGTGCGGCGGTTTGGTTGGGCGCCGCGTCCGCCTGCAAGATGCTCAACACCTTGGCGGCAAATGGGCTTTGGTCGGCTACCGGGATAATGCCATTCGCGTACTGTGCGCCGGTAATAGGATTCTGCAACGGAATCACACTTCCATCCGTATCCGTAAAGATGCCTTGCGCCTGTGCGGCTGTGGGAACCACGGCCGTGGTGATCGTGCGGTTTACATTGCGCAAGGCTTCAAAGTCCGCGAAGTAGAAGAGCTTGTCCCGCTTGATGGGGCCGCCGAAGGTGCCGCCAAACTGGTTCTGCACCAGCGTCGGCTTCACGCCGGTGCCGAGGAACGGGCCAAAGGCATTCAGAGTCGTGTTGCGCAGGTATTCGTAGGCTACTCCGTGAATCTGGTTGGTTCCGCTGCGAATGGTCGCATTGACGATGGCGCCGCCGGCCCGTCCATACTCGGCGCTGTAGTTGTCGGTCTCAACCTTGAACTCCTGCACGGCGTCCGGCGAGGGAATGACCGCTTCATTGGAAAAGCCCTGGTTGGCGGTCTGGTATGCGTTGTTGTCGATGCCGTCGAGCTGAAAGTTGTTGGCCATGGAATTGAGGCCGTTGACATTGTACGACGCATCGCGGGGCGGAGCCGAGAGAGCGGTTCCGAGCAGCGACTGGCGCACGCCGGGAACCAGGACGGAGAGATCGGCGTAAGCGCGGCCGTTGAGCGGCAGGTCCACGGTCTCCTCGGACTGCACGGTCTCGCCGCGGTCGCTGGAATCGGTCTCCAGCAGAGTGGCCGCGCCGGTAACCGTCACGCTCTGGGCAATGTCGCCGACCTTGAGGGTAAGTTCAACGCGCTGCCGGGCGCCGACCGTGACCGTGAATCGATCCGTTTCTGCCTTCGCGAATCCTGGCGCCCTGACCGTCACCTTGTAGTCGCCGGGCTGCACGTTGGTGAATTCGTAGTCGCCGTTGCTGTCTGTCTGCCGGACAACATGGACACCCTGGGCGATATTCAGCAGATCCACGGTCGCGGACGACAAGGAGGCGCCGCTTGCGTCCTTGATGGTTCCAAGCACGGAAGCAGAATCGAACTGGCCCCACATCGACACCGGTGCAAAGACGCCGACGCACAGCAGGAACAGGAAAGTGAAACGGAGCAATTGGAGCGTGCTGCTGAAGCGGCGAACTTCCGATTCCGCAACGGCGCGACGCTCGTCAGGCACATCGCCGTTCTTGGTTTCTATGATCATGGCTTACCTCCTAAGATTTTCTTCGGGGAAAATACTGTGCTGTCTGGGCGATCAGCACACTCAGGACTACCACCTCTTCCCGCGGACACCAAGGCAATTCACGGAGACTCGTCCGATACACGCTATAAGTTATTTGCAATCTTATATTTACAGTGCTTTAACGGTAGCCGATACAGTGAATGCCGTGTAAATATTCTGCTCACGCCCTATTAACATCACTTTGTTTTAATGAAAGTACTTGTTGGTCATGCCCCCTACCCGGTACAAACCCGGCTCCAGCTCTACCGCGGATACAGTTCTCACGGCTGCCGATCCGCGCCGCGAGTTGTTGGAGCGCATCCTTGCGTCTTCCGCTTTCGCAAAGAGCGAACGGCTGTCGAGCCTTCTGATGTACATCTGCGACCGAACCTTCGTAGGACGGGGGAAGGAACTCAATGAACAGACGGTTGGCGAGGCTGTCTTCGACCGGCCACTCGATTACGACTCGGCCATCGACGGGATTGTGCGCACCCAGGCCAGCCGCCTGCGCAAGAGACTCGAACTCTACTTCGATGGAGAAGGCGCGAATGAGCCGATGCGGATTGTGATTCCAAGAGGGGGCTACATCCCTCTTTTTGAGCCACGAACATTCGTAGAGATGGCACTCGTCCCTTCGCAATCGGAGCCCGATGTCACTGCAGTCTCGGCCACTTCGCTCTCCTCAAGTTCAGTGGCCGCAAATCGGGAACTGGCGGACGCAACTGCGCGGCGCTCCCGGAGCTTGCCCCTCGCATGGAGTCTGGTTGTCATTCTGGCCATTGGGATGCTGGCCATGTTTTTCCATGATCGGAGCACGCTTGGGAACGGACAACGGGGCGCGGCACCGGATCGTTCCCTCTCGCTGCCTATCTTCTCTCCGGAAGTACCAACTTTGATCGTTCCTTCCGATTGCGGGCTGGTAATCTCAGAGGCTTCCTTGAACCGCGACGTGGGATTGGCCGAGTATCTGCGAGGCGACTACCTGACGGCGGAGTCCAAAAAAGCAACCACTCCCGAGGGGCTGGCCCGCGATCTCCGCCGCCGACGCTATACTTCGATTGTCGACCTCCAGGCGGTTCAGTCGCTCTCCCAGATCGCGAGCTATGAAAAGAGCAAATTTGAAGTGCGCTTTGCCCGCGATGTCAGACCAAACGACTTCAAGCAAGGCAACGTCATTTTGCTTGGGGCTGCGCAGGGCAATCCCTGGGTTGATTTATTTGAGCACAACATGAACTTTGTCATCTCCAAAAACTGGCAGAGTGGCGCCTTCTCTGTACTGAATCGCTCCCCTCAAGGCAGTGAAGCGCGGCAGTGGAAATCCTCCTTTGACGGCGATCAGCCGCGCGTCTACGGGATCGTTGCCTTCTTGCCGAACCTCGGCGGCACCGGAAATGCATTGCTCCTTGAGGGCACATCGATGGCCGGTACCGAGTGCGCTTGGGACTTCGTATCCGACGATTCCCAACTGGCGCCTTTCCTGAAGCGTATCCGGCACCCAGATGGCACACTCCCGCATTTTGAGCTTCTTCTGGAGACCAGCAACATGAGCGGAAGCGCATTGAAAGGCAACATCCTTGCCTGGCGGCCTGTGCGCTAAAGCATCTTCAGGAAATGAATATCGAGCTAACTCCGCAATCCGATAAGTGGAATGCCGGCGGAGATAGCGCAGCCGCGCTCTACAGCCTCATTGGCTCGACCGAGCTCAACCTGCTCGATCCAGAGCTATACCTCCGCACAGTCCTGCCCAGATCGCCACACACCCCATCCACCGCATAGCCGATTTGCTTGTGCCTCGCCAAAGTGTGCCATGAAGGACGCAGAAAAGAGGTTGCAGTTGTGACCGACTGAAAGCAGCCTTGTTGCATGGAAGATGGAGGCTGGCTGCGCCTCGCCAAATTCCCATCCTAGAGGGAATTTGGCTTGGAAATGGCCACGGGCACGGCAGAGAGAAGCAAACAAGCACTGAGCGTCTCGTAACAAGCCTGCTGATATACTTCAAACTTCGTCCATCTTCAGCTTTAATTAGCAATGCCTCAATTCAGGGGAAGTGTAGTCGAAATCGTATCGGTCAAAGCATCCAAGATGTAGACGAAACCACAGAGTTCAATAAGCGATGCTGATTCCGAAAGGCTTGTGCGTCTTTATTTATCAACAATTTGACCCAAAAGCACGTATCTGTTTTGGGAGCAGTTGCCGACCACCCTCCCAAACTCGGAATCTCGATTGCAGCTTGGCTCGAAAAAAAGGATTGCCCTGTTGTCAACAAGTATCCACTACTATCCTCCCGAATTTTCCAAAGCGCGAAGCGAGATACCGCGAGAAAGTTAGTTCAAGCCACGTAAAATCGGCGGCTTCTGGCAATTGAGCTTGAAGACTTTCCTATGCGGTACTACGGAGTGATGTCGGGTGGGCTAGCTAGACGGCTTCTTTGGATGTTCCCCAGCTTTCGCCGGGCCAGTGACACTCATGGGAATCCCTCCAGGCTGCTTGCCGGTTAGTAGTGAAACCCGGAATTGCGATCCTGTTTGAATCAGATGTTGCTTTCTGACAGGGATCGCTGTCGCATCCTCAATTGTGAGCACGCTGAGGTTCCCGCCGTTTCGCCGTTTCGCCGTCTTACACGTTATACCCAACCGCATTGAGGCAGTCACAGACTCGGAGATGTTTGAAGGGTCGCCCAAGCGGGTGGCTCCAAAGCTGATGAAGGAAGGCGGGATTCATATTTTCACCCAACTTGCGCAAGGGTCGGGAGCAGCATGAGTTCAATTCTCACTCAGGCACATCCAGATCGCAGGAAAGCTAGTATCCACAATCCTGAACTCCGCAAACGGCGCTTAAATCTCAATCGAAATCTATTTCGATCGAAGGCTTATAAGCAAGCTTTGTTCTGGAGAGCAAAACGCAACAGCGCGTTGGCTCCATCGATGCTGAGTTTTCGGCAGATGTTGGTGCGATGGTTTTCCACCGTGCGGTAATGAATCGAAATCTCCGCGCCGATGTCCTTGCTAGACTTGCCCTCGGCGATGAGTTGAAGGATCCGGGATTCGGTTGGGGTAAGCCGGCTCGTCAGCGTATTCCTCGGAGCCGCGGCAGCCGGAGCCGGCCGCTGAACCAGGTAGGGGGTCAACGCGGAACTCAAATACAGTTGCCCTGCGGCAACAGCTCTAACGCCGACTGCAATCTCCAGCATCGCGCTGTCCTTGAGCAAGTAACCTCTACCACCTATCTCGAAGGCAGCGCGGAACAAATCTTCCTCGGAGTGCAGAGTGAGAAAGATAATGCTGGTCTTCAGTTTGAGTCTCTGGATCTCCCGTGCAACGGCGAAGCCATCGAATCTGGGCATATCGATGTCGAGCACTGCGACATCGGGAAGCATCTTCTGGAGCAGGGCTAGAGCAGTCTCTCCGTCTCCGGCTTCGGCCACTACGACGAGGCCTTCGTCTTCCTCCAATGTTGCCCTCAGGCCTTTGCGAACGATGGGATGATCGTCGGCGATCAGGACTCGAATCTGTTCATCCACCATTGCTGCCTCCTAAAGGAATTTCCACGGTTATCAGGGTCCCGCTACCGGGCACCGATCGCAGTTTAAATTCGCCGCCTAGCAGACTTGCCCGTTCTGCCATTCCCGTCACTCCGAAGCCGTTCTGTCCGGCCTGGGTGGAGCGGCTTCCTGGAGCGAATCCCTGGCCATTGTCCTGAATGGTAAGAATCATACGCTCCTGACTTCGCTTGACGCGAACGATGGCTTCGGTAGCATGCGCATGCTTCATGATGTTATTCAGCGACTCCTGGACAATCCTATAAAAGTTAATCCGCAGTTCTTCGGGAAATAGATCGTCGATGTTATCCACTTCCGAGGAGAACTGAATATCGCTCGCCTTGGCGACCGTCCGGACCACCCCCTCGATGGCTTTGCTCAAGCCGAGCCGGTCCAGTTGGAAGGGGCGCAGATTGTAGGAGATTTCGCGGGTCTCCTGAATCGCCAAGGCGGCTTCAGCGCCGATCTCTTCGATCATCCCCACATCTCCGTTGCTGTTGGTCTTCTTCTGTGCGCGAAGGGAAAAGAGTGCAAGGTTGTTGATGACAACCAGCCGCTGGCCAAGGCTGTCATGAAGCTCAGCGGCGATGCGTTTGCGTTCGTTTTCCTGGGATGCAATCAACTGCCGCGAATATGCCTGCTGCACGGCACGGGCGTAGTCTAGCTGTGCAACGCGGTATCGCCATGCCATCGCGATCAGCACTGCGACGAGAAGCGACACAAGCGCCAGGAACCACGAGGTACGGTAAAACGGAGCCAAAACTATGATCGCCATAGTCTTTCCCGCCTCATTCCAAACTCCATCGGCGTTGGCGGCGACAACATGGAAAAGGTACTTGCCCGGAGGAAGATGGGAGTAGAAGGCGGCACGCCGCGAGCCGGCGTCGACCCATCGGGACTCCAAACCTTCAAGCCGGTATTTGAAATGGATACCCTCCGGTTTAAGAAAGCTTGGAGCTGTGTACTGAATCTCCAGATTCTCCGTGCCGGGCGCAATCCGCAACGAGCCGGAAGTCGGCGCCGGTACACGGTCCAGCAAAGACGCTTCGATGATCACAGGCAGCGGTGTCGAATCGTAGGCAATGGTCTTGGGATCGATCACTGCAACGCCGTCCTGCGTAGGAAACCAGAGTTTGCCGTCGCGTGTCTTTGTGCCGGCGGGCCATATTCCACCATTGCACTCGGCGCTCAACATGCCATCGACTTTGCCATAAGAGATGGAGGTGATCTTATCTATAGTTCCGGCGGCGAATTCATTGAGTTCCCGCTTGCGTACGCGATAGATGCCTCGATTGCAACTGATCCAGAAATTCCCAAGTCCGTCGTCGAGTATCTGGAACGCGCCGTCGTTGAAGAGCCCATCCCGCTCGCTGTAGGAGGTAAACCTTCCATCCTTGAACCGTACCAGGCCGCCATCATATGTCCCAATCCAGAGAACTCCATCGCTGTCTATATGGATGGACCAGATGTTATTGCTGGGCAGCCCATCGGCTTTGGTCCAGCGCGTGAACTGCCCATTATGCAGCCGGGACAACCCGCCATACCCTCCAATCCAAAGATCCCCGGAAGCGTTCTCGACAATTCCCCGAACGTCTTCTGAGGAAAGCCCATCCCGGGTGGTGAAGAGTTGGGTCACGCCATCCTGAAGTCGAGCCAGACCCTGGGTCGTACCGAACCACAATGCTCCTGACCGGTCCTGATGCATCGCTTGAACCACCGCGTCCTTCGGAAGAGATGGCTTCTCAGGTCTGCGGAAGTGCCCGCGACCTCCGGGATCGAGGATGCTCAAGCCCCCGTGCGCAGCCACCCAGAGGCGACCGTCGCGCTCTTCCAGGATTGCCGTGACATGTGAGCCCGGCAGGCCATTGGCCATGGAGTAGTTCGTAATCTTCCCGTCCGCAAAGCGGCTGACGCCCACATGCCAGGCTCCGACCCACACCGCTCCCGAATGATCCTGATAGACGGCGTATTCATCTCGATCGGCGAGGCCTTGCTCTTTGGAGATCACATGAATGGGTTGGCTCTGCAACCGGTAGAGTCCGTCCCCCTCGGTGCCGATCCACAGGCTCCCCTGGCGGTCCTGAAAAAGACGGGCAACCGCGACCGATACGGCTTTCCCCGAGGACATAAAATCGAAGGTCCGGGAGAGCGTGTGCCCCACGGCCATGGTCAAGTATTGCCCGTGGCTCTCGCGATAGGTGACCGTGGCTGCCATCTTAGGCAAAACCGTGTGGCTCAGCTTGTCCGGAGTGATCTGCACCTGCCTCCCATCGAGGGTCTCAATCCAGAGAGTTCCGCCCTGGTCGATTGCAGCACCCCAGATCTTCGATGCTGGAAGACCACGGGGGAGCGGATAAGTAAGAACATGGCCTCGCACAAAACAACGGAGACCGGTTCCATCCGGGCCCCAAAACCCGGCATTGTCCCAGCGAAGCGACTTATACGGAATTCCCGCATCGTTGGGGGCGATATCGACGAACCTGCCCGTTGCTTCGTCCCATCGTTCAATGCGATCTCCGGAAAGTATCCATAGATCGCCAGCGTCGTCTACGGTCGCGCCTTTCACGTTATTCTGCGCAATGCCTTCGCGCATGCCGTAGTTCTGGAACGATCCCTGATGGTAGCGGGTGATGCCGCCGATCTCGTTATCAAGCCACAGATCGCCATTGCGGCCCTGATACATCCCCCCGAAGCGATTCGAAACGATGCCCGGCGTGTTGCTCCTGTTGAAGACGGTAAAGCGCACGCCATCGAACCGCACCAGCCCGTCCAGCGTAGCAATCCACAAGTAGCCGTCGGGAGTTTGCGCGATGCCCCGGATCAGATTCTGGGGCAAGCCGTCCTCCACCGTCCAATTCTGGAACCCATACTGGGCCCAAGCCTGGGCACTGTAGCTCAACAGAGCCGCAAGCCACAGAACGCGTAGAGCGAGGTGGCTGAACTTCAAGAGTTGCTCCCGTTCACCACGCACAGCCATCGCGTTCACCCTCACGGGCGCGGACCGCTTGCGCGACGCATCTGCCACCGGCAGGAATCGGTTCACTGACTTCATCTGTCATGGAGAGGTCAAAGATTATTCGGTTGGCGAGCCTGGACGAGGTAAGTTGCTCTAAATTTTAGAGCATTGCACACAATTTTGCAATGAAGACTTGAAGCCGTGTGGAACCACACGGGTGCGCGTGTAACAACGCACGGTCTTCTGTGTAGCATCCCCCATATTTTTCCTTTGAAATCTCTCCTACGCTCGATTCAGGTTCCTGCCCATCTTTCCTTTCCCCGAGGTTTACGGGCAGCGACCGCAAAATTATGGGTCCATCGGCCCATGAAATCGGGATTTGAAACAGGAATCGAGAGGGAGAATGTCATGAAACGGATTCACAGGAGTACGAGAGGGCTGGTGGCCTGGGTCGCCGGCCTTGTATGCGCGGCGGTGATAACACCCGCCGCACTTGAGGCGCAGAACGTGAATTTTGCCGGCTCACAGACTACAGTGGCCAGCGGGTTTGCCGACGTCGTGAGCATAGCCGCAGACAGCAGCGGCAACATCTACGTCGCGGATTTTGGAAATAGCGTGGTGCAGGAGATTGTCGCTGTCAATGGCAGCATCCCTGCATCGCCCACGATCCGGACACTGGGCAGCGGATTCTTTCGGCCCCGGGGAGTGGCCGTGGACGCCAGCGGAAACGTCTACGTCGGCGATACCGAGAACAATGCAGTGAAGGAGATATTGGCGGTCAACGGCAGCATACCTGCGTCGCCCACGATCCGGACGCTGGGCAGCGGATTCAACCTTCCCGTCGGCGTAGTTGTAGATGCGGTTGGGGATGTCTTCTTCGCGGATTACGGCAACCATGCGGTGAAGGAGATTTTGGCGGTAAATGGCAGCATTCCGGTCTCACCAACCATCACGACACTCGGTAGCGGATTCGGTGAACCTGCGGGCGTGGCTTTGGACGGCGCAGGGAATGTCTACGTCGTCGATACCGAGGCAGATTCAGTACAGGAGATATTGGCGGTCAATGGCAGTATGCCGGCGTCGCCCGCGATTCTGACACTGGCCAGCGGCTTCGGCTTTCCTAACGCTGTGGCTGTGGACGGCACAGGGAATGTCTACGTCGCCTCTTCC
>Ga0302325_10024001_pt1 | contig 12696 bp, 8 predicted proteins | sample Palsa_T0_2_FD_201948 | JGI IMG/M metagenome (GOLD analysis project Ga0302325, IMG submission 201948) | Peat permafrost microbial communities from Stordalen Mire near Abisko, Sweden - Palsa_T0_2 | ecosystem: Environmental > Terrestrial > Soil > Palsa > Peat permafrost | place: Sweden: Abisko... | reverse complement strand
CCGCGTTGCCGTCTTCCGCCGATTGCGCCAGCGCCAGGTTCTCCAGAGACCGGTAACGCCGCTTGAGGACATGCACCACACTCGGATCAAAGGCCTTGCCCGATTCTGCCGCGAGTTGTTGCATCACGGCCTCCAGTGGCATGGCGCGCCGGTACTGCCGGTCGGAAGCCAGTGCGTCCAGAAAGTCGACCGCGGCAAGAATGCGCGCGCCGATTGGAATCTCTTCGCCTTTTAATCCATAGGGATAACCGGACCCATCCCATTTTTCATGGTGAGCACGCACGATCGGCACCACGGGATATGGAAAGCGGACTCGTTCGAGAATTTCCGCTCCCACCACGGTATGAATCTTCATCTTCTCGAACTCTTCCGGCGTCAGCCGGCCGGGTTTCGAGATAATATGTTCGGGAACTGCCAACTTGCCGATGTCGTGCAGCAGCGCGGCGGCATGCAGGGCTTCCAATTCGGCTCCCTTGATGCCTAGTTCCTTGGCTATCTCGATGGCGTAGACGCGAACCCGCTGCAGGTGATCGTGCGTGGTCTGGTCTTTGGCCTCAATTGCCAGAGCCAGGGCCTCAATGGTTCGCAGATGCAGGTTCGCCATCTCTTCCACGTGCAACTTCTCGTCCTCCAGCTTGCCCAGATACAAGCGGTAGGAACGGTAGATGAGGTAAATCGCGGGGACGAACACTAGCGAAGTCTCCCAGTTGAACCTGCGGTTGAACCAGGCAATCGCAGCCGCGATGCTGGCGCCAACCAGGTAGTATGGGAAAGACCAGAAATAGCAATCCACCAGAATCTGGCGAAGAGGTTTCCCTTCGCTGGACGAAATCACAACCGCAACACATCCGGCGTTGAAGATAAAGTACGTCGAAGCCGCTAGACACAGAACCAGAGGGCGGCTGATGATGAGCGCGTTGGCCAGCGAGTCGTGGTAGACAAGGTACGCCAGAGCGGTCGAAAGCGAACCCGCGCAAATGTTGAACATCAAGTGGATGGCGGCGGGCCGGTTGGGCTGCCAACACTGGGCCAGCACGGAGACCGCGCCGAGAGTAATCGCTTCGGAGTAGCTCAACTCCGCAATCCCCACCAGGATGAACAGGAAGTTCACGGAAAGCGTGCCTGTAATCCCGGGCAGAGTAACCCGCAGCCGCGACCCCAAAATAGCGATGCCGAGGTAACAGAGAAATTCCGCGATGTTCCTGCTGCTGTGGCCGATTGCAGCCAGAAGCAGGGACGCCGTGCCCGCAGCAATCACCACGCCCATAAAAGCGTTGGCGCCGAGGGACAGGCCTTTCCACGAGTGTGCGCTGGTAGACATTGGTCTGCAAATCACCCCGCGCGGCTCCTGTCGCCCGCGCGCGAGAGTATTCCAAAAACCTAAGGATAAGCAGATAACAGGTTTAATAACAGTGATTTGTAGGCTATGCGGAAAACTTCAGTAATGCTTTCGAGTCACTAATTCCGGGAGAATCCTCTAGCGGGAGTTGACTATTCGATTGATCAAGGGGGGTTGCAGCAGTTCTGCGAACTTATTGCTTCGTATGCCAGGGCGCGCGCGTCTCACCGAACCCGATCAACCCGGCATTCGTCGGTTACGAAAGGACATCTGTCGCTATTGCCCCGTCGATCATTCCGGAAACGAGACTACGGGTTAGCCCTACCAAATGAACTTGGCGGTAACGTAGTTAGTACAGGGCGCTGGCCCGCAAAGGGCGAGCGGCACCTACTCCTCGAAACGAAGAAGAGGCTATGCTCAATTCAAATGTTCCCACATTACGGCGAAGCTCGAGGGTACCCGCTACTATTCCGATACTGGTTACCAGTTTAGATTCGGGATCAAGATTCTCCGAAGTCTGTGAGACCTTGGTGGTTAGTGCACATGGGTGTGCGATGCGGGCTCCTATGAGGCTGGAAGCGGGGGTTCCGCTGCACTTTCACAGCCAGGATGGCCGTGAGACGACGGCGCAAGTTGTAAGCTGTCAGGCGGTTGGGCCTAAGCGGCAGAGCTGGACGCTAGGCGCGCGGTTCGACAGGCCGCAAAATTTCTGGGGGTTGCAGACTTACCCGAAAGATTGGGCGGAACTGCCGGCGACCGTCGAGGGAAACGTCGCTACCGTGGCTTCGTCTACCAATATCCTTCCACCTAATCAGGCCACCGCCTCTGCGAAAATCGTGCTCGATAGAATCAAGAAGCAACTCTCAAACGAGCATCTCAAGGCGATGCTTGCCGAGCTTGTTCACCCACTTGAAGCGGAGATGGCGGACCTCAAGGAAAAGCTCGCGCAAGGGGCAAAGCGGAGCCGATTTGAGGTGTCGCTGTCGCAAATTCCTCCCGAGCTCGAACAGCAGCTAGAGCTGCGCCTGAAGACGGAGTTGGGACCCCAGGTCCTGAAGCAGGCACAGGAGCAGTCCGAACAAATACTTGAATCGGCGAAAGTAGCCATCGACCAGAGGACGGCGGAAGCCCATGCAGAGTTTCTGCGGCGGGTCGCCCTGGATCTGCAAGCGGTAGAGCAGCGGACCCAGGGCTTCTCGACCGACGTCGTTCAGAATCTGCAGGAGCACCTGAATCGTGGACTGGGAGAACTTCACCAGCACGTCATCGACGCAGGGAACCGCCTCAATCGGCTGGGTGAAGACCTACTGCTGGTGATGAAGCATAACTTGGGTGAGGTACACGACGCGTACCGTCAGGAATTGGAGCACGTTCAAGCGGCGGTCGGGTTGGAATCGTCGCGCTTACAGGAACAAATCGCCGATCTCGAAGGCCGCATGGCAAAGTTGGACGAATCTGCTCGCTGGCTCGAGTCCGGCCTCGACAAACGCCTGTCGCAATTGTCCACCGACACGATGCGCAGTGCACGCAGCCAACTGGATAACGCGCTGGAGGTGGTTCTGAGTGAGCTCGGCACTCGCAATGTCCAGGAACTGCGAAATCAACTTGATGAGGCAAGCGCAAATTTGCAGACGATCCAGAAAGGGATCGAAGCCTCGGTTTCCGAGTCGCTCAGGGTCCAGGTCGCTGCGACCCTGCAATCTTCTGAGCACAGAATGGAAGAACTGGCGCAGCAGTCTGTGGAACGGTGGCAGCTCGCCCTTGCCAGTACTCTCAACTCCCTAGCAAGAACCCTTGGCGAACAATTCCTCTTGCAAGCGGCGACTAATGCTAACGCCAGCCAAAGTTCTTCGGTCGAATGACTGGTGCTGTTTACAGCCTCCGCGACGTAGGTTTTTGATGTCGCGCATAGTTGTACGAGGGTATCGAGTGCAGAGCATGTGCACCGCAACTTTCAGTCTTGAGAACCCGGACGCCTTCCGGAGCCTGGGGTGATTCTTCTTGAGCTTTACTTCTTTGGCGCCAGGAACTCGACTTCCACCGGCGAACCAGTCCGGCTACGAATGTTTTCTCAGTCAAGCTTCATCTCACGTCAACTCCATCTTATTCTCGGCGTAGCGTTTCGGCGGCTTCTTGAAGAGCGGCCGGCGTGCAGGTAGAGCGATCGCCAACAATGCCGGCCGAGCAGCAGCAAAGCGGACCCCAGCAAGAGAAAGGCGGTGGAGTTCCCACGACAGTGGAGTAAGATGATCGGCGTCGAGGAGCTAACCTATTCAAGGGAGACATGGCCTGGCTTTGATTTGTTTTTTGTTGATCGTCTCTTAAACAATATGAACAACCTATAGGAGTGGTTCTCGCTGGCCTTGCGCTCCTGGCATCGCGGGCTGGGGCACAAACGACGCCTACGCTTTCATCGTCAGTAAAGACGACTCCATTCCAGGCAGTCCCGGAACTTCCGTATCGGGTGGTGGCTCGTTTTTTCAAGTTTCCCAAGGGGATGGTTGCCGGCGAGGCCGCTGGCGTCGCAATCAATTCGAAGGGACATATATTTCTCTTCCAACGAACCAAGCCAATGCTTGCCGAATACGACGAGAAGGGAAATTTTATTCAGAGTATCGGCGAGGGACTCTTCGCTCACCCGCATGGTTTGCGCATCGATGCGGATGACAACCTCTGGACGACCGATGACGGAAGCCATCTCGTGCTTAAGTTGGATCCGTCCGGTAACGTGCTGCTGGTTCTGGGAAGAATCAACACCGCTGCAGAAGCAAACTGGCTGTTCAACCGGCCCGCCGATGTGGCTTTCGCGAAAAACGGCGATATCTATGTCGCCGACGGCTATGGCAATTCTCGGGTCGTGAAGTTTGTTCGCTCTGGAAACTACATCAAGGCGTGGGGCAAATATGGAAGCGGGATCGGTGAATTCAACTTGCCTCACACTATTGCCGTTGACAAGGAAGGGCGCGTCTTCGTAGGCGACCGCGAAAATCAGCGCATCCAAATTTTGATTCCGATGGAAACTTTATTCAGCAATGGACGGGCATCGGCTATCCTTACGGTTTGTTGATCACGCCAGATCAGCATGTTTGGATGACCGACGGAGGTTACGACCGCATCATAGAACTAGATCAGACCGGTAGAATCCTTGGCGCTTTCGGGGAACCTGGGCCCGCCCCCGGCCAGATGGCATGGGCTCACTTCATGGCGATGGGCTTAGATCAGACCATCTATGTCGCGGACGTTTTGAATTGGCGCTTCGACGTTTTCGCTCGCACCGCACCAACTGGCAGCATGACAAAATATGTTCCTTCCGTAAGGATGTTCTGGGGCTCGCAGCCGAGCATTGGGTGGTTTTCAAAACAGACTGAGATTCCTATTAAATAATTCGCCGCCTGCAAGTTATTGAAGAGACTGGTGGCGGCGCGTGGACTCGAACCACGGACCTACGCAAAAAACCAAAGTACTGGGCGGCTTCTGAAAAAGGCACACGGTGCCCCCAAGTCCATTTTCCAGCCCAACGAGTCTATTTTTATTACTTGTCGACCGGCTGGATCTGCACGAACTGCCAGCCAAACCGCCCTTTGATACAAAGATTGCCATGAGTCACGCTATGGTCAAGGGGCGAGGTCACGCGAACGATCCGGCCGTCCTGCTGGAGCACGGTGAGGTCGCAGCCTACTCCGCAATAAGGACAGATGGTGTCAGTCTTGGTCTGGAGGCTTTCGTTCCATGTGCCGGCCTGGCGCATGTCATATTCGCTTTTAAACATCAACGCGCCGGTGGGGCAGACACCAATGCAGTTGCCGCAATAGACGCAAGCCGAGTCGGGCAGAGGAACGTCGAATTCAGTCGCAATGTGGGCGGAAAAACCGCGACCCGCCACGGCAATCGCGAAAGTGTTTTGCGCGTCCACGCCGCAGGCTTCCACGCACTCGTCTTAATCACTGCCCTGAAGTTTGCTTGTTGAATATTGGCAGGTTTCGCGATCGTGATCTTTTTGCCGTCGATGCTCTCACCCGAGACAGTTGCGTCAAGGATCGTGCCAAATGGGTCTCTGCCTAAGACGCAAATTTCGAACGATTCCGGGGTAGCTGATCGATCAGCTTGCCAGCTGACAAACTTCCCAAAGTTGAAGAGGTAGGCTGCTTTGACCTGAGACTCGGTGGGGCCGAGCTTTGAGACCAAGAAAATACGACGAGTACAACAATCAACAGGACGAGACGGTCGCACACGGTAGAAGCTTGAAAAGTACAGCACGCCGGAAACGTCTTCGAACCACCCCTCCCACCGAATGATTCCTGATTGCCAGGGCGTGTTCACAGGGTCGGACTCTTGACTGATGGTTATCGAGATGTTTCCCACGTAAGTTTGAGGTATGCTGCCCTGCGAATCCCGACGAGAGACTCAGTGGGGTCGCCTGTACCCCACTCATAGTGATAAGGCTGAAATAGATTCTGCCCGACCACCGAGAAACTAAACTCTTTGTGGATGTTCCACTGAAAGCGGCTGTCCATGGTCTGGTAAGCATGAACATTTTGAGCCGGGAGAGCGCTCACATAGTAGTACGTCTGATCGAAGTCGAATCGCTTTCCGATATTGATGTTGGAGTGAACCTTCACCTGGTGAGCAGGACTGGAGCCTTCATAAGTTGGCACTGATCCAGTTGAACTGATATTTGAACCGGGCGCATTGGCATGGAAATCGATCCCCACATAGGAATAGGAACCAGACAACCTCCACCACGGTTTTACGGTCCAGTTCGGAGCGATCTCAATGCCGTTAGTAGCCCCTGCGATGGCATTCTCGTAGAAAATCGTCAGCGTGTTGCCGATTAAAGTAGGAACGCCAAAGCTCTGCAAATGCTGGTAGTTGTTGTGGAACACGTCCAAATCGATGTAGAGATTTGGAGTGAGCAGTTGGCGATAGCCCCCTTCGTAGCCCAGAACAGTTTCTGATTTAAAACTAGGATTGCCTGAGACCAGCAAGTACGTCGGTGGATTCGTGGAAATTTCTCCACCAGACAGTTGGAAACCCTCTTCGATACGCGACGGCGTCGTCACCGCACGCGTTACCGCAGCCCAGAAACTCTGGTGAGGATTGGGATTCCATAACCCGCGCAAGGTGGGCTGAATGTCAAAACCGCTGAAATTGTTGTCTTCCAGCTTTGCTCCCGCGATGACGGACAGCTTGTAGTTCAGAAGATGAATCTCATCTTGAACGAAACCGGTATGGATGTAGTCGGTGTTGACGTTTGGCACAACGTTCGCAATTGGATTGTTTTGAATGAAGCGATTTGGACTCCAATGCAGTCCGAATCCATAAGTAATCTGGTGGCGATCGGCGACTTTCAAACGATGAAGAAAATCAATGTCAATCGTGTTGCGAGTCTCGCCATAAAGCGGACCGCTGCGAATCGTTCGGTCGAAGTAAGCTTCGAGATAAATGTCGGATCCGTTCTCAAACGTGTGCCGCACCCTGCCAAAGATGTCCCCACCCGAAACAACATTGACGAAGTTTAAGGGTCCGGTCTCTGCTGGCGATGTACCTCCGTAAGCATCTCCTGCCAGCATGTAGTCCGTACGAGTATTTTGGCTCCAGTCGAGGCGAAATCCCCCCCGTTCCTGGTGCCATCCGTCGAAATCATCGCCGGTGGGGTGATATTCTGGCCCTCGAATGAATCCTTTCCCATATATGCGATAGCTAAGCCCGTCACCCGCAATGCCTCCATACCTGGCTTCTGCTATCACATGGTCTACATTTCCCCCAAGAGCGGAGACTAAAACTCCCTGAGTGTCCGAAGCTTTCTTAGTAATGATATTGATTACTCCGTCTGCCGAGTTTGGTCCCCAAATCGTTGCTCCCGGCCCACGGATCACTTCAATTCGGTCGATGTCCTCCAGCAAAACGTCCTGAACATCCCAATACACCCCCGCATAAAGAGGAGTGTAGACACTACGACCGTCGATCAAGACCAGAACAGCCTTTGAAAAGTTAGTTTCTGTGCCTCGAATTCCAACGGCCCATTGATCAGAGTCGATCCTCGCAACTTCGACACCCGGCACGAGGCGCAGTGCTTCCGGGATGCTAGTGGCACCTGACCGACGAATATCCTCGCTGGTCAGAACAAAGACAGCAGCAGCGGCTTTCCACACCTGTTCTGGCTCCTTCGTAGCAGTCGTGACCTGGACGTTGCCCAACTCTTCGAGCGTAAGTTGTTTTACGGGATTGCCGGAAGTTTGATCGGAGCCAGTAGTTTCAGCGAACGCGGCGGGACAATAGAAATTCGCCGTCAAAAAGAAAAAGACGATCGTGAGTAGTCCAACTGACAATCGTGAAACGGATTTTCCCGTGGCTATCAATTAAGGGTTCCGTGTGGGCCGACCTCCGACCCCAGTCACTCGAACGCATTTTCCGGGTTTCGCTTGATTAATTCGCTGACCTTCTCAATCAATGCTTCGGGCTCTACGCCTGCTTTTTGAAGCCACGCATCAACCGCTCCGACGCCTTCGCCCGGGAGGGAGGGGAATCCAGATAACATGATTATTGGGATCGTCGGACGCAATCGCATCATCTCGGTGGCGATTTCCGTGCCGTTCATACCAGACATCCAATAATCGAGAACCACAGCGCTGACATCCTTTGTGCGAAACAGTTCAAGTGCTTCGATGGACTTGCGTGCCCCTAAGAATTCGAATCCCGCAGACTCGCACCTTCCGCAGCTCAGGCTGCGAGTCTTCATCTTCCACGCACAAAATGATCATCGGATGCGACTTCATTGCTCGCACGTTTCCGCCGCCAAATTTTAGGTCAAGACGAGTGACGCCAACCCTATGGGGAGGGGCTGCGACGATGACCCAGGAGTCTATACCTCTCATCAAATCGCGGGCTATACAGTGTTCGCTGTAGGCAGCCTGATGGTGAACTATTCAGGTTCTTTAGTTGGTTCAATCGCGTGTTTACGCGCGGCAGCAATTTCTACGTGCGAACGTCGGGCGCCGTGATCCGAAAAAGTGCGATAGCCATAGTTGCGCTCGCTGGTTTTGCCGCCGCCGGTCTCTTCTTCGCGAAAGGTTTGCCGTCAAGCTTCCTACCAGACGAGGATCAAGGCTACATGTACATCCAGATGCAATTGCCGGAAGCCTCTTCGATTCAGAGCACGTCGGAAGCGGCTCGAGCAGTGGAAGACGTTCTGAAATCTACGCCCGGGGTCAAGTATTGCTCCTCATCTGTCGGATTCAGTCTGCTGAGTCTGACCCGTACCAGCTACAACGCGTTCTTCTGGGTCACGTTGGATCCGTGGGAAGCCGCAAGACAATCAACGAGCAGTACCGGGTGATTAAAGCGAAGTTGAACCTGAAGCTCATCACCCTGCCGCAGGGAACAGTGTTCGCATTCTCCCCGCCGGCGATTGCGGGCGTCGGCACGTCCGGCGGATTTCAGTTTGTGCTGGAAGACCGCGCGGGGAAGGACCCCGAATTCCTGGTAAATAACCTGAACAAGTTCCTGGCGGCGGCTCGCAAGCGGCCCGAAATTGGGACGATCGCCACCACCTACATACCCAGCGCGCCGCAAAAGTACGTGTATGTGGACAAGGAAAAGGTATTAAGGGAAGGCGTCAATCTCAGCGATGTCTATAACACTCTTCAGACCTTCATGGGCGGACAGTTCGTCAATTACTTCAATCAATACGGGCGGACCTGGCAGGTCTATGTGGAGGCGGAAGCGCCGTATCGGGCCAACCTGGAGAACGTAGGCCAGTTCTACGTCCGAAACAAGAACAGCGAGATGGTGCCGTTATCGGCCCTGACTCGGTTTGAGTCGCGTTACGGTCCGGAATTCAAAATGCGCTACAACGAATATTCATCCGCACAGGTCATCGGCAGTGCCGCGCCGGGTTACAGCTCCGATCAGGCTACTGCTGCCCTGGAAGAAGTCTTCCATCAGACAATGCCGCCCGAGATGGGCTTCGATTACATGGGTATCTCCCGTCAAGAGCAGAAGGCGCGTGAGGGTGTACCCGCGTGGGCAGTCTTTGGGATCTCGTTCGTCTTCGTCTTTCTCGTCCTTGCCGCACTTTATGAAAGCTGGTCACTCCCGTTCAGCGTATTGCTGAGCACGCCGGTCGCGGTATTTGGCGCCTTCGGACTGTTATGGCTGCGCCGTACCATACTCGGCATGATTTTCCCAGCCTTCATGGTGCAGGTCGAAAACGATGTGTACTCGCAGATCGGACTCGTGATGTTGATTGGCCTGGCAGCTAAAAACGCCATCCTGATTGTGGAATTTGCCAAGAGCGAGTACGAACAAGGCAAGTCACTGGTCGATGCTGCATTGGAAGGGGCCAAGCTAAGGCTGCGGCCGATTCTGATGACCTCTTTCGCATTCATCCTCGGTTGCGTGCCTTTGTTCATTGCTACCGGTGCAGGTTCGGTCGGCCGGCAGATTATGGGTACCACAGTCATTGGCGGAATGCTGGCCGCAACCGGCATAGCTATCTTCATCATCCCGGCACTGTACGTTCTCGTGGAGCGGCTGGCGAGTATGCGCAAGCACACCACCGCAGGTGCCCCCGAGCTTCAGCAGCCGATCCAGCAACCGCGTCCAATGGAGGCAGACTAACGTGAAAAGCGCAATTACTCCTTTACTTCTCATCATTTTCACCACTGGTTGTGCGGTCGGACCCAACTACCGGAGACCTAATGTTGATGTTCCAGGAGCGTTCCGCTGGGCTCCGTCGCTGGATGCGGCGGAGCCTCATAAGAATGCTTCTCAGCAAGCGCCAGCGCCTGGTGGTGCTTCGCTGCAAGGTTCGCCGACTGCCGCCAGTACACCACGGTCAGCGACTGTAACTGAGGAGCAGTCCTTTGGTGACCAGAAATGGTGGCAGGTCTTTCAGGATCCGGAACTGCGGCGGTTGATACGAAGTGCACTTCAGAATAATTACGATGTTCGCATTGCCGCGACCCGAATTTTAGAGGCACAAGCGCAGTTCGGCTTCACTCGAGCTAACCAATTGCCGACAGTTAACGCCGGTGCTGCTGGCATGAACGATCGCTTTCCAAAAACGGAGCTCACTCCGGAAACGGAAACGAACTTCAATGTGGTGAGCGCTTCTATGGTATGGGATTTGGATTTTTGGGGCAAATACCACCGCGCCACTGAATCTGCTCGTGCGAATTTGCTCGCAACAGAGTGGGCACAGCGCGCGGTCATCAGCACACTGGTGAGCAATGTTGCTGCTTCGTATTTCCAGCTTCGCGCATACGACCTTCAGCTTGAGATTTCCCAGCAAACGCTCGCCTCACGCCAGGAGTCACTGCAACTGACTCGCACACTATCCGATGGCGGTGCCGGAACTCTGCTCGACGTCCGTCAAGCCCAACAGTTGGTCTCCACCGCTGCGGAGGAGATTCCCGACTTGGAGCGACGTATTCAGCAGCAGGAAAACTTCCTCAGCACGCTTCTGGGAAGCAATCCCGGTCCCATCGCACGTGGAATGAAGTTGACGGACCAGCCGCACTTGCCGGAGGTTCCTGCGGGAATTCCGTCCCGTCTATTGGAACGCCGGCCCGACATCCGCGCGGCCGAAGCACAGTTGATCGCGGCCAATGCTCAAATAGGAGTTGCTAAAGCCGCGTATTTCCCTCAGATTACGTTAACTGGTAACAGCGGGTTCCTAAGTTCGGCGCTGACCAGCTTGTTCACGGGTCCGGCTGGATTGTGGAACTTTGGAGGAGGAATCGCGCAACCCATTTTTGCCGGGGGAAGAATCAAGTCTGGTGTGCGGTTGAGCGAAGCTCGCAAGGAAGAGTTGGTATTGACGTACCAGCAGACAGTCCAGCAGGCTTTCCGCGGCGTTTCGGACTCACTGGTTGGATATCAAAAGAATCGTGAGTACCGAGAGCGTCAGGAAGAATTGGTGCTTGCAGCAAAGGATGCGGCGCGGCTTTCCGAGTTGCGCTACCGCGGCGGCGCTACCAACTATCTGGAGGTTCTGACCAACGAAACGAATGCCTTCAGCGCCGAACTGACTTTGACCCAGGCGCAACTGAATGAGCTTGTAAGTCTAGTTGAGATTTATAGAAATCTTGGCGGAGGCTGGGAATCTTAGGAAGAGTCTCATACCTGCGGTGACGCCCGGCGCTTGTCGACGCAGCCAGGCAGGGGTTTGCGACAAATACAGCCGCGCAAGAAAAACGCGGGTCAAATGAGGGTCACATTAATCGTAACCTTCCGTGTCCATGCATGCCCGTGAGTTGTCATCTGCGCCGCGTAGATTCTTGAAATTACTGCTTCTCACGAGGCTGTTAACCGGAGGGTTGTAGGTTCGAATCCTATAGCGGCCACCATCCTTATCTTCTGATCACTGCTGTCCGGGTAAGAATCCAGCTGCGGCTGTAATGCTGTAATCTATTGTTCCCGCAGGGTTATGGCGATTATGGTCGAAAACGATTTGAATTGGATTTAGCGAAAAACGACCATTTCGGAGTCTTCTTCGCTGAGGCACGACAATGAGGCATGAACCTTGGCCAGACCGTGTTCTCTCAACTGCTGTAACGATTGAGCATCTGCCTCACAACGAATTTCAAAAGTGTGTCGCTCGTTATAGCGGCGATGGTTACTTAAAGACTTAAAGAGCTTCTCCTGTTGGAATCAGTTTCTCGCCATGGCCTTCGCTCAACTTACTTATCGAGAAAGCCTGCGGGACATCGAGGCTTGTTTAGGGTCCATGCAGAGCAAGCTCTACCACATGGGATTCCGCGGTAAGGTGTCCCGCTCCACCTGGCGGGCGCCAACGAACGACGAGACTGGCGAATCTATGCCGACTTTGCTCAGGTGCTCATCGGTATTGCGCGCCCTTTGTATGCTGACGATCCCATGGGAGTAGAGGTGGATCAAAATCTATATGCACTGGATTCGACGACCATCGATCTGTGTCTTTCGCTCAGTTAGAGATAACAGAACATTTATTGTCCTGATTCAGGTACTTACTCGCCAGATGGCGGCTGGTGACAAAACTGTTGGGTTTACCCCAGATTGTATCGGGGACAATCAGGACATCGGACTGCAGGATTGCATAACAGTTTGTCTACCAACGAGTCGTTAGGCAGTCGTCAAAGAGTTAACTTCGAGTCTTTTTGTTAGTCTAAACTGCCGAGAAGAATTAGTATGTCTACGGCCATTCGCAGGAGAACGCAGTGGGATCAGAGGTAAAACGAAGCAAGGATCCTCGCGGACTTACAGACCTTGATCATGTCAAAAAGCTACTTGCCGACGGTGTACATGCCTCGTCGCTTGGAGTAGCGGTGTTGGACTCGCAAACCCGCTTTGAATCTGTTAATGCTTCCATCGCTCGC
>Ga0302325_10023999_pt1 | contig 12698 bp, 17 predicted proteins | sample Palsa_T0_2_FD_201948 | JGI IMG/M metagenome (GOLD analysis project Ga0302325, IMG submission 201948) | Peat permafrost microbial communities from Stordalen Mire near Abisko, Sweden - Palsa_T0_2 | ecosystem: Environmental > Terrestrial > Soil > Palsa > Peat permafrost | place: Sweden: Abisko... | reverse complement strand
CCACGGCTCCTGATCATAGGCGCAGGCTCGCGAGGCAACGCATATGCCAGAGCTACGGCAGAATCGACCAACGGCATCATTGTTGCTGTAGCAGAACCAATCGCGTATAAACGAAAGCAGCTTGGGGAGAAATATATCTGGGGCAAGGCAGGGCCTTCTGAGGGACAGGAATTCGAAGATTGGACGGGCTTTTTGAAATGGGAACAAGAGAGACGTGCGAAGGCCACCAGGGGCGAAGATGTGCCGGAAGGGGTGGATGGTGCCTTCATCTGCGTGCTGGATGAAATGCACAAGGAGGTCATCGTCGGATTAGCCCCTCTCGGCCTACATATCATGTGCGAGAAGCCTTTGGCTACCAGCTTGGACGACTGCGTTTCGATATACAAGTCTCTGCTGCCCAACCTTCCGAATACAACTCCGTCGAAGATCTTCTCAATCGGCCACGTCCTGAGATACAGTCCACATAATATGCTGCTACGGAAATTGCTGTTGGAGGACAAGGTCATTGGAGAGATCATGTCAATCAATCACACGGAGCCTGTGGGATGGTGGCATTTCACCCACAGCTACGTCAGGTGTGCATATCTTGTCATGAAATTTGATACGTGACCACTAACAGGCTGCAGAGGCAATTGGCGGCGAGAATCTACCACAGCGCCTTCCCTCTTGACGAAGTCCTGCCACGACATCGACGTTCTCCTCTGGCTTCTATGCTCACCACCACCGGGCTCAACCAGCCCTGCCCATATACCAACAACTGTCACCTCCGTGGGATCTCTTCAATACTTCAACAAGACTCGGAAACCTACCGCAGCTGGCAATGCCACCAACTGTCTCTCCTGCCCAATTGAAACATCTTGCAAATACTCTGCAAAGAAAGTGTATCTTGGATCTGGTCTGAAGGGTCTCGCTTCGGGCAATACCCACTGGCCGGTTGATATTGTGGTTCCTGAGATCGAGGAATGCATATCCATTGGTGGCCCTTCGGCAGGTGAAACTGCTCTGATGAAGAAACTCTCCGAGAACTACGTCGAGGACACACCAGATTCAGAAGTGGCTGCCAAAAATTGGTTCGGTCGCTGCGTCTACGAGGCCGACAACGATGTCTGTGATGACCAAGTGGTGACCATGACATGGGACAATGATCCTCTTCCTAAGATCAATAATGACAACGAGAAAGCTCTCGTTGGGCGTGGCGCGAAGACTGCGGTGTTCCATATGGTGGCTCACACGAAGAAGATATGTGACAGGCACACAAATATCTATGGTTCTGATGGAGAAATCTACGCTGATAGCACAACTATCGCTGTGGAAGATTTCAACACGGGCGCAAAGAAGATATATAGACCACACGTTGCAGGCGGGGGCCATGGAGGAGGCGATGATGGTCTGGCCAGGCAGTTCATACTCGCTGTGGATGCTGTCAAGAATAATGGAGCAAGCATTGAGGAGGCACAACGAGCACATGTTGGTTGTAGCTTGGAAGAAGTCATTCGGAGCCATGCGGTGGTTTTCGCTGCTGAACAGGCGAGGCTTGGTAAGAAGGTGTTGGACTTCCCCCAGTGGTGGAGCCAGAATGTTGAAGCAAGGCTGGCCAAGTCTTGATACTAATTTTTAGCTAAGCAGCAATAAAATTTTCAATCCCTCCCAGAATCCAGGATATAGAGACCACAGAGTGGCTCTTCCTTGCAACCTGAAAGACAGCGTAGTGCACGTGAGTCTCTTATATGAATATACATCATTTCAACGTTTTCTGAAAGCCCCTTCTCTCATTTCCTCAGAGAGCGCAAATATTTCAAACTCACCGATTTTACCACATACCCCGATTTTGTGTAGTATAGCACTGTCCCAGTAGGGATGTAGGACTTGTAGAACAGACGAACATCCACTCCCGTCAATATCCAATAAAATGCCGCACAACAGAGTGCAACCGGATGAATTCAGTTGTCAACTCTACCAATTTAAATCACAGGACGAGCGAGTGTTGTCAAATTTCCACAAGGTTCAAAACATGCGACGACTTTCAGAGGGACTATAGTTCTAGTTGATAATTGCACTGAATTTCAATCATGCGGACTAAGCATGCACTTCGGTGTATGGGGTGATTTTTGCTTTGCTGGTGATGTGGGCAAAGCAGATATGCTTTGAACACTTGAAGGCGAATGTTCAAGTAGTTATTGCCCAAAGTGTATACTTCATTATCGTTCGCTGCTATGTTTTTCTTAGCAGGAGCTAGCTTCTTTTCAGATGATTTCCCACCAGGCAAAGTTGCAGGCACCGGATTCACTTCTTCCTTGCAGAAGGAGCATGGTGAATCTAACAACGGAAGACACAGGGCGAATCAATGCACTTTCTTCTTCCGGTGCTCCAAAGCAGAATCTGGTTTTTACAAACAACCAGCCCCCAGTGGTATACGCAGATGGACAATGGTCATTCACATATTCTTCTCATGAGTACTACTCCGAAACGCGAGCAGCCAACGCCAAGACTCGAGCCATATATAATGCTGAGAATGAAGCCATTATGCACAGAACCAAGTTAGATAATTACAAGCATTCAGCAAAGAAAGCTGAGCATGAGGCGAGATCAATCAGAAACAGGAGCTCGACATATTGAAGGTCACACTCGACAATCAGAATTTACTACTTCCTTGATCCCCACACCTTTAGCTCATTTATATCTTCGAGTATATCTAGCCAAGGTTCTGCTGTCAATCTTCTGTAAACATTCTTTCTTCCGACGAAACTCATTGTCAGCCATTTTTGGTCCATCGGACGGAGAGGTGCTTTGTCTTTGCTAAGATTAAAATTTAGAGAGGCGTTGCCAAGGTTCAAATTTTTCTGTTTCCCAACCAACAACAAATTGGCACTTCTTCCTCCGTGATCGATCTATTGTATTGTTGAGCTGTGTACAATTGTGGAGGTTGGAGGTTGTTGACTTTTCGAGTTGGCACAGTGTATTGAGAGCTGGCTGGGTCACGGTCGGCGAGCGTATCTCAATGCTGGAAAAGATATGATCATCCGTTGGGTCTAAACTCTTAGTAGTCACAGTCATTATTCCACATTTGGACAGCAGAGAACTCAGTCATTTGGTCCTGCCCCTGATACGGTGCATTTTTGGACCGATCGCGTGCAGCCCACGAGTCATGTATTCTCCCGGTTTTGCCAATTCAAATTTATATCAGTGAAGCTTGATGAGTCATAGAAGTTATGTTTCCGAAGAAACCGGTTTTAAGCCAAATACCTCATCTGAAGATTGAAAGATGAAGTTGAATTGGGGTCGTGAATAGCGTCATTTCCCTGTGTTTTCTTTAGAACTCAATGTAAACATTCGAAATTATCCTCTAGATTTTTTATATTTTCAATATTGTTACTTCTAATGAGAATGCCAAACTCCAAAAGGACATTTCTTGTGAGACTAATTAGGCTCCTTAAATTCTCTGTCCGCATTTTCAACTTCATTATCTCCTCTTCTCATACATTCCACCACACCTTAACTAGGCATCTTCTCTCTAATAACCTCCAAAGACACCCTCAAGAGGAAAATACTGACACTCCAATCTTCTAGATAACCGGCTGCTCGGACGGCGGTCTGGGCACCGCTCTTGCGATCGCCTTCCACGAAGCCAGTCTACAGTGTCTACGCGTTTATGCTACATCTTGAAATCCTCTGACACGACACAGTTCGCGTCTCTCGGCATTGAAGCACTTACACTTGACGTGCTCTCCGACTCCTCTATCACTGCATGTGTCAGCAAACCATCCAGTCTCGAATTCCTCATGCCCGTACCCGACAACTCTATTCCTGAGGGGGAAAAGCTATTCGATATCAACGCATGGTCTTACATTGCTATGACGCAGGCCTTTCCCCCATTACTACTGAAATCCAAAGGCATAGCTGTAAACTAAACATCCCTTGGTTCTGTTGTTGTGCTACCATTCCAATCTTTATACACTGCCTTAAAAACCGCAATCGCGATGTTCTCCGACTCTATGCGGTTAGAGCTCGCAGCCTTCGGGATTACAATCATTGATCTCAAAACCAGAGTCGTGAAATCTAACTTGATCAAAAACCAAAATGAGGCGAACCAACCGTTCCTGGAAGGCTCGATTTTTTAGCCGGCGAAAGAGGTGGTGGAGAAGGCGCCGTGTCAAGAGGGGTTTGCGGATGTGGGTATGCCAGCGGAGAAGTGGGCGAAGGGAGTGGTGCAGGATTTGTTGAGGGAAAATCCGCCGAAGATTGTTTGGAGGGGTGATGAGGCGTGGTTGGTGATGATTGCTTCAGTTTCCCGATTAGGATGTTTGATCGAACTATCAAGAAGATGACGGGATTGGATGTTGTTGAGGAGATAATGCGGAAAGGGGAGTCACAGACTTCAAGTAGGTATGGAGTGGTGCTGAGGGGAGAATGGGGGGAGCATTTGTAGACGAAGGTGAGGAGACTGCACAGTGGCGCAATTCACGGGGTATAACAACCTGCCGTTGTATCTATTCTTTGAATGACCTAGTCGCCAAATGGAACAAATTGAACTATACCACAGCTGGGCTTTGGGAGTTGCCAAAATACAAAACAGCATTTGCATACCACCTGTTTACTACATCCCATCCTTGGCCAGAAATGTCCCACCATGCGTGCATGGTCTTTTAGAGTTTAGCTTTATTGTCGTTGTCAGGTTGACACAACCATCAGAAGTTAGGACGATGGCGGCTGTCAATGTCCTGCCATCGTCCGTTCATTCAGACGGTCTATTACATGAAGAAAATTATTGTCCAATTCACATAGGTTGTTGAGGAAAATAATAGTCTTGAAATGGAAGAACTTGAAATCTCTCCCAAAGAATCGGTTACAGGTTGACGGAATCCAGTCCATTAAGAAACATTCCCCTTTCAGAAAGCTAACGGAACATTTCTTATTCACTGCCGAATACCGGGCCAGCGAACTCCATTTAATCCGAGTTCATGGCAAGTTAGTCCCAGACTATGAAAGGTTTTGAATGACAGTCAGGCCGCCAAAACGCGAACACGGGAATCGCAAAATCGTTCAATTGGTTTTGCACCAAAATAACACGTTTTTCCAGGTGGATATCGTTTTGCCCTTTCTAGTCCGCATTTGTCAAGGTTGCTACAACCACCATTTGATATATGCCATTTGCAATAGTTGGCATCATTATATGCATTCTTGTCTAGGTACTGTTTAGTACACCCATCCAGCCCATTAAATCCTCCTCATGTTTGATATTCACAGAGTAAGAATACATAATACAAGGTTCACAACAACACTTATCTCCACCACGTTCCCTACTTCATTTCTCCATGCCACAGCTCCATTCTTCGTCGGACTTGGACTCGCAGTGCTCGCAGTGCTCGCAGTACCAGTATAAGAAGTAGTGGCTGTGTCAAAATAGGTGAAGCTGTACGTCGAAGACGGACTGTGTAGAGATACTGGCGCTGCATCTGCTGCAGCTGCGATCCAGGTCCCGCTATCATTCTTGAAGGAAATCTCGCTGCCATTCAAGAAATTGAACTGCGGCTTTGAAGCAAGCGAGGTGTTAAGTTGCATGGGGTAGTGTGTTTCCTCGGCGTATGGTATGTATGGAACTGGGGTGTCGTTTCTAGTACCAGTGAAAGATAGAATGAGAGTAGAGGCAGGAAGGTTGCTGAATTTCGAGATCATGGTTGTTGTTAAAGTGAAAGAGGCGGTAGTGTTGGTGAAGGAGAGAGTGTAGTTTATTGGTGTTGTGTTATTCCTATGTTATGTGTTAAATTTGTCTGAAAGCTGGAACCGGGAATCAGTATTACCAGGTGAAATCAAGCCAAGATAACTCATCATATCCGCTCGACGTCGGCCAATTGCACTCTGACAACACATCAACCCCGTTTGCACTATCATTCCCAACCCAACTGCTCGATTCTCCCGAAACCGTATACCCTGTCTCTCCACCGATCTGCTGCCTCTGAATCGTGCTCTTGCTCTTCAAATCCAGATATATCTCTTGTTGATAATAGTAGCCGAGCGTGATAAATTCACACGGCTGCCCAGTTTCCTTACTAATGCATTCGTATGCCGCACTGGCAAAGTCCAGATTATAAATCTTATCCTTTGTCCAGCAAAAACTTGAATCGCAGTCAGAAGCTAAGTGCCATAGCTCAAAAAAGAAGGGGTTGGGATCCCAGGGAGGATTGACCCCAACATAGAGATCAGTGGCAGCGTATGGTCCTACGGAATCGGTTCCGGAGGCTGAGCAAGTATTATCTCCTTCAGGAACGGCCGTCGAGGTCCATGATGTAGAGCCGCTGATGGAGCCCGAATAGAGGATATATTGTGAGCCCTGTGGGACCAATGCGCTTTGAGCTGCTACAAAATGAACGAGGCCAGTGAAGTGGATTATCAGCTTTGAAATTGATTTTAGTGACTGGAGCATTCTGACCATTGAGATGGTTTGATCAGAGGAATTAGTGGTTGAGTTCGATTGACTACCGCTGGTTCCCTTTCGAACGGTGAAATTGCGCACATCTGCAAATCCATCTCGTTGACAATGCAGGAGACATGCAAATTATAAACTATCTGCAGCGCATGGGGCTCTTGTCTGTGTTACCTTGGTTGTGAGCCTCGTTGCGGTTGAATATTACCCCGAATGACTTCGGGGACCCGGTCGTACAGGAAAATGATCGGCTGGTGAATCTCAACTGGGCAAGGCGGAGTGTCGTGGCGTTATGGAAGGATCTGTGGCTGAATGCATGAACAATTTGAGTATCATTTCCGTGAAGAATGGAGATACTTGTACTCGTGCCGCAGAAAAGTGGTGGTTGAAGGATGTAGAATTTGTAAGGTGTGCCTGCAGTCTAAATACAGCTTGATGCCTGAGGTTCACAGCCGCCCATAAGTCTGAACGGCCTGTCCCCTGCTCACAGAGATGAGATTGGGTAATCAACAAAGCCACAAACAAACCGGCCCACTTTCACCGCAAAAATTAAACTATACGCTAGCAGGGCGTTCAGACTTATGGCGGCACGAGTAAATCGTTCAAGTTTATTTTTGACTTCAACGTCGCTGTCAACTCGGTGCTCTCATTTCATGTTAAACTCGGCTCACTTATGAAGTGACAGTATTTAGACGCTGCACGATCTAGACCACAATCGGTCTTCGATGCTAAGTCGTTGCAACCCTGTTGCACTTATTCTCATTTCTACTCCCGTTTGTGAAAAAAAGGAGTTTTCCATAGCTGAGTCCTCTCTCAGCTGTCTTTCTCGAAGGGAGCTTATCACAGAGGTTTGGCAATTCAACCCCTGAACGGTTGGCTCATCACTCCGTACACGAATTGCTGCGTCGCTGGGGGCGCTAGCCTAATTCCCAGCCCCTGAAACGCCTTGCCGAACCTTGCATCACAGCCTACTCCTTCCTTATCAATCTGTTCTGGATTTTACACAAAATTGCAACCCCGCAACGTCTTCAATTGTCGTTATGTTGTATATCTCGAAGCCGTTCCGTACATGCTAGGAATAGTAAGGTCACCATGGCACTTCCTTTCAAATCAGCTTTCAAGGAAGAACAAGCACAATTTGGTTCGGCATTGGACGACACGCCCTCCTGGCCTGCTCTATATTCGACGTTGATTTCTATTAGCCTCCTGCTGTTCTCAGCTAGTCGACTTTGGCAACTGCGCACGGCAAGTGTCAAGATCAAGGCTGGTGGTGGTAGCCACATCAAAGTGGTGTGTGACGATGCCTCCAAGTCTGCGATTACGTGACGAGGTGCTGATTGCAGCACCAGATCACTACAATTGCTTATTTCGGATTGCGGTTGGCAGATCTGACTATATTCAGCGTTGGATCTTCGATCATCTTCGATTCACAGCTTTTCTCCAGGGCCATCTCGTGTTTCGGTGCTCTTGCATTATGTATCCTCTCATATGTTGAGCATCGGAGGGCAGCACGTCCATCGAATTTGCTGGTGCTTTATGTTCTTTCTTGTCTGCTTGGACATGCAATTGAACTGTTCATGTTACTTCCAAGTTCCAATAGCCAGAGCTTGAGCTTCCTCTTCGCAACTATTATCCTGGAACTCGCAGTGCTTGCTATTGAGAGTCACACCAAGGAAGCCATTCTGTTGCCTCGCTCTCAACAACTGGCCCCGGAGGAGCTGGAGGGGATTCTTGGGCGAACTTTCTTTTGGTGGATCAATCCAATTCTTTTGAAAGGATACCGATCGATTCTCGCGGACGCAGATCTGCCCCACATGGAAGAGGAGCTTTCCTCTCTGACATTGCGGAGGAAGGTCCGGTGGTCTTGGGATCAAAGAGGTTTGTCATTTTACTAAATCATGCATACTTCTTGGGTGACTGATCCTACCACCAGCGAAACCTGAGAGCACGACTACTTTACCCTACGTTTTACTACTTTGCTTGAGACGTCCACTTGCCGCTGCCATTCTACCTCGTTTGTTCCTGATCACATTTCGTTACTCTCAGCCAGTCCTCATCAATTTTTTAATCAGATATGTCAGTAACTTTCCGAAAGAGAGCGAATCCGGAGACCAGGGCCGATGGCTCATTGTCGGTGCTCTGGTTGTATACGTTGGGTTAGCTGTGAGTGTTCATTAAGCCGTTGTCGAGAAGTCGCTCACACCTTGTTAGACTTCAACAGCAACCTATCAACACCGGCTTAATCGGCTCAAAGTTATGATCAGAGGGGCCTTGGTGGGGCTGATTCACCAGCGGTCCTTGGGCGTCCGAAGCGGGAGCTACGAGGATGGGAAATCTGTAACACTGATGAGCACAGATGTTGACAGCCTCCAAGATATTGGAGAAATGTTCCATGAGACATGGGCTCAATTTCTTGAGGTGATCATTGGAACAAGCTTACTAGCAACTCAAATAGGGTGGCTATGCCCAGTTCCCCTTATCATAATCTGCTGTGAGCTTTTAGAGCCTCAAATAGAACGGCACTAGGCTGACACTTCAATAGTCTGCTCTCAAGTGAGTCGATATGTCGCCAATCATCTGAGAGGTAAACAGAAGGACTGGAACACTGCAACGCAGGAACGAATATCTATGACCATCTCCATGCTAGTGTCAGCAAAGAGCATCAAAATGCTTGGAATATCAGGATCCATCGAAAGGAAAGTTCAAAATCTCCGGCTTCACGAGATCGACATGTCTAAGAGACTGAAATGGGTCATGTTCTATTATAATGCAAGTGGTATGTGATCTCCCGCTTATTTTGATATCTGACTTACACAAAACAGCAAATGCCCTCGGCATTTTCTCTCCCGCGATTACAATTGTTCTTTTTGCGATCCTTTCCAAGAGAAGTAGCGACGGAAGGCTGAACGCCGACACGGCTTTCACGACAATTGCGCTCCTAGCCATGGTCACACATCCTGCGAACATGATCATGACCATTGTGCCTCGAGCTGTAGCATCTTTAGCGAACTTCGAGCGCATTCAGCACTATCTGTTGGAGTCATCGAGGCAAGATCGTAGACTTGACATCAAAAGCACCGTGCAAGAAATAATCGGCTTGGGCTCCGAAATGACCACTCCCGATGCGCTGATAATGGGCAACCTATCTGTGCAATATCCCTCAAGCCCACATCCGATCCTCCAAAATCTCGACTTCAAGATTGAAGTTGGCTCTTTCTGGATCTGCTCTGGCCAAGTTGGATCAGGAAAGACTACGTTGGCCCAAGCGATTCTGGGAGAGATTTCTCCCTCATCTGGCTCAATTTCAGTGTCTTGCTCACGGATTGGATTTTGCTCACAGGTCCCCTGGTTGCCGAGTGGAAGCATCAAAGATGTCATTTGTGAGAATTCACGCTTTGATTCCGCGTGGTATGAAACAGTCATTTATGCCTGCGGACTTGGCCAAGATTTGGATGCGTTTTCTGATGGGGATGAGACACAGATAGGGAGTCGAGGCCTCAAACTTTCTGGGGGGCAACGACAGCGTGTGGTAAGCTGCCAATTTCATCTTCTTGTACAAACATTTGTTAAAATAATTCCAGGCTCTCGCACGAGCGGTCTTCGCTCGATGCGAAATTCTTATACTCGATGATTCTTTCAGTGCTCTTGACGGTGCAACAGAACTTCACGTGGTTGAGAACCTCCTGGGTCCCACAGGAATTCTTCGACGACATGGCATAACGGTCTTCATAATTACGAACAACGGTGAGTATCTTTCTCCTTGCCAGCGTCCACAAGAGAGTCCTGACGCTTTGAAGTTCAGCATTATTCTTTAGCAGACCAGATCATCATCCTCAGAGACTCGACGATCCAACTTCAAGGAACTGTTGATGATATGCTGCATTCTTCCAACCAAATACTCAAAACAATCTTTAATGAGAAGGAGTCGGCACCAGATCATCTTAAGGATAATGTCCAGCAACTTATCCAAACTAACTCGACGGATGCTGCTGTCAACTTATTGAGGAGAACAGGAGATATGGCAGTTTACGGTATGAGAGCCTTTCTAACTATCTACGCTGAAGCTTACGATTTGTAGGTTACTATTTCAGGGCTGTTGGTGCTCTGAATTATTTAACCCTGATCTTTTGCACCGTTTTATACTCATTCTCGTTGATATTTTCGCAGTACTGGCTGAAATGGTGGAGCGAAGCAGGATCAGATAAGATGTGGTTTTATGTTGCTGGCTACTTGGCATTTGCTTTAATGGCTTGGTCTTCGACCTGTGCTGGCATGTGGTATACTCACAAGTGGAAAATTCGGAATCAATTTACATAAACTGATCAGAGCAGGGCCACTCACGTCAAGGTTGCTCTACACTCTGGCGAAGTTCTCCATTATAACTTACTAAAAGCTATCATTGGGTTGGTCCATGTCAGGAACTCCTTGCATGCCAACTGACAGCTGGCCAGGGCGCCATTGTCATTTTACTCTAAATCTGAGATTGGAACTTTGTTGAACAGGTAACATCCGGCCCCTCTATCCCAACTACTTTTAAAACCGTTACTCACTCATCCAAGATTCAGCCAAGATATACAGCTAGTTGACAAGCAGCTCCCACCAGCTTTGGGGACTCTGACCAATCGTCAGTGCAGTTCAACTCCCCGATTGAGCTCACGCTAACTTCGACAGAGGTCTTCAAGCTTCTGATGCAAGCAGCTTTGCTGTTCAGTGTTCAGAAGCCCATGATTATTACCCTGCCATTCTGCATACTTTTCGTTTACTTTGTTCAGAAAATCTATTTGCGGACGTCAAGACAGCTTCGATTCCTCGAGCTCGAATCGAGATCAGCTGTGTATTCCAACTTCCTAGAAACTGTTAGAAACTGTGTCGTCCTCTCATGAGTTGTGCTGACTTTAACACAGGTCGAAGGTGCCACCACGATCCGCGCGTTTGGATGGCAAAAGAAGTTTGAGTCGAAGAATATTGCCCAACTTGACAAGTCGCAGAGCCCATTCTACCTGCTTCTTTGTCTCCAGCGATGGCTGAATGTAGTCCTCGATCTCCTGATTGCCGGTGTGGCAGTAGGCGTCATTTCAGTCGCCCTTGCTTTCAGGGGAACGATGACCGGGGGACAAGTTGGAGTTGCTCTCAACATGGTTCTGCTTGCGAATACGACACTTCTCCGTCTGGTCGAGTCATATGCGAGTTTGGAGATATCGTTAGGTGCGATTGCAAGATTGAGGGATGCAATCCAGGAGGCGCCTCAGGAAGACGAACCGAGAGGAGCGAGGCGTCATACCTGGGTGGCCATCAGTGGGCGCAGTCCAAGTGGATCAGCTGCAGGTTTCTTACAAGTACGTCTCGAGAAGCTAAGACTACCATATTCTAATTGATATTCTGACATTCATTCCAGTCCCGACAGGCTAGCACTTCGTGATATCAGCATTAAGGTTGATGCTGGCCAAAGACTCATACTCTGCGGAAGAACGGGCAGGTAAGCAGTCCAGACTCCAAAGGACAAACGGAATCACGCTGAATGATCGTGAACTTCAGTGGTAAAAGCACCTTCATCCTCGCCCTCCTTCGACTCTTGGATCCACGCTCTGGCACTATCAGCGTTGATGGCATTGATGTTTCACACACATCTCGATCTGCCGTGCGACAAACATGCTTCATAGCAGTCCCACAAGATCCTTTTCTTCTCCCAGACTCGAATCTTCGATTCAACGTGGATCCAATGGAGCGATATCAAGACGCTCAAATCGTGATAGCATTGGAGAAGACTCGACTATGGCACCACTTCCTCAACAACAAATCCTTTCCTAGGGATACCAGCGCAGCAAGAGATATTTCCGAGATCCTAGACTCACCCCTCTCCTCCCTCCCTCAACTCTCAACGGGCCAGCAACAACTCCTCTCCCTCGCCCGCGCCGTGCTTCGTGCCCAACCTCCCACCACCTCCATACCTTACACAGATGACATACCCGCAAAGATCAAGCCGATCCTCCTTCTGGACGAAGCCACCTCCTCTCTGGATGAGGAGACTGAAGCGATGATTTACGAGATCATTCAGCAGGAGTTTACAGATAAGGGGTACACTGTGATCGCGATTTCTCATCGGCTTGGTGCGTTGGCGAAGGGGTGGAAGAAGGGGAGAGATATCTTGATGAGGATGTCGAATGGGAGGATTGAGGAAGTGGGGAGTTTGGGTACTGCACTTGCTTCGGGAGCTGGTAAGGCTGTGGGGGAAAACTTAGGAGATGGGTAGATTCGAGGACTTGTGGGTGTTGTTAGG
>Ga0302325_10023997_pt1 | contig 12698 bp, 12 predicted proteins | sample Palsa_T0_2_FD_201948 | JGI IMG/M metagenome (GOLD analysis project Ga0302325, IMG submission 201948) | Peat permafrost microbial communities from Stordalen Mire near Abisko, Sweden - Palsa_T0_2 | ecosystem: Environmental > Terrestrial > Soil > Palsa > Peat permafrost | place: Sweden: Abisko... | reverse complement strand
GCCATGGGAACGAGACTGCGGCCAAGCGCCGCATGGTAGTTGGTCCTCGAAATCGAGGCCATCGCGCATGAGTCGGCCGATCTGGTCCGCGCTCGCCTGTAGTAGCTCCTCCGCAAGTTCGAGCCCACGAGCGCGCCGCCGGTCAGTGGACCTCAAGGTTTTCCGGCGCGCCGCCGAAGCAATGGCGGCCACGAGTCAATAGCACAGAGTCGATGACACAAAATCGATGACACATCTGACGCGCCAATCGATCTTCGGGTATTCCGCTGTCCACGGCGGCTGCCTGAATGTGCCCCCACACGTGCACATTCCAGCGACCGCGGCCTCTCATCCAATTGTGGCAGAGGCAAATGAAAAGAATGCTAGTCAACGCGACCCAGCAGGAAGAGCTGCGGGTGGCCATGGTCGATGGACAGAAACTCTATGACCTGAGCATCGAGATTCCGTCACGGGAACAAAAGAAAGCCAACATCTATAAAGCCCGTATCTCCCGCGTCGAGCCCTCGCTCGAGGCGGCGTTCGTCGACTACGGCGCACAGCGGCACGGGTTCCTGCCGTTGAAGGAAATCTCCCGCGAATACTTTCGTGCCCAGCCGCAGGGCCGGCTCAACATTCGCGAGCTGGTGACCGAGGGCCAGGAGCTGCTGGTGCAGGTGGAGAAGGAGGAGCGCGGCAACAAGGGCGCCGCGCTCACGACGTTCATCAGTCTGGCCGGGCGCTTCCTGGTTCTGATGCCCAACAATCCGCGCGCCGGCGGCGTTTCGCGTCGCATCGAGGGCGAGGACCGGGACCAGATGCGCGAGGTCATGAATCAGCTCAACGTACCCGAGGGCATGGGTGCGATCGTTCGCACCGCCGGTGTCGGTCGCTCGGCCGAAGAGCTGCAGTGGGATCTGGAGAACCTCAAGACCCAATGGGACGCCATTGCCGAGGCGGCCAAAGGCCGTGGCGCACCGTTCCTCGTCTACCAGGAAAGCGATGCGGTGACGCGCGCGCTGCGCGACTACCTGACTGACGATATCGGCGAGATCCTGGTCGATGACGACAGCGCATTCCAGAAAGGCCTGGAATACATGCAGCGCTTCATGCCCAACGACGCCCAGCGCCGCCTCAAGCTCTACGTCGACGACATTCCGCTGTTCACCCGCTATCAGATCGAAAGCCAGATCGAGTCCGCCTACGCTCACAAGGTGCAGCTGCCCTCGGGCGGGAGCCTCGTGATCGACTACACCGAGGCCCTGGTGTCGATCGACATCAACTCGGCGCGCGCCACCCGTGGCGCCGACATCGAGACCACTGCCTGCAACACCAACCTCGAGGCCGCGGAGGAAATCGCCCGTCAGTTGCGCATCCGCGATATCGGCGGCCTGATAGTGATCGACTTCATCGACATGGAGTCGCAAAAGAACCAGCGCGATGTCGAGGATCGTCTGCGAGAGGCGATGAAGATGGACCGCGCGCGCATCCAGATCGGGCGCCTGTCGCGCTTCGGGCTGCTGGAAATGTCGCGCCAGCGCCTGCGTCCCAGCCTCGGGGAGTCGAGCCATCTGGTATGCCCGCGCTGCAACGGCATCGGCAGTATCCGCAGCATCGAGTCCCTGGCGCTGTCGATCCTGCGCCTCATCGGCGAGGATGCGCGCAAGGACCGCACCGCACGGCTCATCATCCAGGTGCCCGTGGACGTCGCCACTTATCTGATCAATGAGAAGCGCGAGGCGCTGCGTGAACTGGAGGACAAGTCGCACGCGCAGATGGTGATCGTGCCCAATCCTCATATTCAGACGCCCGAATTCACCATCCGCCGGGTGCGCGACGATGAGGCGCAGCTGGCCGAGAACTCCCAGGTCAGCTACCAGATTCCGGCTGCCCCGGTGGTCGCCGATGCGGCGGAGCGCGACCGCAAGCCCGCGGCGGAGCCGCCAGCCGTGGCCGCACTGCTGCCCAAAACCGCCGCGCCGATCGTGGCCCCGCCTGCGCCCAGGCACGCCGTGCCGGTTATCGCGCCGCAGCCGGGCCCGGGCTTCATGGGCTGGCTGAAAGGGCTGTTCGGATCGCCGGCCGCGGCGACGCCCGTCGGTGAGGCGAACGGCAGTGCCAGCCCGGAGCGTGAGCCGGCACGTGAGCCGCGTCGCGGCGGCAGCGATCGCGGTGATCGCGGTGCGCGCGGTGGCCGCGGCCGCGACCGCGACCGCCGCCCCGAGCGGCATGGCAACGGCAGAGGCCGTGACGAGGCGCGTCACGAGCCACGCGGTGGCACTGACCGCGGCCGTGAGGAGCCGCGCCGTGAACCGCCTCGCGAGCAGCCTCGGCGCGATGAACCGCGTCGGGATGAGCCACGACGCGATGAGCCACGCCGCGACGAACCACGGCGCGACGAACCGCGCCGCATGGAACCGCAGCGCGACGCGCTCGAGCCACGCGAGGTGCGCGAGGCGCACCCGGACGGTCCACCGCCGAGCGAGCGCCCACCGCCGAGCGACCGCCCGCCGAGCGATCGCCCGCCGCGCACCGGCCGCTCAAGACGCGGCGGGCGCCGTCGGCGCCGCGGCGCCGGAAATCGCGACCAGGGGATGGGGGGCCAGGGTGGCGGCTCAGGGGGTGCCGACCTGTCAATCGACACCCAGACGGGGTTTGACGGGGACACCGGCCAACAGGAAATGGGATGGACCGGATCCTCCTCCGGCACGGCCAGCACGCACGACCACAGCGACAGCGACAGCCCGGGGCACAGCGCACCGGGCAGCAGCGGGCCGGCCTACGCCTCGCCGCAGCGCCCTGATGAGGCCCCGCCACGCTCGTCCGAGGCCGCTGCTCCGGGCCCTGAGCACGCGCCCCACCCGCCCACACCCGTGCCTGCCCCTGTGCCGGAACACCGACCGCAGGTCGGGTGGTCCTCTGCTCCGCCCACGCCGGCCGAACCGGGCTTCCAGGGCCCTGCGCGCGAGGAGTAAACGCGGGCACTGAAGCAGGCACAGCGCACGCGCCCGCGGGCGCACCGCGCGCTCAGGCCCGCGCCGCCAGTACCGCTTCGACGGCGGCGAGGTCGGCGGGCGTGTTGACCTCCATCCCTGGAGCCACCACGGCGTCGGCGACGCGGATATCCATGCCGTGGTCGAGCGCACGCAGCTGTTCGAGCTGCTCGAGCCGCTCGTGCTCGCTCGGCGCCAGCGCGGCGATACGGCGCAGCGCCGATACGCGATAGGCATAGATACCCAGGTGCCGGCGCGCGCCGGCATGACTGTGCTGGCTGGCCACGCCGCCTGGCGCGCCATCGCGCACCCAGGGAATCGGCGCGCGGCTGAAGTAGAGCGCACGCTGCTCCAGGTCCGTGACCACCTTGGCCACGTTCGGATCCAGCAGCGCGCTCACGGATTGCAGCGGCACCGCCAGGGTCGCGATATCGGTGCCGGGGCGTCCCGCCAGCATGGCCGCCACCTGATCGATCAGGGCTTCGGGCATCAGCGGCTCATCGCCCTGCAGGTTCACCACGATCTCGCCATCGGCCCAGTGCTCGGCCATGGCGACCGCAGCCACGCGGTCGGTGCCCGAAGCGAGCGTGCCGGCCGTCATGCGCACCTCGGCCCCGAAGCCGCGCACGACCCGCGCAATCCGCTCGTCATCAGTGGCGACGATCACTTGCTGCGCGCCGGAGCGCCGCGCGCACTCATAGACCCGCTGAATCATGGGTTTACCCGCCAGCGCCAGCAGCGGCTTGCCCGGCAGCCGGGTCGAGCCATAGCGCGCCGGTACCACCACGCGGAACATGCGATCGATCTAGCGGTCGAGCAGGCTGTCGTCGGGCGCGAGCACGCGCGCTTCATCCTCGAGCATCACCGGGATGTCATCGCGGATCGGAAATGCCAGCCGGTCGGCGCGGCAGATCAGCAATGCCTCCTTGCGCTCATAGCGCAGCGGGCCCTTGCAGACCGGGCAGGCCAGAATATCCAGTAGTCGTGCATCCAAGTGAGTCTCCCGCCGCCAAGCGCGGCGTCATGCCGCCAGGCAGCCCTGCAGCCGCGCCAGCAGCGCGCTCCCGTCCGTTCCGGCGAAACTCGCTGCTACCGGCAGATACCAGCGGTTGGCGGCAGCGAATGGACGGCATTTTACCGCATCCTTCTCCGTCATCAGCAACGGCAGGTCGTCGCCGAACTCCAGCTCCGCCGCCCGATAGCGATGGTGATCCGGAAACGCATGGGCGATCACCTCGAGCCCCGCTGCCGCCAACTGCGCGAAGAAACGTGCCGGGTTGCCGATACCGGCGACCGCGTGCACGCGCTTGCCGGCCAGGCTCGCGAGAGCCACGGGCTCAGCGTTGCCGGCGAGCGGGCGCAGCCATTCCCCGCTCAGGCGCATGACAAACCCCGGCGCTGCTGCCGCCACTGCGTGCGCATCCGCCCCGGCGCCAGCCACTGATGCGCCGCGCTCGCCATTGATCACCACCGCATCGACCAGTGCGAGCCGCGCGGCCGGCTCGCGCAGCGGACCGGCCGGCAGCAGATAGCCGTTGCCCAATCCGCGCGCACCATCGATCACCGCGATCTCGAAATCGCGTGCCAGGCGCAGGTGCTGCAACCCGTCATCGGCAATGATCACGTCCACTCCGGCTGCGATCAGCCGCTGCGCGGCCCCGACCCGGTCGCGACCGACCACCACGGGGGCCCCGGTGCGCAGGCGCAGAAGCAGCGCCTCATCGCCGACCACGGTCACATCGCTGTCGGGCGTGACCAGGCAGGGCACGCGGCCCGCGACCGCCATGCCGCCATAGCCCCGCAGTACCACCCCCGGGCGCAGCCCGCGCTCGCGCAGCTGCTGCGCCAGCCAGATCACCAGCGGCGTCTTGCCACTGCCGCCGACCGTGAGATTGCCCACCACGATCACCGGTTTGGCGAGCCGCCGGCTGCTGCACAGGCCGCGCGCGTACGCCGCCCGCCGCAGCGTGACCGCGAGGCCGAACGCCCGCGACAGCGCCCGCAGCGGCCACGGCGGCGGCCAGCTGCCGCCGTACCAGATCGCCTGCAGGCGCGCCGACAGCGTCCGCCTAGGCACTGAACTGCAGCCGGTGCAGCTCCGCGTAGACACCACGCTGCGCGAGCAGCTCGGCATGCGCACCGGCCTCCACCACCATGCCCTCGCTCATGACCAGAATGCGATCGGCGCGCTCGATGGTCGAGAGCCGATGGGCGATGACGAGGGTGGTGCGATTCATCACGAGTTGATCGAGCGCGGCCTGGATATGCCGCTCGGCGGCGGTATCGAGCGACGAGGTGGCTTCATCGAGGATCAGGATGGGGGTATCGCGCAGCAGCGCGCGTGCGATGGCGATGCGCTGGCGTTGCCCGCCGGACAGCAGCACCCCGCGGTCACCGACCATGGTGTCGAGGCCCTGCGGCAGCTGCTCGACGAACTCCATGACATAGGCGGCGCTCGCCGCCGCCAGCAGATGCGCTTCGCTGATGTCGGCTGCGCCAAACAGGATGTTGTTGCGGATCGATTCGTTGAACAGCACCACTTCCTGGCTCACCAGGCTGATCTGGCGGCGCAGGTCCGCCAGCCGGTAATCGCGGATATCGACCCCGTCGATCAGCACCACGCCCGAGGTCGGGTCGTAGAAACGCGGCAGCAGCGAGACCAGGGTCGATTTGCCGCTGCCGGAACGACCCACGATGGCCAGCGTCGTTCCGGCCGGCACTGACAGGTTGATGTCGTGCAGCACCGCGCCCTTGTCGATCGCATACTCGAAGTTGACGTGGCGAAATTCGACCGCACCCTTGGCACGCGTGAGTGAGCGCGTGCCGCCCTCGGGTTCGGCCGGGGAATCGAGCACCTCGAACACGCTCGCGCCGGCGGCGATGCCCTGCTGCAGCGGGCCCGCGACATTGAGAATGCGTTTCAACGGCGCCGACACCTGCAGCAGCGCAATCACGAATACGCCGAACGTGGCAAAGGTCAGCGCCCCGCTGGCGATCTCGCGATTCGCCACCAGCAGCACTCCGGCCAGGCCGAGTGCCGCCAGTTGCTGTACGATCGGATTGCTGCTGGCGCGCGCGGAAATCAGCCGCACGTTGGAACGGCGATTGAGCTCATTGGCACCTTCGAACAGAGCGCGGATGTGCTCCTGCGCGTTGAACACCTTGACCACGCGGTGGGCGTCGAACGCCTCTTTGGCCACGCGTGTAACGTCACCCATGGAGTTCTGTATGCGGGTGCTGTAGCGACGGAAGCGCACATTGACATTGCGTATCAGCCAGGCGATCGCCGGTGCAACGATCATCGAAAACAATGCCAGCCGCCAGTCGATCCACAACAGATAGCCCACATTGAACACGATCTGCAGCGAGTCGCGGATCATCGAAGTCAGCGAGTCGGTGGCGGCGCCGGCCACCATCTCGGTGTTATACGTCAGGCGGTTGAGCATCATCGCCGATGCTTCGGTGTCGTAGCGCGCGGTCGGCAGCCGCAGATACTGCACAAACAGATCGCGGCGCACCGCCTTGATGACCTGCCGGCCCACCCAGCCGGGAAAATAGTTCGCCAGGTAGTCGCCCCCGCCGCGCATCAGGAAGATGAGCAGCACGCCCAGCGGCAGCCAGCCCAGCCATTGCGGATTGTGCTGCAGCGCCGTGGTGTCCTGCAGATAGGTCCTCATCACATAGAGCGTGACCAGATCGGTGCCGGCGTACAGCATCATGCCGAGCACGCCGATGAAATACATGCCGCGGTACGGCCACGCGTATCGCAGCAGCCGGCCATAGACCTGGCGCGCCGACTGCAAGCGCGGCGCGCTCGCCGCGCGGCCGTGAACTGCATCGTTCAAGGCGCCGCCGCTCCCGCCTCATTGACCGTGGCGACGTTCATCTGCGTGAAGCCGAGACGACCCAGCACATCCATGGCCGTGACCACCGACTGATGGCTGGCGCGGCCGTCGGCTCGGATGGTCACCGGCGCGGCCCGTGAAGTGTTGCCCACGGTCTTGAGAATGGCCGCCCGCAGCGTGTCGGGGCTCGAATTGACCAGCTCGCGCGAGTTGACCAGGTAGGAGCCGCCGGCGCTGACCGTGACCACGAGACCCTCGTCGGCCGGGCGCTGCACCGGCAGGCCGCCGGCCTGCGGCAGACGGATGCGCAGACGCCCCTCGGCCGTGAAATTCGACGACAGCATGAAGAACACAACCAGCAGCAGCACCACGTCGATCAGCGACACCACGTTGATCTCCGGCTCCTCGCTGCGGCGCGGCTTGAATTTCATGGCGGCGGTAGCAAAAGTGCGTGCGCGAGCCTTTAGCTCAGCGCCGCCTGTGGCTCGCCGCTGCGGCGCGCCGCGGACTCGACCGCGTCGGCCAGACGCAGAGCATGCTTTTCCATCTCCACCACTATCCGCTCGACCCGACCGCGCAGATACCTGTAGGCGACCAGCGACGGAATCGCGACGCACAGTCCGGCCGCGGTCGCTACCAGCGCCTCGGCGATGCCGCCCGAGAGCATGCGCGGGTCGCCAGCGCCGCCGGCATTGATCGCGTTGAAGGCCTTGATGATGCCGGTGACGGTGCCGAGCAGGCCCAGCAGCGGGGATACCCCGGCGATGGTGCCCAGGGTATTGAGGAAGCGCTCCAGTTCGTGCACCACGTGCCGCCCCGCGTCTTCGAGCCGCTCCATGAGCACCTCGCGCGGCCGGTCGCGATTGGCCAGGCCCGCGGCCAGCAGTTTACCGAGCGGAGAATTCTGCTCGAGGGCGGCGATGACCTTGTCGTTGATCTGGTTCGCTTCCACCAGCTTCCAGACTTTTCGGGTCAAATCTGGCGGCAGAACGCGCCGATCTTGCAGGGTCCAGAGCCGCTCCAGGATGATCGCCGCGGCCACGATCGAGCACAGAATGATGGGCCACATGAGTGCCCCGCCCGCCTGCACGATTTCCCACATCTGTCAGTGCCACTCCTGTGACATCGCTCACGGTTAGGCGCCAGCATGATACCTAAAGCGCCTGGACTACAGCGCAGTTTCGCTAGGCCCGGCTTATGAGTGCGGCGCGCCAACTGCTAGAGTGCGCCGGCCATGCCCCGAAGACTCGTCAAGCATTTCGCGCGCTTGATCCACGCGCGCCGCCACAAGTGGTACCTGAGTATCTTTGGCGAGCGGCTCACGGACTCGCATCTGTGGTCGCTGAACCGTCATTCGATCACGACAGCCTTCGGCGTCGGCATCGGCGTGAGCTTCATACCGCTGCCGGTGCATCTGCTGCTGGTGGTGCTGGCGGCGATCGCCTGGCGGCTCAACGTCGCGGTCGGAATTGCCGGCTGCTATATCGTCAATCCGTTCACGATGGTGCCGATCTACTACTTCGCCTATCGCGTCGGCGCCTGGCTGCTGCGCTACCGCCCGCGCCATTTCGAGTTTCATCCGAACTGGAACTGGCTCGAGCACGGCCTGGGCCCCGCCTGGAAGCCGTTTCTGCTCGGCTGCCTGGTCTGCGGCATCGTCAGCGGCTTCGCCGGCCGCTATTCACTAGAGCTCACCTGGCGGCTGGCGACCATGCACCGCTACCGCACGCGCCGGGAACGCCGTCGGCTTATGAACTCGCCGGCGGACGCAAGGCTCCGCCGCTGAGCTCCAGCACCCGCTCCATGCGCGCGGCCAGCCGGACGTCATGCGTCACGACCACCAGGCTGGTGCCAAATTCCCGGTTCAGTTCCAGCATCAATGCGAACAGCTGCTCGGCATTGCGACCGTCGAGGTTGCCGGTCGGCTCGTCGGCCAGCACCAGCGCCGGTGACGTCACCAGCGCGCGCGCCACCGCCGTGCGCTGGCGCTCGCCACCCGAGAGTTGATGCGGCCGGTGATTCAACCGCTCGGCCAGGCCGACGCGCGCGAGCAGATCGCGCGCACGCGCTACCGCGACACTGGTGCGCTCGCGGCGTACCAGCAGCGGCATGGCGACGTTTTCCAGCGCCGAGAATTCCGGCAGCAGATGGTGGAACTGATAGACGAAGCCGATGGTGCGGTTGCGCAGCGCGCTGCGCTCGACTTCCGACAGCGCGTGAATATCCCGACCCGCTACTTCCACGACGCCGGCATTGGGTTGGTCGAGCCCGCCCAGGATCTGCAGCAGCGTAGTCTTGCCCGAGCCCGAGGCGCCGATGATCGCAAGGCGTTCACCGCGCGCGACCTCCAGTTCCACCCCGGTGAGCACCTCGAGCGTGGTGGCGCCCTCTCGGAAGCTGCGCGAGACCCCGCGCGCTTTGAGCACGGCAGCGTTGCCCTCACTCATGGCGCAGTGCCTCGGCCGGCTGGATGCCCGCGGCGCGCCAGGCCGGATACAGCGTCGCCAGCGCACACAGCGCAAACGCCACGCCGCAGATGCGCAGCACGTCACCCCATTCGGCGTACGCCGGCAGATCGCTCATGAAGTAGACCTTGGCATCGAGAAAGTGGGTGCCGAGCAGGCGCTCGAGCCCATGCACCAGCGACTCCAGATTGGCTGCAATGATCAGTCCGAGCGCGGCCCCGGCGCTGGTGCCGGCCAGACCGATGAACGCCCCCTGGATCGAAAACGCCGCCAGGATATTGTGTGGCCCGGCCCCGAGCGTACGCATGATCGCGATGTCGGAGCGCTTTTCCTTCACCACCATGACCAGTGCGGCGATGATATTGAAGGCGGCGACCGCGACCACCAGCAGCAGAATCACGAACAGCATCGATTTGGTGATTTCGATCGATCGAAAGAAGTTGCTGTGTACGCGGGTCCAGTCGCTCACGTAATAGCCGCCGCCGAGGCTGACCGCCAGATCGCGCACGATGCGCGGCGCCATGAACGCATCCCTGAGGGTGAGACGCACGCCGGTGACGCTGTCGCCCATCTGGTAGACGCGCGCCGCATCCCGGAGCTGCACTAACGCCAGGCCGCGGTCGTACTCATACATGCCGGAATGAAATATTCCGGCGACACGAAAACGGCGCATCCGCGGCTCGATGCCGGCCGGCGTCGCATTGCCCTGCGGGGCGATCAGCACCAGGTCATCGCCGGGCCCGACCGCAAGCGCGCTCGCCAGCGCATCGCCGAGCACGATGCGATAGCCGCCGTCGCTCAGATCCTCGATGCGGCCGCCCTGGATGTGCTCGGCGAGCCCGACCGCGCGGCGCTCCTGCTCCGGCAGCACGCCGCGAATGGTGGTGCCGGCGGTGCGCGCGCCGTGCATCAGCAGCGCCTGCGCTTCGATGTACGGCACGGCGGCGAGCACTCCCGGCAGCTTCAGGGCCTGCGCCTGATCCTGCCGCCAGTCCCGCAGGTTGCCCTCCAGTCCCGTGAGGGTGGCGTGCGACGTGACGCTCAGGATGCGCGTCTTGAGTTCGCGTTCGAAGCCGTTCATGACCGAGAGCACGACGATCAGCACGGCGACACCGACCGTCAGGCCCAGAGCCGAGACCACCGAGATGAAGGACAGGAAACCGCGCCCGCGGGTCGAGCGCAGATACCGTGTCCCGAGCAACCATTCGTAGGCCAACCCCGGATCACTCGTAGCGCAGCGCGTCAGCCGGCGGGGTACGCGCGGCGCGCAGGGCCGGATAGATCGTCGACATCAGCGTGAGCACGAAGGCCGCGCCGCTGATCCAGGCGACATCGTGCAGGTGCAGTTCCGAGGGAATGCTGGTGATGTAATAGACCTGCGAATCGAGAAACTGGAAATGCAGCACGCGCTCGAGCACCGGCACGATGGTGCTCACGTTGCGCGCCAGCAGCACACCGAGCGCAACGCCCGCCGCGACCCCGAACCAGCCGATCGCCAGCCCCTGGGTGATGAAGGTCTGCATGATGCTGCGCGGCGAGGTGCCGAAGGTGCGCAGGATCGCGATGTCGGTGCGCTTGTCATTGACCACCATGACCAGCATCGCCACGATATTGAACGCCGCCACAGCGACGATCAGCAGCAGTATCAGCGCCATCATGGTCTTCTCGATTCGAATGGCGCGAAAGTAACCGGCATTCTCCTGGGTCCAGTCGCTGGTCGTGTAACCGGCGCCCACGGCTGCGCGCACCGCCGGCATGAACCGGCCGACTTGCAGCGCATCGGTAAAGCGCAGCCGCAGCCCGCTCGCGCCCTGCGCCAGCGGCGCGAACGCCCGCACGTCATCGAAATCCGCCAGGATCAGCGTGTTGTCGTGGTCCTCCAGCCCGGCCTGAAATACACCGCCCACCGTGAACTCGCGCAGACGCGGCTCGGGGGTACCGTTGGCCGCGGCGGTGGGGACCAGCAGCGTGATGCGGTCACCGACCCGCACCCCCAGCTGATCGGCGATGTCACGGCCGAGGATGACGGCGTCACTGGCGGGCTGCAGCGAGCCGAGTTCGCCCTCCACCAGCAGCGGCCGCACATCGGCGACGCCGGCCTCCAGCCCGGGGTCGATGCCCCGGAGCACCACGGGGAGCATTTCGGGCAGGCGCACCGCCAGTGCCGTGAGCTCGATGTACGGCGCCACCCCGACCACCCCCGGGAGGCGCTGCAGGCGCTCGCGCAAGGCGCGCTCACCGTCGCTCGCGGCCACGCCGGTGGCGGTGACGTGGGCCTGGGCGTTCAGCGACAGCAGGCGCTCACGCAGCTCGCCTTCGAAGCCGTTCATGACCGACAGGATCACGATCAGCGCCGCGACCCCCAGCGACACCCCGGCAAGGGATACCCAGGTGATCAGAGAGACGAAGAACTTGTGCTGGCGCGAGCGTACGTAACGCAGACCGATGAAGACTGAGAGCGGCTGAAACATGCGCCTGGCATTAGAGCACAGGCATCCGCAAAACTGGACCTGGATCACAAAACCGGCTCGGTGGCGGCGCGCCGTAGTCCGCGCCATGTCAGGCCAGTGCTATAGTCGAGGCTCTGGCACAAGCGTACAGGTGCGCTATGACTGGCACGAAGAAGGCTAACGCTGCGGCAGGCACGCCGACCCACGCGGTAACGCTGGCCGTCGGGCTTATGGTGCTGATGCTCGGTTTGTTCAGCGGCGCCGCGCGGGCCGAAACCATCGCCGAGGGCGACCAGGTGTCGGTGCGTGCGTCGGACATCGCGCGGCCAGGGCGCGGCATGACCATGCACTCGGTGGAGACGAAATTCGGCGCGCCGCAGGATCGGCACGGGCCAGTCGGCCAGCCGCCCATCTCGCGCTGGGATTACCACGGCTTCACAGTGTTCTTCGAGAACGACCGTGTCATTCACACGGTGGTTGACCCGGCCTCCTGAAGCCGCGCGCGTCTTGAGGCCGCGGCCTACAACTCCCGCAACCCCGCGGTAACCGGCAAGCGCGCCGCGCGCAACGCCGGAAACAGGCCGCCGATCAGGCCGATCGCGAGCGCCCACTTCAGGCCCGTCCACAGCACCGCGGCCGACACCTGGAAGGCGAACACCACCTGGGTAAAGTTCGACCCCAGCGTGGACACCGTGTAGTGGTTGAAGACGAGCCAGGTCAGGGCGGCACCGAGCAGCCCACCCAGCAGCGCCAACAGCATGGTCTCGAGCAGCACCGAGACGATCACCGGCACGGCACGAAAGCCGATGGCTCGCAAGGTCGCGATCTCGCGGCTGCGCGTAGCCACCGCGGCGTACATGGTATTGAGCGCACCGAACACGGCGCCGATCGCCATGATCGCGGCGACGGTGATCCCCAGCACGCGGATGAGCTTGGCGAGCGCTGCCGACTGGTCGGTGTAATAGGCGC
>Ga0302325_10023995_pt1 | contig 12699 bp, 10 predicted proteins | sample Palsa_T0_2_FD_201948 | JGI IMG/M metagenome (GOLD analysis project Ga0302325, IMG submission 201948) | Peat permafrost microbial communities from Stordalen Mire near Abisko, Sweden - Palsa_T0_2 | ecosystem: Environmental > Terrestrial > Soil > Palsa > Peat permafrost | place: Sweden: Abisko... | reverse complement strand
CCCAAACTGGTCGGCATACTGTTCCGGCGTCAACCATTTGTGGAAACTCGTGGACGCGGGATTCTGTTGCTGCTGCAGCAATCGATCCAGCCCCGATTGCTGGTCCGCCGACGGTTTCAATAAGATAGTGAGGAACAACGGCAGGCTGCTATCCGCCAGACCCGCGTCATTAGCGGCGTTGGCCAGAGGGTGCACTCGCCCCGGCAACGTCACAGTGCGGGAGTTGTCGATGCGCGACACGATTCGATTGGGCTGCGCGAAACAGGCGATCGAGGCAGCACAGACGGTTGCACTTAACCAAAGGGATCGGTATTTGATCATCCAGGGTTCTCTCAGACACACCGAAAGGGCCGGAAAATCGACCCAGCATATCGTTTTAGACGGCAGTCCGGCGGAAACCGGTTACAAACTTAAGAGAACACGGTTGGCCACAGATGAACACGGATGAACACGGATAAAACCGGAAGCAAAATCGGGATTCTAGTCTTATCTGTGTTCATCTGTGGCCCACTAGCCTTTTTCTGCCAAGGGATCGCTATTGAACGATGGAACTGCCCGCACGCGGCTCTAACTTAATTTCGCCGAAGGCCGACTCATATTGCGTGACGTTGTCGCGCAGCACGTTGAGGAGTGCCTTGGCCTGCTGGGGGCTGACGTAAACTCCCTGGAAATTGTGGATGGCCACGCTATCCGCCGACGTCTGATTCACCCGGCCGAACATCAGGAAGAAATCCCACAGGTTGACCCGCACTTGCACGCTGTTGGCGTAATTCTCGCGGTACTCGGGAGTGTTAATGAGTTGAATCTTCGGAGCCGGCTGCTGCGTCATAGTCTTTCCAGCGTAGCATCCTTGCCGGTTTGTCCTGAACCGCCCCGATTCTTTAAGAATATTTACGAATTTGGCACAACCCTTGCTTATATTTCTGCGTCGGATGGAGTGAAGGGCCAAGAGCTATGAAAACATTCACCGAGAAGCACACCAAAGGATTGGCGCATTGCCCAATCTGCACACACACTGTTCCCGCCGATATCGACCTCCGGGGGAAATACCCTCGCGTGATGTCCGGCCAAAAATGTCCACGATGCGCCTCGGCACTGGATGTCGCCGCAGTCGTACAAATCCCCGAAGCCGCGTAAAAACGGCGAAGGATAGGTTGTTTCCGGGCGGGACATCTGCCATATTGAGAACAGGCACTGAGATTCCAATGAAACGTAAGCCGCAGCCAAAATCCGAAACGGTAGTTCCGGCCGAGATCCTGGAGCGGGCGAAGCTCTCCATCTCGCCGGATCGTCTGAGCAAGGCTGCCCCCAAGTGTTCGGTTTGTGGAGCGGACACCACCATTGTGGCTGCAGAGCCTCTATGTTGGGTATGCCGCCGGCTAAAAATCAGCGCCTGGCGTGAAATCGAACAGCAGATGCCCGCCCAGGAATAGGTATCTCCCGGTTCTAGTAGCTCTGGTCTACTGTCGATTCGTCGACATCCAATGCTTGAGATTCGGCTTCACGCGTTGGCTTCGATCGATTGCACAACCTTCTCCCATTCCACCAGTAACGTTTCGAGAGCCTTACGACGCTCGTTCAGTACATCGCTGAGACGCACAGTTTCGTCGACACTGACGAAATTCCCGAGAGCGGTTTCCAACTCGGCAATCTCCGCCTCGGATTTGGACACCTTCGCCTCGAGAGCCGTCCGCTTTTCCTCCAACTGGCGTAGCTTGATGGGGTTTACACGGCGATCCGGCGTCTTTACTTCCGATGCGGAGTCGTTTGCGACGGTGTCAGGGGCTGCCGGAGTAGCAATTGCCAATGTGGCCGGACCGCCGCTCTTGCGCCACAGGTAATCCTCATAATTCCCGGGGTAGATATGGACGCGGCCTTCTTCCACCTCGAAAATTCGCGTGGCCAGTTTGTCGATGAAGTAGCGGTCGTGGGAGACGAAGACCAGGGTGCCGGAAAATTCCTGGAGCGCGGTGAGCAGCACATCTTTGGCGCGCATGTCCAGGTGATTGGTAGGTTCGTCCAGCAGCAGAAAATTGGACGGCTGCATCAACATGCGGGCCAGGGCATAACGATTGCGCTCGCCGCCGGAGAGGACCCCAATCGGCTTGAAAACGTCGTCTTCGGAGAAGAGAAAGCATCCCAGAACGCTGCGCAGTTCGGTGTTGCCGGCGCGCGGGGCCACCGTGGACAAGTCGTCGATCATGCGCGACTGCGGGTCGAGCTCCTTATATTGGTCCTGCGCGAAGTAATCGGGCTGCGCATTGTGGCCCAGAATGTATTCGCCCGCGCTCACCGGCTCAGCCCCAGCCAAAATCTTGATCATGGTCGACTTGCCGGCGCCATTCACTCCCACCAGCGCCACGCGGTCGCCGCGTTCGATGTAACAATCCACGCCGGAAAATACGGTGTGATCGCCATAGCGCTTGGCCACGCCTTTGAACTCCGCCACAATGCGGCCGCTCGGTTTGGGCTGTGGAAACCGGAAATGGATGGCCTTCTCTTCCGGCGGGATTTCGATGCGCTCGATCTTTTCCAGTTCCTTAATACGGCTCTGTACCTGCTTCGCCTTGGTGGCCTGGGCGCGGAACCGATTGATGAATGCCTCGAGCTGTTCGATGCGTTCACGCTGGTTCTGGTAGGCGGACTGCAACAGTGCCCGGCGCTCGGTTTTCTGCTCTTCGTACCGCGTGAAACCGCCGGTGTAAAAGTGGATGCCCTTGTTCCACAGTTCGGCGATCTTGCGCATGGTGGTATCGAGAAAAAAGCGGTCGTGGGAGACCAGCACGACGGCGTTGGGATAGTCGTGGAGGTAATCTTCCAGCCAGTTGCGAGCTTCCAGGTCGAGGTGGTTGGTCGGTTCGTCGAGCAGCAGCAGGTTGGGCTTTTCGAGCAGCAGTTTGGCCAGCGCGATGCGCATTTGCCAGCCGCCGGAGAACTCCTCGGTTCGCCGTTTCCAATCGCGCTGCGGGAATCCCAGGCCCGAGAGCACCGAGCCCACCTGGGCCTCCACGGTGTATCCGTCGCGCGCGTGAAACTCGGCTTGCGACTGGTGGAAACGCTCGGCCACCTGCGTATATTCGGCACTGGCGGGATCGAGTTCGGCCATCCGCTGGGTGAGTTGCTCCTGCTCGTCCTCCAGTGCGCGGAGCCCGGCGAATACCGTCATGCATTCCGCGAAAACCGTGCGGCCCGAGAGCGACAGGCCATCCTGGGGCAGATAGCCCAGGGTGACGCCTTTTTGCGTTGTGACGTTGCCCGAATCCAGGCCTTCGATGCCGGCCAGCACTTTGAGCAGCGACGATTTCCCGGTGCCGTTGGCGCCCACCAGCCCGGTGCGCTCATTAGGCGTGACCAGCCAGTCGACACCTTCGAAGAGAATCTTGGGGCCGTAGCGCTTTCCCGCCCCGTTGAGTTGAATCATGGAGGATTAAGACTCATTGTAGCGAAGCTGGGCAGGACGGCGAGGGCGTTGGGTGATATCACCCAGGTGCTCCGATCATGCCACTGAAAGCAAGCGAGATAGCTTTTGGCCGCCGGGATGCTGTACCACCTGCTCCGAGGCCTATACTATATGATTCGATTCGATCAGATGATCCGCCGCGACTTGATCGTCCGTGATGTGAAACAACGTCATCCCGAGACCATTCCCGTTTTCGAAGAGCTGCATTTCCGATCCTCCTGCGACGATTGCTCCATAGAAACAGTGGCGCGCAAGAACGGACTCAACGCGGTGGATGTCGTATCGGCTCTCAACCAGGCCGCCTTCGGCTCGACCGTGCCCCGCGATGACGTTTGATCCCTACAACCAACGTCCTCTGGATGTTTTCTTTTCTCCGCGGACGGTAGCCGTGGTCGGCGCCACCGAGAAGCCCCATGCGGTGGGGCGAACTGTGCTTTGGAACCTGGTCAGCAGTCCCTTCGGCGGCACGGTCTATCCCGTAAATCCCACACGGTCGAACGTCTTAGGGGTGAAGGCCTATAAGAGCGTTGCGGACATTCCGGAGCGCGTGGATTTAGCCGTGATCGTGACGCCTCCGCCCTCTGTCCCCGGCATCATCCGCGAATGCGGGGAAAACGGTGTCCGCGGCGTGGTGGTAATCTCAGCCGGGTTCAAAGAGATCGGACCCGAAGGGGCGGAACTCGAGCGTCAGTTGCTGCAGGAAGCACAGGCAGCTCATATCCGCGTTGTCGGTCCCAACTGCTTGGGCGTGATGAGCCCACGGACCGGTCTGAACGCCACTTGCGCATCCGGCATTGCGCGGCCCGGCTCGGTGGGATTCATCAGCCAGAGCGGCGCCTTGTGCGCCGCGGTGCTCGACTGGAGCCTCAAGGAAATGGTGGGGTTCAGCGCGTTCGTCTCGGTGGGTTCCATGGCGGACGTTGGCTGGGGCGACTTGATCCACCACCTGGGGAACGATCCGAAAACGCGTTCCATCGTGATCTATATGGAAAGCATCGGCGACGCGCGAGCTTTCCTTTCGGCGGCGCGCGAAGTGGCTCTCAGCAAGCCGATCATCGTCATCAAGCCGGGCCGTTCCGCCGCTGCCGCCAAAGCCGCTGCTTCGCACACCGGATCGTTGACCGGCAGCGACGAAGTACTGGATGCTGCCTTCCGCCGCAGCGGTGTCTTGCGAGTGGACCGCATTGCCGACCTGTTCTACATGGCCGAAGTTCTCTCCAAACAGCCGAGCCCGCGCGGACCGCGTTTGACTATCGTCACCAATGCCGGCGGTCCGGGCGTGCTCGCTGCCGACGCCCTCCTCATGGGCGGCGGAGAGCTGGCCGAACTGACTCCCGCCGCCGTCGAGGCCTTAAACGCCGTATTGCCCGCCAACTGGAGCCATCACAACCCTGTCGACATTCTGGGAGACGCTTCGCCCGAGCGCTACGCCAAGGCTGTGGCTATCGCTGCCAGCGATCCCAATAGCGACGGCGTTCTGGTGATTCTCACGCCGCAGGGCATGACCGACGCCACGCAGACCGCCGAGCAGTTGAAGCCGCTCGCCCGGCAGGAAGGCAAGCCGGTGCTGGCGAGCTGGATGGGGGGCGTCGACGTGGCCGCCGGCGAAGCCATTTTGAATCGCGCCAACATTCCCACGTTTCCCTATCCCGATACCGCCGCGCGCGCGTTCAACTACATGTGGCAGTATAGCTACAACCTCAAAGCGCTGTACGAAACGCCGGCCATGCCGGAGGATTCCGCCGATTGGACTCCCGACCGTGCCCTGGTGAATCGCATCCTCGCCGAAGCGCGCCACGCGGGCCGCACGATACTGACGGAGTTCGCTTCGAAACAGATTCTCAGCGCCTATGGGATTCCCACCGCGGAACCGTCGATTGCCGCCGATGCCGCAGAGGCCGCTCTGGCCGCGGAACGGATCGGCTATCCCGTGGTCCTGAAACTCCACTCCGAAACCGTCAGCCACAAAACCGAAGCCGGCGGAGTGCAGCTGAATCTCGGTGACTCCGAAGCGGTGAAGAAAGCCTTCGATACTATGCGGGCTTCCGTGGGGGCCGAACATTTTCAGGGCGTCACCGTTCAGCCCATGATTCAGCGGAACGATGGGTACGAGCTGATTGTCGGGTCGAGCCTCGATCCGCAATTCGGACCCGTGCTGCTGTTCGGCAGCGGCGGCCAGTTGGTGGATGTCTTCAAGGATCGCGCTCTGGCGCTGCCCCCGCTGAACAGCACGCTGGCGCGCCGTATGATGGAGCAGACCCGGATCTACCGGGCGTTGCAGGGCGTACGGGGCCGCAAGCCCGTAGACCTGGCGGCTTTGGAGTTGTTACTGGTGCGTTTCAGCGGGTTAGTGGCGGAGCAGCGGTGGATCAAGGAAATCGAAATCAATCCGCTGTTAGTTTCTTCCGAAGGGCTGATCGCACTTGATGCCCGGGTGGTGGTTCACGGACCCGAAGTGCAACTCGACCAGATACCGAGAACGGCGATCCGCGCTTACCCATCGCGGTATGTCACTCCCTGGACGATGAAGGACGGCAACCCGGTGACTCTCCGGCCCATCCGTCCCGAGGACGAGCCGCTGATGGTGCGCTTCCATGAGACGCTTTCCGAGCGGAGTGTGTACCTGCGTTATTTCCACTTGATGAATCTGGAACAGCGAGTGACGCACGAACGCTTGACGCGCATTTGTTTCATCGATTACGACCGCGAGATGGCCTTGGTGGCCGTGCGGCGACAGGCCGGCACTGGCGAAAGCGAGATTCTCGGCGTAGGCCGGCTGATGAAGACGCACGGCACCCAAGAGGCCGAGATCGCGGTGCTGATCAGCGACCACTGGCAGGGACGCGGCTTGGGCAAAGAACTACTCGGGCGCCTGTTGCAGGTGGCGGCCGATGAGAAACTTGAAAGAGTGGTTGCCGACATCCTGCCTGACAATCGCGGCGTGATGCGCATCTGCGAGAAGCTGGGTTTCTCATTACGGCATTCGCTGGATGACGAAGTGGTCAGCGCGGAATTCAAGCTGTGAATAGAGAAAAAACGGATGGCGCGCCCCAATCGGAGCCCCAAGCGTAAGCGAGTGGGTCGCCTTTCGTTGGTGCGTTTACAGCTCATTTTTTGCGATATCCTCAGACTTCGAGAGGAGGGTGGCCGATGCGCCAATTCGTGTTTGTGGTGCTGCCCTTATTCTGCGCCCATGCGGCGGCGCCCAAAGAGCTCTGCGAGCCTACATCGTGCGCCACCTCGGCGGGCCAGGCTGCAGCGAACGAATGAAGACTGGAGTTAGGCCTGAGTCTTGCAGCCGCATTCAATAAGGCGATCTCACGAATCGATCCTGAAGAAGCGCAATTCCGCCCCATTACGGCTGAGGAAGCGACGTCGCTCAGGGACGATGGCACTTACCCGCTGGATCCGCCCTATTTGGCCGCGCAATCGCAAAGGGCGTTTACCAAAATGTGGGATGCGGGAATGAATGAGCGGTACAGCCCCGATCGGATGCTGGAGTACCTCGGAGCGCTGGAACAAATGGAAGCAGAAAGATCCGGCGACGAGATGTTCCCATTTCTGAAAGCGTTCTTTTATGTCAGGCTCTTCCAACTCCCGGTTGCCGGCCCTGCCCAGCGGATGGCCTTGGGCAGTGCTCTGCACTTTCTGGAACGGCAGTACAATACTTTGCAATCCCGCGACCTTTGGTTCCAGCTATATCTCCAGGTATTCGGAACCAGGCGCACTGACGACGCCGACTATGTCTGGGTAACGGACCAGTTAGTCCACAGCCCGAATCCGATCATTAGTGTCTACGCTCAGTTGGAACAGTTACTGAGAGCGTCCTGAATCACGCGTTCCTTTTTGCGGTATCCTCAAACTCAAGAGGAGGGTGGACGATGCGCAAATTTGCATTTTTCCTGCTGCCCTTATTCTGCGTCCATGCGGCGGCGCCCAAGGAACTCCAGGCGCTGGCCGACCAGGCGCGCGCGCTGCCTCCCGAATTCGCCGCCGACATCCTGCTGAAATTGGCGGCATCTCCAGTGGCCTCCGATGCCAAATGGAAACGGGAATTGATCGAGGATGCCTTCTTCAGCGCGGGCCACGCGCAATCGCCTTACCGGAAACAAGCCCCCGGGCGAATCGCCTTCGGGATCACCATGAGCCGCATGGATGTCTTGACCCTCCAGGGCCGCGCAGTGGAAGCGATGCTGCCGCTGGATGCGCAGCGAGCCCTCGTCATGTTCGGCGATATCGCGATGCCGCATTTTCCGAAACCAACTTGCCAGGACGCCATAACACCCAATGTTTCGGCCTATTATGAAACGGCCATCCTGCTGTTCCAGAAGGCGTTCACGCCGGCGCAACGGAGCAAGGGTGACGACATCCAGTTCCTGCTCGTCAGAATCGCGGCCATCGAATCGGCCGCCCAGGTGGTGCCGGCGCTCAAAATGTTGGATCAGGTGGAATTGAGCCCGTCGGTCCGCAATGAGTTGATTGCGTCATTCGCCGGGGGATTGGAACGGATGGATCGCGGCAATCGCGAGTTCGGCGAATCGGAAAATCTGCTGGTCGGCGCGGCCGTTCCGGAAATGCACGAGACTCCTCTGTTTATGCCTGCTCTGCGCGCCTACATCGTGCGGCACGTGAGCGGGCCGCGGTGCAGCGATCACATTAAAGCGGGGGAATTGCCTGAGGCTGTGCAGCAGTTCAATAAGCTGATCTCGCGCATCGATCCCGCGGCCACCCAGTTTCATCCCATCTCCGCCGAGGAAAGTGCGCCCTCGAAGGATGACGGCACTTACCCGCCGATGACGCTGGGCCAGTCGGCGCATTTCAAACAAATTCTGGCCGCGGAAGGCGCCATCGGACAGGGGAGGCTCTCGGCTCAAGAGAAGACCGCCCGCTATCTCGAGATTCTCGAACTGCTGGATAGCTGGAAGGTGGAAGACGAGGCGTCTCCGGAGGATTATTGGTTCGAGGCTGCGACCACACGATTCAGTCTGGTCAGCGATGTGCCGGAGGGTCCGGCCCCGCGGAATGTCATGGAGAATCTGCTTCGGTTCATGGAACAACAGTACGACAGCGATGACAATCGGGGGCTCTGGTCGCTGGAGTTTGGGCACGTAGTGGCCTTGACCAGGCCCACCTCGGAAATTAGACCGCAAGATCGGGCCTGGTTCCTCGATCTGTTAGTCCACAGTCACAACCCGGCCATCAGCCTCTACGCGCAAATGGAAAAGCTACTCGGATCGTCCTGAGTCCACGAGCGCCTGGAGCGTGACCTCCGCAGTCTTTCGCCACGAGAAGTGCGCTGCCCGCTGCGGGCCCGCTTGGGCCAACCGCTCTCGTAAGACTGCATCGCCCGAGATCCGCCGCATCGCTTCGATGATGGCCGCCGGATCGCGCGGATCGAATCGCAGCGCGGCATCACCGGCAATTCCGGCGATGGGCTCGATGTCGGAACAGGCCGTCGGCACACCTGCCGCCATCGCTTCCACCACGGGGATGCCGAAGCCCTCGAACAGCGAGGGATACACGAATGCCCAGGCGCGCGCGAAGAGATCGTACAGCTGCTCGCGCGGAATCCAACCGGGAAAATCGACCACGTCCGCCAGCCCCAACTGCTCGCGCAAGTCATGCAGCGGTCCGGCGAAGAAACCATGGAGTCCGCACACCGTGAGGCGGAACTCGCGATGTTCACGGTGGAACTCCGCGAATGCACGCAGCAAGCCGTCTAGATTCTTATGGGGATGCAGGGTAGATACCGCTAGCAGAAAGGGCTCCGGCTGCCGACGGCGCGCCAGGTGGAAGAATGCCGCGTCCACCCCCAGCCACGAGAGGCGCACTTTGTTCTCCGGCAGACGATAATGGCGCACCACATCGGCCGCCGTGGTGTCCGAATTGGCCAGGAGCATGCGTGAAACGTGGGCCGATCCGAAGAGCAGAATTTTCCAGAACGGCAAATCGAACCAACGGAAATATTCGGGATGGCGGATGTGTTGCAGGTCGTGAAACAGGGTCACCTGCGGACATCCGGCGAACAACGGGGCGGTGAAGCCGGGGTTGAACAGCACGTCCAGTTGCAAGCGGGCCACGGCCAGGGGGAGCGCGATCTGCTCCCACAGAATGCGGACCGGTCGCGAAGCCGCGTGGATGGGTTGCGGCACTTCGGTGAAATTTTCGCGGGCGGGTGTCAGATCGCGGCCAGTCTCGCGATTAGTGAAGACGAAATAGCGATTGACGGGGTCGATCTCCGCGAGAGCTGTCAGCAAGCCGCGCAGATAAATCTCCGAGCCGCCTACGCCTCCGGGGATGAGGTAGAGAGCGTTGACGCCGATGCGCAACGGGCGCATCTTATTTGCCCGGGGGCACGCGTGTCCGCTGGATGCCCGGGGGCACGCGCATCTGCTGGATCACCGCTTTCAGGAATTGCTGCGCGCGCGTGTTACTGGGGTCAAGCTGTAGCGCTTTCTGAAAATCCTGCATGGCGGCCATCAACTGGTTAGTCTTGGTGTGCACCACCCCGAGGTAGACGTAGGTGTCGGCGAAATTGCCGTCTATCTTTTGGGCCTTGTCGAGCGCGTCCAGCGCATTGGGCCACTGTTCGAGTTTCCCGTAGAGCATGCCCATCTGCGAATAGGCGTGCGCGGTTGGTTTCAGCGCAACGGATTGTTCCAGCTTCTGAAGCGCTTCCTGTGATTGATTCAGGCAGTCGTAGGCTAAGCCCCAATCGAGCAGAAGATCGGGATCCTGCGGATGGAGTGCGGCGGCTTTTTCGAATTCCGGCAGTGCCTTACCGCAGAATTGCGGATCCTGCGTGCCGGCGCTGAAATACGCGAACCCCAGTTGGAAATGGGGCCGCCAGGCTCCGGGAGACTTGCGGGCCGTGTCTTCCCAAATGGCCACAGGGTCCGACCAGACCTCGGCGCGCGCATGCGTTACCGCCGCGGCCACCAGCAGCACCGTCATGCCGGCGGCGGCGAGGACCTTGCGATCCACTTTGATGCGCGCCAGCACGTCTACCAAAATCAGCAACAATCCCAGGATGGCGAAATACATGCGCCGCTCGGCGACCGGGTCTTTGATCGGCAAAATGGACGACGTAGGCGCCAGCAGAATGAGAAAGGCGAAGAACCCGTAGCAAGCCAGTGGAAAGTCGCGGCGCAGCAGCCAGGCGGTCAACATCAAACCCAGCAGGACCAGCAGTCCTAAAATAGCGTCGTGCTCGAACATGGTGTGGGAGATTGGGAAATCCCAATCGAGAGTCAGGTTGGCCGGCCAGAAGAACATGCCGAGATACACGAAGACAGCGCGCCATTGGGTGAAGAAATACTGGTACCAGGTGAAATCTTTCAGTCCGAAACCGGCGGTGCTGGCGTGGGTAATCAGATTCCAGAAGAATGCCAGCCCGGCCGCGGCGCCCACAATCATGGGTCCGTACATTCTCCAGTTGCGGCGAACGGCTTGCCATCCCGTCCACCACAGATCCGTGAGCAGCAACAGCGCCGGCAGCGCGATGGTGTCTTCTTTGGCCGTAAGCGCCGCGCCGAACAGCACAAACACCACCATCACCGTCCCCCAATTCACCGCGCCTTCCGGGCGATACAGGTAAACAGTGAAGGCGGCATAGGCCAGCAACACGCTGAGTCCGTCGGAACGGCCGGCCACGTATGCCACCGCTTCGCTTTGCACCGGGTGCAGCAGGAACAACGCCGCCGCCAGTCCAGCCAGCAAGCCGCGCCGCGATTCTCCAAGCTTCGCCCATACCAGCAAACGCCGGACGATGAAAAAGACCAGACCGCTAGTGATGCAATGAATGATCACGTTGAGAAAATGAAACCACCAGGTATCGCCCTCGGGCGAAAGGCGCGCGCTCAGCCAATACGTCGCCATGAGCAACGGGCGCTGGCCGTGGAGGAAGGCGGAGAGCGGCTGGGTGGAGATGTTGGAGATGGCGAACGGCAGGAAATTATCGTCGAAAAGGAACGGGCCGTTCATCGATGGTCCGTATGCCCACAACACCACTACCAATGCCACGAACGCGCCCAGGGCGAAGTAGTGCCATGACGGCCGGCCGGCCTGCGCCGCCACCGTAGCCGTGGCAGTCGAGCCCACCGCCTTGCGAGCTTCCCGTTTCTTATTCTTCATGCTGCTCCAGGCTGTTGAGGTGATATTCCAGGATAGCCACGCGCTGCGCCAGCGCCACGTTGTCGTCCCGCAGGTGGGAAATAATTATCGAGAAGCGGAAAAACATGATGAGAAAGAGCCCGCCGGAGAGTAGAAACAAAGTGAGCGGAGTGTCCGGCACGCCCGAAACGCGAGTGATGAACTCGAGTATGGGGCGGCAGCGCGAGAGGATGAGCATGGCCAGCGCCGTGGCTAGCCAACTTACGGAATACTCCACGCGAATGTGCGCGCGGCGCACCGAAAACAGTACCATCACGAGCAGCAATATACTCAGAACGGTTGTTACATTCAACAGGCGATCCATTTATCCTCCCGCTGCCCTGCCTGGCCCGGAGCGTGGGCGGTCCTTCGAGACAGTCTCCGGGGCGCGATGAAACCGGCCCTCATACTTCAGGATATTCACGAAAACGCCCAATAGCACGTGCAGCATGTAATAGAGTGACACTCGTGGAGTGATGGAAGATCGGCCGGTGAGGCGCGGAAGCATCTTCACAGGCACTTCTTCGAATCGAAAACGGCGCCGTTGCAGCACGACCAGCGCTTCGATTTCCGGATATTCCAGCGGAAAGCTGCGGCTGAAAACGGCCAGCGCGTTGCGATTCACACCCACGAAGCCCGAGGTGGGATCGTACACCGTCTGGCCCAGAATGGGACGCAGCACCAGGCGGAAGAAGCGGATTCCCAGCGAACGCACGGTACTGGTTTTCTGCCCATTCGATTCCACGAAGCGCGACCCGATCACCATCTCGCAGCCGGAACTTTTCAGCCGTTCGAGAATGCGTGGGATATCGGCGGCATTGTGCTGGCCGTCACCATCCACGCGAATGACGTACTGGAATCCCAGCGAGAAGGCCAGCTTATATCCCGCCTGTACGCAGCCGCCCAGTCCCAGGTGATGCGGTAGCGGCAGCACTTCCGCGCCGGCCTGGCGCGCCGCCAGCAGGGTATCGTCGGCTGAGCAATCGTCGATCACCAGCACGGGGATGCCGGGCATCTCGCGATTCACCGAGCGCACCACGTCCGCAATGGCGCCCACTTCGTTGTAGGCCGGCACAATCACCAGCAGG
>Ga0302325_10023993_pt1 | contig 12699 bp, 15 predicted proteins | sample Palsa_T0_2_FD_201948 | JGI IMG/M metagenome (GOLD analysis project Ga0302325, IMG submission 201948) | Peat permafrost microbial communities from Stordalen Mire near Abisko, Sweden - Palsa_T0_2 | ecosystem: Environmental > Terrestrial > Soil > Palsa > Peat permafrost | place: Sweden: Abisko... | reverse complement strand
TGGTGCGGACAGAACTCTGCCGGTCTGCTTCTCGTGGCGAACGCCATACAGAAGGTCGGGGGTGTCGGCGTCCCGTTGAACTATCGCCTCACGCCCGAGGAGGCGGCGTACGTCATCGACAATTGCGACGCCGAGGTGGTGGTCGTCGATGCCGAGTACGCCAGCTTGATCGAACAGGCTCGCCCGACTTCGAAAGTGCGCGACGTCCTCACCTTCGACGGCGACGGCAGCCTCGAGGCTCGCCTGGACGGCTATCCGACGGAGAACGTCGAACCGGTCGAGGGGTCCGTCGGAACGACGATGACCTACACGTCGGGCACGACGGGCAAGCCCAAGGGTGCCGTGCGGGCGGCTATCCAAAACCAGGACCAGGCCTCGGCGCTGGTCCAGTTGATCGGATACCAACCGGACGACGTCTACGTGACCACCGGGCCGCTCTACCACTCGGGGCCAGGTGGATTCGCGGTGCTCTCGCTCATGCTCGGCAACACGATCGTCGTCCAGCACAAATTCGACCCCGAAGACTGGTTACGGCTCGTGGACACCTACAAGGTCACGACAACCTTCACGGCGCCGACTCCGATCCGCATGGTCTGCTCTCTTCCGGCCGAAATCAAGGCGGCCTACGACCGCTCCAGCATGAAGCGCGTGATCGCGAACGCTGCTCCGTGGACGCTCGCGCTGAAGAAGCTCTATCTCGCCGACTTTCCGTCCGACTCCCTGTGGGAGGTCTACGGCTCGACCGAGCTCGGCGTGGACACGGTGCTCGGTCCAGATGACCACCTACGCAAACCGGGGTCCTGTGGAAAGCCGGCCCCCGGGGTGGAGGTCGCACTCTTCGACGAGTCGGGCCAGCACATCACCGAGCCGCACGTGAAGGGTGAGCTCTACGTGCGGGCCACAAACGTCTTCACGACCTACTACAAGGACGAAGAGAAGTACCGCGAGGTCACCCGGGGCGACTACCACACGGTGGGAGACGTGGCCTACTTCGACGAGGACGGGTACTTCTACATTGCCGATCGCAAGAGAGACATGATCATCAGCGGCGGCATGAACATCTATCCGGCCGAGGTCGAAGCCGTGCTCGATCAGTCGCCAGACGTGTTCGAGGTGGCGGTCATCGGCGTTCCGAACGAGGAGTGGGGTGAGAACGTACACGCCGTCGTCGTCCCGGCCCATGAGGGGGTGACCGCTGATGCCATCATGGCGTTCGGGCGGGTCCACCTGGCCGGGTACAAGGTGCCCCGATCTGTCAGTTTCGTCGCCGAGCTACCGAAGACCGGCTCCGGCAAGGTACTCAAGCGAGAACTGCGGGCTCCCTATTGGAACGAACCCGCTCAGCTTCGGCCCGATGGCCCGGCATTGTGAGAGGCCCCGAGCGCGCGGGAGTCCGGCTTGTGCTCGTCATGCCATCCGCACCAAGGCCTGCAGGAAGGCGTCCGCCCAATCATTGTTCGTCCATGTGAAGACGCCACGCCGTAGGTTTCGCCAGCGGCGCTCGCGCTCTCGGGGGGTTGCGTCGATGGCCGCGCGAAGTGCCTCTTTCATCTGTTGCACATCGTGCGGATTGATCAGGTAGGCGCTCGGCATGGACAGAGCGCATCCGGCAAACTCGCTCAGAACCACCGCGCCCGCAGTGGGTCGGGAGGCAACATACTCTTTGGCGATCAGATTCATGCCGTCGCGGTACGGCGTGACGACCAACACGTCAGCCGCGACATAGAGCGCGACGAGTTCTTCGATGTCCAAGTTTTGGTGAAGGTAGTGCACTGCTGGCGCGCCCATGTGACCGAAATCTCCGTTGAGTTCACCGATGAGACGTTCGATCTCATTACGGTGGTCGATATAGGCAGGCACATTCGACCGAGTGGGAACAGCGATCTGTACCATCACCGTGTCGGGCACGGAGAGCAGCTTCTCTTCCAACAGTTCCTTGTAGGCGCCCAGACGTGCCGTGATGCCCTTCGTGTAGTCAAGGCGATCCGCTCCGAGGAGTAGAACCTTAGGGCTACCCAACGATTCTCGGATCTCCTTGGCTCGGCGCAGGGTTTCGGGACGCTTTCCGATCTCCTCGAACTGCTTCACATCGATGGAAATGGGATAGGCCCCAACGCGCACATCACGACCTCGATAGGTCAATGGCGAAGAGCGTCCCTGGGCATTGGTGAGACGGCGGGCCAAGACGGCGAAGTTTCGAGCGGCAACCGGCACTTGGAAACCCACCACATCGGCGCCGAGGATTCCCTCGACGATCTGCTGGCGCCAAGGCAACTGCATGAACAGCTCTTGCGGGGGAAACGATATATGGAGGAAGAACCCAATCTTCAAGTCCGGACGGGCACGGCGCAACATGGCCGGCACCAACTGCAGCTGATAGTCGTGTACCCAGACCACTGCGTTCGGGTCAGCTGCACTGGCCACCACCTCAGCAAATCGCTGGTTGATCGTCTCGTAAGCCTCCCACCAGCTGGACCGAAACTCGGGAGGTCGGATCGCGTCGTGATACAGGGGCCAAAGGGTTCCGTTGCTGAACCCCTCGTAGTAGTCCTCGATCTCTTGTTCGTCGATTGCCACCGGGACGTATCGGATACCGTGATGATCGAATGGATCAGCATGGCGGGAATCGCCTGGCCACCCCACCCACGTGCAGCGGCGATCCGTCATGGCCGGCCCGACGGCTGAGGCCAGGCCCCCAGGGCTTGGCCTCCATTGCTCTTGTCCGCCTTCAACGACTCGGCTCAGTGGGAGTCGGTTGGCCACCACGATGAGGCCTTGGTCGAGGGGTGGTGCCACCCCTCGACGTCTATCCGTCATGGCTTGTGCAACCACGCGGTGGTATCGGCGGGTAGCTGGCCGGTCGGTGTAAGCGGCCCGCTCAGCAGGACCCGACTCCCGGTGGGCAACGGTAGTGGTGACGCGGCCACATTGACCAGGCACGCGAATCGTGGCTCTCGAGTGAAGAGCAACGCCCCCTCGGGCGCATCCAACCACTGCAGCGCTCCATCTCCCAGTGCTGGTTCGTCGTGCCGCCAGCGCAGCGCTTCTCGATACAACGCCAGGGTCGATTCAGGGTCCTGATCCTGAGCAGCCGCGGTCAGATCTGCCCATGCCCGCGGCTGGGGCAGCCACGGGTCAGCGGTCGCATCAGGTGGGCTGAATCCGAACGGTGGCCCAATACCGCACCACGGCAACGGGACCCGACAGCCGTCTCGCCCACGACTTTGGCCTCGAGTGTGTTCGAACGCGGGATCCTGCAACACGGCGTCGGATAGATCCTCTACCTCGGGCAAACCGAGCTCTTGGCCCTGATAGATGTACGCGCTTCCGGGCAGGGCGAGCATGAGCAGGGCGGCAGCTCGGGCCCGCCTCGTGCCCAGTGCAACGTCGGCCGGCAACGTGAGCAGGTCGTCCAATCGCCGCAACTCATGGGCCGGTTGGGGACGGGCGTAGCGCGATACTTCGCGGGCCACGTCGTGGTTGGCCAGAACCCAGGTAGCCGGAGCCCCCGCCGAGACGTGAGCCTCCAGCGTTCGATCGATCGTCTCACGTATCTGTGTGGTCCGCCATGGGGCAACCAAGAAGTTGAAGTTGAAGGCAGTGTGCAACTCATCGTGGCGCACATAGCGCACCAGCCGGTCCGGTTGACTCACCCACGCTTCGGCGACGAATACCCGTGGTTCAGCATACGAGTCGGCCAATTGACGCCATTGCCGGTAAATCTCGTGGACCTCCTCACGGTCCCAGTGTGGATGTTCTGACTCCTCGGCCAACCGTGGCACAGGCCACAGCCGATCGCCGATATCCTCCAATCCCTCGGCCTTGACGAGGCCGTGCGCCACGTCGACCCGAAAGCCGTCCACCCCGCGGTCGAACCAGAATCGCAGCGTCTCTTCGAAGTCGGCACGCACCTCCCGGTTGGTCCAGTTGAGATCGGGTTGCTCGGGGGCGAACAGATGCAGATACCACTGCCCCGGCTTCCCGTCGGGCTCCGCGGTACGCGTCCATGCCGACCCACCGAACTGACTCATCCAGTCATTCGGTGGGTCGGCACCATCCCTTCCGCGACCGTCACGGAACACGTAACGATCTCGGGCGGAGGACCCTGGCGCGGCCGCCAACGCATCCTGGAACCACGGGTGCTGATCGGAGGTGTGATTGGGGACGAGGTCCAGCAGAACGCGAAGACCCAGGTCATGCCCCTCGACAATCAGTGCTTCGGCCTCGGCCAGGGTACCGAACACGGGGTCGATGTCGCGGTAGTCCGAGACGTCGTAGCCGGCGTCCTTCATCGGCGATGGGTACCACGGACTGATCCACAGCGCGTCGACACCGAGCTGGGCTACGTAGGGCAATCTCTCGCGCAGTCCCGCAATATCGCCGATGCCGTCGCCGTTGCCATCCCTGAAGCTGCGTGGATACACCTGATAGACGACAGCGTTCCGCCACCAGTCCGAAATGACATCGTTGGAGTCACCAGCCAAAATTGCCTCACCCCGTCGACTGCAAAAGGCCGGGACGACTGGACGTACGTCCCACATCAGGCTACACACCGATGCCGACCTGGGACGGTCGTTCGGCCGGATACGCCTGGGGTGAATTGGCCGTCCTGCGTCAGCCGTCGTTTGGCTCTTTTCCCGGCCAGGTCCCCGTGGCCTTTTCGAAGCCGGCCGCACCGCCGCGGTCGACGAACGCCTTCACGGCTCCGTACACCGCGCCTTCCAGGGCGGCGGCAACGACGACCTCGAGCCATCCGCGGCTTCGATCGGTTGCCGTCGGCGCCACGTCGTCGCCGCTGAGGGCCCTCCACAATCGCTTGAACAAGGCGCCGGCTATGGAACCACCAATGACGCCGGCCAGCATGCCCCACGGTTTGTAGAGAAGCCTCATCATCCGTGGTGATCCCGGCTACGAAGCCACACCACAACTCCCGCCACACCTACGAGCGCGGCGACTGCCAGTAGCGACGTACGCCTACTGGCGACTGCCCGGACACGCGTGAAGCTGGTCTTGGTGACACCCTGCGCCTTGGTTGCTGCGTCCTTGACAAGCTCCTGGCCCCGCTCCGCCGAGGCATGGACGCTATCAATCGCGTGTTGGGCGGTATCGCTTGCCCGTTCTTTAGGGTTCAGTCGGCGTGATAACTCGCTCACCGTTTCGGCCAGCTCGGCCCGCGTGGCCTCGATATCGGCCCGGGCGGCATCAACCGTATCGGGTTCCTTATTGGCCTTCACGAACGCAGACCCTGTGTAAAACTGCCGATATCTTTCCGACTGCTCGTTATGGCCTCGGTCGGTATCGGCAGGCTCGCTTTACTGAACTCCTTCTTGCCCATGAGCGCGGCCACCCCGGCGAGAAGAAACAGGATGCCTCCCACGATCAGAGCGGCAGCCCACAACGCCACAGCCAGGGAGAGCCCGACGATCGCCGCGGCAATAACTGCGCCCAGCCCGAAGAAGACCAAAAGTCCGGAGCCTCCAAATATCCCGGCTCCGACACCCATCGTTTTTGCCTTTTGCGTCATTTCAGCCTGGGCCAAGCGGATCTCATCGTGGATCAGGCTCGCTATCTCATTCGAGAGCCGTCCTACCAGGTCCCCTATGGGCATGTCGCGCGGCTCGGACGTCGTGTGGTTCTCTGCGGTTAAAGGGCTACTCGCGGTCGGGGACATGGCTGTGTGATACCCCTTCGGAGAGCGATCAACCTTGAAATTGGCGAGGACGTGTTGCCGTCACCGTGGTTCACCTGTGCGGGCTAGGCATTGGGTCCGAGCACCAACAGTTCGAACCGAGCTTCGGACACGAGATATCAAGGGTGGTCGGAGGTGCCGGAATTATCCCTCAGACTGGGCATACGAAGCCGAAGGATGGCGCGCCGCTACAAAGGGCGCTTATGCGGGTCGAAGCCGAACTCCTCATTGAAGAGGCTGACTCGATCAGTTGCCGGCATCCTCAGGATCGCACGCATGGCCAGCGGGCCGCCGACGCCTTCGGCTGGTTCAAGCGATCGGCGAGCGAGCGACGGATGATCCATGATGTCTCCCGACAACTGTCCACGATGTCTCGCGACAGTGGCGCGCTCGGAGGGATTCGAACCCCCAACCTTCTGATCCGTAGTCAGATGCTCTAGTCCGTTGAGCTACGAGCGCTAGTTACCTTCTCCACCAGGACTTTTACCCCAAGTGGAACTCCCGGTGGCTTAGCACAACGCTCGAGCATATCGGGCAGAGTTGCGGTCACCAAAAGCGACGCGAGCCTAGACGAGGTTGGGCGACGTGCTCCGTCGTGGAATCGATACTCAAATCCGAAAACAAATCACCGCGAACTGTTCGACGGCCACCCCGACATCGGGCGACATGCCGCGAACGATCCATATCGAAGCGATGCCCAGTGCCGTTGACGACAAAAACGTCAAGCGCAACTCAAACGCAACCTCATCGCCACCTGGACGGAACAGACTCCAAGAGACTCAACGAGTCGGGATTGACCTGCGAACCTCGGGTCACCGATGCAGGGGGAGAATCGTGTTCCGCCATTACCGCGATGTCGTCCCAGTTCCTAAGATCGATCCACCTCGAGTGCGAACGGTGCTGGTTCTGCAGAGCAACGAAGAACTGCAATCGGCGATCGAGCGCGCACGAGCCTTCGAGCGCAGGGATGAATACGAGCGACGTGTCGGGGCCTACGACCGCTACCTGAACATGCTCGCACAAGTTATGCGCATGCCCCCGGAGCACACCGAAGAAGAGCGAACCACCGGCTCCCGGGACCGGGTCCTGCCGTGCGCCGACCTCGCTGATACCCCACCCTCCTCCGAATAGGCCCGGTACTACAGGTCGAAAGCGAGCGGATCGAAATGCGGGATCCGTTTCCAGCCGGGGTGACGGCGCGCCTGCCTAGACCCATCGCATTCCCACGAAAGACGGCATACGCTTGCGAAATGACCTCAAGCGTGATTGAAAGCAAGATCCGAACAACCCTGACACAGCTCAGCGGGAACACTTCGCAGCCAGCGACCAGATCGGTGGTGGGCGACCTCGGATCTTGCCTCCTCGAGTTGGCGGAGGAGGTATCTCGGCTGCGGATCGAACTGGACGAGGTCAGAGCCCGGGGTCCAGAACCCTGGACGGGCTGATTTCCAGAGCACTCCGTATCTTCAGACAGGTGGCGCCACGCCTCCTTGCGCAGCAGGTGCCGGGGTAAGCGCGACAAGAGACGTATAGACAATCAGGTTGGACAGGTAGTGGCCCGACTGCGTATCGAAGACTCCTCCGCAGGTGACCAGCTGCAACGCACTGATTCCGTGTGACGCATATACCGCTTGGGTCGGGAAATCCGCCTTCAGGTACATCAGACCTGTGAGCCCACTATATAGGACTATTTTAACGTGGTTTCTATACCTCGTTAAGAATTTCGTAAATCATTAACCGTGTATTCCGCACCGCTATATAGTTGGGGACCCACCACGAGGAGCGACCTCTACCTTGCGCACCATCCCGGACTTCCGACTGCTCACGAATCACGGCAACACGCTCCTCTTGATCGCCCGTGACCCACGAATTCGCATTCGAGATCTCGCGGACCTTCTCGACATCACCGAGCGCGCCGCACAGCGCATTGTGGCCGACCTGATCGGCACGGGGTACCTCGATCGCAAACGGGAGGGGCGCCGAAACGTCTACCACGTCAGAACCCACCTGCCCCTCAGACTGCCCTTTCAACGCGACCTCGACGTCAAATCGCTGCTCGCAATAATGGCCACGCCCGATGAAGGCGGCGGCGAGACCGAGGCGGTTGACTAAACCCTGGCGGTGCGAGCTGCCACTAGTGGAGGATCCCCATTCGGTACCGGTCCGACGGTGTAGCGTGCAGAGCGAGGACAGCTCCGAGGATGAAGTACCTCGAACGAAGTACTCCGGGATGCAGAGGTCAACGTTGACCACCACCTGTCGAGATGCAGAACGACGTGTCGCAATCCTTATCGATGAGACCAACCGGATCCACGTCGAGAGTCCCGTCACCCCTTGGGGCTACGAGCTCACCGTCCAGATCCATAACATCGGCATCGTCACCACCGACACTTCGAAGACACTTTTGGTCAACCCTTCTTGGCTGCGCTTTGTCATTGAGGTTGACGACTTCGAGGCGTGCGTGGCTGACGAGATCGTCGCCTGGTACTTGATTCAGGATCTCACCTGTACGCACACTGCGCCGTCCCATCGAAAGTGCGGCGGATTCAACTAGGGAGAGAGAATCCCGACACTCCCCTTCCGCCCGTCACAAATTGCGAATTCCTTTCATGTTTGGACGATTGTTGCTACAGTGAATTTGCCTACCTTCAATACGAGGGTTTCGTGAGGACGGCCTTCGTCGCCCACTACATCCTGGAGAGGCCCGAGTGCCTCGCTACCTACGAAGGTGTGACGATCTGCGTCATCGGGCGTACCCCCTCTGCCCGTTGGCGCGGTGCGCTCCAGTAGGTACAACCGCGGCTGTAGTGGGTGACGCAGGCCGCCTTCCGTCTCTTGACATTGCACCGATCCACACCAGAATTTGGGGAAGGCCGTCGACCGTCGATCGTCCCACTGCGAGGCGCGTCGATGTAAGGCCAGACTCCTGCCAGCTACTCGATTGCCGGTGCGCGAGAACCTGCCACCACACCGATGTACGTACCAATTCTCGAATCGAGACTGAAGATGACAACGAACGAGCGACAACTTTCCGAGGTGCTGAGCGAGTTTGCTCGAACAATGCTCACCGAGTTCCCGATCCAGCGGATTTTGGACCACCTGGTACGCCGAATTGTCGACATCATGCCGATCACCGGAGCTGGGGTCACGCTGATCTCGGAGTCGACCAGCCCGCACTACGTGGCGGCATCGGACGACACGGCGTTGAAATACGAGAAGTTGCAAACCGTGCTTGACGAAGGTCCGTGCGTCGCGGCCTATCGAACCGGCAACGCGGTTGCTATCGCCGATCTCCGAGAAGAAACGCGCTTCCCACTCTTCGTTGCCCGAGCGCTTGAGGCTGGACTAGGGGCGGTGTTCACCTTCCCTCTGTGCCAAGGGGACATGCGGCTGGGTGCGCTGGATCTCTATCGGGGTACACCGGGTCCATTGAGTGACGAGGAGATGGTCGCGGCCCAGACCCTGGCCGATGTGGCCTCGGCGTATCTTGTCAATGCTCAAGCCCGGAGCGATCTGCTCGACGCCTCCGCTCAGGCCACGGCGGTTTCTCTCCATGACGCACTCACCGGGCTCCCGAACCGCATTCTTCTCCTTGAACGGATTGAGCATGCCCTTCTCGGCCGCCGCCGATCGGAGAAGATCGTGGCCGTTCTCTTCATCGACCTCGATGGGTTCAAGAGAGTCAACGACGGTTTTGGCCATAAGGCCGGTGACGATCTTCTGGTAGCCGTCGCCGGCCGGATCACACGGATGTTACGGCCGAGCGACACCCTTGCCCGCTTGTCAGGAGATGAGTTCATCGTCGTGTGCGAAGGCCTCGATGAGGAAGAGCAGGTTGAGAGGATTGCGACCCGCATCATCGAGGTCATCGGCTTGCCGTTCAAGCTGGGAGCAATAGAGGTCGATCTCTCGGCCAGCATCGGCGTCGCATTCGCTTGTGCGGGTAACGATGCTGAGCAATTACTCCATAGAGCCGACGTTGCGATGTACCAGGCGAAACGGAAAGGCGGTGCGCACCATGAACTCATTGACGTGCGAGAGCAAGAGCTCACCGAGTACACCGATACATTGCAACGGGACCTGGGGCACGCCATCGGACGAGGTCAACTGCGACTCGAATACCAGCCAATGGTCCGCAGCGCCGATGATCGGGTCATTTTCATCGAGGCGTTGCTCCGCTGGGACCACCCTGATTTTGGCCCTATTTCTCCGGGAGTTCTGATTCCGCTCGCCGAACGGTCGGGTGCCATACTCGAGATCGGACGATGGGTGCTCGAACAGTCGTGCCGGGACCGCCACCGCTGGGAGAACAAGACGGGCGACGAGGACCTGATGATGTCGGTCAATGTGTCCCCTCATCAACTGATGGCCCCCGGGTTCGTGGGGACGGTGAAACGTGCGCTGGCCACGACGGACACGAGGGCCGAGCATCTCTGTGTTGAGGTCACAGAGAGTTGCTTTGTGCACGATGCCAAGCGTGCTCTTGCCGTGCTGTCCAAGCTCAAGCAGCTCGGCATGTTGATAGCTCTCGATGACTTCGGCACGGGCTACTCGTCCCTCAGCTACCTCAGGCAGTTCCCCGTCGACATCATCAAGATCGACCAGAGCTTCATCGCCGACCTCACCGAGAACGGTGCGAGTCACCACATCGTCTCAAAGACGATCGAGTTGGCGCACTTGCTCAATCTGATCGTCATCTGCGAAGGCGTGGAGACGGCTGAACAGGACCGCCAAGTTGTGGCACTCACAAGCGATCACGGTCAAGGCTTCTTCTTTTCGCGCCCGATGACAGCACACATGCTCGATGAGACAGTCGGAGCAGCCGAAGCAGCCTGGACTATCGCGGCATAAGTTCGACGCACAGGCGGCCTCCCGACTCCGCCGTGCCGGGCCGGCGCCAGATGTCGTCTCGGTGCCGAGCGGCCGTCACGACTCGTCACACGCGGCCCCGGAGGGGCACAATGCACGCATGAACACCGTCCCCGAAATTCTGGCCGATGCGTTCGATCGGGTACGCGACGAGGTACGAGACGTCCTCGACGGCGCCGATGACCAGATCCTTCGATGGAGGGTCGACCGGGAGGCCAACACGGTCGCCTGGCTGGTATGGCACCTCAGCCGCGTCCAGGACGACCATCTGGCCAAGGCGTTCGACCGGGGTCAGGTGTGGCACGAGGAGGGGTGGGCCGAGCGGTTCGCGCTCCCCTTCGACGTCGACGAGACGGGATACGGCCAGAGCCCGCACGAGGTCGGTCGGGTCACCGCCTCGGCTGAGCTCCTGACCGGCTATTACTCTGCCGTGGCCGCCCGCACGGCGGAGCTCATCGGCGGTATCAGCGACGAGGACCTCGGACGGATCGTCGACGAGCGTTGGGACCCGCCTGTCACGCTGGCCGTGCGCCTGGTCAGCGTCATCGCCGACGACCTGCAGCACGTCGGGCAGGCCGCCTACGTAAAAGGCTTGGCGCAGAGAGCCTGACCTTCAGTTCCGGCGGTCGGGAAGAGCCGGCACGGCGACCCGCTGCTCGGATGGGCGATCACCCTCGACTGCGTTCGTCGCGCCGTCGGCAGAGCGAAAGAGGACTCGGTCACACAGCGCGAACTGCACCAGCCACAGTGCGCCGTAGGCGGCGACGTTCGCCATCTCCACCGCCACCGTGTGCACCAGGCGCGTCGAGTGGAGTGTGGCGTCCGACGCCAGATGAACCGCGATGGTCGAGACGACCAAGCCGGTGAACGAGAGGGCGGCGTAGGGCACGGCCTGTCGCAGAATGGATCGACGCCCGCCCTGTGCCCAGACCCACCTCCGGTTGAGCTCGAAGGATGGGATGGTGGCGACCGCCGTGGCAAGGACATTCGACCAGGTGGCGGGCCACCCCAACACGCCGACAAGCACACCGAGGATGCTGAGAGCGGTGACCGTCGAGATCGCCGAGACCGAGCCGTAGCGGACGAACCGCCGCAGCGTGGCACGACGAGAGGGAGGGGCATCGCCGGGCATGCGAGCCAGTATCGGGAGCACGCCTGTGCGCGCCCGTAACTCCGCGTCGCCCTCCCCTGAGACTTCGCGGGGAGCGGCGATCCAAGGCGGCGATCAGGCGCCCGCGCTCTCCCACAGCTTTATGCCGCCCAGGATGCCGGCCGTGTTCTCGACGATCGTGATGCGTTCGAGCGCATCACCCAACTCGTCGCGCACGATCCTGCGGGCGTTGCCCCCACCGATGTACAGATGGTCGTAGAAGAACAGGGCGTCGAGACAGACGATGGCCTCACGGACCCGGCGGTTCCAATGCTCGTCGCCCTTGTTCTTGCGGGCCAGTTCGCCCAGCTGTTCGTTGTAGGTCTCGTCCCTGCGGAACGGGTGGTGCGCCAGTTCCACGTGGGGCAGGAGCCGACCGTCCATGAAGACGGCATTCCCGAAGCCGGTCCCGAGGGTGATGACCACCTCGAGCCCCTTGCCCTCCACGACCGCGGCGCCCTGCACGTCGGCGTCGTTGGCCACCTTGGTCGGCAGCCCGAAGGCGGTCGACAGGGCCGCGCAGAGGTCAAACTTGGACCAGGCCTCGAAGAGCTTGCGGTCCACCGCGGTGCCCGGACCTCTTTTGGTGACGAAGTGGGGCGCACTGAGGACGACCCCGTTGCGCACCATGCCCGGGAACCCACAGGAGACCCGATCGGCCTTGGGAAGGGACTTCGCCAGCGCAACCAGGGCGCCGACCAGGCCCGACTCGCCGTCGGGTGGCATCGGGTACTTGGTGTCGACCTTCACCCGGTCGGTCACCATGGCGCCGTCCTTGCTCAGTACCGACGCTTTCAGGCCGGTCCCTCCGACATCGATGGCCAGCGTGAAGGGATGGGCGAACGTGTCGACAGCCGGGGTGGAGACCACGCTGGGCACTGTACTCAAGGGCCTCCGGGATCGTACCGCCACCTGGCGGCGGGCGCCCCCCCCTGGCCGCCACGTCTCCCGCGGCTGGGTGCCCGGAGGGAGTTGACATGTGACTTAATGG
>Ga0302325_10023992_pt1 | contig 12700 bp, 12 predicted proteins | sample Palsa_T0_2_FD_201948 | JGI IMG/M metagenome (GOLD analysis project Ga0302325, IMG submission 201948) | Peat permafrost microbial communities from Stordalen Mire near Abisko, Sweden - Palsa_T0_2 | ecosystem: Environmental > Terrestrial > Soil > Palsa > Peat permafrost | place: Sweden: Abisko... | reverse complement strand
CGCGCGTTCGTTTTTTCGATGATCGCGGAGAAGCGAAAGGCACGGTCGTGGAAACAAGTGTTGAGGATTACGATCAGCGCGCGGTGCCGCATGAGGTGATCGTGCGGGTGAATCGGCCGGTGGCATCGGGTTCGCCGGGGATGTTCGACCAAGGCGCTGGCCGATACCGCGGTGGAAGATTCTGGTCTCGGGCGTGTGATGATCTGGCCGGCGCGGCCGCGTGCCTGGAGATGATCGATCGCTTGAGCCGCGCCCGCAAATCTCCGCGCTCGCCCGTCGCCGTCCTGCTCACGCGCGCCGAGGAAGAGGGATTCATCGGCTGCATCGCCACCTGCAAGCGGCGTACGCTTCTCCGCAAGACCGATCGGGTGATTGCCATTGAATGCAGCAGCCAGCAGGCCGCCGCCCCGCAAGGCAACGGCGTCATTATCCGCGTGGGTGATCGCGCCAGCATTTTCAACTCGGCCCTCACCTATTTCCTCGGCCAACAGGCGGATGAATTGAAAAAGAAGGACCGAAAATTCCAATATCAGCGCGCCCTCATGCCGGGCGGCGTTTGTGAGGCGACCGTTTACGATGTTTACGGATACACGGCCGCCTCACTCTGCGTCGCCCTGGGAAACTACCACAACATGGACGTGAAGCGCGGGAAGATCGCCCCGGAATATATCGATGCGGCCGACTGGAAAAACATGGTGAAATTATTCGTGCGCATCGCGGAACAAGGGCATAAGTTTGTGGCGGGCCACGGGGATTTGCGGAAAAAGATCCTCAAGAGGTATATGAAGCTGAAGCGACTGCTGGGCTAAGCCGGATCATACCCATGCCCGCCCCACGGATGGCAACGAATTATGCGGCGAAGCGCCTTCCACGTTCCGCGGATCGGCCCGTATTTGTTGATCGCGTCGATCGCATATTGGCTGCACGAAGGGGTGTACCGACATTGCCCGCCAAGGAACCGGCCGAGCGTGCCGCGATAAACAATCACCAGTTTAATAAGCAGCCAACGCATTTTTTTACGTTTTCGACCAGTGATCGTGGCTTTTGTTGATAAGCGCCGCCAAAAGTTTCTGGTATTCCGCCAGCGTCAACAGGTCATGCGGGCGAACCACCAGGACGCAATCGTATCCCTTCGGAAGATCTTTCTGCAGCAATCGGATGGATTCCCGCAGCAATCGCTTGATGCGGTTGCGGCGAACCGCCGACCCGACGCGCCGCGAGACGCTCAGCCCCCATCGGCAATGCGAAAGCTGATTGGGCCGGGAATAAGCCACGAGCGAACCCCGGCTTTGTTTGGCGCCGGCGGTGTAAACGGCGGTGAAGACGAGCTTCCCGCTGAGCCGGTGCTTTCGGAGAAATGCGTTCTTTCGTTCCGACATAAATGGACGTCGATCCACCCGGAAGATATCGCAAAATGGCCATCCCCCGCCATGTTGTCGCTGCCCATGATCGATTGCGGCCTCCGGAATCGGTTTTGGCATGGAATATGCATTATCTTGCGCGGGAATATGAATGGGGAAGGATGGTATTGGCCGATATAGCCTTCGTCGAAATATCGGAGTCAATCCATGAGTAATCCCCGTCTGCCGCAGTGCTGTTCGCCCGATGCGTTCAAGCTTCTTGAACGGCAGGTGGAGACGATCAAATCCTCCGATGCCCTTCTCAGCGGCGCGATCGCCATTGCGATTCATCAGATGCCCGATGTCAGCCCGCAGAAGGTGGATCGCCAGTTACAATCTTATGTCGATGCCGTGCGCAAGCGCGTTCGCGGCGAGCAGACCCAGGCCGTCCTGGCGCATTTGCACGATGTGCTGTTTGAAGAAGGGGGACTTTGTGGGAACACCGAAGATTATTACAACCCCGCCAACAGTTATCTGCCCGCAGTGTTGGCCACCAAACGAGGCCTGCCGATCACGCTGAGCCTCATTTACAAAATTGTCGCCGAACGGCTCGGTCTCCGTGCCTGGGGTGTGGGACTTCCCGGGCATTTCCTGGTCGCTGTCGAAGAGCGCCCGGAGCAGGTGCTGCTCATCGACGCATTCTCCGGCGGCCGTGTGCTGACGCACGATGAAGCCCACGCCCGGCTTCAGGAACTCTTCGGTCCGGAAATGGAATGGACCAGTGACATGCTGAAGCCGGCCACCAACCGGCATTGGTTGACCCGTATCCTGCAAAACCTTCTGCATATTTTCGGCTCCAACCGTCAGTATGCCGATGTCGCTGCGATCCTGGAAATGGAAATGGTCCTCTGGCCAAACCAGGGCCATCTCCAACGCGATCTGGCGCTGGTTTTGGCTCGGATCGGAATGTCCCGGCCGGCGAGCGTCTGGCTCGATACTTATCTCCGCAATAACCCCGACGATCCGCAGCGGACCGACCTCAAACAGCTTCTGGAAGTTCTTTCCGCGTGAGACACCGGGATTTTCCGCTGCTCCGGTTGCTTGCAGCATCGCTCCTTCCCTACACTCTCCGTCCGTGCCGATTGATTTTGCGCCCTATCATGCGGTCCTTCTCGATCTCGACGGGACGGTCTACCACGAGGAAAATCCCCTCCCCGGGGCCGCCGAATTGATCCGCCGGCTGAACAATCAGGGCATCCAATACGCCTGCCTTTCCAACAGCACCTCCAGCCCCAGGCGCGTGGCGGCGCGACTATCCAATATGGATATGACAGTGGATTTGGATCGCGTCTACACCGCCGCGGCCGCGGCCGCGGACTATGTCATCGAGCATTTCAAGCGATCCGGGAGCGCCCGCCCGCGCGTTTACAACCTGGCCACCGAAGGGATTCAGGACATGCTTGACGGCTTGGTGGATTGGGTTCAAACCGAAGCCGAGCCGTGCGACGCCGTGATCATCGGCGCTCCCGCCAATTCCCACGCCACGCCCGAGCGCCAGCGCACCGCGCTGTATCTTCTGCGTCAGGGCGCCGCCGCGATCGGAATTTGTTCCGACCGAATCTATCCCAGCGAGCGCGGCCTTGAATTCGGCAGCGGCGCTCTCACTTGGCAACTCGCCTATGCCGCCGCAGTCGAACCCGTGTTTTGCGGAAAGCCGCAGGAATATTTCTTCATCGAAATCTGTCGCCGGCTCGGCGTCCAGCCCACCGGATGTCTCCTCATCGGCGACAATCTTGAATCCGATATCCTCGGCGCCAAAGCCGTCGGAATGCGCACGATCCTCACCCTCACCGGCGTCGCCCGCCGCGGCGATCTCACCAATATTCCGCCCGAAGCCCAACCCGATCAGGTCATCAAAGACCTCACCGAGCTGCTTTGATCCGGCCCTGTTAAATCACATCGCGACGGTCGATTTTGTCTATTGGTTTGTATTGTCGTCGTCGTCGTATTGCGGTCTGGGGACAATTAAACGCTTGCCGTCCTTTTGGATGATGATGAACCTGGGGGTGAAGATGATCATCGTTCCCTTCCCGACCGGGGGAAGCTGAGGGAGGGCGGACGGCAGCGTGGCCGCACTCGACATCTGGGTGGATGCCCCCTCAAGCGCCTCGATGGCCTGTGTGGTTGCGATGCTGGCCTGGGTGGCGGCGATCATGGCGGCTTGCTCGGCAACCCCGGCCGCCATCGCTTCGCCCGTTGCCGCGCACGCCGCCAGCGCCAACGCCAGCGCCGCCACCGACAGCAGGACCACCAGTCTAAACAACATGCACGGACCTCCGCGCGCTGGGCGAATCGGCGTTCATTTTGCCCGATTGGTCCGGCAGATACAAACAAATCGGCTGCAATTCATCAATCCGACCTCTAATTCCCCCCGTTCAATCCCGGGCCCGGATTATATTGATCCGCAGGTTTACCCGCGGCCGGCCGTGTCGCCGCTGGGGCGCCGGCGGGTTCGATAATCATCGTCACCGCCGTCCCTTTTGTCGGAACCCAATCCGGGTCATATTCCCATTCCAACGTTTCGTTGGCATTGCTCGCCAGTTCAGGGACATCGATCATCGTCAAATCGAAATTCACGATGCTGACGACATATCCCGTCAAATCAGCCGCATACCTTCCATCCGGCAACAGGCGCGAACCGTCGAAAACCCAATCCATCGGCGGCATCTCCTGTTTCGTCTTCACCGACCGCATCATGCGGCATGCCGGAACCTCGACCATTTTTCCGTTCAATAAATACCGGCAACTGATTTTGACGGGGTCTCCGGTCGGGGCATACCACATTCTCGTGGCCTGGTCGACATGCGCCGGTTCGCCCGGTTTTGCTCCCAGCGCCAAAAGCCCGAAATGAATCGTCGAAGGCCTGGCATCCGTGCGCAGCACCGATTCGTGTTCCTGCCCGCCGCGCACCACGCAGAAAAATTCCAGCGGCATGTGCGCGTTCAACGTCTCGCATTGAACGCGAATCTGCTTGTTGTTCAGATCGATTTCAACATGGGGAAATCTCGCGACCCGGGGCTCGGACGGCTCGGTCGCCGCCTGATCCGCCAGCACCGTCCCGCAGGCGAGCAGAGAAATGATGAGATTCAACCGCAATCGAATCATACACCGCCGGGCGTGAAATCTGCCCCGCAGTGTACGCGCGATCCACCGCGCCGCCAACGTTCCGTCATCGGCGATGATCAGTCGGCTCGGTCGCCGTCGGCATCCCAGTTTCCTGTCAGCGACGCCAGGTCATCCTGCGCATTAGGCTGACGAAATTCGCTTTGATCCCGATTGAAATGCAAAGCGCCTTCGTACCACCCGGGCGCAGCCAGCCGGCATCGGTAGAGTGTGCATGGAATGCTGAAAATCTGCCCCTGCGTCCGCGCCGGCAGCCTGAGCACGCCCCCGTATCCCAGCGGCAGCCGGTCCCGCGTGACAAATCCTATGCCCCGTTCATTCACATCACGCGTGTACAAAACCCGGGCCGAGGAACCCGGAGCATCCGCGAACAGAGACAGCATCGCCGTTGCGCGATACATGGACCGGACGCATTGCCGCCGGTTCTCCCTGCCCCCGGCAGCCTCAAGTGCGGTCAACACCAGGGCCGCCTCCTGCGGCAGCCCCGCCTCACTCTCCAATTCCGTGCATTCATTTTGGCTAGACATCGAGTCCTCCTAGCACTTACTTACAATACATTTCCAGCCAATGTAAATAAGAAGCGAATAATATGGCACGTCCGATAAAACGCCGGTCGCGGTTATTCCAATTGCCTTTGACACGGTCGCGGCGCCCTCCTACATTCCGAATCATGCGACCCACCGCTTGTGTTGCGCTCGTGGCCATGATTGCGATATGCGGGTGTTCGTCGCAACCCTCCCCCGATCCACGCACCGCCGAGGAAAACCAACTCTTCGGTCCGGTTTCCATGAAGCTGGACACTTTTTCCAAGGTCAAGGATTGGAACGAAGATAATGTTCCCGATGGAATCGAGGCCCTGATCGAATTCGACGACCGCTTCGGGGACCGCATCAAAGCAGCGGGCACGGTCATCTTCGAGCTTTATGATTACCGGCCCTACTGGCCCGATCCGCGAGGGTCCCGATTGGCCAATCCCTGGACGGCATCGCTCATCACTTATGAGGATCAGAAAGCGCATTGGGAAACCGCCAGCGGAGCTTACATGTTTCGCCTGGCATTCGATCAGGCCGCGTGGAACCACGATTACGTTCTGACCGCCACGTTCCAATCCGCGGGCGGAGCGCGATTTTTTTCGCGGATCGTTCTCCAGGGCGAGAAACCAGAGGGCCGTGAGCCAACCACCACCACTTCAATCGACAATTGATCGCGCCGGCGCGGCACGTCTGTGCGCTCTGGAGCCTGTCCCCGCGCTGCTGAACCGCGTGCGCGCGGAACTGTCGGGCGATTTTGGTCCGAAGCGGCCCATCCGCGTCAGCGGCGCTCCCGGCCGCCTCGACGTCATGGGCGGGATCGCGGATTACACCGGCTCGCTTGTCTGCGAGACCACGCTCGACCGCGCGGCCACAGTGGCGCTTCAATCCCGGCCGGATCGAAATGTCCAGGTCTTTTCGTTCAATCTCTTCGACGAGCATCAACCGTTCACTTTTCGAATCCCCCTCGATGCCCTGGCGGCTTCGTCAATCGATGTATTACGCAACGGATTCAACCAGCCCGGCCGAAAATGGGCGGGCTACATCGCCGGTTGCCTGGCAATCCTGCAGCGGCACAAGCAGATCGATCTCAAGAATCCCTCGTTGCGGGGCGTGAATCTGGCATTGCTCAGCACCGTTCCTTTGGGCGCGGGTGTGAGCAGTTCGGCCGCCGTCGAAGTCGCCGCCATGATCAACCTCATGGATCATTTCCACATCCCCCGCAACGATCCGATGCTTCTCGCTTCCATGTGCCAGGAAGTAGAAAACCAAATCGTAGGCGCCCCCTGCGGGATCATGGATCAGGTCAGCAGTTGTGCCGGCCAGCAGGGATCGCTTCTGCGCATGATTTGCCAGCCGCACGAGCTTCAATCTCCGCTGAATCTTCCGCCGGGCATCCGCGTCGTGGGAATAAACAGCAACGTCAAACACAACGTCGGCGGTGGAATGTACGGCCGAACCCGCTGCGCCGCTTTCATGGGACACCGCATGATCCTCGAAAAAATGCGCGAGATGGGACTCGCAGCCGGTACGGCGCTCCAATCCGATCCAATGCGCGGCTATCTCGCCAATCTCGACCCCGACGACTACAAACGGTTTTTTCGGCCCTTTCTTCCCGCCCATCTCGACGGCAAAACATTTCTCGTTCAATATGGTTCAACCATCGACTGCGCCACGACGGTCGATCCCGACCAGGTTTATCATGTGCTTCAAGCGTGCGATCATCACGTTCTCGAAGCCAGAAGAGTTCGAAACTTCACCCAACATCTGGAATCAGCCGCGGCGCTCCCCGCCGATTCCCCGCAGCGAAAGCTGCCGTTGGATAAGGCCGGCCATCTCATGTATGGCTCGCATTTGTCCTACACCAATGATGCGCTGCTGGGCGCGCCCGAATGCGATTTGCTCGTGAAGCTGGTGCGCGATCGCGAATCGGCAGGACTGTACGGCGCGAAGATCACCGGCGGCGGCAGCGGGGGAACGGTGGCGATTCTTGCCGACATCAGCCCGCGCGCCGATGCCGCGCTGGCCGAAATCATGACAGTCTATGAAAAACAGTCCGGGCACAAACCCGAAGCATTCCTCGGCTCCAGTCCTGGCGCATGGGCCTTGGGAACGGCTGAAGTGACCGCTTAATTCAATCGATCGTCATCCCAGCCGGTTGGTCTTTGCCGATCGGATTGCCGTCTCCTTTGATCGAGAGCATGCGGTCCAGCGCCACCAGCGCCCATTTCCGCGTCTCGCCATCCACCTTGATCTGGTTTACCACCTGTCCATTGACCAGGTTCTCCAGCACCCAGCAGAGATGCGGAAGATCGATCCGGTACATCGTCGTGCATAAACACTGGCAGTCGCTCAGAACAATGATCTTTTGTTCCGGATGCTGCTTCGCAAGCCGATTCACGAGATGGACCTCGGTTCCAACAGCCCACTGGCTCCCCGGCGGGGCGGCGGTGATTTGCTGAACGATATATGCCGTGCTGCCGGCAAGGTCGGATTTCTGGACCACTTCCTGCCGGCATTCGGGATGAACGATCACCTTCATCTCCGGATACTTTGCCCGTGCCTGATCCACATGTTCAGGTCGGAATAACTGATGGACCGAACACTGGCCTTTCCAGAGGACAAAATCCGCAGCGCTCAGAAGCGACGGATCATTTCCCCCCAAATCCCGGGTTGGGTCCCAGACGACCATCGAGTCCGGCGAATAGCCCATTGCCAGGGCCGTGTTCCGGCCAAGGTGCTGATCCGGGAAAAATAGGACCTTCACTTTACTGCCGACCGGTCCGTTTGCCCCGCCCTTGAGCGCCCACTGAAGGACGTTTCTGCAATTGCTGCTGGTGCAAACCGCTCCGCCGTGTTCACCCACGAAAGCCTTGATGGCCGCCGAGCTGTTCATGTAAGTCACCGGCACGATTGTTTGGTCCGGGCACAAATCTCGCAGTTGGTCCCAGCATTCAATGGTCTGATCGAGGTTGGCCATATCTGCCATGGAACAGCCCGCTCCGAGATCGGGAAGAATGACGCGAACGTTCTCCCCGGTCAGAACATCCGCCGACTCCGCCATGAAATGCACACCGCAGAACACGACGAATTCCGCTTTTTTTTGATCCGCGGCTTTGCGTGAAAGCTCGAAGCTGTCACCCGTGAAATCCGCGAACTCAATGACCGCATCCTGCTGATAGTGATGGCCAAGAATGACCAACCGTCCGCCCAGCGCAATTTTTGCCGATGCGATGCGCAAGCGCAATTCTTTCTCAGATAGCTGTTTATAGACAAGCGGCAAAGGCTGTTGCCAGGATATCGCCATGATTCAACCTCTCATCGGCCGTCCGCGCGGCTCAATGATCTTAGCCCATCGACGGCCGCCACGCTCTGGCGGTTGTCTGATAATGCGGGTAATTACTATCTATTCATCCGATCAATCAGCGATGGCCGATGAATGGCCACAGCCGAGGAGAGAGACCGATCGTGGGATGGAAATGGAAACGCGATGTCCTTTCCTCAATTGTGAACGCAGTCCAAACGGAAGGAGCTTGAGTATGCTACGGAAAGGTTTAGTCGGTGCGGCGATGGCCATGCTGGCTCTGGGTTCGGTCGCGAGGGCGGATGACTCCGCTGTTTCAGTTTCTTTGCAGAACCCCGACAGTGCGCAAGTGAATGGTGATTGCCCCATAAATCTTGCGAATGCGGCAATTAATCCCGTCGTCCTGGCGGATGACCAGAGCTCGGCCGCGGCCGCGCCCGCTGCGGCGCCAGCCGCGCCCTCGGGGCCGCCTGAAGGCGCCATCATGTGGGGCTTGGACAAAATCGGCGTCGGCAAGGTTTTGGAAGACCTTCACCTCAGCATCACCGGATACGGGGAGATGGGATATTTTTACGATCTGACCGTTCCCAAAAATACCGCCCCCCCAAGATCCGCGCCGCCAACCTTCATCATTTTCCCCGGTGATTACAAGAATCAGTTGATGCTGGACCAGCTCGATCTGGCTTTCCAACGCACAATTGTTGATCCCAGCAAATTTGACATCGGCTTCATGGTCGAAGCGTTCTATGGCCGGGATGCCGTATATACCCACTCGGACGGCATTCTGGACAACGGCAACAAGCACGGCGATACCAGCCCGGATGACGATCTCGATCTGGAACAGGCCTACGTCCAGGTGTCCGTTCCGCTCGGCACGGGTCTGGAGTTTACGGCCGGAAAGTTCGACACCCTTTTGGGCTCCGAAGTCATCAACCCGTCGGGCAATGCCCTGTACACCCATTCGTATCAATTCAGCTACGGCATTCCCTTTACGCAGACCGGCATTCTGGCGGCTTATAACCTGACGAGCGCCCTGAAACTGACGGCCGGCATTACCCGCGGTTGGAACCAGTCCACCGACGACAACAACAGCGCGATCGATTTCCTCGGCGAAGCGGCCTGGACGATCAACTCCGCCTGGAGCGCGACCGTCAACCTGTCGGAAGGCCCGCAGTCCACCGGCGACGACCACGACTACTGGACAGTCGTCGAGGGTATTGTCAGTTGGCAGGTCTCCGACCAGTTGAAGGTGGCGGCCGACCTGCTCTACGGCGACGCCAGCTCCATCGCGCAGTGGTATGGCGCTGCCGCGTACGCCTCCTATACCCTGAACAAGTACGCGGCTCTGAACCTCCGCGGTGAGTTCTATCACGATGGCCGTGGCTTCACGACCGGCGTCGGTGTGACGGACACCAACTACATGGAAGGCACGGTCGGCGTCGCGATCACTCCGACAGCGGACATCAACCTTCTCCAGACTCTGACCATTCGGCCCGAAGTGCGAGTCGATACGGCCGATCAGGGCGTCTTCGACGGAAGGAAATTCACCCAGTTGACCGTCGGTCTCGATGCGTACCTGAAGTTCTAACAGCTTAGCTGCATTCAGAAGCCGCGGGACAATCATCCCGCGGTTTTTTTTTGCCCTGCATTTAACTGCTACAATCCTCTTATGCCGGATTCCAGCGTCAATATCGGGCATCCCTCGATGCGGATCGACAGCCTCCTGGGCCGCGGTCTGCCCACGATTTCCTTTGAATTCTTCCCGCCGAAAACCGAGGCGGGCTTTGCCCAGTTGTTCAACACGATCAACGATCTTCATCCTCTGAAACCCAGTTATGTTTCCGTGACCTACGGCGCTGGTGGAAGCACCCGGCAAAAAACGGTGGCACTGGTGGAACGCATCCAACGCGAATCCTCGATCCTGGCCATGGCACATCTGACCTGCGTCGGCCACACCGCCGAGGAGATCGGGGTCATTCTCGACGATCTGTGGAAGGCGGGAGTCCGCAACGTCCTGGCATTGCGGGGCGATCCTCCCAGCGGCCCGGCCGGTCAATTCGTTCCGACCGAGGGAGGCTTCGGATACTCCAGCGATCTCGTGAAATTTGTTCGCGCCCGTCACGAATTCTGCATCGGCGTCGCCGGTTATCCCGAGGGACATCCGCAATGTCTCAACCGCACCCGCGATCTGGAGATGCTGAAACTGAAGACCGACAACGGCGGCTGCTTCGTCGTCACCCAACTGTTCTTCGATAACGCGGATTTCTACCGATTCCGCGATCAGGCCCGGGCCATGGGGATCAAGACGCCGATCATCGCCGGCATCATGCCGATCGTGAATGTCTCGCAGATCAAGCGATTCGTGAGCATGTGCGGAGCGAAGATTCCGCATCCGCTGCTGGTGAAGCTGGAATCCGTTGAAGAAGACGCCGAGGCGGTTTATTCGGCGGGGATTGCGCATTCGGTGGGGCAGTGCCGGGATTTGCTTGCCCATGGGGTGGATGGGTTGCATTTTTATACCCTGAACAAGAGCCGGGCCACCGTGGATATCGTCAAGGCGCTGGGGGCGAAACACGCGTATTGAGTGAGCGCTCGGCGAACGGCCCATACGATATTTCCCGTCATTTTTGTCCATTTTTCGTGTCGCAAAAACTGGAGAGATTTTCAGGTTTTGCGTCTGAAAATGTCTCGTCGGGTCTCGGAATGTCCCAGGAACCCCCCCCTCCCCCCGCGCGAGAGGGTGGAGAGTAGAATGTAGATAGTAGAGAGGAGGAGATAACATCAGCGGGTCCGCTGCGCGAGCGAGGAGAGCAGTGGAGCAGTTGAGCAGTGGATATTGGATCTTGGGCTTGAATGTGGGCGCAGGGAGAGCGAAGTGGCGTGGGGCGTTCATTTCGGTTTTCCGGTACTCTAACTTTTACCTAACAGTTTTTACCCAACTGGGGGCGGGAATTCAAGGGGAAAATTTTAGCCCAGATCATTCAGAAGAACCACGGATTTCACAGATAGCACGGATAAATCAATACGGTTCCGAAGCCGCGATGCGCGCAGTGTGCGCACTGTGGTAACGCATGAAATAGATCGTCAATGATTCCCAGCATTTAATTCCCATGATATCCGTGCCAACCGTGGTGAATAATCCGGGTTAGAGCATTTCATTTCCCCCTCGACGTCAAACAGTTGATGTCGGATTCAAGTCAGCATCTTTTATTTGCTTATGTAGTAGTTTATACCATTAGGGTTTGCGTCACCTTTAGTGCGTTCTAATTCGCACAATCATCGAGAGCTCGTGATTACGGCTTTTGGAAGCTCGACTGGGACATGGACCACCACGCTGACTTCACATAGTCGTTGTTGTACGCCAAGATTGCCAAAATCAAGCGTTGATTGAATCGACGGAGGTGAAGTGGGCTGAAATATGAACTCGGCGTTTTCGCTGCGCCTGGTTGACCCCCATCCCACAACGCTTCATGAAATAAGTCATTGCGAAGGCGCACCATATCATCCCTCAAATTGTCCTTTTGTCGCAGTCCGAAAGTCGAGCATAAAAGGTCAAATTGTGAGGCCTGCTTTAAAGCCCCCTTACCTGAAGGACTGAGCAGACCAAGGTCCTTTGTCGTTTTGACGCACGCATCAAACACCATGTACTCAATGAGAAAGTGCTCCCAATCCCATTCGTACGAGGGGGCGCGATTTAGCATGAAAAGAACATTGGTAAACCGCGTTCTCGCCTTGTCGGGCCATCCTTGCCATTTTGTGTAGGCATGTGATAAAAAATGTTCCGCCGTTTTGGTGGCGAAATGGATGTTGTGAGTTCCATTGAGTGGCACACGAGAATCGAACCACCAGTCCGCGAATTGAAGCCAAGTTCCGTGGAGATAAGCGACCAACTGCATGATGAAAGACGCGTGTGACCTGTGATTGTCCGATGAGGGCGAATTTGTCGTAAGCCGCAACTCGTGAGAGGCTGGCAGACGGTGCAGATGCGCCGGGCGATCCGAATTGGAAGAGCGATTGCCCTTCGAATTTCGCGATCTGGTAGTTGGCGGGTAAAGAAACCCATCCGTATGAGCATACCGCTCAATCCAATTCTCATTTTGATCGAACTCTGAAACGAGAGCGATTTCTCCGCCGTCAAAGCGGTGGGTCAGCTTTCGATTTAGGAAGCCGAATCGATAACGGATCACGTTTTGCACTCCGGGGGTAAGTAAAGATGTCGCGAACAGATTTATCATTCTAAGAGCCTCTAACAAAATGAACCGCTAGTCGTTAATTTGGCAGTCGGACATGGAGGTCCGATTATGGCCAAACAATTGTTGGATGACGATCTATGGAAGTTGATC